>Ga0207702_10003471_pt1 | contig 14365 bp, 15 predicted proteins | sample KBSCornC62_FD_184302 | JGI IMG/M metagenome (GOLD analysis project Ga0207702, IMG submission 184302) | Corn rhizosphere microbial communities from Kellogg Biological Station, Michigan, USA - KBS Corn C6-2 (SPAdes) (version 2) | ecosystem: Host-associated > Plants > Roots > Rhizosphere > Soil ...
ACGAGGAGACCTCCGCCAACGTCGGCGTCATCCACGGCGGCGTTGCCCGCAACATCGTCCCCGACCGCTGTGTGCTGAACTGCGAGGCACGCTCCCACGACGAGACGAAGCTCGCGGACGTCGTCCAGGAGATGGTCGACGCCTGCTCGTTCGCCGCCTCTCTCGCCGGGTGCGAGGTCGAGGCGGACGTGACCCGGGGCTTCCACGGCTACCGCTTCGCCAGGACCGACGAGCCCGTGCGTCTTGCCGAGGCCGCGCTTCGCCGGACGGGGCACGAGCCCGCCTACGCGCTGTCGGGCGGTGGGGCCGACGCAAACGTGTTCAACACGCGTGGTCTTGCGTGCCTGAACCTCGCGAACGGCATGGCCGAGATCCACACCCCGCAGGAGCACATCGCCGTCGCCGATCTCGACGCGATGGTGGACGTCACGCTGGCGCTGCTCGAGGAGGCGCGTGCCGCTTAGCCTCCGCCGCGGGACGGTGACCGCGGTGCTGGAGCGCCACGACGGGCTGGCGCGGATCGAGGTGGACGGAACCCCGTGTGTCGCGTACCCGCGACTGACGGGCCCGGTCGCGCTCGGCGACGAGGTGGTCGTGAACACGCAGGCACGCGACCTCGGTCTCGGCTCCGGCGGGTTCGACCTGCTCTACCTGAACCTGACCCGCGGCCTCGAGCTCGCCGCGGAGCCGGATGCGCACGTGATGAAGCTGCCCTATACGCCGGGACAGGTCGCCGTACGGCACGCCGAGGAGGAGATGCCGCCGGCCGGGTCGCTCGACGGCATGCCTGTCATCTGCTGCTCGCTGCACAGCCAGGTCGCGCCCGTGTGCGCCGCGCTCGCCGGCCTTCGGGTCGTCTACGTGCAGCTCGAGGGCGGAGCGCTGCCCGTCGCCCTCTCCGACACCCTGCGGGAGCTGCGCGCCCGCGGCCTCGTCGAAGCGGTCGCCGCCGTCGGCGCCTGCTTCGGCGGCGACGCCGAGTGCGTCTCGGTCTGGTCGGCACTGGCGTGGGCGAAGGGGCGCGACGCGCACGTCGCCGTTTGCTCGATCGGCCCGGGCATCGTCGGGACCGGAACACGGCTCGGCCACGGCGGCCTCGCCGCCGTCACCGCCGCGAATGCGGCGCTTGCGCTCGGCGGACGGCCGGTCGTTGCCTCCCGGGTCTCCGAGGCGGACACGCGCGAGCGCCACCGCGGAGTCTCCCACCACACGCAGGCCGTGCTCGGCCTCGTGCTGGGCGACGTGGCCGTTGGCGAGAACGGCGAGGGATGGCAGGACGCATGCGCGGGTCTGGCGCTCTCGCACATGGGCCGCGGGCCGGATCAGGATCCCGCTTTCTTCGAAGCCGCGTTCGCGGCAGGGCGTACCGCAAGGCAACTGGTCGGCTGCTAGGCTCGCGCCGGGTGGTCGACCCTGGCGTCATCGGGACGGCGCTGCCGCGGAGCGAACGCGACATCCTCGTGCACGGCACCGCCGCCCAGGCCGAATTCGACAAGCCCGGCCCGCCGAACGAGATCGAGTATCGCGGCTGGGGCGCGGTCGTGGTCGCCGAGAACGAGCACGCGTGGGTGCACCTGCCGATTCCGATCCCGATCGACGTACCGGCCCCGATCGCGGTCGGCGGCAGCACGGCGTTCTCGGATCTGGGCCGGCTCGTGCGACTCGAGCTCCGCTACGAGGTGCCGCCCGGGGGCGACGTGCGCAATCTCCACCTCTGGGACGCCGACTCGCGGTTCTTCTACTGGGACTTCCCCGCCAAGGTCACGGCCGATCTCCAGTTCGGCAACACCGAGCTGAAGTGGCGTGGCAACCACGCGATCGCCAACAGCCTGGGCGTCTCGATCGGCGTGATCTTCCCGACCGCGATCGACTCACAAGAGCCGCCTTCGGCCTTCACGCTGTTCTCCGCGCGCGCCCACCTCGAGTAGGCCGGCTCCGTCACACGCGCTAGAGTCCGCGCGCCGTGAAGATCGGCGTCGTCAAGGAGATCAAGCCGGACGAATATCGCGTTGCGCTCACCCCCGCGGGCGCGCGGGAGCTCGTGCTACGCGGCCACGAGGTGCTGGTCGAGACGGGCGCGGGAGAAGGGAGCGCCTTCGCCGACCGGCAGTACGAGGCGGTCGGCGCCCGCCTGGGCGGCGCCGACGACGTGTGGGCCGGAGCCGAGCTGCTGCTGAAGGTGAAGGAGCCGCTTCCCGACGAGTATCCGCGGCTGCGCGAGGGGCAGATCCTCTTCACGTACCTCCACCTCGCTGCGAGCAAGGAGCTGACGGAGGCGCTCGTCGCGAGCGGCGCGACCTGCGTCGCCTACGAGACCGTCGAGACCGCCGGCGGCACGCTGCCGCTGCTCGCGCCCATGAGCGAGATCGCCGGCCGGCTCGCCGCCCAGGCGGGCGCGTACTTCCTGGAGAAGCCGCTCGGCGGCCGCGGCCTGCTGCTCGGCGGCGTGGCCGGTGTCGCGCCCGGCCGCGTGCTGGTGATCGGCGGCGGGATCGTCGGCTACAACGCCGCCGTGATCGCGATCGGGCTGGGCGCCAACGTGACCATCCTCGAGCGCTCGCTCGACCGGATGCGCCACCTGGACGAGATCCTCTCCGGCCGGGTCAGCCTGGTCATGTCCTCGTCGCTGCAGATCGAGGAGTCGATCCGCGACGCGGACGTCGTCATCGGCGCTGTCCTGATCCCCGGCGCCAAGGCGCCGAAGCTGATCACACGGCCGATGCTCGGCGAGATGAAGACGGGCTCCGTGTTCTGCGACGTGGCGATCGACCAGGGCGGCTGTGCCGAGACGTCGAAGCCGACCACCCACACGGATCCGGTCTACGTCGTCGACGGCGTGATCCACTACTGCGTCGCGAACATGCCCGGCGCCGTCCCGATCACCTCGACGAAGGCGCTGACGAACGCAACGCTCCCGTACGTCGAGGCGATCGCTACCCACGGGCTGATGGAAGCGGTCGCGATCGATCCGGGTCTCGCTCCCGGCGTCAACGTGCTCGAGGGCAAGGTCACGTACGAGGCCGTCGCCGAGGCGCACGGCCTCCCGTACACCCCGCTGTTCGAGGTACTGGCCTAGGAAGGTTGCTTGGCGGCCGACTTGTCCTTGGTCGGCGACAGGCGTACGACGAGCGCGGTCGCGCCAGCGGCCAGGCCGATCACCAGGACGACGTAGAAAGCGAGGCCGATGAACTCGAGGACCGTCTTCACGCGCTCCCTAGAATAGCTCGATGCCCAGAGCCTGCGTAATCGTGCTCGACGCCGTGGGCGCGGGGGCGTTGCCGGATGCGGCCGAGTTCGGCGACGACGGATCGGACACGCTCGGGAACGTCGCCCGGGCCGTCGGCGGCCTCGACCTGCCCAATCTCGAGGCGCTGGGCCTGGGGAACGTCGAGGAGCTCGACGGCTGCCCGCCGCAGGCCGGGGCGCCCGCGGTCGCCGGCCGCCTGATCGAACGCTCGAAAGGCAAGGACACGACCCTCGGCCACTGGGAGCTGATGGGCATCGTCACGCCGCAGGCGCTGCCGACCTACCCGCACGGATTCCCGCACGACGTGATCGACCCGTTCATGCACCGCACCGCCCGCGGCGTGCTCGGCAACAGGCCGGCGAGCGGCACCGAGATCATCCAGGAGCTCGGCGAGGAGCACCAGGAGACCGGCAAGTGGATCGTGTACACGTCGGCCGACTCGGTCTTCCAGATCGCGGCGCACGAGGAGACGATCCCGCTGGAGGAGCTGTACGACGCCTGCCGTGCTGCGCGCGAGATCCTCACGGCCAAGCACGCCGTCGGGCGGGTGATCGCCCGCCCGTTCATCGGTGAGCCGGGGAACTACGAGCGCACGCCGAACCGTCACGACTTCTCGCTCGAGCCGCGCAAGCCGAACTACCTGACGCTGCTGCGTGAGGCCGGCGTCACCGTCCACGGCGTCGGGAAGATCGGCGACATCTTCGCTCACCAGGACATCGACGAGAGCCACGCAACCAAATCGAATGTCGAGGGGATCACGACGACGGAGGAGCTGCTCCAGACGCTCGACGAGGGGTTCGTGTTCGTCAACCTCGTCGAGACGGACATGCTCTGGGGGCACCGGAACGACCCGATCAACTTCCACCGCTGCCTCCAGGACTTCGACCGCCGGCTGCCCGACCTGCTCGATGCCCTGCGGCCCGGCGACCTGCTGATCGTCACCTCCGACCACGGCTGCGACCCGACCACGCCGTCCACCGACCACTCGCGGGAGCACGCGCTGCTGCTCGCGTACGTCGCCGGTCGCAATGCGAACGGTGCGCGTCACGACGGCGAGTTCGCCGACGTGGGCGCGACCGTCAACGGCTGGCTGGGCGGCAAGTCGCCGGGACGCCGTCTGCCGGGCCAAGCCATCGTCGAGCCATGACCGTCGCTCGCCCTCGGTGGCGCGCTACCAGCAGTGACAGGCTCGAGCCTGTCACTGCTCGAACCGCCGGAATCGCCGGAGCGGCTCGTCGATGAGCGCGCTGAACGACCCTGCACTCGTCGCGCACGAGTACGCGGACGAGTCGAATCTCTCCGTGCGGATCGCCGCGCAGGCGGCATCCACCGGCCCTGACGCGCGGCAAGTCGCGTTCGACGCGGTCGCCGAGATCGAGCCGAGCCTGGTCCTGGAGGTCGGGCCCGGCCGGGGCGAGCTCGCTGAGCGGATGGCACGAGAGTTGGATGCCCGGGTGATCGGCATCGACCAGTCCCAGCGGATGGTTGCGCTGACGCAGGCGCGCGGGGTGGAGGCGGTGGTCGGCGACGTCCAGAACCTGCCGTTCCGCGACGGGATCTTCGACTGCGCGGTCGCGGCCTGGATGCTCTACCACGTGCAGGATCTGAATCGCGCGCTGCTCGAGCTGAGCCGGGTTCTTCGGCCGCAGGGGCGCCTCGTCGCCACCACCAACAGCCGAGACACGCTGCCCGAGCTGTGGAACCTGCTCGGTGGAAAGCCGAACTCGACCTTCAACGCCGAGAACGCCGAGGGAGCGCTGCTGCGCCACTTCACCATCGTCGAGCGCCGCGACGTGCGGGGCACGGTGACCTTCGCCGACCGTGAGGCAGCCCATCGGTACGCCTCGACGCTCGCGGCGGGCTCGGCCGACGAGCTCCCCGATTTCGAGGGACCGCTGGTCTGCTCACGGCACGCGACCGTCTTCGTCTGCGAGCCGTGATCCGACCCGCAGAGCTGATCGAGCGCAAGCGCGACGGCGGCGAGCTCACGGCGGACGAGCTCCGCGACCTCGTACTCGGCTACACGCGCGGGGAGATCCCGGAGTACCAGATGTCCGCGTTCCTGATGGCCGTGTACTTCAGGGGGATGTCGGGCGCGGAGACGTTCGCGCTGACCGACGCGATGATCGCCAGCGGGGAGACGATCGAGCTCGGCGCCGCGATCGGGCGCCGCTGCGTCGACAAGCACTCGACCGGCGGCGTCGGCGACAAGACCTCGATCGCGGTCGGGCCGATCGTCGCCGCCTGCGGCGTGCCGTTCGGGAAGATGAGCGGCCGCGGGCTCGGGCACACCGGCGGCACGATCGACAAGCTCGAGGCGGTTCCGGGCTACCGGGTCGAGCTGACGACGGACGAGTTCGTCGAGCAGGTGCGCGCGGTCGGCATGGCGATCATCGGCCAGACCGCCAACCTCGTGCCGGCCGACAAGCAGCTCTACGCCCTCCGGGACGTGACCGCGACCGTCGACAACGTCTCGCTGATCGCGGCGAGCATCATGTCCAAGAAGCTCGCCGGCGGCGCCGACGCGATCGTGCTGGACGTCAAGGTCGGCGACGGCGCCTTCATGAAGACGATCGACGACGCCCGGACGCTGGCGGAGGCGATGATCGAGCTCGGCGACCGCGCGGGCCGCAAGGTCGTCTGCATGCTGACCGACATGGACCAGCCGCTCGGGCGGGCGGTCGGCAATGCGCTGGAGATCCGCGAGGCGGTCGCGACGGTCAAGGGAGAGGGCCCACCCGACTTCTCGGAGCTCGTCCTGGCCTCGGCGGCGCACCTGCTCTCGCTCTCCGATCTCGGCCTCGACGAGTTCACCGCGCGGCGCGTGGCCGAGGAGGCCGTGGCCGACGGCTCGGCACTGTCCGCCTACGAGCGCTGGATCGAGGCGCAGGGGGGCGACCCGGGCCTCGACTCGCTCCCGAGGGCTCCGGTCGTCCGCGAGGTGACCGCTCCCACCGACGGCGTCGTCCGGCGGCTCGGTGCGATCGCGATCGGCCATGCCGCCCTTCACCTCGGCGCCGGACGGCGGACGAAGGAGGATCCGATCGACACCTCGGTGGGCATCGTCTGCCGAAAGAAGCGGGGCGACGAGGTCGTGCTCGGGGACGTGCTCGCCGAGGTGCACGCGGCGGACGACGCCTCCGCGGAGGAAGCCGCCGGCGAGGTGACGGCGGCGTACGAGCTCGCCGACGAGCCGAGCCGGGACCGGCCGATCGTGCTCGACACCATTGCCTGAGCTACCGGAGGTCGAGACCGAGCGCGTCCGCCTGGCCGCGCGGCTCGAAGGCCGGCGCATCGCCTCCGCCCGGATCGACGATCCGCGGCTGACGCGCCCGGACGATCCCGAGTGGACGGCGGCACGACTGTCCGGCGAACGCGTCGACGCGGTCGAGCGGAGGGGCAAGTACCTGATCGTCCGCCTCGCCGGCGGGCAGGTGCTGCTCGTGCACCTGCGGATGACCGGCGGGTTCCGGTACGAGCCCGCCAGCCACGAGCGGGCCGTGCTCGAGCTCGACGACGGCACGCGGATCGCCTACCGCGACCTCCGCCGCTTCGGCACGTGGCTCCTGCTCGACCAGGATGAGGCCGAGGCGCACCTGGGTGTACGGCTCGGGCCGGAGCCGCTCGGTCGAGGGTTCACGGCCGCCTACCTCGCGAAGCGACTCGCCGGCCGGAAGGCGCCGGTCAAGGCCGCGATCCTCGACCAGCGGACCGTCGCCGGGCTCGGGAACATCTACGCCGACGAGTCGCTCTGGCATGCGCGGATCCATCCGCTGCGGCCGGCCGGCGACCTCTCCTCCGACGAGATCGGGCGCCTCCGCGAGGGCATCCGGCGGGCGCTCCGCCTCGGCATCCGGCGCCAGGGGGCCGATCTCGGCGACGGGACGTACGCCGGCGGGCGGATGCAGCACGAGTTCCGCGTCTACGGCCGCACCGGCGAGCCCTGCGACCGCTGCGGCACACCGATCGAGAAGACCCGCGCCGGCGGCCGCGGCACGTGGTTCTGTCCTACCTGCCAGGCCTGAACCGGCCTTCCCCCTGACTACACTCGGAGCGTGGCCCGGAGCTACAAGACGGAGGCGGTCGTGCTCCGTTCGATGCGCTACGGCGAGGCGGATCGCATCCTCCACCTGTACACCGCCGGCCACGGGCGGATCGGTGCGATCGCGAAGGGGATCCGCAAGACGAGCTCGCGCGTGGGTGGACGGCTGGAGCCGCTCGGCCACGTCGAGCTCATGCTCCACCACGGCCGCGGGGAGCTGCACACCGTCACCGGGGTCGAGCTGATCCGCCCGCACAGCGCCGTGCGCGACGACCCCTACCGGCTCGCGGTCGGCCTGATCGGCGCCGAGGCGATGCTGCGCCTGTTCACCGAGCAGGAGGCGAACGAGCGGGCGTTCGGCGCGCTGACCCGCTACCTCGACCTGCTCGACCAGGCGCCGCGCGGACTTCGCCCCGACCTCGACGCGCTCGGGCTCTCGTTCCAGCTCAAGCTCCTCTGGCTGTCCGGCTACCTGCCGCACCTGGGCAGCTGCGCCGAGTGCGGCTCCGAGGGGCCGCTCGCCGGCTACTCGCCGCGGGCGGGCGGGACGGTCTGCGCAGCGTGCTGCGGCCCGGGGATGCTCGCGCTCTCCGCCGACGGGCTTGCCGGAATGACCGCGCTCCTGCGCAGCCCGCTCGCCGACGCGCTCACGGCAGGCCTGACCGAGCGCGGGGCACGCGAGGTGCTCGCCGTGATCACGTCGTCGTACGAAGAGCACGGGGGCTTCCGGCTGCGGACGCTGCGCGCGGGATGAAGCGCGAGCTCGAGGAGGGCTACGAGCTGGACGACGATCCCGACCGGATCGACGTCGACGCAGTCCATGCCTACCTGACCCGCTCGTACTGGGCCGAGGGCCGGACGCGCGAGACCGTCGAGCGGCTGGTGCGCTCGGCGCAGCGAGTCGTCGGCCTGTACGCCGACGGCGATCAGGTCGGCTTCTGCCGGGCAGTGTCCGACGACGCCTCGCTGGCGTACCTCGCCGACGTCTACGTGCTGCCCGAGCACCGCGGCCGAGGGCTCGGTGGCGAGCTCGTCCGCGAGATGATCGACAACGGGCCGTACGCCGGGCGCCGCTGGCTGCTGCACACGCGCGACGCGCACGAGCTGTACCGGCAGTTCGGCTTCGGGCCGCCGAACGAGCGTCTGATGGAGCGCCCTCCTGCTCTCTGAACTGCGCGACCGGCGTCGGCTGTTGACGATCGCGGTGGCGGGGTCCGTGGCGGTCGCGTTCGCCGACTCGTCGATCGTCGTGCTCGCGCTGCCGGATCTCTACGGCGCCTTCAAGACCTCGATCGTCGGCGTCTCGTGGGTGATCACCTCGTACAACGTCGTGGTCGCCGTCGCCGCCGCGGCGATCGCCGCCGTTTCCCGCAGGGTCGAGCCGAGACGCTGGGCCCAGATCGGCCTGGTGCTCTTCACGGTCGCGTCCGTCGGCTGCGCCGTCTCCTGGAACCTGACCGTGCTGATCGTGTTCCGGTGCATCCAGGGGCTGGGCGCGGCCTTCCTGCTGGCGACGTCGATCTCGCTGCTCGGCGGCCTCCTCGGCGGACGGGAACGGGGAATCAGGCTCTGGACGAGCGTGGCGGTGCTCGGCGCCGCGCTCGGGCCGGTGCTGGGCGGCGTGCTGACCCAGCTGTTCGACTGGCGGGCGATCTTCGTCGTCCAGGCGCCGGTCGCCGCGGTCGCGCTGCTCGCAACCGTGCGCGGCGAGGGGACACCGGTCGCGGACCGGCCGGGAAAGCGGGGACGCGGCGCGCTCGCCGCCGACGTCGCGCTCGGGTTCGTGTTCGCCGCGCTCGTCGGCGCGCTCTTCCTCGCGGTTCTGCTCGTGATCACCGTCTGGGGGCTCGAGCCCGTGGTCGGGGCGTTGGTGGTCAGCGCGCTGCCGGCCGCGACGCTCGCCGCCCGTCCCTTCGGCCGGGGCCTCGAGCCGCTGGTCGCGGTCGGCGGGGGCGTGCTCCTGCTCGCCGCCGGGCTGCTCGCGCTCGCCCTGCTGCCCCGGGTCTCGAACCTCCTCGTCGCGGTCGCGCTTGCCTTCTGCGGGCTCGGGATCGGGCTCGCAGTGCCTGTGCTGACGCGGGTCGCCCTCCACCAGGACTCGGGCCTCGTGCGCAGCGGCGCGATCACGGTCGCGGCGCGCCACGCGGGTCTCGTCCTCGCACTTGCGCTCGTGGCGCCGCTCCTGACGAGCGCCCTCGACCGCTCGGGCGAGCGGGCGCTGCTCGGCGGCACGAAGGCCGTCCTCGACGCGAACGTGCCGCTCCGGAAGAAGGTGCCGATCGCGCTGGCGCTGCGCGACGCGCTCCAGTCCGCCAAGCAGGGCGAGGTGCCCGACCTCGACAAACCGTTCGACGACGCCGGTGCGCGCACGAACGACGACGTCCGCCACGCCCGCGACTCGCTCGTGAACACGCTCGAGTCGGCGCTGACGCGAGGCTTCCGGTCGTCGTTCGCGCTCTCGGCGCTGTTCGCGCTGCTCGCGCTCGTTCCCACGTTCAGGCTGAGGAGATCGCTGTGAGGCGCGTCGCGGTCGTCCTCGGCGCGGCAGTCGTGCTGCTGATCGTCGAGATCTCGCTCGGAGCGTTCCACTTCGGGCAGCCGAAGCTGGCCGACCCCTGCACCTCGAAGCCCGCGTTCTCGGGAGGAGGGATCGACGGCGAGGTCCAGCGGTTCGCGCTCAGCGGGCTGAACGGCGCCGCCTGCAAGCTGCACACCACGCGGGAGGAGCTCGTGCTCTCGTTCGTACCGGCGGCCGGGACGAAGCGCGTGCGCTGGGACCGGCAGACGATCGAGAACGCGCTCAAGGCGGGCTTCGACCAGGCGTTGCACGACACCGAGCATCGCGGCGTCGCCGGCTACATCATCGGCCACGTCCTCGAGGTCGTCCTCGGCGCGCCCCTGGACTACTTGCTCGACCGGTCCGACTAGTCGCCCTTCGGCGTGGTCCACGGCCTGCGCAGCTCGTCTCCGAGCCTTGCCGCCACCTGGCCGATCGCCAGCCGCTCCTGCGCCAGCGAGTCGCGGTCGCGGATGGTGACGGTGTCGTCCTCGAGCGTCTGCTCGTCGACCGTGAACGCGAACGGGGTGCCGATCTCGTCCTGGCGGCGATAGCGGCGGCCGATCGCGCCTCCCTCGTCGTACTCGACCACGTGCGAGCCGCGCAGCTCCTCGTACAGCGCGCGCGCCTTCTCGACCATCCCGGTGTCCTTCGCGACCAGCGGCAGCACGGCCGCCTTTACCGGCGCGATCGCCGGGTGCAGGCGGAGCACCGTGCGCTCGCGGCCGGCGACCTCCTCCTCGTCGTAGGCGTCGACGAGCATCGCGACGAAGATGCGCTCGATCGAGACGGCGGGCTCGATCACGTGCGGGACGTATCGCTCGGTGCCCTCCGGCCCGACGTATTCGAGCTCGGTGCCGGAGAACTCGCTGTGGCGCGTCAGGTCGTAGTCGCCGCGGTTCGCGACGCCCTCGAGCTCCGACCAGCCGATCGGGTACTCGTACTCGATGTCGCTCGTCCCCTGGGAGTAGTGCGACCGCTCCTCCGGGCCGTGCTCCCGCACGCGCAGCCGCGACCGCCGCAGCCCGTACTTCGCGTACCAGTCGACGCGGGCGTCGATCCAGTAGCGGTACCACCGCTCGGAGTCCGCAGGAGGGACGAAGAACTCCATCTCCATCTGCTCGAACTCACGGACGCGGAAGAGGAAGTTGCCGGGGGTGATCTCGTTGCGGAACGACTTGCCGACCTGCGCGATCCCGAACGGCGGCCGTCGCCGTGCCAGCTGGAGCACGTTCTTGAAGTTGATGAAGATGCCCTGCGCCGTCTCCGGGCGGAGGAACGCGCGGGCGCCTTCCTCGGCCACCGGGCCGACGGTCGTTTCGAACATCAGGTTGAACTGACGCGGCTCCGTCAGGGCGCACTCGGAGAACTCCCCTGGTCGCTTCGACGGCTTCCTGCCGCACTGCGAGTCCTCCAGCTTGTCTGCGCGGAAGCGAAGCTTGCACGTGCGGCAGTCGACCAGGGGGTCGGTGAAGCCCTCGACGTGGCCGGATGCCTCCCAGACCCGCGGGTTGAGGATGATCGCGGAGTCGATCAGGACGATGTCGTCGCGCTCGTAGACCATCGCCTCCAGCCACCTCTGGCGGATGTTGTTCTTGACGAGAACGCCGTAGTGGCCGTAGTCGAAGGTCGAGCCGAGCCCGCCGTAGATCTCCGACGACGGGAACACGAAGCCGCGACGCCGGCAGAGCGAGACGATCTTGTCCATGGTCACTTCGTCGGCCACGATCCGACCCTAGCGACAGCGGGCGCGGATGGCGAACAGGCGCGCGAGCGAAGTGTCTCTACGTCTCGGCGGCCGGTAGGCGAATGCGGAACAGCGCTCCGCCGCCGTCGGCGTTGTCTGCCGTCGCCTCGCCGCCGTGCGTCTGCGCCACGTGGCGGACGATCGCGAGCCCGAGGCCGGAGCCGGGCAGGTTGCGGGCGTTCGTCGCCCGGTAGAAGCGGTCGAAGACGTGGGGGAGGTCCTCGTCCGAGATCCCGGGGCCGTGGTCGCGCACGGTCACCTCGGTGCCGGATACGTCCACATCGACGGAGCTGCTCCACTTCGCGGCGTTGTCGAGCAGATTGGAGACGGCGCGCTCGAGCTGGGCCGGTGCGCCGCGCACGAGCGACTCCTCGAGCTTCGTCCGGAACAGCACCTTCGGAGCGCGCACCTTCGCCCGTGCGACCGCCTGCCGAACGAGCTCGTCCAGGCGGACGTCCTCGACCTCGGCCGGACGCTCCCGGTCGATCTCCACGAGGTCGCCGACGAGGGCGCTCAATTCCTCCACCTGCCCGGTCACGTCGGCGAGCAGCTTCTGCCGCTCGCCGACCGGCAGCTCCTTGCCGCCGGCGAGCACCTCGATGTTCGTTCGCAGACTCGACAGCGGCGTACGCAGCTCGTGGGAGGCATCCGCGACGAGGCGCCGTTGCGCCTTCACAGAGGTGTCGAGGGCGACCAGCATCGCGTTGAACGCCGACGCGAGCCGGCCGAGCTCGTCGTGACTGTGGACGTCGATACGGCGGGTCAGATCGCGGGTCGCGGTCACCTCCTCCGCCACCGACGTGAGGCTGCGCACGGGGCGGAGCGCCGCGGTCGCGACGACGAGGCCGAGCCCGCCGGCGATGCCCACGCCGACGAGCCCGATGAAGAGCATGTACAGGCCGAGCCGATGCAGCGTTCGATCGACCTCCGTCAGAGATCGGGCGACCTGGATGGCGAAGCCGTCTCCGACCTGGGCCGCGTAAACCCGTACGTGGGTGTCCTGGACGCTGCCGTCGGTGAAGAACGGCTTGCCGCCAGTGCCGGCGAGCCGCTGAGCGCGATCCAGGCCGGGCAGGTCGAACGCCGCGCCCTGGCCGGTTGAATCGATCACCTGCAGAACGGTCGGCGACCCGCCGAGGCTGGCCTGCGGCCCGAGCTGGACGTAGCCGACTTCGAACCCGGGTGGCGGGTGCTCCATGAAGCTGTGCGCCCGGCTGACCAGGCTCGAGTCGACCTCGCCGAGCAGCTGATGGCGGACGACGACGTAGACGACCGCCGCCGATGCGGCAACCGCCGCCGCGACGGCGGCCGCCGCCAGCAGGGTGACGCGGAGGCGGAAGCTCATGTTGATTCGCGGAGCGCGTACCCGACGCCGCGGACCGTCTGGATCAGGCGCGGCTCGCCGCCCGCCTCGGTCTTGCGGCGCAGGTAGCCGACGTACACCTCGAGGGAATTCGAGGTGGGGCCGAAGTCGTAGCCCCAGACGCGGTCGAAGATGACGTCGCGGGTCAGCACCTGGCGCGGGTTGCGCAGGAAGAGCTCGAGCAGCAGGAACTCCGTGCGGGTCAGCTCGATCGCGCGATCGCCCCGGTGCACCTCGTGCGTCGCCGGGTCCAGCGAGAGGTCGGCGAACGACAGCGGCCCGCCGTCGCCGCCCGTGCGGCGCAGGAGCGCGCGCAGGCGGGCGAGTAGCTCCTCGAGCGCGAAGGGCTTGACCAGGTAGTCGTCGGCGCCCGCGTCGAGACCGGCGACCCGGTCGTCGACCTCGTGCCGCGCTGTGAGCATCAGCACCGGTGTTCTGTTGCCCATCCGCCGGAGTGCCTTGCAGGTTTCGACGCCGTCCATCACCGGCATCAGGATGTCGAGCACGATCGCGTCGGCACTCCGACCGGCGAGCACCAGCAGCGCCTGCTGCCCGTCCTCGGCCAGCTCGACCTCGTAGCCTTCGAGGCGCAGCGCCCGCTCGAGCGCCTCCCTGACGGCGCGCTCGTCGTCCACGACCAGAATGCGCATGGTGAAAGTGTCCCCGATCCACCTGAAAGCAGCGTGAGATAGATGCCGCCCTCGGCGGTCGAGCTGCACATCGTCTCCGACGCCACCGGCGAGACCGCGACCCGGCTGGTCGCGGCCCTCGAGGCCCAGTTTCCCGAGCAGCCGTTCGAGGAGGTCCGCCATCCGCGGGTCGAGACCGTGGACGACCTGCGGCTCGTCGTCGACCGGGCGAAGGGCCGTCCGGCGGTCGTCGTGTACACGATCGTCAAGCCGGAGCTGCGCGACGCGCTGCGCGACTTCTGCAGGCGCGCGAAGCTCCACTACTGCGACATCCTTGGGCCGCCGCTGGCCTCGATCGCGAAGATCTCGGGACAGGCGGCGCAGATGGCCCCCGGCGTTCGCCACCCGCTCGACTCCGCCTACTTCCGCCGGATCGCGGCGATCGAGTTCGCGGTCAAGTTCGACGACGGAATGGGCGGCGGGCTCCCGGGGGCCGACATCGTTCTCGTCGGGGTCTCCCGCACCTCGAAGACGCCGCTCTCGATGTACCTGGGCTACATGGGCTACAAGACCGCGAATGTCCCGGTGGTGCAGGGGATCGAGCCGCCGCCCGAGCTGTTCGCGCTCGACCCGGGGAAGATCGTCGGCCTGACAATCGACGCGGGCCGGTTGGCCGAGATCCGCCAGGAGCGGGTGCGCCAGATGCGGGCGAACCCGAAGGCGTACGCGGAGCTGGTCGAGATCTACGACGAGCTGGAGCACGCCGACGCGATCCACCGC
>Ga0207702_10003484_pt1 | contig 14344 bp, 13 predicted proteins | sample KBSCornC62_FD_184302 | JGI IMG/M metagenome (GOLD analysis project Ga0207702, IMG submission 184302) | Corn rhizosphere microbial communities from Kellogg Biological Station, Michigan, USA - KBS Corn C6-2 (SPAdes) (version 2) | ecosystem: Host-associated > Plants > Roots > Rhizosphere > Soil ...
TAGTGGCGACCCTCGTCGATGCCGGTGTCGTAGACCTGGACGATGTTGGGATGGATCAGCTTCGCCACAGCCAGCGCCTCGCGGCGGAAGCGGGCGACGAAGCGCTCGTCGTCGGAGAGGTGCTCGGCGAGGATCTTGACCGCCACCGTGCGCTCGAGGATCAGGTCGGTCGCCTGATGCACGCTCGACATGCCGCCTGAGCCGAGCCGCTCGCCGATCTCGTAGCGGCCGGAGAGGATTCCCGAGGCCACTATTCGTTCCCCTGTTCGGGCGTGACTGGAGTGTTGGGGCTGACTCCGCCGGGGGCGCCTGTGCCGCCGGCTTCGGACGGGGGGACGGGCGTGGTCGGCGATTTTTCGGGCGTCGTTTTTTCGGGCGGCGGCGGTTCGCTTTTTCCCGCTTTCTCTTCTTCCTTTTCGAACGCCTTTTCTTCCTTTTCCCGTTCCTTTTCTTCTTTCTTTTCCTGGCCGGGCGGCGTCTTTTCGGTTTCTTCCGTGGTCGTCGTTTCGTCTTCGGGAGTCACCGTTTCGGTTTCTTCTTCGTCGCAGTCGGCGACCACTTCGCTCAGCCGCTGGACGCCGCGTTCGAGTGCTTCGACCAGCTTGGGGTCGACCCCGGCGAGCCCTTCGACCTGGGCGTTGACTTCGCTGACCGCGTCGTCGGCCCCGACGCATTCGCGTTCTTCGGCGTACTGCTTGACTCGATCGAGGTTTTCGGTGATTTCCGCGGCGGTGTTGCCGGGCAGCAGTTTGGCGTCTTCGCCACCGCCGCACGAGGTCAGCCCCAGCGCCGCCGCGGCAGCGAGGGCGAGGGCGAGCGTGGATATGGCCAGCTGACGCACCGTTGCGAGTCTAGAGAACGACCTCTGAAGCGGATTTTCCCTGCATTTGAGCGTCACTGGCCGGTGTAGAGGCGGTCGGCGAGGCGGCTTGGCAGGCCGGCGGCCGCAATTGGCGCCGCGGCGCGCTCGATCTCATAGGACACCCGGTGGAAGCGCCCCGTCGCCGCCTCCGTGTCGAGCTCCAGCCAAGCCGCCCGCGGGTCGCCGTCGCGCGGTTGGCCGACGCTGCCCGGGTTGAGAAGCCAGGCGCCGCGGCCGAGCTCGAGCAGTGCCCCGTCGCTTGCCTGGGCGCCGCGGGTGTCGTCTTTGGAGCCCCCGTCGGGCCGGCCGAAGAAGAGCGCCACGTGCGAGTGGCCGATCAGGCCGATGCGCCGCGGGTTGGCGTCGATGCCGGCATCCGCCTGCTCGCTGGAGAGTACGTACTCCCAGACCGGGTCGCGGGGGGAGGCGTGGAAGAGACCGATCCCCTCGCGCTCGCCCTCCGGCTCGAGCTCGCGCAGGAACGCCAGCGTGTCCTCGCTGACGTTTGCCTGCGTCCACTCGACCGCCAGTGCGGCCGCCTCGGAGAAGGAGTCGATGTCGAGTGCGCCCAGCACCGCGAGGTCGTGGTTGCCGACCAGCGAGATCGCGCAGCGCTCACGGACGAGAGCGGCGCAGGCGTCGGGCTCGACTCCGTAGCCGAGCACGTCGCCCAGGCACCAGATCTCTTCGGTGCCGGCCTCCTCGATCGCCTCGAGCACGGCCTCGAGCGCCGGCAGGTTGGCGTGGATGTCGGTAATTGCGGCGATTCGCACGCCGGCCAGCGTACTCAGTGGCCTGCCGGGCGAGCACAGAGCGCAGCAGGTGGCGGCTCTCCATACGATGGGCGCGACGATGGCCGCCGCCGACCCGATCGCCGCCCTGCGCAGCGCAGTCGACGCCGCCTGTCGCGCTCTGCGCGAGGGTGAGCCGAGCGGGCCCGAGCCAACGCTGGAGCGCCCGCCAAAGGCCGAGCTGGGCGACTACAGCTCCAACGCGGCGATGCTGCTGGCCGCTCCGCTGGGCGAAAATCCGCGCGATGTCGCCGCTCGGCTGGCTGATCGGCTCCGCTCCGAGCTTGGCGGGGACACGGTCGACCGGATCGAGGTCGCCGGGCCCGGCTTCCTCAACTTCTTCCTCGCCGACGATTGGTACCGGGGGGCGATGTCCAGCCTTGCCGAGGCCGGCGAGAGGCTCGTTCCGCAACCGGTCGGCTCGCCCGAACGCGTCCTGGTCGAGTTCGTCTCGGCCAACCCGACCGGGCCGCTGCACGTCGGCGGCGGCCGCCACGCGGCCTACGGGGACTCGCTCGTCCGCCTGCTCGAGGCCGCCGGGCACGAGGTCCAGCGCGAGTTCTACGTCAACGACGCCGGCGGTCAAATCGATCACTTCGCCGCTTCGATCGCGGCGCGCATGAAGGGGGAGGAGCCGCCCGAGGACGGTTACAGCGGCGACTACGTCGCCGAGCTCGGCGAGCAGATCGCTGGCGAGGGAATCGCGGCGGATGACCTCGAGGCGATCGGCAGCCGCGGAGTCGAGCTGATCCTGGAGTCGGTTCGCGGCACGCTCGATCGCTTCGGCGTCCGCTTCGACAACTGGTTCTCCGAGCGCGACCTCTACAGTCGCGGCGAGGTCGACGCCGCCCTCGCGCAGCTCGACGAGGCGGGGCACACCTACCGTCACGAGGAGGCGCTCTGGCTGCGCACGACGAGCTTCGGCGACGACAAGGATCGGGTGCTGATCCGCGCCAACGGCGAACCGACCTACCTCGCCGCCGATGTCGCTTACCACTGGGACAAGCTGGAGCGCGGCTTCGGACGCCTGATCGACATCCTCGGCGCCGACCACCACGGCTACGTCGCCCGCCTGCGCGCCGCGATCGAGGCTCTCGGCGCCGATCCGGAGTGCTTTGAGCCGCTGATCATGCGGCTGGTCCATATCGTCGAAAGCGGCGAGCGGGCGCAGATGTCGAAGCGCAGCGGCGACTTCGTCGCCCTCGACGACCTGCTCGACGACATCGGGGCCGACGCAGCGCGCTGGTTCATGCTCTGGCGCAGTCACGACACGACGGTCGACCTTGACCTCGAGCTTGCCCGCAGCCAGTCCAACGACAACCCGGTCTACTACGTCCAGTACGCGCACGCGCGGATCGCCAGCATCCTGCGCAAAGCCGGACGGCAGCCCGAGGAGGTCGCCGCCGGCGCAGGGGTGGGGGCCTCGGACACGGCGCTGGAGCCGACCGAGCGCGAGCTGGTCAAGCGCCTGCTCGAGTTCCCCGACGAGATTCGCGAGGCCGCCGCGCGCCGAGCGCCGCACCGGATCTGCACCTACGCGACCGCGGTCGCCGCCGACTTCCACGGCTTCTACCGCGACTGTCAGGTCGTCGGCGCCGAGGGGGAGGGAGTCGAGCGCTCGCGCCTGGCACTCTCCCTGCTCACGATGCGCACGATCGCCGGCTCACTTGGCCTGCTTGGCATCTCCGCCCCGGAGCGGATGTGATGTTGGGACGCCGCAGCAAGCAACCGATACTGGCCGAGGTGGAGCGCTCGGACGGGAAGTCGAGCCGGCCGGGAGCGCTCGGGCGCGCCGAGCTGCAGGCCTACGCCGGACTGGCGGCGAAGCTGACCAAAACCGGCTCGGTGTTCCTCACCGGACCGGCGAAGGGTCAGGTGGCGCTGGGCCTGGCCGCCGCCGCGACGGCGGAAGGGCGCCGGGTCGCGCTGGTCGAGTGCGACCTCGCCGGGCCCGCCCTGGCCGCGAGGCTCGGCCTCGCCAGCGCTCCGGGGCTGCACGACTACCTGCTCGACGAGGCCGATGCCGGCGAGATCCTGCAGCCGCTCGTTCTCGCCGGCCCCGCCGCCGGCGGGGCGACCGAGCCACTCACCTGCATCGTCGCAGGCAAGCCCGAGCCGAAGCCCGTTGCCCTGCTCGACTCCGAGCGTTGCGACCACGCGATCGAGCGTCTGAAGCGCGCCTACGACCTGCTGCTGATCGACGGACCGCCGCTGGACGAAGATGTCGACGCGCTGCGCGCTCTCACCGAACACACCGCCGTGACGATCGCCTGCGGCGCGGGCAGCGAGCTGCCGAAGCGGATGCCGGTGCCGGTCACCGGGCTGGTCCGCTTCGGTTGAGCGGCTAGAGGTCGTAGCGCGAGAGGTCGGCCTCGAGCCGCTCGGCGTCCTCGGCGCGGGGAGCCGCGGCCGGGGCTTCGCTCGTCGAGGCCTCCTCTTCGCGCCCGCGGCGGCGCCAGCGCAGGACGCTGAAGGCGAGCGCCACCGCCGCGATCGCGATCGCCAGGATCGGCACCAGGTAGGCGGAGAGGTCGAAGCCCGAGGCCTTCGGCAGGGCGAGGACGGAGGGGCCGTACTGGGCGACCAGGGCATCCTTGACTTCGGTCTTGCTCTTGCCTTCGGCGACGAGCTTGGCGACGAAGACCTTCTCGCGCCGCGCCTGCGGCGATTCGGCCAGCTCCAGCAGGGTGCCGCAGATCGGGCACATCACTTCGGCTTCGATCGCGTTGACCGTCGTCTGCGGAGCGGGGCGCTGGGCGCCAGCGGCGATCGCCGGCGCAGTTGCCGCGATGGCCAGCGCCAGAGTCGCAACCAAGGCGCACAGCCCGTTCCGGTGCGCTTTATGCGGGAATAGACCGGAGAAGGCGCACCGGAGGCTCATCTGCTGCCCTTGATCAGGGGCGTGACGCGTTCTCTCAGGAACTGGTCGTCGACCGGACCGCGCCAGATCAGTGCCAAGTCGCCATCGGGTTCGACCAGGAAGTTCTCCGGCACCCCGGTGGAGCCGAACGCGGCGCTGCGTTCGTCGCCGACCGAGCGCAGCTGTGGGTAGGCGGTTGGGTGTTCGCGCAGAAAGGCGACGGCGTCGTCTTCGTTGTCCTGCACGTTGATCCCCACGACAGTGGTGTCGTGGGCCTTGCTGCGCTCGTAGAAGCGCTGCAGCACCGGCGCCTCCTCGCGGCAGGGGATGCACCACGAGGCCCAGAGATTGATCAGCACCCACTTGCCGCGGTAGTCGGCGATCGAGCCATGGCCCGGCCCCGGCAGCGCGGGCAGCGCCTTGTCTGGCACCGGGTCGCCAACCGCAACCTTGGTTGCGCCCTTGTTGAGCAGGCCGAAGGCAAGCAGGCCGATGACGGCCAGCACGGCGAGGAAAGCGAGGAGGGAGCGCAGGCTCACGAAAAGCGGACGACGGGTCTCGAACCCGCGACCTCGAGCTTGGGAAGCTCGCGCTCTACCAACTGAGCTACGTCCGCGTGCCGACTGATTCTAAGGCGGCAGAGCCGGCGTCGAAGCGGCGTCCGAGTCGCGATACCTGAAGCGGGCGAATCGGCCTAGACTGAGCATCGCGGTGTTTCGTCTAAAAACTCCCCGCAAGGGTCTCAACCAGGTCCTGGTGACGCTCCTCGCCCTCATGGCGTCGATCACCTCGATCCCGGTGGCCGCCGCGACGGAACCGTCTTTGCCGACCCCCGAGGGGCTTCCGCACGGCGTCGTCGTCTTCGTCGCTCATGTTCCGCCGGGCCTCGGCCGGCTCACCAAAGCCGAGTTCCAGAGAGCGCTCGTGCAGGCAGCAGCGGAAGCTGGGCGTTCGTCGGCTCCTGGCCCCGATGCCAAGGACTATCCCGGGATTGCCAACAGGGCTCTCGGTGAGCGACTGGACGCGATCTGGATCCAGGGACAGGCGAGGGAAATGGGCATCGGGGTGAGACCCCGCGAGATCTCTCGCGAGCTCGCGAGCCTGAAGAAGAAAGCCTTCAAGAATGAGGCTGAATATCGCCGCTTCCTCGAGGAAGCCCATTTCACCCGCCGCGACGTAAGGGAACGGGTCAAAATCCAGATTCTCAGCGAAAAGATCCAGGTGCGGATTGCCTCCGGCCTGAGCGAAGCCGAACGTCAAAAGGCCTTCAACAAGTTCGTCAGGGAATACGAAGAGAGATGGCGAGGACGAACCGTTTGCGCTCCTGACTACATCACCGTTCGCTGCTCGAACAGCCCCACCTCGCCCGGCGCCTAGCCGGATCTACCATCCCACGATTGCGTTGCGGCGTGGCTTGGTTAGACGGTCGCAGCGGCCTTCTTTCTCTTTCCGGTGCCGCCGTTGGCCGAGCGGCGGTTTCCATTCCCGTTGCCGTTCGAGTTGACCTTCGCCTCGCGGTAGAAGTGCTCGGTGGCGCCGCGTACGGGGCGCTCGCCGGCCAGCTCGACCAGGCCGGTGCGGCGCAGCTCGGTGACGTGGTAGTTGACGTTGCTGAGCGGCATGCGCAGCTCGTAGCTGAGGTCGCTGGGGGAGAGCGTTCGGCCTCCGTCCATCCCCAGCGCTTCGAGGATTGAGATTCGCAGCGGATGGGTATTGGCCCGAGCCAGGAGCTGCCAGTTCATTGGGTCCTCCGATGATTGGGTTTACCAACTTCTCGGTATATAGATACCAAAAAATGGTGATCTAAATCATCAGAATCGGGTAGAGTGGGTCATGGAATGCTGCGGGAAAGGAGATTTGAGATGAGGCAGGGGGCCCGAATTTGGCTTGTGGCGCTGGTTTCCGTTCTGGTGGCGTTGCTGGCGGCTGGGTCGGCAAACGCCGCCGAAACCATCGATCAGTCGGCCATCATCGCTCCGCAGCATCGGCCGCCGCAGGTTGACGATGGCTGGCAGGCAGGCACTTGCTACGAAGATCCCCCTCCTCCCGCGCAGTGCTCGGTGGAAACCAAAAGCCTTTTCTTCGAACAGGCTTCAGGCCACCCTCAGATTGGCTTCACGCAGTTCATCATCAAGCAGGAACCGGCGCCGATCATCGGCGAAATCCCGGTCGGCAACCTGAAGACGGTTCGCGTCGACCTTCCGGTCGGCCTCAGCGTCAACCCCCAGGCGACTCCCGAACAATGCGATCTAGCCAAAGTCGAACACCCGGGTAACTGCCCCCCTCTAAGCAAAGTGGGGACCAGCGAAGTGACGGCGACGAACCCGCTCACCGGACTTTCCCTGACTCTCCCCAAGGTCAACGTCTACAACCTGATTCCGCAAAACGGAGAACCGGCACGCTTCGGCTTGACGATCGCCAACAACGACATCTTCCTCGATGCCGGCGTCGCCTGGGACGGGGACTACCACGAGTTCTTCACGATTCAGGTCGCCAAACTTTCCCTGGGGCCGGGCCTCGAAGTCGCGCGAATCCTGCGGAACCGCCTCGATTTCGAAGGCCGCGCCGGCAACGGCACCTTCATCACCACCCCCAGTACCTGCTACGACCACGAATCGGCTCCCTACGCGCACGTCTACTCGACCTTCCTGCGTGCCGACTCTTACGAGAATCCCGACCCGAGCTTCCCCGCCGGTTCGCCTTTCATCGAGTCCGAACTGCCGCCCAACACCAACCCGAAGGAATGCGACACGGTGCCTTTCGATCCTTCGCTCAGCGTCGATCCCGGCACCGCGCAGACGGACTCGCCGACCGGGCCGACGGTCAACGTGCAGGTCCCCTTCGAAGTTCCCAGCGCAGCCGAAAAACTGCAGCCCCGCACGAAACAGGCGAGCTCTGACCTGCAGAAAGCAAGGGTCACACTGCCTGCCGGGATGGGCCTCAACCCCTCCGCCGCCAATGGCTTGCAGACCTGCAGCGACGGACAGTTCGGCCTGCACACGAGGAACCCGGTCGGCTGCCCCGCCGCTTCCAGGATCGGCACAGTCGAAATCGACACTCCGCCGCTGCCCAACGGATCGCTCATCGGTCCCGTCTTCGTCGGCCAGCAGCTCAGCCGCGACCCGCTTTCCGGCAACGAGTACCGGATCTTCGTCGACGCCGAGTCCCCCCGCTACGGGGTGTCGGTACGACTCGTCGGCAACGTCGCCGCGGACCCGCAGACCGGCGTCCTCACCACGACCTTCGACGACGCCAAGTTCGGCGGCTTGCCGCAGGTGCCGTTCAGCTCGTTCAGGCTCAAATTCAACGGGGGCCCCCACGCGGTCCTGACCAGCCCGCCGACCTGCGGGCCGAACACCGCCAGCTCGCTGATGACCCCGTGGTCGGGCAACGCCCCGGCGGCTCCAAGCGGCAAATTCGTCCTCACCAGCGCTCCAGGCGGCGGCGCTTGCGCGAAAACCCTGGGCGCGCGACCGTTTGCGCCAAGCTTCGGCACCAACGACAGCAACCCCAAGGGCGGCGTCTACACGCAGTTCGCGATTAACAGCGGTCGCAACGACGGCAACCAGGAGCTGAAGGGCGTCGACGTGACGCTGCCACCGGGTCTTACCGCCAAGCTGGCGGGGGTCCGCTACTGCCCGGGCTCGGCACTTGCCGCCGCGGCGGTCAACAGTGGCGTGGCCGAGGCCGCCCATTCCAGCTGCCCGGACTCGAGCCTGATCGGCAGCGCCGTGGTCAGCGCCGGCAGCGGGCCCGACCCATACCGCACCACCGGCAAGGTCTTCCTCTCAGGCCCCTATCACGGGGCTCCCCTCTCCCTGGCAGTGGTCACCCCCGCCACGGCTGGGCCTTTCGATCTCGGCTCGGTCGTGGTGAGGGTGGCCCTGTTCGTCGATCCCGAAACGGCCAGGGTGCACGCGGTCTCCGACCCGATCCCACATGTGTTCGGCGGCGCCCTGCTCGACATCCGCTCGATCGCGGTGAAGCTCGACCGGCCGAAGTTCTCGCTCAATCCGACCAACTGCTCGGCGTTCGCGACGAGCGGGGCGCTGCGCGGCGGCGGCTCCAACCCGCTCGACCCGGCTGCCTTCAGCTCGTTCGCGGTCTCCTCGCCATTCAAGGTCAACGGCTGCGAGAACCTCGAATTCAAACCGAAATTGTTCATGCGGATCTTCGGCGGCACGCGGCGGGCGAAGAGCCCGAAGCTGCGCGCCGTGCTCATCGCCCGCGAAGGCGACGCCAACATCGGTCGCTCTGCGGTCAAGCTGCCGAAGCCGCTGATCCTCGAACAGGCGAGCCTCGCCAACGTCTGCACACGCGTGCAGTTCGCCGCCAACGACTGCCCCAAGGACTCGATCTACGGCTTCGCCGAAGCACAGACGCCGCTGCTCGACGGGCCGCTCAAAGGGCCGGTGTACCTGCGCTCCTCGAGCCACGAACTGCCCGACATGGTCGCCGCCCTCAACGGACAGGTCGACGTCGTCCTCGACGGGCGGATCGACAGCGTCAAGGGCCGGCTGCGCACCACATTCGACACCGTGCCCGACGTACCGGTCTCCAAGTTCGTGCTCACCGTGAAAGGCGGCAAGAAGCGGGGCCTGCTGGTCAACTCAACCAACCTCTGCGCGAAGAAGTACAAGGTGATCGCTCGCTTCACCGGCCAGAACGGCAAGAAGGCCAACCAGAAGCCGAAGCTGCGCACGCCGTGCAGGAAGCACCACAAGAAGGGCAAGAAGAAAGGGCGCTGAGCACCAGCGCCATATGGGCGCCAGTCGGGCTGCTCAGCCCGGCTGGCTCGTGGGGCGGATGAGGATCTCGTTGACGTCTACGCCGGGGCGCTGGTCCAAGGCGTAAAGAACGGCCTTGGCTATGTCCTCGTCTTGGAGGGCTCGGTCACCGGGGCGGTTGTCGAAGAAGGGCGTGTCGACCATGCCGGGCTCGATCAGGGTGACGCGGATGTCGTGGTTGTCGTGCATCTGGCGCAGCTCGGCACGCAGCGACTCGCCGATCGCGGTCGCCGCCCACTTGGTGGCCGAGTAGAGCGAGCCAGGCAGGGCACGGCGTCCGGCCACCGAGCTGGTGACGATGAAGTGCCCGTCGCCGCGCTCGAGCAAGTGGGGGAGGGTCGCCCGAATCGTCAGCGCCACCCCGTAGACATTGGTCAGCACCATCGAGCGCCACTGCTCGGGCGACTCCTCGAGAAACCCCCGAGTGGCGCCGAACCCGGCATTGGCGAAGACCACATCGATCCGCCCAAACCCCTTGAGCGCCGCCGCCGCCATCGCCTCAACCTGATCCCACTCGGTGACGTCACAACGCACCGCAATCGCCCGCTCGTCCCCGCCCAGCTCTTCAACTAGCTCCTCCAGCGCCTCGAGCCGCCGCGCTGAGAGAACCAAACGGTATTTGCCCGCGACCGCTCGTGCTGTGGCTGCTCCGATGCCGCTGCTCGCGCCGGTGATGAGGAGAACGGGATCGTCGGCCACGCGTGCATTCTCTCAGCTTCACCGTGCTCGGCAGGCTTTCCGACCCGCGGACACTCAGCGCGAAGCGCGTCCGCGGACCCCCTCACGCTCACCCCCCAACCCAGCTTGCGATAATCCCCCCGTGGATCCCCAGCGCAAGCGGAAGATCCGGCTGGTCGTCGCCCTGAGCGTCGCCGTCCTTCTGGCGGTGGCGCTCGTCTACACCTCCTTCAGCGCCGCCTCGGAAGCGAAGGAGCCCTCGCAGCTGGTCGGGCTCAGCGCGAGCTCCAGCATCGACATGACCGGCAAGGTCGTGCCCGGGTCGATCCGCCACCGCGGCGAGGAACTGCGCTTCCGCGTCGTCGATCGCGAAGGGGGCGGCCCGACACTGCCGGTCACCTACAGGGGCACGGTGCCGGATCCCTTCCGCGGCGGCCGCGAGATCGTCCTCACCGGAGAGGTCGCCAACGGCACCTTCGTCGGCGAACCCGACACCCTGGTGACCAAGTGCCCGTCGAAGTTCACGACGAATGCAAGCTAGCTTCGGCAGCGCCGCCCTCGCGCTGGCGTTCCTCACGCTCGTCTTCGCCGTAGTCGCGGCTCTGCTCGGCCGCAACGGCGATGAGCGCTGGGTGCTGATCTCGCGGCGGGCAGTCTACGGCGCCTGCGCGTTGCTGACGCTCTGCGTCGTCCTGATCGAGATCGCCTTCGCCCGCGACGACTTCTCCTTCAAAATCGTCGCCGAGCACTCCTCGATCGAGACCCCCTCCTTCTACAAGATGGCGGCGATGTGGTCGAGCCAGGAAGGCTCGCTGCTGCTCTGGGCCTGGGTACTTTCGATCGCCTCCTCGCTGGCCCTCTTCGCAACCCGCAGCAAGCTGCGCGAGATCGTCCCCTACGCGACCGCGGTGATGGCCGGGGTCGCCAGCTTCTTCACCGGCCTGATGCTCTTCGCCGGCGGCGTCAACCCCTTCGCCAAGCTGAGCCCGGCGCCGCTCGATGGGATCGGCCTCAACCCGCTGCTGCAGCACCCGAGCATGATGATCCACCCGCCGATGCTCTACTCGGGGTACGTCGCCTTCACGATCCCCTTCGCCTTCGCCGTCGGCGCCCTGATCACTCGCAGGCTCGACGCCTCCTGGATCCGCGCCACCCGCCGTTTCGCCCTGATCGCCTGGGCCTTTCTCGGCTTCGGCCTGCTGCTCGGCGCCCGCTGGTCCTACACCGAGCTCGGCTGGGGCGGCTACTGGGCCTGGGACCCAGTCGAGAACGCGGCCCTGATGCCGTGGCTGATCGGCACCGCCTTCCTGCACTCGGTGATGGTCCAGGAGAAGCGCGGCATGCTCAAGGTCTGGAACGCCTGCCTGATCGTCGCCACCTTCTCGCTTGCCCTGCTCGGCACCTTCCTGGTCCGATCCGGCGTGCTGCAGTCGATCCACGCATTCGGTGACAGCACTGTCGGGCCCTACATCCTCGGCCTGATCGGGGTGGTGCTGATCGGCTCGACCGCGCTGATCGTCTCCCGGCTCGACGACCTTCGTTCGGAGAAGCGGATCGACTCGCTGGCCTCGCGCGAGTCGGTCTTCGTGGTCAACAACCTGCTGCTCGTCGCGCTGACCGCGGCAATCTTCTGGGGCACCTTCTTCCCGCTGATCTCCGAATTCTTCACCGGCACCAAGTCCTCGCTGGCGGCGCCCTGGTTCGACCGTTACACGACGCCGCTGGCGATCCTGCTCGTCCTCTTCACCGGCATCGGACCGCTGCTGGCCTGGCGCCGGGTCAGCTGGGCGACTGCCAAGCGGGTCTTCCTGGTGCCCACCGTCGTGGCGGCGATCGCCGGTGTCGCGCTCGCGATCTTCAGCGATGCCGGCTCGAAGCCCTGGGCGCTGGCGCTCTTCACCTTTGCGACCTTTGCCCTAGTCGGACTGAGCCAGGAGTTCTGGCGCGGCGCCGCGGCGCGCCGTTCGCTCAAGGGCGGTTCGATGGCCTCGGCGCTGGTCGGCGTCGTCAGCCGCAACCGCCGTCGCTACGGCGGCTACGTCGTCCACATTGGCATCGCCGTGCTGTTGATCGGCATCGCCGCCTCCTCCAGCTTCCAGACCAAGCGCGACGTCAACCTGAGGCCGGGTCAGAGCGCCGTGGTCGACGGACGCAAGATCACCTATGTGCGGCCGACGGCGAAGGTCGACAAACTGGCCTTCAGCGCCGGGGCGGTGCTGCGGGTCGAAAAGGGCGGCGAATCGTTCCTCGTTCGCCCGGTCCGCCATTACTACCGGCCGACCGGTGTTCCCGGGGGAGACATCAGCAGGTACTTCGACGGCGAAGCCGACAGCGACATCGGCTTGAAGGCTGGGCTCTTCACTGATTTCTGGACGGCGAACAACCCCAACATCACCGGCGTCCAGCGCCACGCTCGCGCTGCCGACAAAGTTTTCAAAAAGTGCGTTCGGGGTGGCCCCGGCGTGCCGCCCAATTGCCGAGCGTTCGGAACCCTGATGCGGACCGCGTTCGCCAACCCCCGGCTGCGTCCGCAGGCGCTGGCGAGGATCGAACAGTTGCAGCTGGAGACGGCCAAGCAGATCGCTGCGAGGTACCTCAGCGAAGACGCCCCCGTGACCTTCCGCGTGATCGTCAACCCGCTGGTCACCTGGATGTGGATCGGCGGCCTGATTGCCCTGGCCGGCGCGCTCATCGGGCTCTGGCCGACGCGCCGCAGTCGCCGCGGACTCGATGCCGACACCGAGCTGGAGGCGCTGAAGGAGGCGAAGTACCGCGAGATCCGCGATGCGGAGCTCGACCACGCCGCCGGCAAGCTCTCCGACGAGGACTTCGCCCTGCTCGACGCGGAGCTGCGCAAAGAGGCGATCGAGATTCTCGATTCGGCTGACGGCAACGGCGCTGGCCCAAACGGGCAACGCGAAGAGGTGGGCGAGCGGCCGGCCGAGCCGGTCTAGATCTTCAGCAGGACCAGCGTGTTGAGGACGAAGAGGATCGCGAAGAAGATGGTCGCGCGGTCGAGGTTGCGCTCCACCATCGAGCCGCCGCCGAAGGAGCTGCCGCCACCGCCGATGCCGAAGGCGCCGGAGAGACCGGTGTCTTTGCCGGAGTGGAGCAGGATCAGGAAGATCAGCACTCCGCTGATGATCACCTGCAAGAAGCCGAGAAGCGTGTACATGGGCGCAGTGTAACCGTTTGCGGCCCGCCGCAAATCGGGCGCATCTCGGTGTCCTCAGTCGCTCGCATGCGGAGCACGCCCCGCTCCCTGCGTCCTTGGGCTGCTTGATTTTCAGGGGGCGGTTGTTGATTACGGAGAACAAAGAAATGTTGCACCAGTTGACAAACAGCGCTACTTTGTAAGCCGAAGGGACGAACCTCAGGAATCTGACAAGGAGGATGGGATGGAGGCAGCGGCGCATAGTCACGATCACGGGCCGGGGATCGAGCTCAGCCCGGCCACCTGGCGCGACGGCAAGCGCTACGCCTGGCTGCTAGGCCTGGTCATCCCATTCGCGCCCTTCATCGCTTGGGCCAGCGTCGAAGTCACCGGCTTCGAGGGCTTCTGGTTCTTCGGCCCGTTGCTTGTCTTTGGTGTCTTCCCGCTGCTCGACATCGCGATCGGGGTCGACCCGAGCAATCCTCCCGACAGCATCCTCAAATGGCTCGAGCAGGACCGCTACTACCGCTGGTGCACCTACCTCTTCATTCCGGTCCAGTACGCGGGGCTGATCTTCGCCTGCTGGCTCTGGTCCAGCGGTGATCTCTCCACCCTGGAGAGCGTCGGCTTGGCGCTGACGATGGGGGTCGTCGGCGGGATCGCGATCAACACCGCTCACGAGCTCGGCCACAAGCGCGACGACATGGAGAAGTGGCTGAGCCGCGTCGCCCTCGCACAGACGGGTTACGGCCACTTCTTCATCGAGCACAATCGTGGTCATCACGTCCGCGTCGCCACGCCCGAGGACCCGGCAAGCTCGCGGCTGGGGGAGAGCTTCTGGGCCTTCCTGCCGCGCACGGTCTCGGGCAGCCTGCGCTCGGCCTGGGGGATCGAGGCCGCCCGCCTCGACCGGCTCGGCAGGTCGCAATGGAGCCTGCAGAACGACATCGTCGGCGCCTGGGCGATGACCGTCGTCCTCTTCGCCGCTCTGGCGATCGCCTTCGGCCCGGTGGTGCTGCCGTACCTGGTGCTGCAGGCAATCCTGGGCTTCTCGTTGCTCGAGGTCGTCAACTACCTCGAGCACTACGGCCTGCTGCGGCAGCGCAAAGAGGACGGTCGCTACGAGCGCTGCCGTCCCGAGCACAGCTGGAACAGCAACAACGTCGCCTCCAACGTCCTGCTCTACCACTTGCAGCGCCACTCCGATCACCA
>Ga0207702_10003487_pt1 | contig 14337 bp, 15 predicted proteins | sample KBSCornC62_FD_184302 | JGI IMG/M metagenome (GOLD analysis project Ga0207702, IMG submission 184302) | Corn rhizosphere microbial communities from Kellogg Biological Station, Michigan, USA - KBS Corn C6-2 (SPAdes) (version 2) | ecosystem: Host-associated > Plants > Roots > Rhizosphere > Soil ...
GCATTCTCGACGTCCCGGGCCATCGCCCTGCTCGCCCGAGCAATCGGACGCAACCGCGCACTCGGGGCAAAGCTCTGTTGCGCGGGTTTCCTCCTTGGCGACGTGGTCGCACTTGCGCCGAACCACACGGAAGGATCGTCGTATTCATGAACCTCTGACCTTTCCCGTGGCGGTTGCCAGCGCCAAGACCTGGCTTCGGGCCGCGGAGCGTCGGGGCCACAAGCTGTCGTTGCGCCTTACAAAACTGTAATCGAAATGTAGGTTCGGTATCTTGCAACGGCCCTGCCCCGGACAAAGAGTATCCCTGCTCGCTCACCGAGGAAGTTGCTGATTTCACATCTTGTCGAATTGATAAGCGGCTGGATCGTTTGGGTGATCTCGGCCACCGGCTACGGCGGCATTGTGTTGCTGATGGCAGTTGAGTCGGCGTGCATCCCCTTGCCCTCTGAGGTGATCATGCCCTTCGCTGGGTACCTGGCATCGACGGGTCGTTTCTCGATCTGGCTGGTTGCGATTGCTGGTGCCGTCGGTTGCAACATCGGTTCGACCATTGCCTATCTGTTCGGGAAGTGGGCCGGGCGACCTATCATTCTTCGATGGGGCCGCTTCATCCTGTTGACAGAGGACGACATCGAAAGAGCCGAGCGGTTCTTCAGATGGTTCGGTGTTCGCGCGGTCTTCATCGCTAGGCTCCTGCCGCTCGTTAGAACCTTCATTGCGCTGCCAGCCGGTTTCGCTGGAATGCCAATCTGGCGTTTTCAGATCTACACCTTCCTCGGGTCGTTGATCTGGTGTTTCGCGCTTGCCGAACTCGGACGAATTCTGGGCGCCGAATGGCGCACGAATCAATCGCTCCAGATCGCGTTTCACTCGGCGGATCTTCTGATCGGACTGGTGCTGCTGGCCGCCGTGGCTTGGTTCGTCCGGGCCCGACTTAGAAGGGCCCAGCCGTAGTCCACCGCGGTCAACGACCGCGCAAGCGGCAAACACGGCACCTTACGCATCCGTAAGCTGCGTGCCAGAATGCCGTGATCTTATGCCGGCAGACAACTGTTCGCAGTTATCACCGGAGCTTCCATGACCTCAAAACTTGCATTCCTACGGCAAGCAGTCCTCGCGACGGCTCTGATCGTCGCGCCTGTTGCGGCATTCACTGGGTACGAAGTCTACTTTACCAAGTCCGTTCAAGCGGCGACCGGGTTAGGAGACCTAACGCAGTTTAAGACGATCATCGCCGACGCTCAGGCGCTGGTTGACAAGGGCGATATATCGGCGGCTGCCAAGCGGATCACTGACTATGAGACCGCTTGGGACCAGGCCGAGACGGCCATTCGGCCTTTGGATCAGACCGAATGGGGGAACATCGATCAGGCCTCAGACGGTGTTTTAAGCGCCGTGCGCAAAGGTAAGCCGGACGAATCGGCCGCAAAGGCAGCTCTCGCAGTGCTGATGACTACACTAAACGATCCTTCGAAAACCCCGCAGTGAGGAGCTTTGCCATGCCCACGATGGTCTCGCCCGTGCCGATATTCAACCGGGTTCCAAAGGTGACGGCCGACTTCTGGTTTATCAAGCTAATGGCGGTGACCATGGGGGAGACTGCCGCGGACTATCTCAGCGTGCAGTTAGGACTAGGACTGTCGGCTACGTCGGTACTGATGAGCGCGGTCCTGATCGCCGCCATTCTGTGGCAATTCTCCCAAAAGAAGTACGTGCCTGCCCCGTACTGGCTAACCGTCGTTCTCATCAGCATCGTAGGAACCCTCATTACCGACAATCTCGTGGACAATTTTCATGTACCTTTGCTGGTCACTACGATCGGCTTTTCGATTGCGCTGGCAGTCACATTTGCGGTGTGGTTTGCCGTCGAACGCACCCTCTCAATCCATAGCGTGTTCACGACCCGTCGAGAGATCTTCTACTGGCTCGCCATTCTCTTCACCTTTGCCCTCGGGACAGCGGCAGGCGACCTCGTCGCCGAGCAGTTTTCTCTAGGTTACCTCTCGAGCGGCATCCTGTTCGGCATGATTATCGCATCGCTTTCACTAGGTTACTTTGTGTTCGGTCTGGACAATATCCTCGCGTTTTGGCTGATCTACATCCTTACGCGGCCGCTTGGAGCCTCCTTCGGAGATTTACTGTCCCAGCCACACCAATATGGTGGCTTTGGCCTCGGAACGATCCTGACCAGCGCAATCTTCCTCCTGAGCATCGTCGGTATCGTCGTTTACATGTCGTTCAAGCACGAGGGTGAGGAATCCACCGCGTTAGGTGATTAGCCAAGTCGGCAGTAGACAAGCGTTCTGGCGAGGGGCGCCGCAATGAGCGAAAGCTCGTTGCGGCTTGCCCTATGTTGGATTCACCAAGTCGACCCCGGATCGGGAAAACGCGTTTGCGATGTACCAAACAAAACCAAGGATCAGGACCGCCAAAGCGAGGCTGACTGGTCCGGTGCCCCAGTTCAGTCCGCCGCGATCGGGAGAGACGCCCATCCAGTCGGCGAACGAAGCGCCGAGTGGACGTGTCACTATGTAGGCGAACCAGAACGCGAGGATGGGGTTCATGCCGAACCGCCACCACGCGATGGCGGGAATACAAATCACGGCAGCAAATAGAAGTCCCGACGCAAAGTAGCCCAGGTGAAACGTCGTAGCGGTAAGGTCCCCTGTTGCTGTACCGAGTGCGAAGGTTGTGACCACGCTTGTCCAGTAGAAGAGCTCGCGACGCGTCGAGTTAATCGAATGTATCGATAGCGTGCCCTCAAGCCTGTACCAAATCACGAATATCACGGTCAGGATTCCGCCGAAGCACAGCGCGGAAACGAGGTATGGAACGCTCAGGACAACGTGCGTCACATCGGCGGCCATCGTCCCGAAAACGCTCACCATCACGACCGCCAGCCAATAGACCCACGGCACGTAGCGACGTCGGGTCAGTTGCAGCAAGAGCGAGGCGCTGAAAAGAACAGCGCCAACGCCCACAACGAGCACCGGATCGAAGCGCCGGACGAAGAAGTCCGAGGTTGTCTCACCCATTCCGGTCGTGAGCACTTTGACGATCCAAAAGAGAAGGCTGACGTCAGCGACCCTCACGACGGCCGGGTGCGTGGGGACCGGAGTAGCGGAAGGCTCATCCCAAAGGTTTGCTCGAGATCGTCTCAATCTGACCTCGCGCAGACTCGGCTTCACTGCAATTGCCTCATTCTCTTCACGGGATCGATCTGGGCTTGTCGGATTCCGTTTGTGACTGCGCCGGTCGTTGCGGTCACCGCAGCAGCGGCAAGGAGCGACAGGTATGGCCACGGCACGACCAGATGTTCCGGGGGTGGATCAAATACACCCTGCAGCTCTTGAACAAGAATTTGAGCGATGGCTGCACCCAACGCGCCACCGGCGACCAATCCGATCACGAGCATCAGAGCGCCCTCGCTCCAGATGAAAGCCGACATATCGCGCTTCGAGGCACCCAACGTCGACAGAATGGCGAAGCTCCGCCGACGGTCCGCGAGCCCCAACGCAAGAATGAGGCCGGTTGCAACAATGACCAAGAGGATTGCACTGGTCAGTTCGATGCGGGTAAGACCAGCCAGACTTATGGAGGTTAGGCTCGACGCGATGAGGCGGCTTGCCTCTGCCAATGTCGACACCCGAATGCCGGGCTCATTCGCCGTCAGTGCCGCCGCGGATCTCTGAACGGCGTCGAGGTTCTGGCCGCCCGCGTTCACTAGGACGATCTCCTCGGAGTCGACCCCGGTCATCTTCGCAACGTAGCTCGCATTCGCCACGAGAAAGCTGTCGAGAGGCGCCGTCGGAAATTCTCGGGCCACGCCCGCGAACACGAAGGGGACAATATGGTACTGGTGGTCGGCGCCTTGGAGCCGCAAGTTGATCGTGTCTCCCTGGTTCAACTGGAAATCATTCACAGTCTCCTGCGAGACCAGCACCGCCGAAGGCGTGTCGTCGAGAACAGCCAGTGTACGTGCGGCGTCGCCATTGCCGAAGTAGGCATCTGCCAACGTTGTCGCGCTGCGGATGGTCCTCGGATCGATGCCATAGAGATCTTGTAGATCGGACCCAACGTAGGCGTACCGGTGCTGGATCGCTGCCGCTGCAACTACGCCTGGAATAGCCTCAAGCCGACCCAAGTATGAACCCGCCGGCGACGTACTTGTCCCGGTCACGGTCACATCCGAACCGTTGGTGAGCTGCGCATCTGCGAGTGCCTGCTCCTGGTAAGTGGTGTTGAAGAGAGCTGTGGATACGCCAAAGGCGAGCGCGATGGCGATGAGAGCTGCACCCATCGCAATCCGCCGCCTCTGACGCTGCAACGACGACGCGACCGGCTCCGCGATGATACCCATCTGCTTCGAAAACAGCAGTACAAGAAACCTACGGCCATGTTCTAGGAGTAGGTTCGTGACACGCAGCGTCATCAGTCCGATGCCAATCCATAACAGGAACGGCGCCAGAAAGGCCCAATAGTCAACTGAGGTAGCCGGCACTCCTTCGGGCGCGAGAACGACTTGGTATCCGGTCGCAGCAGTTTGCCAATAGACGGCCCCTGCGAGCGCGAGGCAGATCACATCGAGGTAGAGCCTATCCCAGGTCAGCCGATGCGCTTCGCCGATCGTTTGGCGCGCCGCACTCACGGTGAGCGCGAGGTGCTGCCGCCAAGCCGGGACGACGAGCGACAGGCAAGCCAAGGTTAATCCGGATGCCGCCGCAAACGAGTCCCATCCCAACATGACGAGGTCAGTCCCCTTTGCTGGGAAAGCAAATGAAGATGCCGCTGCCAATCCTATGCCCGCAATGCTTCCGATAGCTCCTACGGCCAGAGCCTCGAGCGTCATTAGGCGAAAGATCACCCCCAAGGAAGCTCCGCGCAGCTTGAGCAGCGAGATGTCGCGGCGGCGCCGGTCCGCTCCGGACGCGGCCACTGAAAAGGTGAGAAGGCAAGCAAGAACGATACCGGGCGTCCCCAGGAACAGGAACAGCACGCGGACATAGAGAGCGTCACCGAGTGTGGCGAGCAATCGTGCAGCCAGGTTATCAGAAAGAATCGCGCTACCGGCAACTCGAGCTTCAAAGTTGTGATGGCGTTCCGTCGTGAATGCGAACGCCTCCGCCGGGTCATGTGGCAGTTGCGTTTGGTCGAGCATGACATGAAGCTCAGTCCTAACGCTGTCGGGCCGAATCTGCGCCTGAGGACCGAACAGATTCATCCACTCGGTGATCGGCAAGATCGCGGCATTGTCAGGAGGTGCCTGGGGCGCTGCGTTCGCCGGCAGTCCGATGGCCTGAAAGAAGCCATCGGCATTTGTCAGATCGATGATCCCGGTAATCGTGACGTCGACGTCGGGCAGGCCCGGACGGTGAATGTGTACAGTCGATCCGGGAGTCGCGTGAAGGTTGGCCGCGGTCTGCTGCAACAGAACCGCTCCTCCGAGGCCGCCCGATAAAATACGAATCTGACCAGGGAACGTTGCCCAATAGGTGGAATCGACACCAACCACCTTGCCTCCACCTGTCGCCTGCACTGTGCCCTTGTCCGAAAGTTCAAATCCGGTGACGTCCGCGTATCCGACGGACTGCAGACTGTCGACTTTGGCCGCATCCCTGAGTTGAGAGACGATATCCGCTTGGTTCGCCCCTGGGACAAGCTGCACCTGCCAATCGATCGGCACCGTGCGCAATGCTCTTTGAGTCATTGTCGCCGCAGAGGCCTGCAGGAAAATCCCCATGATCGCGAGTAGCGCAACTGTAAGCGTAACGCCTGCGGTGACGCCCAGCATCCGCGCGGCTCGGCTTCGGAACAGTCCTGCTAGCCACGCTATTGTCACAGTGCGCCTTCCCCGGACTCGTTACCCATGTGGCCATGGCTCATGGTGAACACATGATCCAAGCGGTCGGCCACGTCGCGATCGTGAGTGGCTAGTACGACTGCGGCGCCCGTTCGTTCTGTCCAGGTCAGCAACAGGTCGATGAGTCTTTGCGCAGTTGCGTGATCGAGTTGGCCGGTCGGTTCATCCGCAAGAAGGAGTTTGGGGTTGGTGATCGTAGCCCGAACAAGGGAGACACGCTGGGCCTCTCCACCCGAAATCTGTTCCGGCAATTTTCCCGCCAGCGCATCGAGATCAAATTGTGCAAGCGTCGTTTCCGTCAATTTTGCCACCGTGAGATTGGGCCGGCGCAAGAGCTGGAGCGGAAGGGCAACGTTTTCTGCGACTGTGAGCCATCCGATCAGGCTTGGCGATTGGGTCATGAGCGACACCCGACCGGGCCGGAGACCGCCGGGTGGCCCCAGAGCGGGCCAGTCAAGCGTTCCAGTCGTGGGCGTGTCTAAACCCGCCAGGAGATGAAGTAAGGATGACTTGCCGCTGCCTGAGGGACCGACCAAGGCAGTCCGGTCTCGATGGCGCACGCTAAACGTAACATGGGCAAGTGCGGCGGTCTCTTCGTTCTGAGATGCGAAGCGCTTGCTCACGTCACGGGCTTCGACCAGGACTTGATCGCGAGCCGCCGAGCTCACTTTATCCGCCCGTCGACGATCGTGATAAGTCGATCCGAAAACTCGGCTAGCGCACGACTGTGGGTCGCAACAAGGATTGCCGCACCTCGCTCACGTTCGCTCCGAAGGACGTCAAAGATTGCTCGCTCCGTGCCGCTGTCGACCTCGGCTGTCGGCTCGTCGCATATAACGATGCCTGCGGCAGCAGCTAAGGCTACGGCCAGAGCCGCCCGCGCCGTTTCGCCGCCTGATAGTTCAGACGGAGGCCTGTGTGCGCGGTCTGAGATTCCAAGCTGCTCAGTGAAGTTCAGCCCTTTGCCCTTCACACCGGCCAACCATTGCTGCAGACGAATGTTGTCGGCGACCGTGAGATGCTCGAACAGGTTGCCCGACTGCATCATGATCCCCATATGCTTGGCACGAAGCCTTGCTCTGACTGCTTCAGGCCGCCGGCTGATGGCCTCCCCGTCAATGAAGACCGCGCCGCCGTCCGGAACTTCGAGGCCAGTCAAGCATGACAGCAGCGTCGACTTTCCACTGCCAGACGGCCCTACCAATGCAACCATCTCGCCAGCACTGAGCATCAAGCTGACACCGCGCAGGGCAAAGCTTTCGGAGTCACCGCTGTGGAAGAAGCGGTAGAGTTCGCGCGCTTCGAGACGGACCATTCACTTGATCCGGACCGAATTCGCCATAAGGTTCCATTGATCAACGTTGTCGGCACCGAGCGGCGCCGCCATATCCAGGGTTACCAACTTGCCGTTGGCAAAGATCAGGTAGCGGACATCTTCAAGCCGTAAACGCTTGTTTGTGACGGCATTTGGTTCTGAGTTGATCGAGTAGTCGATCTCGACTGCCTTTCCACCTTTTAAGTTCGTCGCTTTGACAGCCGTGACTTTGACCGCCCGGTCGAGGCCCTCGAGCTTGGCAACTGCACCGGATCTGACCGTTTCAACCGTGGCCGCCTGCGTGGCAGGGTCGGTGGTCACTGAAATGATGTTATATTTGTCGTTGAACGTGGCTCCGGATGCGAGGTCGTGCCTCGCCCAGCCCTCTGGAACCTGCATCGCAAACCCTGGACCATCGTACGTGATGAAGACCTGGGTATCGGGGATGTCCCCCGGCGGATTGTGCTCGGGGGGCACCGGGGCCTGAGCCGCCAAAGCAGGGTTCGCTACCCCAAGCAGAGCGACGAGCATAAGCGCAGACGTCAATTGTGGCACGGAGTGCTCAGTGGTCTTTAGCATCGCGGAACTCCTGGGCAATTTCACACGCCCTGTTGTTCTAGTCCCCGCTCAGTTCAGCCTGTCATGCAGCATACAGTTCTGTAAGAAACCGCTCACGAAGCGCTTCCCATGGGAAACGTGATGACGACCCGAAGGCCTGGATAATTGTCCTGCAGGCTAAGCGACGCCCCATGAAGGTCTGCGATCGCCTTCACAAGACTGAGGCCCAGTCCCGTTCCGGGCGTCGTCCGGCTTCGTTCCACCCGATAGAAGCGTCTGAAAACGGCCTCGCGCTCATCCTCAGGAATGCCGGGACCATTGTCGGAAATCTCGACGACTGCCGGTCCGGTCGCTGCTGTCGCGCCGATGGCTATCTTGGCGTTCTCCCCTCCGTGCTTCAGAGCATTTTCGACGAGGTTTGCGAACATCTGCGTGAGCAGTTCGCGGTCCCCACGAATGCGAAGGAAATCTGTTGAGACATCAACTGTCACCTGCTGTCCGCGGCCCTCAGCAACATCACCGTACAACTCACCCATCTGTCGGAGAATCCCTGTCAAGTCCACAGCGGCAAACCTGGACCGGCGTGAACCCGCCTCGACCTGGGCAATGCGAAGCAGCGCGTCGAACGTCCTACTCACGTCGTCGATCTCCTCTTCGGCGACGGCCAGCATTGCCTCTATTTCGGTTCCTTCCGCCATGGTTCCCGCCTCTCGGACGGTTATCGCAAGCCGATTCAAGGGGGTCTTCAAGTCGTGCGCGATGTCGACGGTGACCTGACGCATCCCTTCAACGAGCGTTGCAAGACGTTCGATCGCTACATTGACCTGTTGAGCAACGCGATCGATGTCGTCCTGCCGCCGCGATACAGGTACACGCGCAGTGAGATCGCCTTGGCCAACGCGCCGCATGGCGGTGGTAATCTCAACAAGGCGGCGCTGCCCACGAAATGCGAAGAACGCTCCAAGGGCAACGACGCTCGCCGAGAGAAGTCCGCCCGCTAGGAGGAGGCTGTTGAGGAGTACTTGGCTCACGGCGTCGTTTTCTTGAAGACTTGCGCCGACAAGCAGCGGGTTCCCGTCGACCGCGCTTGAAAACACCCGATAGGACGTGCCCGACGCAAGTCCAAGCATTGCGCCATCGACGAGCGACCAGCCGACGGGAACGTTGGCTCGAGGGATGTTGCCGGCAAGGACTTCGCCGGCCGAGGAGCGCAGCAAGTAAACTCTCCTATGTCCAACCGTGGCGTCTACATGGCTGAGAACCGAATCTCGGAGGTCAGTGAGGTCTGTATCGCCATAAGTCTGACCGATGACCTGCGCTTCCTCTCTGATCGAGTCGTCTAGCCGCAGCGAGAGTTCTGCTGCGGTGAGCCGCCAGGCAAAAATTCCTGCTACCATCGTTGAGGTCAGAAAGAGCGCGCCCAGCAGGATGCTGATCCGAAACGGCGTACTGTCGAGCAGTCTAACGTGCATTCAGGGTATAGCCGATGTTGCGCAACGTCTGCAGCAGCGGTTTCTCGAAACGTCGATCTATCTTTGCCCGCAGACGGCTGATCTGCGTTTCGACAACACTGGTCTCAGGATCGAAATGGAAGTCCCAAACGCGTTCGAGAAGCATGGTCTTGGTGACGATCCGACCTTCGTTACGCATGAGGTACTCGAGTAAGGCAAACTCGCGCGGAAGCAGCTCGATCTGCTGACCCGCGCGATTGCAGGTGCGTTTGACCAGATCCAGTTCGAGGTCCGCGACGACGAGCGTCGTTTTCTCAGCACGCGTGGGGGGGCGACGGGCAAGAGCGCTAAGTCTCGCCATGAGCTCGCTAAAAGCGAACGGCTTTACGAGATAGTCATCGCCCCCCGCCTCCAGACCTTCAACCCGATCATCCAGTCCGGCGATGGCCGTCAGAAACAGGACCGGCGTGTCATGTTGTGTGGCACGCAGAGCTTTGACTATCGACATGCCGTCCAGGCCTGGCAGCATCCGGTCGAGAACTATCGCATCGTACGGCTCGCTCACCGCGCGCATCAGGCCATCGCGTCCATCGGACAGAAATTCTGCGAAGTGGCCAAGCTCGGCCATCCCATTGCGGATGTAGTTCGCCGTGCGTTCGTCGTCCTCGATGATTAGAAATCGCAATTGAGATGCGCTCCCAAACGTCTGCAAAAGTGATGCCTCGGCTACCTATCGTACTCGGGCGCGGTCCAATTTTACAAAACTGTATACTAGCCGTGAGCTCTTCACAGTCTCGCCAAGCCCGCCTCGCGCTTTCCTAGGCTCCGCGGGCGTTTCGCTGAATGGCAGTGCGTCTCGACGCGGCCCTTTTGGACGCCCTGATGGCGGTTACGGGGTCGTGGTCTCAATCCTGCCACCACTGCCCCTATGCGGGCCGCTCTTTGGCAGCAATTGACCTCGAACGTCGCGAGGTTCGTACAAAGGAGTTGAACACCAATGAAACAGCATGTCGCTCTGCTCGCCGTCGTTCTTGGCGTTGCTGCACTACCGACGATTGCGGTTGCGTCAGACGTTACAAGTCGGCTTACGCCCAACCAAATCGATGCCTACTGCTCTGTCCATGCAAACGGAGGCAACGCCACCTTTACCCTTGCCGACGGAAGAACGGTCACAGGAAGCGTGAATTGCAGCGCCGCCATGGGCACTTCAAATAGGACCACCGCTGCGACCGGTACAGACGATAAGGGCATGGAGATGGAGTCCGCCACTGATTCAGACTCCACCCACGAAGACTGATACAGTCATTCACGACGGCGGGCGGCGTTTCAGCGCCGCCCGCCGTCCGGCCAAACGTCGGCGGCCGCCATTGCAAAGATGAAGCGCTTCGGCGGTCGAGTCACTCAGAGCTTGGTGCAGGCTTCATCCCCTGCGGCATGATCACTGAAGATGTAAAGCGCGTGTAAGAGAGGTGTAAGGTGCCGGCCGAACACTTGGCTGGTCGGCATCATCGACAGGAGAATCTCGTGAATCTCAGTTTGAGCACCCCAATCCATTGCACGGGGCCCAGTGGCGTAGCTATCGGTCACCAAAGTCCGCTCGTTCGCGCGAACGATGGCGACGCCGATGACGCAAAAACGGCTCGGCCGGCACCACCCAAGGGGACCGGTCTACAGGTCAATAGGACGGCCTAGAACCGAATTTGACAGGAGGGCCTCAATGCATCGTCGCGATTTTCTCGCTGGACTCTCGGGTGCGACGGCGGTCGCGGCGATGCCGACACTGGTTCAGGCTAAAGTGCCCCTGCCCTACGACTGGAACGCCTCCCCTCCGTTCGACGACCGCCAGACCTTCATCGATTGGATGGTCAAGACTCGTGGCGAGGATCCTCTGTATCTCGGCGAACGGTTCGACCGCTTCCTGCAACTCATCGCGCACCATGACGTTTGGGATGCCTCGACAAAGCGCGCCTACCTCATGGTGCCGCGAGAGCGTTTCGTGACTGCGGCGAATCTGGACCGTGCGTATCAGGTTCATTACCTCGACATCGGATTCGGGGTGACGATCACCGGTCCGCACACGGTCGCCCGCATGACCAACTCCATCGAGGTAAAGCGCACCGACAGGGTGCTCGAGGTCGGGACGGGGTCCGGTTACCAATCGGCGGTCCTCGCAAACCTCACTGACCAGGTGTACTCGATCGAAATCATCAAGCCGCTCTTTGAACGCACCGGTTCGGTGTATGCGGACCTCATTGCCGACGGGTACTCCGAGTACACGACAATCCGGCGCCGCAACGCCGATGGCTACTATGGGTGGGCGGAAGCAGCGCCTTTCGATAAGATCATCGTGACCTGCGGCATCGACCACGTTCCCCCCGACCTTCTCAAACAATTGAGCCCGAACGGACTCATGGTCATTCCGATTGGCCCGCCAGGTGCTCAACACGTCCTCAGGATCACTAAGACCACGGATTCCACGGGGGCGATCAAAGTGGCTCGCTCCGATATCTACAACGGCGCTATCATCAACTTTGTCCCCTTCACCAAACTTGAGGGAGACAAGATCGTGGGGACGCATTCGGGCTGACGACGATACGCGACAGGGCGCTTCACGCGCGGAGGAGGGCGGCGCCGTATCCTGTTCTTCTACTGACTGGCTTTGCTAAGCATCATTATTGACTCGGAAGGGTATGAAACCGTCGCACACAACCCCGACGGGGGCTCATCACTCCTCTCACGCCGCGTTTCGTCAACGCCCATGGTTCGCGATTGGCGGACCCAGACTCTGCCGTGTAATATTGGCGACAGCTTCCGAGAGCGAACTAAGACAAGCTGAACCAACATGGTCCACGGGTCGCCATGAACATGCCCATTCCTCGCACAGCCAGCCTGCTTGCTGCCCCGCTCGTGGCCATGATTCTTGCCTCTGCAGGAGGAGCGCTGGCGGCGACCCCCACCGCGAACAGCGGCCAGATCGGCAGGCTGATACTCGCCTCCAATCCTGACCTCGTCTGTCAAATCGCCAAGAGCGGCAATTACGTGCACATCCAGGCTCTCAACAAGGGCAAATCGATCATCCCTGCCGGGACTCTGTTCCACCTGACCATTGTGGGACCAACAAAGAAGACCACCCAAACCAAGACGCTGAAATCTGACCTGGCGCCCGGGGCCTCAGTCAACGTCACTAACGCCCATCAAGGCCTCGAGCGTCGTCAGCTGCACTCCTGCAGCCTGAGGCGGTGCCTTGGAAAGGTTGACGGCCGTGCGCAGGTCCGGCTTTCCGGTGTCAGAAGTTGGTGCGGCCGTTTCCGGCATAGTCTGGCATTCTATACGATGCGCGATGTCGGGCTTGTCGTTGCAGCGTTCGCCCTCGGAGCGCTGTTCTTGATGGCGTTGGTTTTGACGAGATGACGCCCGACTGGATCGGCGAGACCATCCAATAATAATGCGGCGGCGAAGCCCTAGTAAAAAAATAGGCTTGCTGTAGTCACCGACGTCGATCTCCCGAGCGCGACGCCAGGATACCGTAGATCGTGGCCTTGGTGATAGCGACTCATCTGAAGCGGCTGCCAGGGCGACGGGCAAACGGCGAGAGTTTGCGAGCGGATTGCGGCGGCTTCGAGGGAGGAAGCATAAACCTTTGTAAGTGGCAGTGTCGGCCATGCCGACTTAACTTTCTCCGCAGCGTCTGGACTTGACCTCACCCGGTGGTCGACTGGCTACGCCAACGAGGAGAATCCCATGCATTATATGCTTCGTTCCGTTTTTCTCGCGGCAACCCTGGGCGTCGCGCTGTTGAGCGCGCCCGCCTACGCAGCGACAGAGCAGTTCGCGGCAACGCTCACCGCGGCCGCGGAAACGCCGCCAACCGCCTCCAACGGCAGCGGCACCCTGACGGCGACATTCGACACGAAAACACTCAAGTTTAGCTGGAAGGTCACCTACAAAGGGCTGACAGGGAGCGCGACCGCCGCGCATTTCCACGGTCCTGCGGCTGTGGGCGCCTCGGCTCCGCCGGTCGTTCCGATCAAGGGAAGCCTCGCGACCCTGATCAACGGCAGCGCCACTCTGACCAAAGCCCAGGCAGCGGATCTGGAAGCCGGAATGTGGTACTTCAATATTCACACCGCCAAATACCCAGGCGGTGAGATTCGCGGTCAGGTCACCAAGCAGAAGTAGTGTCAACGGGCGTCCCCAGCGGGACGCCCAGCCTTCATTTCGAATGGCTTGGGCGTCGGCTTTGGGCCAAGAGCGGCATTCCAGTGCTAGTGACGGCCGGAGCCCACCTCACGGCCGCCGCGTGCAATCAGTCCTTCGCCGGCTTGATCACGCCGATGTAGTACCGCGTCACATCGCCAGGTGCCCGACCCTTGACGAGCGGCAGGCCCCGACCCTTGGCAATCGTCGCGGTCAACAGCGCACGAACACTGGGCTCCTTCCAGCCGAGAGCGTCCATGAGCTCGGCGATGGATGCACCGTCCTTGCGGCGGAGCATGGTGATGACGTAGTCGGTCTTGGTGCCCTGCGGCACCGCAGGCTTGAGATTGCTGCGGCTCGACTTGCGCACAGCAGACTTGCCGGTGCGCGGGGTGCGAGTGGTCTTCTTGGTGGTGTTGGCCATCTGGCCCTCCTTGAGGTTATCCACCGCGCGACATGCGCGGTTTACGACCACAAGCCCGGACTGTGGTGCCGGGCGGGAGGGTTAGGCCTGCCTTGCGGCAGCGGGACACACATGGCTCTGGGTAAGCCGCTAGTCCAGCCATCGCAGGAAGAATAAGTCCGGACCCCAGAACATCGCTAACGCGATGCGTATTGGCCAAGGTCTACATCTGCAGCGAGCCGGCGCAGCCCATGACCGAAGCGACGGACCTGACGCTCGGCGTCGTGGTCGACAATCACCTGATCGTTGAGCAGGAGCCACTCGAGGGCGGCGAACATCATGATCACATCGGCCAACGACCTGGCTCGAGCACGAAGCAGCCGGTCGGCAGCGGCGGCAACATCGTCGTAGCTCGCCGACCAACGCGACCAGGCCCCGTTGTAGCCGATCTGTTCGCGGGCCGTGCCCCTCGTGAGCCTGCCGCGGCGCCGGGCGACCATGTCCTCCGCCTCGGCCTCACGGCGCCGTACAAGGCGGCCGAGCCGAGTGTGGC
>Ga0207702_10003488_pt1 | contig 14337 bp, 10 predicted proteins | sample KBSCornC62_FD_184302 | JGI IMG/M metagenome (GOLD analysis project Ga0207702, IMG submission 184302) | Corn rhizosphere microbial communities from Kellogg Biological Station, Michigan, USA - KBS Corn C6-2 (SPAdes) (version 2) | ecosystem: Host-associated > Plants > Roots > Rhizosphere > Soil ...
TGTCGCCGCGCCGGCCGGCACCGCCCGCAGAGCGTCCCGACCGGCTCGAACCAGTCCCAGCACCACGTCGCCCGGCACCGAGTCGAGCCGGACCCATCCGTCGACCGGCGGCAGCGCCGCCCGCCAGTCCATGTCCCGCCGCGGCGGCCAGGCCACCGCCGCGGGCCGCTCACCGCGGTCGAGCGCGGTCAGCAGGTCGCCGGCGCCGACCGTCAGGTCGGCCGGGTCAGCGTCGCCGGCCACCGTCCGGCTCACCAGCACCCCGAACGGCAGCCGCGCGTACGCCGTGACCCGCGCCGCCGCCGTCCGCAACCGGACGACCGCGGCCGGGTCGAGCGCGACGAGCCGGCCCAGGAACGAGCCAAGATCCGCCACGTCGGCCGATCCCGCCAACCGGAGCCCGGACACCGTCAGTCGCGGGTCAGCTTGCGGTGGGTGACGCGGTGCGGTCGCGCAGCGTCGACGCCGAGCCGGTCGACCTTGTTGGCCTCGTAGTCGCCGTAGTTGCCCTCGAACCAGAACCACTGCGCCGGGTCCTCGTCCGTGCCCTCCCAGGCGAGGATGTGGGTCGCGACCCGGTCGAGGAACCACCGGTCGTGGGAGACCACGACCGCGCACCCAGGGAACTCCAGCAGCGCGTTCTCCAGCGACTGCAGCGTCTCCACGTCCAGGTCGTTGGTCGGCTCGTCGAGCAGCAGCAGGTTGCCGCCCTCCTTGAGGGTGAGCGCGAGGTTGAGGCGGTTGCGCTCGCCACCGGACAGCACGCCGGTCGGCTTCTGCTGGTCCGGGCCCTTGAACCCGAATGCCGAGACGTACGCCCGGGACGGCATCTCGACGTTGCCGACCTTGATGTGGTCGAGCCCGTCGGAGACGACCTGCCAGACGCTCTTCTTCGGGTCGAGCCGGGACCGCCCCTGGTCCACGTACGAGAGTCGGACGGTGTCGCCCACCCGCAGCGACCCGCCGTCCGGCTTCTCCTCGCCGACGATCGTCCGGAACAGCGTGGTCTTGCCGACCCCGTTGGGACCGATGATCCCGACGATGCCGCCCCGGGGCAGCGTGAACGACAGGTCGTCGATGAGCACGCGGTCACCGAAGCCCTTGCGGAGATCGGACGCCTCGACCACGACCGAGCCCAGCCGCGGGCCCGGCGGGATCTGGATCTCCTCGAAGTCGAGCTTGCGGGTCTTCTCGGCCTCGGCCGCCAGCTCCTCGTAGCGCTGCAGGCGCGCCTTGCTCTTCGCCTGCCGCGCCTTCGGGTTGCTGCGCACCCACTCCAGCTCCTGCTCGAGGATGCGCTGCCGCTTGGCGTCCTTGCGTCCCTCGACCTTGAGCCGGGCCTGCTTGGTCTCCAGGTAGGTCGAGTAATTGCCCTCGTACGGGTAGGCGTGGCCGCGGTCGAGCTCGAGGATCCACTCGGCCACGTTGTCCAGGAAGTAGCGGTCGTGGGTGACCGCCAGGACCGTCCCCGGGTACTTGGCGAGGTGCTGCTCCAGCCAGTCGACGCTCTCCGCGTCGAGGTGGTTGGTGGGCTCGTCGAGCAGCAGCAGGTCCGGCTGCCCGAGCAGCAGCGCGCAGAGCGCGACCCGGCGCCGCTCGCCACCGGACAGGGTCGAGACCTCCGCGTCCGGCGGCGGGCAGCGCAGCGCGTCCATCGCCTGCTCGATCGCGCTGTCGAGCTCCCAGCCGTTGTGGTGCTCGATCTGCTCCATCAGCTCGCCTTGCTCGGCCATGAGCGCGTCGAAGTCGGCGTCCGGCTCGCCCATGGCGGCAGAGACGTCCTCGAAGCGCTGCAGGGCCGCCCGGGTCTCGGCGACGGCCTCCTCGACGTTGCCGCGCACGTCCTTGGTCTCGTCGAGCTCCGGCTCCTGCATGAGGATGCCCACCGAGTAGCCCGGGGACAGCACCGCGTCCCCGTTGGACGGGGTGTCGAGACCCGCCATGATCTTCAACACGCTGGACTTGCCGGCGCCGTTGGGGCCGACCACACCGATCTTCGCGCCGGGCAGGAACGCCAGCGTCACGTCATCGAGGATGACCTTGTCGCCGTGCGCCTTGCGCACCTTGCGCATCGAGTAGATGTACTGCGCCATGCTGCTTACCGCTCCCGTCGCCTGATTCCGCTCCAGTGTCCCAGCCCGGCGCGCGAGGGTCACACGCCGGCTCCCAACAGGCGCGACTCCCCGGCCGCCGGGCCGGCGACCGACTCCCCGCCCGCCGGGCCAGGTACCGACTGCCCGGCCGCCGGGTCGGCGACCGCACCGGACGGCTCGTCCGCCGACCGGGGCGTGCGCCGGAACACCGCCGTGCCCCGGGCCAGATCCGGCCCGACCGCGAGCGCCTCCAGCTCGCAGACCGACCGGTTCTGCCCGTCCTTCTCGTACGTGCGGGTGGACAGCTTGCCGCTGACGATCACCGGGTCGCCCCGCCGCAGCGAGGCCGCCGCGTTGCCGGCGAGCTCGCGCCAGCAGGTCACCCCGAGGAACAACTGGCCGGCGTCGACCCAGCGCTGACTGTCCCGGTCGAACCGCCTGGAGGTCGAGGCGATCCGGAAGCTGACCAGGTCCTGGCCCGCCTCGAGGGTCCGCAGCTTGGGGTCGTCGACCAGGTTGCCCACCACGGTCACGAACGTTTCGTTCAACGCAATGCTCCTCCCGAACATGCCCGCCACGGCGGCGGGCGTCGCACCGGAAGGCTTCCGCGGGCTGACCGCGGACAGAACCCTCGATCCGCGCTCTGTGGACGGCGCCGCTGCCTGTGGACGGCCGTTGGACGGATGCGCGCCGAGCTGCTAGCGAACCGGGACGGTTGAGACAGGGCTGAGCGCGCCCGGCAAATCCGTCACCCCGACCTGTCACAGTGGACTCGTGCGGGTAGCGATCCTCGGGGCTCTCCTGGTCACCGACGACGCCGGCCGGCCGGTCGAGGTCGGCGGCGCGCGCCTGCGTGCCCTGCTCACCCGACTCGCGCTGGAGCCCGGCCGGGCGGTCGGTGTGCACGCGCTCGTCGCCGACCTCTGGGGCGACGCGCCACCGGCCGACGAGGTCAACGCTCTGCAGTCGTTGGTTTCCCGGCTGCGCCGGGCGCTGCCGGGTGCGCCGGTCGAGTCGGTGCCGACCGGCTACCGGCTGGCCGTCGACCCGCGGCTGGTCGACGCGACCGAGTTCGAGCGGCTGGCCGAGGCCGGCCGCCGCACGCTGGACGCAGACCCCGCCGGCGCCCGTCGGCGGCTGACCGACGCGCTCGCGCTCTGGCGCGGCCCCGCGCTCGCCGACGCCGCCGGCCAGCCCTGGGCGGACGCCGCGGCCGACCGGCTGACCGAGCGCCGGCTCGGCGCCACCGAGGACCGCATCGACGCCGCGCTGGAGCTCGGCGGCCACGCCGAGGTCCTGGCCGAGCTCGAGACCCTGGCCGGGGATCACCCGCTGCGCGAGCGCATCCGCGGCCAGCAGGTCCGCGCGCTCTACGCGGCCGGTCGGCAGGCCGACGCGCTCGCCGCGTACGAGGACGTGCGCCGGCGGCTGGCCGACGAGCTCGGCGTCGACCCCTCCCCCGCGCTGCAGGAGATCCACCTGCGGGTGCTTCGGGCCACTCCGGAGCCGCGGGCCGCGGTGGGCCGGACCAACATCCCGGCCCAGTTCACCAGCTTCGTCGGCCGGGACGACGACCTGGCCGCCGTCACCGAGCTGCTCGCCCGCCATCGGCTCGTCACGCTCGTCGGCCCCGGTGGCGCCGGCAAGACGCGGCTGGCCGCCGAGACGGCGGTCCGGGTGCTGGACCAGTTCCCCGGCGGCAGCTGGCTGGCCGAGCTTGCCCCGATCAGCGACGCCGCGCAGGTCCCGCAGGCGATTCTCGGTGCGATCGGACGGGCCGATTCGCTGCGCCGGGAGCAGCCCGGTCAGGCCGACGCGCTGACGCTGCTCGTCGACCTGCTCGCCGACCGGCGCGCGCTGATCCTGCTGGACAACTGCGAACACCTGATCGAGGCCGCCGCCCGCACCGCCGCCGAGCTGCTGGCCCGCTGCCCGCAGTTGCGCATCCTGGCCACCAGCCGCGAGCCGCTCGCGATCACCGGCGAGGCGTTGGCCCCGGTCGCTCCGCTCGGCCTGCCGCCGTCGGACGCGTCGGCCGAGCAGGCGCTGGCCTTCCCGGCGGTGCGGCTGCTGGCCGACCGGGCCGTCGCCGTGCGCCCCGGCTTCCAGGTGGACGCGGGCACGCTCGGTCCGGTGGTGGAGATCTGCCGCCGGCTCGACGGGATGCCGCTGGCCATCGAGCTGGCCGCCGCCCGGATGCGCTCGCTGCCGGTGACGGAGGTGGCCGCCCGGCTCGACGACCGGTTCCGGTTGCTCACCGGCGGCAGCCGGGCGGCGTTGCCCCGTCACCAGACGCTGCGCGCGGTCGTCGCCTGGAGCTGGGATCTGCTCACCGACGCGGAGGCCGCGCTGGCCGACCGGGTGGCCGTCTTCCCGGGCGGTGTCAGCCCCGAGGCGGCCGAGGCGGTCTGCTCCGAAGGCCCCGTGCAGGCTGCGGACGTGCCCGACCTCCTCGCTGCCCTGACGGACAAGTCCCTGCTGCAGCAGCTTCCCGGGGTCGAGCCGCGCTACCGGATGCTCGAGACGCTCCGGGAGTACGGGACCGAGCGGCTGGCTGCGGCCGGCGAGGTGGCCGCGGTCAAGCGGGCGCACGCGCTGCACTTCCTCGCCGTCGCCGAGGAGGCCGACCCGTACCTGCGCGGTCGCGACCAGCTGGAGTGGTACGCGAAGCTCACCGCCGAGCGGGACAACCTGATCGCCGCGATGCGGTTCGCCGTCGACACCGGCGACGCGGACACCGCGACCCGACTCGGTGCTGCGCTGTCCTGGTTCTGGACCGCCCGCAGCGAGCACGCCGCCGCGGCGACCTTGCTCCCGGCCGCTGCCGACCTGCCCGGCGAGGCGCCACCGGACGCGCGGGCCATCTGCCTCGTCGTCGGCGCGGTCAGCGCGGCCGCCGTCGCCGCCAACTTCGACGGGCTCGCCGACCTGCTCGATCGGGCCCGCGCGCTCAACCCTGGCACCTGGTCGCAGCACTCGATGCTCGTCCTGCTGGAGCCGCTGGCCGCGATGCTCGCCGGCAACGAGCAGGAGGCGTTCGAGATGCTGGAGCGGGCACCGGAGCCGACCGACCCGTGGACCCGGGCCACCCGCTGGTTGTTGGGGGCGATGCTGCACGAGAACGAGGGCCACTTCGAGGAGCACCGCGGCTACCTGAAACGTGCGCTGGAGGGCTACCGCGAGGTCGGCGACCGATGGGGGCTGGCCAGCACGCTGGCCGCGACGGGCAGCGCCCAGCTCGCCGACGGCGACATCGAGGGATCGGTGGAGGCCTACGCAGAGGCCCACCGGCTGATGGCCGAGATCACCGCCAACGAGGACGCGTCCTTCACCCGGACCCGGCTCGCCGCGGCGTACGCGCGCGGCGGCGACCTGGCCAGGGCCCGGGCCGAGCTGGCCGCCGCCAAGGCCGAGGCCGAGCGCAGCGGTTCGCCGATCGGCCTGGCCAGCGTCCAGTTGGGGATGGCCGATCTGGCCAGGGAGTCCGGCGACCGGGCCGAGGCCCGGCGGCTGGCCGAGGCCGGCCTGGCCATGACCACGTCGGTCGCCGGCGGACCGCCGCAGTTCATCGTGGTGATGCAGGCGTTCCTGGCCGCGCTCGACGCCGACGAGGGCCATCCCGACCGCGGCCGGGCCCGGCTGCAGGCGGCGCTGTCGTTGCCGATGGCCGACCGGGATATGCCGGTTATGGGCGCGGCGGCGCTCGCCTCGGCGTGGGTGGAGCTGCGCGCCGGCCGGTACGAACAGAGCGCCCGGCTGTTCGGTGCGGCGCTCGCGCTGCGCGGCACCGAGGACCGCGGCAGCACCCAGGTGGAGCAGCTGCGCAGGCAGCTCGCGGCCGCTCTCGGCGAGGACGACCTCGAGCGGCTCTACCAGGAGGGTGCGGCGCTGCCGCGCGAGCAGGCGATGGACCTGCTGCGCGGCAGCGCCGAGGCCGCCTAGTTGGTCTTCCGCCGGTAGGTCCAGACCGCCAGCGGGGCGAAGACCGCCAGGATGATCGCGCCGGTGAGCACCGACCAGCCGACCGGCCCGGCCACCGGGCCGCCGACCAGCAGGCCGCGGATCGCGTCGGTGAGGTGCGTGACCGGGTTGATCTTCACCCAGCCCTGCAGCCAGCCGGGAAGCGACGAGGTCGGCACGAACATGTTGCTGCCGAAGGTCAGCGGGAACATCACCAGGAACCCGATGCCCTGGACCGCGCCGGACTCCCGCAGCAAGGTGCCGAGGAAGACGGCGACCCAGCTCATGCACAGCGCGAACGCGATCGCGAGCAGGCAGCCGGCCAGCGCCGACACCGGGTCGGTGCCGATCCGGAAGCCCACCGCGTAGCCGAACGCCATGAGCACGGCGACCGACGTGCTGAACCGGACCACCTCGGCCGACACCGCCCCGATCAGGGGCGCGGACCGGCCGATGGGCAGCGACCGGAACCGGTCGAAGACGCCCTTCTTGATGTCGGTGTTGAGGTTCACGCCGATCGACAACGAGGTGAACAGGACGGTCTGCACCATGATCGCCGGCAGCACGTACTGCAGGTAGTCGTGGGTGGACCCGGAGATCGCGCCGCCGAAGATGTAGACGAACAGAAGCACGAAGATGATCGGCTGCAGCGTGACGTCGATGAACTGCTCGGGCGTACGGCGGATCTTGCGCACCGCCCGCCCGGCCAGCACGAGGCTGTGCCGCAGCAGTGGGAACGGCCGGGTGCCTTGTTCGGGCGCCGACACCGGCGGCGGAACCTGCGTGGGCGCGGTCTGTTCCAGGGTCGCGGTCATGCCGCTTCCTCCTCGTCGTCGCTCGTCGCGGGGGCGCCGGTCAGCGCCGCGAACACCTCGTCCAGGCCGGGCAACTTCAGCGCCAGCTCGGTCACCGCGATGCCCTCGGCGGACAGCCGCGCCACCGCCTCGGTCAGCGCCTCGTCGCCGCGCACCGGCACCTGCAGCACGCCGCGGCGGGGCGACTCCGGCGCGATCCCGGCAACCGCGGTCAGCACCCGGGCGACGTCGGGCATGCGCGTCTCGTCGACCGGCCGCACCTGCAGGCTCTGGTCGCCGACGATCCGCTTGAGGTCGTGCGGGGTGCCGTGGGCGATGATCCGGCCGTGGTCGAAGACCGAGATCTCGTCGGCCAGCGCGTCCGCCTCGTCGAGATACTGCGTGGTGAGCAGGACGGTGGCGCCCTGCGCGACCAGGCCGCGCACGGTCATCCAGACCTCGTCCCGCTTGGTCGGGTCGAGCCCGGTGGTGGGCTCGTCCAGGAAGATCACCGACGGCCGGCCGACCAGGCTCGCGGCCAGGTCGAGCCGCCGCCGCATGCCGCCCGAATAGGTCTTGGCCGGCCGGTCGGCGGCGTCGGTCAGCTCGAACTCGGCCAGCAGCTCGGCGGCCCGGCTCTTCGCCTCGCGCGTGCGCAGGTCGAGCAGCCGGCCGATCAGCACCAGGTTCTCTGTGCCGGTCAGGTCGTCGTCGACCGCGGCGTACTGCCCGGTCAGCCCGACCAGCCGGCGCACCCGGCCGGCGTCGGAGACCACGTCCAGTCCGCCGACGCGGGCCCTGCCGCCGTCCGGGCGCAGCAGCGTCGCCAGCACCCGCACCGCCGTCGTCTTGCCCGCGCCGTTCGGGCCGAGCACGCCGAGCACCGTTCCCGGGCGCACCGCAAGGTCCACCCCGGCCAGGGCGGTCGTCTCGCCGAACCGCTTGACCAGGCCTTCGGCCTCGATCGCGTACATGTGGCTCTCCCTTCTCGTCAGGTACGAGGTTCGGCCGGTGCGCTGTCAACCGGCGCACAGACGGCTGACAACCCCTGACAGGAGCTGCCAGGGGTTGTCAGCAGGGGTGGATCCGCAGGTCAGACGCCCACGAGGGCACCAGGAGCGGCCTCGGGGACCGGTTGCCGTCGACGCAGCACGGCGGGAGCCCACCAGTTCCACCGGCCGAGCAGCGTCATCGCCGCCGGCAGCAGCACCGCCCGGACCAGCGTCGCGTCGAGGAGCACGGCCGCGGCCAGCCCGACGCCCAACTGCTTGAACTCCGGCGCGCTGAGCGTGGCGAAGATCGCGAACACCGCAACCATGACGACCGCCGCGCTGGTCACCGCGCCGGCCGAGCCGATGATCCCCTGCCGGACCGCGTCCCGGGTCGGCATGCCGCGCATGGCCAGCTCGCGGATCCGGCTCACCACGAAGACGTGATAGTCCATCGAGAGCCCGAACAGCACCACGAACAGGAACATCGGCAGCCAGGTGACGATCGTCCCGTTCGACCGGAAGTCGAGCAGCCCCTCCGCCCAGGTGTGCTGGAAGACGAGTACCAGCAGCCCGTACGCGGCACCGACCGAGAGCAGGTTGAGCCCGATCGCCGTCGCGGCGACCACCACCGACCGGAACGTCCACAGCATCAGCAGGAACGTCAGCACCAGCACGAACCCGACCACCAACGGCAGCCGGTCGGACAGCAGCTTCGAGAAGTCGACCGAGGCGGCGGTGTCCCCGGTCACCGCGACCTCCGCGCCGGGCACCCGACCGACCGTGTCCGGCACCAGCCGGGTCCGCAGCACGCTCAGCGCCTGCTCGCCGCCCGGCGTGTCGGCGCCGTCGCGGACGAACACCGACAGCCGGCTGATCCGGCCGTCGGCGGACACGTCGACCTCCGGGCGGTCGCCCGGGGCGAAGTGCGGGTCGACCGCGGCCCGCCCGGACAGGTCGAGCAGCGCGGCCCGCACCGCGGCGGCCTGCTCCGGTGCCGCCCGCACCACGACGACGTCCGACGCACCCTCGCTCGGGAACGCAGCGGTGAGCCGGTCGTACGTCTGCACCGCCGGGATCGACCGGGGCAGGTCGTCGGTGCTGCCCAGGCTGGTCCGCATCCCGAGGGCCGGCAGCGCCAGCAGGAGCAGCGCGGCGGCGCCGAGCGCGAGCGCCAGCGCCGGGCGGCGCAGCGTCGGCCGCAGCAGCGCCGGCCACAGCCGCGGCGGGCGGCCGGGACGCATCATCAGCCGATGCAGGAGCGGCACCCGCGGCCGGTCCACCCAGCGGCCGAGCTTGGCCAGCACCGCGGGCAGCACGGTGATCGAGCCGAGCACCGACACGGCGACGACGAGGATCGCGCCGAGCGCGAGCGAGGAGAAGATCGCGCTGCCGGACAGGAACATGCCGGCCATCGCGACCACCACGGTGCACCCGGAGATGACCACGGCCCGGCCGGACGTCGCGGCCGCGATCTCGACCGCGTCGAGCGGCGTGCGCCCCTTCGCCCGTTCCTCCCGGGCCCGGCGTACGTAGAACAGCGAGTAGTCGACGCCGACGGCCATCCCGATGAGCAGCACCACGCTCGACGTGGTGTCTGTGACCGGCAGCAGGTGCGAGGCCAGCGCGGACAGCCCCAGCGCGGCCGCGACCGAGGTCAGCGCGAGCAGCACCGGCACCGCGGCGGCGAGCAGCGCCCCGAACGCGATCACGAGGATCACGAGCGTGACCGGCAGGCTGAGCACCTCGGCCTGGTGGAAGTCGTCCCCGTACGTCTTCTGGAGCGCCTTCTCGATCGTGCCGCCGCCGACCTCTTCGACCCGCAGGGCCGGATGTGCGGCCTGGACGGCGGCGGTCGCGTCGACCAGCGGCTGCACCCGGTCGACCGCGTCCTGCGGATCGCCGGTCATCTCGGCGCGGACCAGTACGGCAGTGCCACCGGGGGACGTCACCGGCCCGGACACGGTGGCCACCTCGGGCAGGGCGCGCAGCCGGTGGCCGGCCTCGGTCCCCGCCGCGGTCGCCGCGGCCCGGTCCAACGGACCGGACCGGGCGGTGATCAGCACGTTCTCCACCGCGGGGTCGGTGAAGTGCGCGTCGGCCAGCATCTTCTCGGCCCGGCCCCACTCGCCGACGGCCTGCTGCGCGTCGGTCTGCGACACGGTGCCGGCCATGCCGCCGACCGCGACGCAGATGATCACGAACGCAACCCAGCCCAGCACCGCACGCCACCGGTGCTCCGCGCTCCACCGTGCGATCCGTACCACCCTGCTCGGGCGCCTGTTCGCCACTGCTCCGTCCTTCCGCCGCGGCCGTTGTGGGTCGGCGTCGAGCCTGTCGGCGCGAGGGCTCGGAGTCAGGACGGCGACCACCCGTCTTCACGGTGGGGTTTTCCTCAGCTCGATCGGGCGGTCTCCCGCATCGGCAAAGTCGGCGCGGTTCCCTACGGTGGAAGCCGTACACACACGAGCTGGAAGGAGGGGTGGCGAGGTGACGGTCGAGCCGGGCGCGTCCGCGCCGGAGCTGGTCGAACGGACCGCTCCGGACCGGCTGCCCGCGCCGATGCCACCACCCGCACGCTGGGGCGAGCGCGAAGCCGGCTACGGCCCGGACATGGTGCGAAGGCCGTCGAGGACCGACGCCTGGTTGACGACGGTCAACATCCTCATCGGGCTGTGGACCGGGTTGCTGTTCTTCGCGGTCCTCGGCTGGCTGCTGCCGGCCGCGCTGGTGCTGACACCGGTGTTCCTCGTCGGCATTCCGCTGCTGGCCTTCGCGTTGCTTGTGTCTCGCTGGTTCGGCGCGCTGGACCGCGGCCGCTACCGGATGGTGCTCGGCGTCGACATCCCGTCCCCACACCCGGAGGAGAAGCCCGACGGCAGCGTCGTCGACCGGTTCCGCACGCTGCTGCGCACTCCGGCGCGATGGCGCGAGGCCGGCTACGGGCTGCTCCGGTTCCCCCTGTCGGCCGTCGAGGTGGTGCTCGTCGCCGCCGCCTGGCTGCTGCCGCTCGGCGGCCTCACGCTGCCCATCTACAACTGGTCGCTGCCGCACGGCGGCGCCAACCTCGCGCTGTTCACCGTGCGCAGCTGGTGGTCGCTCGCGCTGGTGTTCCTGCTGAGCGTGCTGCTGCTGATCAACGCTCCGCGGGTGGTTCGCTGGCTCGGCATCGCCGACCTCGCGATCGCCCGTCGGCTGCTCGGACCCGACCTGGCCGCCAGGGTCGGTGAGCTGGAACGCAGCCGGGCCGCGGTGGTCGTCTCGGCCGATGAGGAGCGCCGCCGGATCGAGCGGGACCTGCACGACGGCGCCCAGCAGCGGCTGGTCGCGCTGGCCATGCAGCTCGGCCGGGCCCGGTCCCGGTTCACGACCGATCCGGAGGGCGCCCGCGCACTGCTCGACGAGGCCCACAACGAGGCCAAGCTCGCGCTGGCCGAGCTGCGCGACCTGGCCCGCGGCCTGCACCCGGCGGTGCTCACCGACCGCGGCCTGGACGCGGCGCTGTCCGGGCTCGCCGCCAGGGCGCCGATCCCGGTGGTGGTCGAGGTCGACCCGGCCGCCGGCGACAAGCCGGTGCCGGTGGTCGACGCGATCGCCTATTTCGTGGTGGCCGAGGCGCTGACCAACGTCGCCAAGCACGCCCGCGCGACCCGGGCCGCAGTGGTGGTCCGCCGGCTCGACGGCATGCTGCGGGTGGTGGTGAGCGACGACGGCGTCGGCGGGGCCGACCCGGCCCTGGGCACCGGCCTGCGCGGGCTGGCCGACCGTGTGTCCGGTGTGGACGGTCGGCTGCACGTCGACAGCCCGCCGGGCGGCCCTACCGTGCTCACCGTGGAGTTGCCGTGCGCGTCGTGATCGCCGAGGACTCGGTGCTGCTGCGGGAAGGCCTGGCCCGGCTGCTGGACGAGGCCGGCTTCGAGGTGGTCGAGGCGGTCGCCGACGGCGAGCAGCTGCTGCGCTCGGTCGCCGAGCAGACCCCGGACGTGGTGGTGGCCGACGTCAGGATGCCGCCCACTCACACCGACGAAGGCCTGCGGGCGGCGCTGGTGATCCGGCAGCGCTGGCCGAAGACCGCCGTGCTGGTCCTCTCGCAGTACGTCGAGGAGCGCTACGCGACCGAGCTGCTCGCCGGCGACACCCGCGGCGTCGGCTACCTGCTCAAGGACCGGGTCGCCGACGTGGACGAGTTCGTGGCGGCGCTGCGGCGGGTGGGCAACGGCGGCGCGGCGCTCGACCCCGAGGTCGTCTCCCAGCTGCTGCTGCGCGGTCGGCGCCGTCCCATGGACGCGCTGACCCCGCGCGAGCAGGAAGTGCTCAAGCTGATGGCCGAGGGCCGGTCCAACGGCGCCATCGCCGCCGCCCTCGTGGTCACCGACGGCGCCGTGGAGAAGCACGTGAGCAGCATCTTCACCAAGCTCGGGCTGACCCCGACCGACACCGACCACCGCCGGGTGCTCGCCGTCCTGTCCTACCTCGACGGCCGCTGAGCCGAGACCCGCCGGGGGGGCATTCCGAGGCCGCGTGCCGGATGGCCGGAGCCGCCGAGAGTCCTCGCAGGGGTCGCCGCGCGGGGCGGCCCGGACGGCCGGCGAGGAAGCCTAGGGCAGCCGGACGACCTGGGCGGCGTACAGCAGGCCGGAGCCGAAGCCGAGCAGCAGCGCCCGCTGGCCGCCGCGCGCCTGGCCGGACGCCAGCAACCGGTCGATCGCCAGCGGGATCGAGGCCGACGACGTGTTGCCGGTGGTGGCGATGTCCCGGGCCACGACGACGTCCGGCCGCAGCCCGATCCCCCCGACGAGCCAGTCGGTGATCCGCATGTTGGCCTGGTGCGGCACGAACACGTCGATGTCGGCCGGGGTCAGCCCGGCCAGCCTGATCGCGTCGGCGGCGACCGGGGCGAGCGCGGTGACCGCCCAGCGGAACACCTCCTGCCCGGACATCCGCAGCGTCGGCGCCGGCGTCGACGGGTCGTCCCGCACCGCCGCCCACGAGTACGGCTGGGCTATCGCCGCCGCCCTCGACCCGTCCGACCCCCACCGGACCGGCCCGACACCGGCCTCCGCGGCCGGGCCGACGACCACCGCGCCGGCGCCGTCGCCGAACAGGAACGCCGTGCCGCGGTCGGTCGGGTCGACGATGTCCGTCATCCGCTCGACGCCGACCACAACGACGTGCTCGGCGCTGCCGGACCGGACCGCGTCGGCGGCGACGGCCAGCGTGTAGCAGAAGCCGGCGCAGCCGGCGCCCGTGTCCAGCGCGCCGGCGTCGGTCGCACCGATCCGGAAGGCAAGCTCGGCCGCCAGCGGAGGCGCCTGGCGCAGGTTGCTCATCGTGGTGACCAGGACGAGCGAGACCTCGTCGGGCGGGAGCCCGGCCTCGCCGAGCGCCTTGCCGGCCGCGGCGGCGGCCATGTCGAGCAGGGTCTCCCCCGGCCCGGCGTACCCGCGCCTGCTGATGCCGGAGCGGCTCACGATCCACTCGTCGCTCGACCCGATCGGGCCGGCGACCTCGGCGTTGCCGACAGAACGGGGCGGGCGGTAGCCGCCGACGCCCAGAAGGGCCGGGTGGTGGGCTCGTGCAGCCATTTGGAGAAGGATTACCCCCCGCTGACCCGGTGGCAAACGTGACGCGCTGTGACGAAAGCCTCAGGACGGGAGTCAGGCGGCGACCTTGCGCAGCACCAGCCGTTGCAGATCCCCGTACGTCTTGACCGCGGCAAGCTCGTCGTCGGTGATCCGCAGGGAGAACCGGTCCTCCAGCGCGGTCGCCAGCTCGATGCCCGCGAGCGAGTCGAGGCCGAGATCCTGCGACAGCGACGCCTGCTCGGTGAGCCGCTCCGGCTCGATCCCGAGATGGCCGGCCACCGCCGCCCGCACCTCGTCGGCCCGGGTCATCGCACACCCTCCTCACGCTCGGACCTGCCGCCGGCCACGGTCCCGCCCTGTCCGGCGGCGTCGACACGCGGCCTGACCACGACGACCGTGCAGCTCGCGCCCTTCAGCGCCTCGTCGGAGGCCGAACCGACCAGCCAGCCGGCCAGCCGACCGCGTTCCTTGGCACCGACCACGAGCAGGTCGGCGGCGGCACAGAAGCTGAGCAGCGCCCGCCCGGGCGGCTTGTGCATGGCGTGGACGCGGATCTCGCACTCGGCGCCGTTCGGCAGCACCTCCTCGACGACCGCCTGGGTCCGCGCCTGCGCCTGCTGCTGGTACGCCTCGATCGGCGGGGCCACGCCGCCCCACTCTCCCGGCGGCCGCGGCTCGGCCTTGACCTGCCAGCCGTAGACCACGTCGAGCGCGCAATTCCGCAGCTCAGCCTCCCGCGCGGCCCAGCGCAGCGCGGCTCGGGACGTCGGCGAGCCGTCCACACCGACGACGATGTGCCCGTACGCCGGGGCGCCGTCCATCTCGACCTCCTCGCGACACGCCAGGTACCGCAAGACGAAAAGTACAGTTCTCCAGTTACCCACCGCGGCGACCTCTCGGTCATGGACCCACAGGT
>Ga0207702_10003490_pt1 | contig 14335 bp, 13 predicted proteins | sample KBSCornC62_FD_184302 | JGI IMG/M metagenome (GOLD analysis project Ga0207702, IMG submission 184302) | Corn rhizosphere microbial communities from Kellogg Biological Station, Michigan, USA - KBS Corn C6-2 (SPAdes) (version 2) | ecosystem: Host-associated > Plants > Roots > Rhizosphere > Soil ...
CCGGCGTCTGCCTCTCGCAGGAAGCCGATGATCTGTTCTTCGGAAAAACGCTTCTTCACGTCCAATCTCCTTCGGTTGGGGGATTGGACTCCAAATCGTTGCGCTACTCAAAAGCGGGGGAACGTCGATGAGAACCCATGCGGTTCGACAAATTTGTCCGGAACAAATTTGGACAGCCGAAGGCTGGCCCTGGAGCGCGCAGCGCGGAAGGGTGAGGCCCATGGATGGGCCGAACAATCCCACTCTCTCCGCCACCCATAAAAAAGCGCCCTAACGGTTTTTTTATGGGCGGCAGGAGGCTAATAAAAAACCGATTTGGCGCGGCAAATTCGAAGTAATCGAAAGCACCGCAAGCACCGCAAGCACGCGACAGTAGTATCGCTTCCTATATATGATTGGGTCCGATTCACGTCGCGGCTGGCTTACCTATGGGGGTGATTCATGCACAAGACCAAATTGGCCTTCGATGATTCTCTTGGAGGCAACTCCAACTCGCCAAACAATTCGCTCAAGATGAACGCCAATGCGCCGTTCTATCAGCATCAGCATCTTTTCGTGCGGGAAATCCATTTGCGCGGTACAGGTTGGGACGGCTCTCACCATCAAGAATTAATGTTGCATCTGCAAGGCGGGTCACTCTTGCGAATATCCCGCAACAATGGCGAGGACACATTCCAAATTGGCGCGCACGCGGGCAACTACAATACGCTTGTGGTACGGCACATCAGCGCGAACACCATTACATGCCGACAGGTTCTGGCGGCGTTTGGAAATGAGCGTAGATTACGTCCGACTTATGACCATGCCGACTGCAGGACGTTTGCGCAGGACATATTCACTGCGCTGGACCCGGGGGCAAATACTGCGATAGCGGAGGCGTCCGGTGGACGTGGTGATGAGTCGAAGCTTATTGCCGATTTGTTTGGATGAGACCCACCTTAACTACCTCCGGCCCCTATTGGCGAGCAGACCCTTGGTGGTTACGTGCAAGCGCTGAGCGATCTTGAGCACAAGCCTATCGAGAAGCTCACCTCCACGAACAAGAAAGTGGGCGAAGGCAAACGAAATGTTTCATTGCGCCCAGGGGAATAGATGCCATGAAAATACGCAATGCTCTTCTGCCTGCTTTCGTTGTTGTCCTGTTTAGTTCGTGTGCAACGACCTCGCCTGTCGTTCCCATAGGTAGCGGACGTTACGAAGTGACCGGACATTCTGCGACGGCGTTTGGGACAGCGGGCGGGCAAAAGATCAAACTGATAGCGATAGCCAACGACTACTGCTCCAAGCAAGGCAAGCAGGCAAATGTGGAAGGCGAGCAAGGCGAAGACGGTCACGTGGGCTCGTTCGCACAGGTCAATGGTGGTGGTGTCTATGGATCAGCCGCCACGCCAGGGAAGTTTGCCACTGGCGACGTAGTGTTTTCGTGCCAATAGCGACGGATCAAAGGCTGAGCAAAGGAGGCCGGATATGCCATCAGAGAAAGTGCCTCTGATACTGAAGAAGGGCGAACTGTCGGAAGAGCAAATCAGATAAGGGGCCGGAGGGCCTCCGACCCTTTATGGCCCAGTCCCAGCGTTGCTAATTGCTTGTCTCAGTGCACGTGCTGCGACATAAACCCTTCGTGCCTATTGATGAACTCCTGCCTGATTGCCTCTGGAAGCACAGAGTAATCATCCGCGTTGCCATACCACCGTGTGGACGTCCGCGTTGCATCGCGTGAAAACAGACCGACCCAAAGCCGCTTTTGGTTCAAATCGATAACAATGGTTGCAAAAGCAGAAGGGCAGTTGTGGGGTATGCACTTGTCGATCACAAGGAAGTGATCCACCTGTTTGATGGTGGATTCCACGTCGTACGCCATCCAGTTCTTTTGTTCGAAAGGCGGAAGAATTTGCTGCAGCGTTTTGTTTACCTCACCCTGGCCAAGTAGGCCCGCTTTCCCGCCACTGGGGATGTCCGACGGGTACTTTCCTACCCAGGAAGACACAGCTTCCTTGCCCCAAACAGATGATTGGTCTGCATGCGCTACTGGAAGCAGGCTCAATGCCGAGATCAGCACTGCGAAAAAAAACAGCCTCATGCCAGCTTCTCCTATTGGTGTATTTTCAAAAATGCAGTCATCGGGTGCTCCCGATCGCTCCTGAGACACTTCTCGCAACTGAGAATGGATTTCGAATATCCGGCGCCCGTGCCGTAGGCAGTGTCAATACCAGAAAGCTTGGTCTTTGCAATGTCGAGGTAGTAGGTGCCGCATTGGATGTTTTTTGCTGCGTCGGTCATGTCGGAATGCTCAAAATGCACTCCGCCTGGCGTCAATTTGTTGACCATATCCACCGCGCCCTTGGTAAGTTGCATCAAGCCTGTGGCGGTGGATTTTTTGTTTCTGACGGTCTCGTCGAAATTCGTTTCCTTCCAGATGAGGCATAGGACGAACTCGTCAGAGAATATTTTCGATCGATTGTTTTCCTTGACCAGCTTTGCGATTTCCTCGTAAGTCACGCTAGTGTCCCTCCGGCGTTTGGTAGTGATAATTTGGATTTGTGGGTTGATATCACGCCACCTGGCGGACGGCTAAAAGCGTCCCATTGTCGGGGCGTAATAACAGGCATTCATGTAAACCAAATTGATGTCAGCGGCGTGAACATGGCCGTCGTAGCCTGGGGCGCTGGTCGTTGGGCTAAAAGTCCCCATCACGCGTAGGCTGTGCGTTAGCCATTGAGATCCATTCACTCGTTTCCCCTAAATCGTGTCCGACACGAAGGCCCGCAGAGGCCGGGATGCATGACAGCAGGGAAGGGCATGGCCGTCAAGATGTGAACGGGCCAATGAGCGTCGTCGGGAACGTGCAGATAAGGTCCGGAGGTATTTAGGCTCATTAACTTCCTTTGGTTCTTATGAGCAAGAGCACGCACCCTGAGCGTCCCTGAGGGCTTGCATGTCTCCAGTCCATTCTGCTCAGCGAAGCTCAGTCGCAAATTTCGCGCTCAGCAGTTGCTCGCAATTTCGCCTCATTGAACGCCGCTTCGTGCCGCTCCACTTGCTTGCTATCGCAGAAGCGACACAGAAGCTTCGCTCCCTTTCCGGTTAGCATTACTTTCGAATCTTGCTTGCATTGTGTGCAGCGGCTGAAGCCGATTCCGGCCAGGTCAAGATAGGGTTTGAACCAGCGGCATTGGGTGTTCGGCAGCATCGCCGACAGCCATGCGTACTCAGCCATCGGTAGCCGGTTTCCCAAATCTAGGAACTAGAGTGCCTGAAGATTTGCGAGCGGCCGCAGCGTCTCGACCTTCCATGTATCGAGCGCGAGCGACTTTAGCCATGTCATCTGGGAAAACGTTTCCAGCGCACCGACATCCTGTCGCGACCACATGCTGCCGGTAACGGCAAGGGATTCAAGCGAATTCAGTCGAGTCAGTGGCGAAAAATCGGTGATCAAGTTGAAGTTCTCGATCTCGAGCAGATGCAAATTTGACAGCGCGGAAAGCGACTCAATCGACTCGATTTTTGTTGAGCTGCCAAAGTACAGATAACGCAGGTGCCGCAGATTCCCGAAGGCGGATATGTCGCGGACATTGCTCCATTTGATCTGCAGGCATTCGAGACCTGTCATTTGACATGCAGCTTCGAATACCGGCGGTGCGACGTGCGACCAAAGGCTGAGCCAGCGCACATTGTGCAATTCAGGAAGCCGCTCGGACCATTGCTTGATCGCCTGTTTCTTTTCCTTTTCGGAAAGGCGACCAAGGTCCCATGAAAGCCGCAGACGTTCGTTTCCGTCATAGTCGCCGTAATGCGCGATCGACTTCGGCCACTGCGAGAGATGGAAAGGATACGGGTCGATGTTCGTCCAGCGCATGCACGGGTTCCTTGCCTCACGGCCTCACGCTGACAATACTCGTCATCGCATCCACATACGAAAGCCGCTCACTCACCAACAGCGGCAGCAATGGGGTGACGGACACCTCATTGGTCTTGGTCCAGCGCATCTTGCCGGCGTCGTCGCGGAACACCAGACCGCCCACGTCCTGGATCACATAGGGTTGCCCATGATCGCGGCCCAGGAACATCATCACGTGGCCCGGGATATAGATCAGGTCGCCCACCTGCGCCTGGGCGATCGCCTGCATGCGTGCCTCATGGCTGTCTTGCGCGGTGAAGGCACGGAAGTGCAGTGCGGGGCTTTTGGACTGATCGCCGGTGTTGCGTGGCAGTTGCACGCCCATGCTGCGGTAGACGTCCGATACGAAACCGCTGCAGTCGCGTCCGTTATAGAGATGGCCCCAGCCGTAGCGCTCGCCGAGAAACTTGAAGGCTTGCCGGATGAGGTTGGCGCGCGTCAAAGGCAGGTAGTCCGGCGAGCTGTCGGCTGTGCGTTGCAGTAGCGCGGGCTGAAATTGCAGCGTGCCATCCGGTGCGCGAACGGGCAGTTGCAGGGCCCATGCTTCGTACGGCCCCTGGCCGTTGACGGGCTGGTCGGGCGCTAGCTGCGCCAGCGGTATGCGCGTGCCCATGTCGAGCTGGAGTTCGGACACCTGCGGAGCTTCGGGCGTGTATACCGTGCGCACCTTGTCGCCGGTGATCACGCGGTAGGGTGATGTTTGCGCATATGCCAGCACTTGGTCGCGACTGCCTTCGGCAACGGCCGAACGGGTCACCCATGCCGCATAGCGCGGGCTCACCACGAAGTACCACTGGCCGTCCCGGCTGGTGTGCACGATGGCGACCGGGTCGCCCGGGAACAGTGTGCTTTCCTGGAAGGCGTCGAAATCCTGCAGGCCTTTGCCGGGGAATGCGCGTAGCGCGGTCGGGAAGTTGCGCAGCGATACGCGTTGCACCACCAGCCCGTAGCGCGCTGTAATGCTTTGCGGAATGCGGTCGAGCGCAAGGTTCGCAGTGATGTCGTCGATCGTCGACTCGGGAATGGGTTGGTCGTGTTCGTCGAACAGCACGGGCGCCCGCAGCTTGGCCAGCTTGGTGATCCATGCGTCCACTTGTGCGTGCGTGAAGGACGGGCCGATCTTGCGCAGGTCGTACATGCTTGGATCGGTTGCAAACATGCGCTGGTTTTGCGCATCGATCTGCGCCGCGCTCATCAGCACACTGTCCGGCGACGGCGCCTCGGCGATCCAATACTCGGGCGAGAGCATGGCCTCGTCGGTGCCGATAACGCCGGAGGGCGGAATCGGCAACGTGGCGTCTTTGCTGAAGGCGAGGCTGCAGTTCAAAGCCAGTGCCAGGGTAACGAGAATGCTTGCAGCGATTCGCATACCGGGGTTCCTTATTGGAAGCGGATCAGTCAGACCAGCATGGCCGTCAACGTGGCAACGCAGATCATCATGCAGCTGGCGAAGAGACTGTGCAGCATTACGGTTTCAAATTTCATGACGGTTCTCCAGGCGGACCAGTAAGGGGTTCGCTGTAGAGATGGCAAGCTGCGTGCCAAGCGTGTTGGCATGCGGAAAGCCGCATTCCTATGCCATTTCCCGTATTTTTGCCGGAGCAGGGTGGGTGTCCGCGGACGGTTGTACGCATTGTCCGGACACGTGTCGGTGTACCGAATGCTCGGCCATTCGGCCTTCGGATTTCATTGGGTAACGAAGCAGGTAAAGGGTCGGGCCGTCAGAGGGTCACAGGTAGTTAATGAGGTGACGAAATAGTCCAGGGGAAATGGAGGCTCTCTACCTCTGCACCTTTTTCCAGTTCATCGTTGATGCTTGTCGTAGCCGCTCACCGACTTGCTATATGCGTCGTGGGACGAAGTGAAAAACGACGCGAACTCTGTTTTTCCAATCAATTTGATGAAAAAATGCTACGACCCTTGAATCATGTCGACGACTGCGTAATGCGTCGTGGATGACACGATACAGAAGTGGTGGGGACACGTCTTTCGATAAGGAAAGTCTGATGCTGAAACGCTTGTGCGTTTACGGAACAGTTTGGCTTTACGCATGCAGCTTGGCCGCCTTTGCCGACGTCAGTCCGGCCCTGCCACAAGAACAGGCTGCGCCCGTTCTGTTTCCCGTTTGCGTCACGGTCTTCGATAATCGCTGCGGTTTGCTGGATCGCAGCGGGCATTGGGCCGTGGAACCGCATTACGGTCCGCTCTATGCCAGCGACGATAACTGGATCGCTAACACGCCGGCAGGCCGTGAGGGCGTGCTCGACGCGCAAGGCCATCCATTGATTGCGCCACGCTTTCAGACCATCGGGCGCTTTAACAATGGCATGGCACCGGCAACGTTGTTTAGCGAGGACCACTACGGCTACATCGATACCCAGGGACATTGGGTGCTTTCGCCTCGTTTCGAATTGGCCGGCGACTTTGTCGATGGCATTGCGGCGACGGCCATCGAGGCGGCGGGTCAAACGCGCTATAGCTATATCGACCCTCACGCGCATCAAGCCGTGCCGAGGAGTTACGAGCGGGCGGCAGGCTTCCAGTTCGGTCTTGCCGAGATTTCGCGCGGCGACGGCGATGAGCTGGAAGTCGCCTTGATCGATCGGCAGGGAACACTCGTGGTGCCGTGGGGTCATCGCTATAGCCTTCGGCCACTCACGCCCAATCGCGTGCTGGATACCTCCGAGCAAGCCTTGATCCTGCGCGATGGTAAAGGGCAGGTGATCTTTCAGGCGAAGGGTGGCAGTGAGCCGTCCGAAGGGCGTCTGTTCTACAACCTGGATGGTAAGGGCCTGGGCCTGCTCGACATCGAAACCGGCAAGCCGCTGGTGGCGCCGCGCCGCGACTGGCGAGAGTTGTATGCCGGTTACCCTTTTTCCGATGGCCTGGCATGGATCTGTTCGGTGGATTCCTGCGATGACAACATGTTGACGCTGATCGATCGGCAAGGTCATGTTGTGTTGCCTGCGGCGAAGTATGAGGCCGTTCGACCCTTTGTGGCGGGCGTGGCGCCGGTCAAATACCCCGGCAAGGCTTGGCAGTTAATCGACCAGCACGGTCAGGCGCTGACGCCGCCGCTCTATGACGGCACGCTTGAGCCAGCCTGGGAATCAAGCCCGCAAACCCCTCGCTCGGGCGATATCTGGCTGATTTCAACCGATGACGCGAAAAACGGAGGACGCACCCGGCATTGGCTTGATGCGCATGGTCGCACGCTGGCCACTGTCGAAAGCGTGTCCTGTGGCGTGGAGGTCGTGCGCAACGGCGCGGGGCAAATCATCTGGCCGCGTGATCTGGATGCTACCTGCGTCGTCAAGCATAAAGAGGCGGGTGTATCCGACCCTGCGGATGCTCAGGTATCGGCCGAACGCATCGCGGCAGTCGAGCATGCCAAGGCCCAGGATGTGGTCGATGGGAAAGTGGATGTGATGCAACGGGAGACCGGGCGACACGTCTTGCCGATGCTGGCCGGTCCTCCGAGCGATTTGTGGAGTGATCCGAACTGGCAGCATGGTCCGGCCAAAGTGCGACTCGACGGCGCGGCCTCCTTGGTATTGCCTGAGGGGTATCGATACTTGCCGCCTACGGCGGTACGCAGTCTGCGTGATCGCCTGGTTGCGGCGGGCTTGCTGAGCGCCGATAGCGGGGACGTACCGCTTGCCTTGTTGGCTCCGGATGACGCCACATGGAGCATGAGCGTTGTGTTGCTGCCGCAAGGACATGTCAGTACCAAATACGTGGATTTCGATGCCGAGCAATTGCGGCAGACGATGCAGGCGCGCAGCACCAATATCCTTGCCCAGCTTTCCAACCCCCACCCGACTCTGCACAACATCAGCTGGGTACGCCCGCCGCATTGGGATGCCGATGCGCACCGCCTGGCATGGAGCTATGAAGACTTCACCATGGGTGGCAGCCTGCAAAGCACCATCTACCTCACCGCCGTCACGCTGGGGCGCCGTGCGGCGCTGGGCATGCAGATCGAGCTCGGCGGTGCGTACGCCAAAGACCGTGCGCTGATCGCGCAGGAAGCCTTCGACAAGCTGATCAAAGGTGTCAACTTTGACGCAGGCGAAACCTATGCCGATGCGCAGCCGGGCGATCCAGCGGCGGCACTTGGCTTGAGCGAATACGTCACTGGGCCTCCGACCAAGGAGGAACAGGAGCTGCCGAAGAAATTGGAGCGCAAACGCTTGTCGGATTTTTGGCACACCGTGGTGGAGCGTGTCGTCCCGACGTTGAGCCTTGCATTGGCGGGATTGGCGGCGCGGAAAAAATTCAAGAAGTAGGCCGGATGCAACCGAGTGTCTGGCCGCAAGGCACGAGTGCAGCAAGGACGCTGCCAGTCGATCCGTGAATCTATGCGATCCACTCCACTTCAACGGCATCTTTATTGAGCAACCCCCACCAATAGCTGCCTAGCTGTGCCCGACCGCTGCGGGTGCGGTGCGTGAGCGGGTCGTACACCGTCACCTGGGTCAGGCTCTGTTTTCCGCGGGTGTTGATCATCATCGCCAGGGATTGAGAGATCGGCCTTCGACACTTCAGCAGCTTGAAGCCATGGGCATTGGCCCATTCGCGCAGTACCGCACGCTGCCGCCGCGCTTCCCAGTAAGCGGCCAATTCAATCGCAAGCAGAACCAGCCCTATAAAAAGATGCGTGTACGTTTGCACAGTTACCCCGCCGGACTTTCTTCCGCGAAGAGCGGATGATAGGCAAAAGGTGGGTGGCTGCGAAACTGCCGTAGTGATCGATGGATGTCACGCTGGTCAGCCCAACCTCCGAGGGTAGTTAAGTAGACTTGATCACCTCCGACCCTTTGAGCCTTCCCGATGACCGAACCCGTCCGCCTCGCCAAACGTGTTGTCGCCATGACGCAGTGCTCGCGGCGCGAGGCCGAGATGTATATCGAAGGCGGCTGGGTGCGCGTGGATGGCCAGGTCGTGGAAGAGCCGCAGTTCATGGTGCAGGAAGCTCAGCACGTCGAGATCGATCCGCACGCCGAACTCATCGCGCCCGAGCCGGCAACGCTGTTATTGCACAAGCCGGCGGGTCTCACCGTTGAGCAGGCGCGTGCGCTGATCAGCACACAAAGCCATGCGGACGACGACGCTTCCGGCGTGCGCATGTTGAAGCGCCACTTCGCCCGGCTGGAATCGCCGCTGCCATTGCCCGACGACGCCAGCGGCCTGCTGGTGTTCACGCAGGACTGGCGGGTCAAGCGCCACCTGGAAGAAGACGTAGCCCGCGTCGAACAGGAGATGATTGTCGAGGTCACCGGCACCCTGGCGCCAAACGGCCTCGCCTTGCTCAATCATGGGCTCAGCTTCAACAACTATGCGTTGCCGCCGATCAAAGTGAGCAGGCAAAACGAAAATCATCTGCGCTTTGCGTTAAAGCGGATCGCGCCGGAGATGGTCGAGCGCATGTGTCAGGCGGTAGGGCTCAAGGTGCTGTCGATCAAGCGTATTCGCATCGGTCGCATTCCGATGTCGCGCCTTCAGGTAGGACAATGGCGTTATCTCGCCGGCGCCGACCGGTTCTGATCGTGACTTGGAGACGCTTCAATGAACGGGGCGTAGGCGATTTCGTCGCGTGAAAGGCAGTGGATTCCAGCTTTCGCTCACTGCTGTCCGGCACGGGTTTTGCGAATTCGCAACAAGACGTGACGCGGTTAGGTTTAGTGCTCCGCTGTAGACGGCCAGACAAAAAATGCCAAGTCCCCCGTGGCCGTCATTCCCGCGAAAGCGGGAATCCATTTTCAGGGATACATCAGGGCAAAGTGGATTCCCGCTTTCGCGGGAATGACGCCTATGTAGCTGCCGCAGACGTACACGGGGCTAGCGAGCTCCCGCTGGAACGATGAATCGGTAAGCAAGGGAGGGAGCTGCATACCGCACAACCGGCATATCAGACATACGGAATGTCCAACCAACCGCTGCCCTGCGCGTTGTATTGAATGGTGTTGTTGTTCCATCTTGCGCCGAGATTGCCATCCGGCAATTGCACCCAGGTGAAGATGTCGAGGTCCTGCATCAGCGAGCTGAAAAAGTCCTGCACCTGCGTCGATTGGTTGTTTTGCCAGAAATCAATGCGCCCCAGGCAAGCGCGGAAATCTCCTTGCGCTTGCATGATGGCGCTTATCTGTGCAGCCACGTCGGAATCCGGATCGTAGACGGGCGTGCCGTCCTGGCTGACCACGGACAAGTGGATGGCACGAACGGCGGTAGGGTCATCCGGATCTTGCTGCACCAGTGCAATACAGCTGGTCATGCTGCCGAAATCGATTTCCGGCGCATATCCCCAATAGCGTTCGCCAACTAGCAGGACAGGTGCGGGGCCTGGTGCTTCTTGAATGATGTACGGCATGGCTTCCTCGTCGAAATGAAGATGATGTTGAAGTGGCGCGTGACGCGTTGTGAGCGATGGTCAGCGGTACGTCGTTGAAAAGACGCACCGGCTGCTGTCCGTAGAACGACGCCGCAAGGCGGGCGTGAATACGTCAACGCAAATTTTTTTAAGCTCTCAGCACCGCTGCATTCTTCATTCACAACACGCCGCGTCTCTCGTTCAGGTGTGGGCGACATCGCCTATTTCATTCACGCCGAACGGGAGCACAGTCCATGCCCTGGATGACCCAGCTTTTCAATACGAACGATCAAGTCAGAGGCCCCTTTTATGCGCGCCCCTTGAACCAGATTACGCTGCCAGGAACGCATGATTCGGGCTGCTATGAGGATCAAACCTGGTCGAACTTTCTTTCCAAGACGCAGATGCAGGATATCGGAGGACAGTTGCAGGGAGGTATTCGCTATTTCGACATCAGGCCGAAATTTCTGGGGGCAGGGCAATTCGTGACATATCACGGTGGGCTCTACCATGGCGGCATGCTCACTGGGCCGGGCGGAATTCTGCAGCAGATTCAGGCCTATTTCGCCGGTTTGCAGGCACAGGATCGCGAGTTGGCGATCTTGAATATTTCCCACTTCAAGAATTTCAACGCCAACGCGCACACCGCGCTGATCAATGCGATCACCGGAACGCTCGGAAACATTCTGGTGCAGCATACGCAGAGTGCCATCAATCTATTCGATGCGCCTTATCACAGTATTCTGCGAGACGCGAACTTGGCCAGACGTTCGCGTGTGGTCGTGCTGTACGACGGCGCCATGGATACCGCTATCGATCCCTTTGTTACGCAAGCGGCCCAGAATGGAACATTGCCGGCAGGCTTCTTTACGGTGGCGCCCAAGTATGTGAGCCCGGCCAACAACATTTTCCTGTTTGATCAGTACTCCAATCGGGCGAACCTTGAAAACAACCTGATTTATACGGGCATGCAGCCTGACCAGTTTGACAAGCTGGTCAACCGCAATCACTACAACTATGCCCCTAACGCAAATTGGGTGGTACCGCCCCCGTATACGGCCAACTGGACCAACGATGCGCCTTTGGGTGTGGCCAGCACCATGCATTTGGTGTCTTGGACGCTTACGCCGCAGTTCCGGGGCGGAGAGCCCATCTGGTACGCGGACCATAGGGCCAACCCCTTTTTGCTCGACTTCTTTTCCAACGGAAACCGTTGGGCCAACGGCACTCCCTACAGCGCCATAAAAGATCCGCAGGTGAACATCGTCTACGTGGATCACTACGAATCGCATCAGCACAACAACCCGATGTCGCCTTGGAACGCCTTGGCCATGCCGGTTGCGATTGCAGCGCAGATGAACATGGGGGCAGTAGGCAATCCCGCTACCTGGTGACGGGCATTCGCAGCCTGAGCGCATTCTTCACAACCCGCCATCCATGGCGTTCTGGTGAAGGTGATACCGCTCACTTCACTCACACTCAATGGAGGGCAGTCCATGCCTTGGATGACTCAGCTTTTCAACAGTGAACAAGCCAACAGCGACGCAGCCAGAGGACCTTTTCCGCAGCGTCCCTTGCACCGCATCGCGCTGCCTGGAACACACGATTCCGGCTGCTATCTGGACCAGTCCTGGTCGAACGCATTTTCCAAGACGCAAAAGCAGGACATCAGTTCGCAACTGAGTGGCGGTATCCGATATTTCGATATTCGGCCGAAATATTTGGGGGACAAGCAATTCACCACTTATCACGGCGCGCTGTATTACGGCGGCATGCTCACCGGAGAGCAGGGAATTCTGCGCCAGATCCGGGCCTTCTTTGACGAGCTGGACAAAGACGACCGTGAACTGGTGATTTTGAACATCTCCCATTTCTCGAGTTTCAGCGACCAAGTCCATCAGCAATTCATCACGAAGCTCGTCGAAGAGTTCGACGACTTTTTGCTGCCGTATACGCAAGAGCAGATCAACCTGTTCGACGCCGAATACCAGCAGCTTTTGACCGATGTGAAGGGAGGGGCGCAATCGCGTATAGCGGTGCTGTATGACGGCGCCCTGGATACGCCGCAGGAAAGCTACATCGCCAAAAGGATCCAGGCCAAAGACACTTTTCCGAAGGGATTCTTTGTTGTGGCGCCGAAGTACATCAGCCCTGCCAACAACATCTTCCTGTTCGACCAGTACGCCAACAAGATTTATGTCGAGGATTTGGGCATTTTCAAAGGCATGCAGCCTGATCAGTACGACAAGCTAACGCATCGCAACAACTACAATTACGCACCCAATTCGAATTGGATAGTGCCGCCTGACTACGATCCTCATTGGACCGTGAACGCCCCGCTGGGTGTGGAGAGCACCATGCATTTGCTGTCATGGACGCTTACGCCACAGTCAGTCGGTGGAGACCCCATCACATACGCGGACGCGTACGCTAACCCGGCGCTGGCTGGCTTCTTTTCCACCGAGAGCCGATGGGCCGACGATCAAAGCTATGATTCGGTCAAGGATCCGCAAATCAACGTTGTGTATGTGGATGACTATCGATCCGTGGTCCACAGCAATCCGGACTCGCCATCCGACGAGCTCGCCATGCCGGTCGCGATTGCCATACAGATCAATCTGGGCATGGTGGGGGACCCAAGCACCTGGTGATTTTCCGACTGGACAAGGTCGTTCGCGCGAACGCCCTTGTCCAGTCTCACATCAGGCGATGTCGTCCGCGATGCGCAACATCGCCGGTGACGCAACGGCCGTTGCACGCGCCGACGTCGCCTCCATCCCAAACAGCGGCCGCAACCAACGCACGCGCCGGATCACGCACTCGTGCAACAACGCACATCCGCCAATGGTGCAAGCAATGATCAGCACAGGCTCAAGCACCGGGCCCAACCCCAGCGGCATCAGCTGCCACGCGAACAACAGCAGCAGACTTTGATGCAGCACGTACCACGGATACACCGCTTCACGTGCATACGGCAGCCAGCGGAACGGGCGGTTGAGATACGCATGGCCCCAGCCGAGCACGGCGCAGATCGCTGTCCACAGATAGGCGTAGCGCAGTGCATGGACCACCCACCATACCGCTGCCGGCGCCGAATCGGGCAGCAGGCGAATGCCGGCGAGGTACAGCGCGAAGCAGGTCAGCGCCGACGGCAGCGAGATGCGGCGCAGGCGCGCCAGTTCCGACCAGATGGCAGCATCGGTGCCGAGCAGGTAGCCGTACAAAAACATGCTGAAGTAGAGCGCATGCGCGTACCAGTCGCCCCACAGCGCGCCGGTGAACGGGTAGCGGTCGGCCAGCAGGCGATCCCATGCGAACAGCGGAATGGCTGGCAGCAGCAGTAGCGCTGGACCGCGCAGTTGCAGAACGGTAGCGCGCAGGCGTTGGCCGGCCGGGGATTCCAGCAGCGGCAGCAGCGCCATCAGCAGCATCGTGTAAACCCACAGGTAGGGCAGGTACCACAGATGGTTCCAGGTGAAGCCGAACTGCCAGCCGGTGAACGCGCCGGCCGGCCACGGGCCGCCGGTCCAGTAACGCAGCAGGAAGTGGCCGAAGCCGGGCTGCACCAGGTGGGTGGACAGGCCCTGCACATAGGGTTGAATGGGAATGACCACCAGCATGCCGAACACCAGCGGCAGCAGCAGGCGCACGGTGCGTTTCCACGCCATGCCCGGCAGGCTGGCGCGGCGGCGCATGAAGTTCACCGCCAGGCCAGAGACCAGAAACAGCAGCTCCATCCGCCAGCGGTTGAGGAACAACATGGGGTCTTGCAGCCAGGCGGCGGTATGGCTGCTCTTGAGGTGGAAGTCCCAGTCGGCCACGTAGAGCATGCTGGCGTGGTAGAGGATCAGTAGTCCGAAGGCGAGGACGCGCAAGGCGTCGATGTCGTAGCGGCGGTTCATGGCGCGGGCTCCGTGGCGGGAAAGTGGCGCCAGCTTCGACCCGCGGACACGGTGTGTCGTGTCTCAAGTGATTGTTTGCAGGGCTGTTGTGACGAACGGTGGCCGGCGGGGACGAACGTGGGTGGTGTTTGCGTAGAATCGCCCGATGCAAACATCCCGCGGCTT
>Ga0207702_10003498_pt1 | contig 14313 bp, 15 predicted proteins | sample KBSCornC62_FD_184302 | JGI IMG/M metagenome (GOLD analysis project Ga0207702, IMG submission 184302) | Corn rhizosphere microbial communities from Kellogg Biological Station, Michigan, USA - KBS Corn C6-2 (SPAdes) (version 2) | ecosystem: Host-associated > Plants > Roots > Rhizosphere > Soil ...
GTCCCTGGCGTAGGCGACCGAGCCGGGCTGAAGTATGAGATCTTCGAATTCCGCATACCATCCGGTGACCGGCGGACGCGCACCAAAGCCCGCGGGCGCGTGAAGAAGGGCGCAGCCTTCGCCGGCCATCGCATATTTGTAGCCGCCGGCGAGATAGAAGGCCGAGCGTGCAGCTGTTTTCCCGAGCGGCTGGGGAATGGCCATGAACGCGTGGTAGCCGTCGATCACCACCCATGGCCCCTGTGGCGCCGCGAGCTCGGCCAGCTCCCCGACGTCGCCGAATTGCCGCCCGCTCCCGAAAAGCACCTGGCTGACGAACACCAGATCGTGATTGCCGGAACGAGCGCGCTGCAGAAAGCGGTCGGAGAAGGTGTCGAACGGCTCCGCCGGGACAAGCTCCAACCCGATGTCGCCGCTTTCGGCCCACCGGGCGAATTGCCGGCGGGCGCTGTGAAATTCGCCGTCGCTGGTCAGGACCCTAAGCGGGTGAGAACCCGGCCGAGGCGCTGCAGCAACGAGCCGGACCAGAAGATCGTGCGTGTTGGGGGCGAAGACGATCGCCTCGGGCATTCCTGTGCCGAGCTCAGCCGCCACGTGCCGCTGCGCTTGCGGCCAGACTTCACCCATGATCCTGTCCCACTTGCGGTCGGCGTGACGGGCGGCGTCATTCCAGCAGCCGGCCTGACCCTCGAAACTGGCATCCGGCCACAGATGATGACTATGTGCGGCCATATGCAGCCGCTGGGGATCAGCCCCAAGGCTCTTCGAGAACAAATGCTTGTAGTTCAAAGCTCGGTCCTGAGCGCCCACAGCTCAGGGAAGACTCGTTTCTCCAGGGTGGACCGCAAATAGGGCGCACCGGCGGATCCGCCAGTGCCCGGCCGATCGCCAATGATCCGCTCCACCGTCAGTACATGCTTGTGCCGCCAGGCGGCGAGCGAGTCATCGATATCCACCAGCTTCTCGGCAAGCTGGTAAAGTTCGAACCACCGATCGGCGTGGCGATAGACTTCGAGCCACGCAGCCGCGAGCGCCTGCTCCGAGCGGTCGCCCAGGTCAAAGCCCCCGCGTTCCAGCGCATCCGTCGCCGCTTCGCGCAAGCTCGGCTGCTCGAGCGCTTCCACAAGCCGCGCATGCTCATCGCCATCGGCGGGATGGTGCTTGAGATAGCGTTCGTCCTTGAGCCCCAGCCGATACTCGAGTTCCCGAAACTGCCCCGACTGGAAGCCGGAAGAGGTCCCGAGCACGTGCCGAAAGGCCAGGTAATCGACAGGGGTAAGGGTCGACAGCACGTCCCAGGACAGGGTCATCACCGACTGGATTCGGCTGACCCGCGCCAGCGCCTTGTAGGCAGGAGCGAATTGGTCCTCTACGACGAGCTCGATCGCCAGTCGCAGCTCGTGGAGCATCTCCTTCAGCCACAATTCCTTGGTCTGATGGATGACGATGAAGAGAAGCTCGTCATGCAGATCGGAAAGGGGCTTCTGGGCGGACAGCAGCTGATCGAGCCGAAGATAATCGGCATAGGTCAGGCCTTCGGGCGTAGCCGTCATCGCAGAAGCTTAGGCCAAAGGAACGGCTCGAAAAAGGCCGGGGCTATTGCCCTTGGTCGCCTCCGCCGCCGCCGCCGCCCTGGCCACCTTGTCCGCCGGTTCCGCTGCCAAGGGTGCTGATTCCACCGAACACATCTTCGAAGAAGGTGCGCTTCTTGCCGCCGGTTGTGGTTTGCTGGCTTGCGGGCTTGATGTTGTCGACGAGCTCCTTGCCCGTCGTGTCGACGGCAGCGACATTTCCAGCCTGGTCGAACTTCACATGCAGGACGGTCTGCTTCTCGACCTTCGGATTGCGGAAGGCGATGTCGAGCGTATCTCGCGACAGGTAGTACCAGTCGTTGGGCGTGAACTGGCTCGTGAAGGTTGGAGTACCGAGAAGCTTTTGCACGGAAGCCTTGTTGTCCACGCCGGGCTGGATCGAGGAGACAAGCTGCGGATTCAGCACCTCGCCGCGGTGACTGTGGATTCCGGCACAACCGCCCAGCAGGGCAACTCCCCCGATCGCAATCGCGATTTTCCTAATCGGAGCCTTCATCCGCAACCTTCTCCCGGAAATGTCTCTTGCGCTGCAAGAGCGCGGGTCAATATGCGCTGGCGGGGCAAGCGCGCAACCCCGCCTGCGCATCGGAGATGCCTATGCTGCGATTCCTGTTCGGTGGATTAACGGATCGCCAAAAGCCGTCTCAGCGACTGTTTGACCGGGTGGTGGCGGAGGCCCGCACTCCGCACTGGTATCTCGAGGGGGAGGTGCCGGACACGCTGGAGGGCCGCTTCGCAATGCTGGCGACGCTTTGCGCTCTGGCGATCGTCCGCATCGAAGCGCAGGAGAATTCCGCTCGCGAATCGGCGGCCTTTGCCGAGCGGTTCGTGGAGGCGATGGATGCCGAGCACCGGCAGATGGGGATGAATGATCCCGCGCTTGGAAGAAGAGTCCGAAAGCTCGTCGGTGCGCTGGCCCGCCGAACCCAGGAATGGCGACGGGCAATCTCCGGTGAGGCCGATTGGGGAATAGTCACTCTCTCAAGCGTTTACGGGAATGAGCAGGCATCGCCGCAGGCGCTCGCACATTCGACTGAGTCATTACGCGCGAGCTGGTCGCGTTTTGAGAACGCATCCGATGCTGATTTGGCTGAAGGGCAGATCTGATGAGCGAATTCGGACACCGTATCGCAATCGACAGCATAAGGGACGGCCATCGCATCGACATCACTGCCGGCGCGGCGGAGCGGGAAGCAGTCGCTGACCGTCTTGGCCTCCTCTCGCTCGAATGCTTCAAGGCTCACGTCACGCTCGACCGCGAGGGGAGTCGGGTGAAAGCGGCGGGCCGTATTGGCGCGTCGCTGGAGCAAAGTTGCATCGCAACCGGCGATCCGGTTGCCGAGCATATCGACGAGCCGTTCGAGCTGATTTTTATTCCAGAACCGTCCCAAGCCGCTCCGGATGAGGAGATCGAACTCGGCGAAGCCGACTGCGATGTCGTGTTCTACGAAGGAGGGGCGATCGATCTTGGCACTGCGATCGCCGACACGCTGGCGCTGGCGATGAACTCCTATCCCCGAAGCGCGGCCGCGGACGCGGCGCTCAAAGAGGCGGGGGTGCTCAGCGAATCGAACGCGGGTCCGTTCGCAGCGTTGGCCAAGCTGAAGAGGGGAAGCGACGAGCCCTAGAAGGGAACGTCGTCATCGAGATCGGAGTCGAATGCCGGCTGCGGTTTCGACTGCTGGCGCGAGCTGCCGCCAGCGGAAGAGAAGCCGCCCCCTCCGCCTAAATCCTGATCGGAATAATCGCCGCGGCCGCCGCCTCCGCCGCCATCGCGGCTGTCGAGAAGGACCAGCTCGCCGCGATATTTCTGAAGCACGATCTCGGTCGAATAGCGGTCGTTGCCGTTATTATCTGTCCATTTGCGGGTCTGGATCTGTCCTTCGAGGTAAACCTTGGACCCTTTGCGCAGGTAGCTCTTGGCGACTCGGCCGAGGTTCTCGTTGAAAATGACGACCTGGTGCCACTCGGTCCGCTCCTGACGGTTACCGTCGCGGTCCTTCCAGGTTTCGGAAGTCGCGATTCTGAGGTTCACCACCTCGCCGCCGTTGTTGAGCGAGCGCGCCTCCGGATCCGCCCCGAGATTCCCGACCAGGATCACCTTGTTCACGCCCGCCATGTCCGACTCCTTTGTGTCGGGACAGCTATAAGCCGAGCGCGGTCGCCGTCCAGTAGGTCAGACCGGCGGCGATATAGGCGAGCACAAAAAGATAGCTGACCATGAAGAGCGGCCACTTCCATCCGTTGGTCTCGCGCCGGGTGACGGCGATCGTCGAGATGCATTGCGGGGCGAAGACGAACCAGGCGAGGAAGGCGAGCGCGGTGGGAAGCGGCCACGCGTTCCGGAGCCGCTCGGACAGGGTCTTCGCCTGTGTTGCATCGTCGGGCGAATCGATCGAATAGACGGTGCCGATCGCGCTGACCGCCACCTCGCGCGCGGCCATGGCGGGAAGAAGCGCCATAGCGATGTCGTGATTGAAGCCGATCGGGTGGACAACGACCTCGATCCCGCTGGCGATCTTTCCGGCAATAGAAACGTCGCTCTGCTTCTGGCCCGGAGCAGCTTGCGGAATGCTGGCAAGCGCCCAGAGGATTACCGTCGTGCCGAGGATGATTGTTCCGGCGCGCTTCAGGAAAATTTGCGCGCGGGTGAGCAGACCGATCGCCACGTCCTTCGCCGCCGGCAGCTGGTATTTGGGCAATTCCATCATGAACGCGCCGCCGCCGCCGCGGACCACCGTTCGCCTCAGGATCAGTGCTGCCAGCATCGCTCCGCACACACCGGCGATGTAGAGGCCGAACATCACCAGTCCCTGGAGACCTACCCCATAACCGACGCTTCGGGCCGGGATGAAGGCGGCGATAATGAGCGTATAGACGGGGAGCCGAGCCGAGCAGGTCATCAGCGGCGCGATGAGAATCGTGGTCAGCCGGTCCTTGGGATCGTCGATCGTTCGGGTCGACATGATCCCCGGCACCGCGCACGCAAAGCTCGAGAGCAGCGGGATGAAGGATCGGCCCGAAAGGCCCGCCCAATGCATCAATTTGTCCATAAGGAAGGCTGCGCGGACCATGTAGCCCGTGCCTTCCAGGAGCAGGATGAAGAGGAATAGTATCAGGATCTGCGGCAGGAAGACGACGACGGCCCCCACTCCGCCGATCACGCCATCCACAATCAATGAGCGGAGCAGGCCAGGCGGAAGGACGCCGGTGGTTAGCCCCGCGAGGGCGTCGAACCCATCCTGGATCCAGCCCGCCGGAAGCTGGCTCCAGGCGAACACCGCCTGGAACATCACAAACAAAATCGCGGCGAGGATCAGAGGGCCGGCAATCGGGTGCAGAAGAATCGAATCGAGCCGATGGGTCCAGCGGCGAACTGGGCTCTCCCGAACCACGGCCGCGGTCGCCAGTTCGCGCGCTCGCCGCTGCAAATGAAGAAGGTCGCTTGGTGCACCGTGATGGGCCGGGCACCGCGGCGAGGACAACATATCGTCGAGCGCCGACTGAAGCTCGACTATGCCGCGTCGGCGGACGGCGACAGTCTCCACCACCGGAACTCCGAGTTCCCGCTCGAGCCGCTTCGCGTCCAGGTCGAGGCCGTCACGCTTGGCAAGATCAACCATGTTGAGAGCGACGATCGTCGGAAGGCCGAGTTCAATCAGCTGCAGAGCGAAGCGAAGGTGATTGTCCAGATTCGACGCGTCGAGGACAATGACCAAGGCGTCAGGGCGGCGCTCGCCCTTCTGGCGGCCGAACAAGACGTCGCGAGTCACAGCTTCGTCAGGGCTCGCGGGATCCAGGCTGTAGGCACCGGGCAGGTCGACCATCTCGACCGGCCGGCCATCGGCCAGCACAAGCCGCCCTGATTTCCGCTCGACGGTGACTCCAGGGTAGTTGCCGACCTTCTGGCGAGCGCCGGTGAGAGCGTTGAAGAGCGCGCTCTTGCCGGCGTTGGGATTGCCGGCGACTGCTACCAGCGGGATCGGGTTCATCGGCCGCTAGGCGGGGACGACGCGCACGGCGCGGGCATGCGCACGGCGGATCGCGACGGTCATACGGCCGACCCGGATCGCCAGGGGATCGCGGCCAAACGGCCCGAGGTGAAGCGGCTCGACGGCGACGCCTTCATCAAATCCGAAATGCCGCAATCGGCAGGCTTCCGAATGCTCGAGCGAGCTCCAGTCGATTGTGTCGATGTGCGCCCGCGTGCCGAGCTTGAGCTCGTCCAGGGAGACGGATTCGGATTTGAATGGGGCGTTCATTTTGCGAGTGATTATCATTAACGACTGCAAAAGGGAATAGTGCCGTGGCCGGCACGGCGGCAATCCGGGATTTCCCTTATTTCGGCGGATAGCGAAGCCGCCCCAAAAACCGGCTGACACTGAAATGCTCTTGAGTGCGCCACCCGGCCTTCCATCGCTCGAATTCCATCACGTTTTCGATCCTGCGATCAAGGAAAGCGGCGGTTTCGCTCCAGCCTTCGGTTTGGTCGTCGAGCCAGACGAGAAGCGTTGAGCCATAGACCCCGCCGAGCGTGATGCGCTTTGTGTAGTGATTGTAATCGGTGCTGGTGTCGCCCGCGAGCCGCCACATCAGGTCGGCGGAGCGCCAGCCAATTCGCATCGTCAGCGGCATGTTCTGCGGCATGGCCAGAATTGCCAGCGCCCTTCGCACCGCTTCGCGGGCCGGAGCCATGATTTGAAGCCGGATCCAGATCAGCGTGCGGATCTTCTGGCGAATTTTCATTGCGGACAGCTTCGCGGGTGAAAGCCGTTCGGCCATCGCGCGGTCGACACTCTTAATATAGGCATCAATCATCCCGGCCTGATGCCTCGGGAAAGCGAGCCGCGCCTGCGCTGGTTCGATTTCGAGCTGTTTGGCTGCGGATTCGACTGCAGCCCTGGTCCAGCCGTCGAACACGGCGTTCTCGCCCACAGCGAGCGCCAGCCGCTCGCGAAGGTTCTGCAGGGGACTCGTTTCCTTCATGCGGGCTCAACTGGGCTCGGGCGGGGTGCGTGGCAAGCCCCGGCTGGGAAGCCGCACCAGGATCAGCGCTGCTCCAATCGCGACCGCACCTATCCAATCGGTCGTCGAAAGCAACTCGCCATAGACGAGCCAGCCAACGAGCGCCGCGATGGCGGGCTGGCTGAGCAGAGCCAGCCCGACGACAAGCGGTGGGAAGACCCCCAGCGAGTAGACCAGCAGCCCCTGCCCCACCACTTGGCTTGAAAGCGCCAGGATCAGCAGCGGAGTCCACTGATGGGGCCACACGCGTTCACCGGCCGCAAGGCTGATCGCAAGCAACACTGGGGCCGCGAAGGCGCTGACCAGGATCAGCGTGGGCAACGGCTTCAACTCGGTCCGTGCCCGTTCGATGAAAATGAGATAGCCGCCGTAGAGTAGCCCGGCTCCTAACGTCAGCAGATCGCCGCGGCCGTAGCGCGGACTGAACTCGAAGCTTCTCCCCATCAGCAGGAGCGCACCGCCCGCGGCGAGAAGCAATGCCAGGGTTTGAAACCGGGTGGGCAGCCGGCGCGACAGCCAAAGCCCCCAGCCGACAAGGACGAAACTGCCCATGTTTCCAAAGAGCGTCGCATTGGCGAGCTTGGTCAGCCTGATGCCGGTGTTCCAGCCGCCGAGGTCCAAAGCATAGAAAAGGGCGGCTGCGGAGAGGGTTAAAAGCAATGCGCGCTTGGGCCAATACAGCCTTTGGCCGCCAGCTCTGGCAATGACCCACAGGAAGGGAATGGCGATCGTTACGCGCCAAAAGCCGGTGGCGACCGGGCCGACGTCGGTGAGTCGAACGAGCCATGGCCCGAACGCAAGCGCGACGTTGCCCAGGATGAGCGCGGGAAAGGCGAGCGGGTGAGGGCGCTTGTGATTGCGGATAAGGGTGCTCCGTCATGCTGAACTCGTTTCAGCATCCATGTTGGTGACGAGCGGCGCCCTTCACGAAAATGGGTCCTGAAACAAGTTCAGGACGACCGCCCATTTAGCGGGTTCCGCTAATCTTCCGCTGGCGGCGGCGCTGCACCGAGGAGCCGATCCCCATCGCCTCCCGATATTTGACGACGGTTCTCCTGGCGATGTCCATACCGCGCTGCTTCAGAAGTGCGGCGATCGCATCGTCGCTGAGAATTCCCGTCTCGGCGTCGATGATGCCCTTGATCGCGGTCTTCACTGCTTGGGCAGCCGCTCCGTCGCCGTCGTCCGAAGCCACTCCGGATCCGAAGAAATATTTGAGCTCGAACAGACCACGGTCGCACAGCATATATTTGTTCGAGGTGACCCGGCTGATCGTCGATTCGTGCATCTCAATCGCCTCGGCGACCTGGCGAAGCGTCAGCGGTTTTAGCGCCTTTGGTCCTTCATCGAAAAACGGCTGCTGGATTTTCACTATCTCAGACACCGTTTTGACGATTGTTCGCGCCCTCTGGTCGAGAGCCCGAACCAGCCAGCTTGCGTTCGCGAAGCATTCGCTGAGCCACGCTTTCGACGCTTTGTCCTGCGGCCCAGCTTTGAGCTCCTGGTAATAGCGGCGGTTGACGAGAAGACGTGGAAGCGCGGCCGTGTTGAGCTCGACGGCATAACCGGCGCGTGTCTTACGGACGAACACGTCGGGGGCGACCTCTTCACTTGCCGATCGGCTGAAGCGGCAGCCCGGCTTTGGGTCATAGGCGCGAAGCTCGCGCACCATGTCGGCAAGGTCCTCGTCGTCGACCCCGCAGATTCGCTTGAGGTCGTTCATCCGGCCGCGGGCGAGCAGATCGAGATTGTCGATCAGCCGAGCCATCGCGGGATCGTAGCGGTCTGCGGCCTTGGCCTGCAGCGCCAGGCATTCGGCCAGATCGCGGGCGCCGACGCCCGGGGGGTCGAGATCCTGGATCAACGCGAGCGCCTTCTGAACGGCCGCCAAAGGTTGGCCAGTCCGCTCCGCGATTTCGCCGAGCGGCACGGTCAGGTAGCCGGTTTCCTCCAATGCCTCGGCGATCAGCCGGGCAAGCTCGCCTTCAGCGCCAGAGACACCATGGAGTTGGTCGTGCAGATGCTCGGAGAGCGAGCCTGCCGAATATTCGAGCCGGTCGAAATCGAATGCTTCCTCGCCGCCGCCACTGGAACCGACCACATCCGCGTAGCTGTCCGTCTCAAGCGCTTCGGCAGTCCAGTCCACGTCGAGCGGGCGATCGTCGTCGGCTCGGGCAAGGATCAGATCGTCCGCACCGGGATCATCCGGCGCGTCTTCGAAATCGTCGCTGGACGTCTCGACGCCACCGCGCTCACCGTCATCGTCGCCGGATTGCGCCTCCAGCAGAGGATTCTTCGCCACCTCCTCGGCGATGGCTGCCTCAAGCTCGGCGTTGCTCAGCGCCAGCAGCCGGATCGCCTGCGTTAGCTGGGGAGTCAGGACCAGCTGCTGCGATTGGCGAAGCTGGATCTGCGGGCCGAGCCCCACGCGCGATACTCCCAGAGTTACAGAGCGAAGGTCTCGCCGAGGTAGAGCCGGCGTACCTCGCTGTCAGCCACCAGCGCTTCGGGCGTGCCCTGGAACAGCACCTGGCCATCATAGATGATGCAGGCGCGATCGACGATGTCGAGCGTCTCACGCACGTTGTGATCGGTAATGAGCACACCGATCCCCCGCTGTTTCAATTCGCGGACCAGTTCGCGAATGTCGGAAATCGAGATCGGATCAATCCCGGCAAAGGGCTCGTCGAGCAGCATGATCGTGGGATCGGCAGCAAGCGCTCGCGCAATTTCACACCGTCTTCGCTCACCGCCCGAAAGCGCCATTGCCGACGAGGTGCGAAGACCGGTGAGGCCAAATTCATCCAGCAACTTCTCGAGCCGCCGGTGCCTTGCCTGCCTGTCCGGCTCGCTGACTTCTAGAACCGACAGGATATTCTGCTCGACGGAGAGCCCGCGGAAGATCGACGTTTCCTGTGGCAAATACCCAAGGCCGAGGATAGCGCGCCGGTACATCGGCAGGTTGGTGATGTCCTGACCGTCGAGGAAAATTCGGCCGGCATCCGGCTTCACCAGCCCCATGACGGAGTAGAAGCAGGTCGTTTTGCCGGCACCGTTCGGACCGAGAAGGCCGACCACCTCGCCACGGTGCACCGCGAGCGAAACGTCGTGAAGAACGGCTCGCCGATCATAGGATTTTGCGATGGAGCGGACTTCGAGGCCGAGGTTTGCCTCCGTCTCATTCGAGCCCGAATGAACAAGGAGGGTGGCTTCGTTCACTTGGATTGCTGGCCTTGCCCATGCTGCGGAACTGTGAAGTGACCGGTCACTCGGCCGCCGCTCTGAGCGACTCCGGGAGGGCCGCCGTCGACCACCGCCCGGCCGGAATTGAGGTCGATAACGAGCCGAGACCCAAGGATATTCGAATCCCCGCGGACCAGTTCCACATTCCCGACCAAGGTGATCAGTTTGCGATTGAGGTCGTAAACCCCGAAATCGCCCTTTGCAGTCTCGGACGGGCTGTGCACCGTCACTCCGCCGGTGGCGTCCAGCCGGTCGATTTGAATCCCGGTGCCGTTTGGACTGCTTCCGGCATTCGCGGCGGAAGCATTGGGCTGCGCGCCGCCGTTGTTTGAATAAGCGACGGTAAGGCGCTGCGTGTCGAGCGTAAGATCGCCCTGGGTTGCATGGACGTTTCCGGCGAATACGGCGCGGTCGGCGCGATCCTGAACTTCGAGGCGGTCGGCGCTGACATTGACCGGCGCGTTGGTGTTGTGGCCCTTCAAAGCCGACACTCCAGGCGCCTGCGTTTGCGTTTGGGCGAAGGCTGCAACCGCAGCACTTGCGGCAATCGCAAAGGCGAGCTTTCGAAACATCGCCATCATCTGACCGCCCCTTGCTCGATTTTCAAGCGAACCCCATGATCGAGGTCGACGGTGTGGCTGTCGAGATCGGCCTGCAGCCTGCCGGCGGTGAACTGGCCAAGGCGCATCTGCCCCTGGACTCCGCCGCTTCCGGTGATCTGCTTTTGCTTGAGATCCAGCGTCACATTGCTTGTTGAAAGCTTGTACCCGTCGGGGCCGGTCGCCTGCACCGGCCCGACGACCGCGGCTTGTTGCGTGTTCGGATTATACCGGGCGTGGTTTGCGATCACGATTCCAGGGCCATCGCTAAGCGCCAGCCGAGCCTTCATGCCCGAGATGTCGACGACCGGCACATTCGAATTCCGCTGGATCGCCGATTGGGCGAGGATGGCAAAGGGTCGGCCCTGATTGTCTTCGCCCGTGTACTTCGCGGTATCCACCCGCATCGCCTCCGGCGCGTTGGCAACTTTCGTCTTGTCGAGGATGAAGCTGACGTCGCCATTCTTCTCCAGCGGAGCGAGCGCGAGGATCGCGATCAGAACGCCAACCGCCGAAGGCAGAGCGATCTTCGCGATCCGGATGACCCGGTCGTGACTGCTTCCCGGCACGGCCCATGTTTGCTTGGTCGTGCGCTCCCTGTTTGCGGCTTCGGACATGATCTGCCTTTGCGGTTTCCTCAGCCGTCGTGGGCGAAGATGTCCTGATCGGGCCATCCAGCGATATCGAGCAGGGCGCGATGAGGCAGGAAATCGAAACAGGCCTGCGCCAGATCCGTCCGGTTTTCGCGCCGCAGCCGTTCGTCCAGCTTTTCCTTCAGCGCGTGAAGAAAGCGAACGTCGCTCGCCGCATAGTCGCGCTGCGCATCGCTGATGTGCGGTGCACCCCAGTCGCTAGTCTGCTGCTGCTTCGACAGGTCATGTCCGAGCAGCTCCTTGACGAGATCCTTGAGACCGTGGCGGTCCGTGTAAGTGCGGACGAGCCGGGAAGCAGTGCGGGTGCAATAGAGGGGAGCCGCAACGATGCCGAGATACTTGCTCATGATCCCAACATCGAATCGGGCGAAGTGATAGAGCTTGAGGCGGTTGGGATCCGACAGCACCGCCTTGAGGCGCGGCGCCGAATAATCGCTGCCGGGGCCGAATCGAACCAAATGTTCGTCGCCGGTGCCGTCCGATAGCTGGACGAGGCACAGCCGATCGCGGCCCGGGACCAAGCCCATCGCCTCGGTATCGACGGCGATCGGGCCATCGGCGAAGCGGACATCCTCGGCCAGATCTTCTTCGTGGAAATAGATGCTCATCAGCTCCTCATCGCCGGCAACGGACAATATGGGATCGCCCATAGCAGGGTCGAGATGATCGAATCACTAGAGCATGGCTTTTTTTTCATGTAAGGCTGGCAGCGGTGTGTGAGAAAAACACACCTAAGACCGGTTGCGCCGTGCTCCCCAGCGCGTTGGTTCTTATGATTTCGGGGCACAAGGAATGTTTGAACGGCATGGGTTTCGACAGAGGGCGTAAGGGCGACCGCGGCGGTCGCGGCCGAGATAAGCGCGACGGCTTTTTCAGTGAAGACAGTTTCCAGGACCGCGGTGGATTCCAGGAGCGCGGAGGCTTCGGCCAGCCGCGCAGCTTTGGCGATCGCGGCGGATTCGGCGGCGGTGACCGCGGCGGCGGCGGCGGCGGAGGTGGATTCCGTGGCGGCGGCGGCGGAGGAGGTGGCGGAATGCCCCCGCAAGTCGTTGGCGAGGCCAAAGGCGTCGTCAAATTCTTCAATCCGCAAAAAGGCTTCGGCTTCATCGTTCGAGATGATGGCGGGGAAGATGTTTTCGTTCACATCTCGGCAGTCGAGCAGGCCGGCCTCAGCGACCTAGCGGAAGGGCAGCCGCTCGGCTTCACTCTGGTCGATCGCGGCGGACGCATTTCCGCGACGAATATCCAGATCGAAGGTGAGCCGATTGCGGTTGAGCGCCAAGAGAAAGCTCCGCAGCGCCAGCTGACCGGCGAGAAGGCGCAGGGCACCGTCAAGTTCTTCAACTCGATGAAGGGCTTCGGTTTCATCCAGCGGGATGATGGACAGCCCGATGCCTTTGTTCACATTTCCGCGGTTGAGCGTGCGGGCTTGCCGACGCTCAATGAAGGCGATCGCCTCTCGTTCGAACTCGAAGTCGATCGTCGCGGCAAGCATGCAGCGGTGAACCTACAGCCCATCGGCTAGACCCACCCACCGCGCCGATGGGGGAGAAGCGCCCGTCCGGACCAGCTCCGGGCGGGCGCTTTGTTTTGTGATGGCGGTCAAATCACCATCGATTTGAGAGTCTCGACCCGGTCAGCCTCGGCGGCGGGCTTGTCGGTGCGGATTCGGCTGATGCGTGGAAAGCGCATCGCAAGGCCGGATTTGTGGCGGCTGCTGAGGTGGATTGAGTCGAAGGCGACTTCGAGGACCAAGTCCTTTTCCACCTCGCGCACCGGGCCGAACCGCTCGGTCGTGTGATTGCGGATCCAGCGGTCGAGCCAACGAAGCTCTTCGTCCGTGAAGCCGAAATAGGCTTTGCCGACCGGCAGCAGCTCGCCGTCTTGGTTCCAGCAGCCGAATGTATAGTCGCTGTAATAGCTGGAGCGTTTGCCGGAGCCGCGTTGGGCGTACATGAGAACGCAGTCGGCGGTGAGCGGATCGCGCTTCCATTTATACCAGAAGCCGACTCGCCGTCCGGGCACATAGGGGCTGTCGCGCCGCTTGAGCATCACACCTTCGATCGCGGCATCGCGGGCGCCGGCGCGGATATCGGCCAAATCGCCGAAATTGCCCGCGTCGATCAGCTTGGAGAGATCGAACCGTTCCGAGTCGAGTTTCGGGACGAACGCCTCCAGCCGCTGACGGCGCTCAGTCCACGGCAGGCCGCGCAAGTCTTCCGCGCCGTCGAACAGAATGTCGTAGAGCCGGACGAAGGCCGGATATTGCGCCTGCATCTTGGTGCTTACGGTCTTCCGGCCGAGACGCTGTTGGAGCGCATTGAACGAGGCCGCGGCGCCGCCGTGGAGATCGGCATTTCCCTGATCAGAGCCCCGTACCAACAGTTCGCCATCAAGGACGCCTTCGCTTTGGAACGAAGTGACGATCTCGGGGAAACTGCCGGAAATCTCGTCACCAGTGCGGCTGTACAGGCGCGTTTGCCCGCCGGCGCAGACGAGCTGGACACGAATTCCGTCCCACTTCCACTCGGCCGCGAACTCCTCGAGCGAGACTTCCTGATCGTCGAGAGGGTGCGCCAGCATGAACGGGCGGAACACCGGAACGTCGCCGGCGGGTGGCTGCGGTCCACCCCCTTCCGCCCATGCAAACAGTTCCAGATAGGGCGGCCAAATTCCGTGCCAGACCTCCTCGACAGCGTCGACATCGAGGTCGAAGGCGTTGGCAAGCGCCTGCTTCGCCAACCGCGAAGACACGCCGATCCGAAGATTGCCGGTCGCCAGCTTGAGGAGGGCGAAACGGCCACCTGCATCCAGATGGTCCAGCATTTCGGCGAGGACTCGCGGCCCGTTCACACGTCCGGCGCTGGCGAGCCGCCCCACCGCGTCGGAAATCGAAAGGGTGCCGTCGTCCAGCTCCGGCTCGCCCTTCGGCGTTGGCCATAACAGCGCAACCGTCTCCGCCATGTCGCCGACATAGTCGCGGCTCATGTAGAGCAGCACCGGATCGACCCGCTGTTCGGCGATCGCGCGAACAGCGGCGCCTTTTACGGCAGGGATGCTCAGGCTGCCGGTCAAGGCGGCAAGTCCGATGCCGCGGTCGGGGTCCGGCGTCTCCCTGAGATAATCGCCGATGAGCTTCAGCTTACTGTTTCGCGACCTTGTGTAGGTAAGGTCGTTCAGAAGCTCCGAGAAAGCGCGCAT
>Ga0207702_10003502_pt1 | contig 14309 bp, 16 predicted proteins | sample KBSCornC62_FD_184302 | JGI IMG/M metagenome (GOLD analysis project Ga0207702, IMG submission 184302) | Corn rhizosphere microbial communities from Kellogg Biological Station, Michigan, USA - KBS Corn C6-2 (SPAdes) (version 2) | ecosystem: Host-associated > Plants > Roots > Rhizosphere > Soil ...
ATGATGATCCCGGCGCCGACCAGGATCAGCAGCCCCTCGATCGTCGCCGCCAGGCTCTCGACCTTCTCGTGGCCGTAGGGGTGGCCGGCATCCGCCGGCTCGTCGGCCTTGCGAACCGAGAGGAAGGCGACGACCGAGGCGACGAGGTCGATCAGGGAGTGGACGGCCTCGGTGAGGATCGCGATCGAGCCGGTGATCGCCCCAGCCGCCAGCTTGAGCGCGATGAGCAGGGCGTTGGAGGCGATCGATAGCGCCGCGGCGCCACTCTTCGAGCGGATCATCGCGCCTCTTGGCTGACCCGACTGCCGCTCAGGTGCGCCGCCAGCAGGCGAGCCGCCCGGCCGCGGTGACTGATCCCGTTCTTCTCCGCCTGGCTCAGCTCCGACATCGTGCGCTCGTCATCGGCCCCGGTGTCGTCGGGAACGAAGGCGGGGTCGTAACCGAAGCCGCCATCGCCTCGGGGCTGCTCGATCAGGCGGCCCTCGCAGCGAGCCTCGAAGACCCGCTCGGAACCGTCGGCGTCCACCAGTGCCAGGGCGCAGTGATACGCGGCACGCCGCTCTTCTCCGGCCGCGGCTACCTCGCGCAGGAGCTTCTCGAGATTCTCCTGGTCGCTCGCCCCCGGCCCGCCGTAGCGAGCGGAGTGGATCCCGGGCCGACCCTCAAGCGCCAGCGCCTCGATCCCGGAGTCGTCGCCGATCGCGACCTCGCCGCTCGCCGCGTGCGCCGCCCGGGCCTTCTCCAGCGCGATCACGGCGAAGGAGTCGCCCTCCTCGGGTGGCAGCTCAATGCCGTCGGGGAGCGCCTTCAACTCGAGCTCGGGGAGCAATTCCCGCATCTCGCGAAGCTTGTGCCTGTTGGCGGTGGCGAAGATCAACGGCAGCTACCCCCCGCCGACTACCCGCTCCTGCACCCCGCGCAAGCGCGAGATCCCCATCTCCGCCAGGCCGAGCAGCTCGTCGAGCGAGGCGCGAGAGAGCGGCGTTCGCTCGGCGGTCGCCTGCACCTCGACCAGCCCGCCCTCGCCGGTCATGACGACGTTGGCGTCCACCTCGGCGGTCGAGTCCTCGGAGTAGTCGAGATCGCAGAGCGGGCGGCCGTCGACTACGCCGACGCTGATCGCCGCGACCGATCCGGTCAACGGCATCGTCTCGAGCTCGCCCGCGTCGACCAGCTTCTGCAGGGCCAGCCGGAGGGCGACGTAGCCGCCGGTGATCGCCGCGCAGCGGGTGCCCCCATCGGCCTGCAGGACGTCGCAATCGACGTAGATGCTGCGCTCGCCGAGCGCCCGCGGGTCGAGCACCACGCGCAGCGAGCGGCCGATCAAGCGCTGGATCTCGACCCCACGCCCATCCTGCTTGCCCTTGGCGATGTCGCGCACCTTGCGGTCGCCGGTGGAAGCGGGCAGCATCGCGTACTCGGCGGTGACCCAGCCCTTGCCGCGACCCTGCATCCAGCGCGGTACCGAGGTGCTGACCGAGGCGGTGCAGATCACCCTGGTGCGACCGAGGGTGATCAGAGCTGAGCCGTCTGCGGTATCGACGAACCCGGCGTCGATGGAGACGGGACGAATGTCGGCGGGGGCGCGGTCGTAGCTGCGGGAGGCTGGCATTGCGCGAGTCTAAGTCAGCGGCAGCCGTCCTGAGGGGCTGGCGGAAGGGCCGCGCCTGCGCGCGGCCCTTCCTTCCCACTGGGGTAGCCCTCTGGCATCTCCGTAGGCCTCGATCGACCCCGGCGCCTCGCGAGCCTGGCGGCAGCATAGGACGGTACTCCCTGAGCAGTCAATAGGAACTAATTGGGTACTAGCTGTAGCCCGCGCTGGGAGAAATGGGCATCGAAGGCAAAGGCGCTGCTCTCCCCGTCGCGCTCGAGCAGGGCGAACGAGGTGGCGTCGACATAGCTCCAGCGCTTGTCCTCGTAGCGCTCGAGGATCTCCCAGGCCCTTTCCTCCGTGGGCCGGTCCAGGTGGACGAGATCGATCGCACCGCCGTCGCGAAAGCGTCGTCCCCACTCGATTGCCTCGCCGCGTCCGACCCGCACCATCAGGGCCGTGTACGTCTCGGCGAAGACGTAGTTGGAGGTGAAGAGCGCCACGCCCTCCGCAATCAGGTGGGTCAACGCCGCCCGCGCCCGGTCATGCTCGGCCTCGGAGGAGTTGCGCAGCGCGACGAAGGCGCTGGTGTCGATGAAAACCGACCTCATGAGCCGTAGAGGTCGCGATCCAAGCCGCTGACGCTGGTTCCGTCCCGACCCTTGCCCGGCGGCTCCTCGACCAGGTAGCTGAGAAGAGGGTCTTTGGCGGGATCGACTCCGCGAGCTCGCTCGGCGTCGATCAGGTCACGCACAACCGCGGCGATGCTCCCGGCCTCGCCGGCCCGCTGCTTCAGCCAGCGGTATTGCCCGTCGTCCAGGTATAGCTGAGTTCGGTGCTTCATACTGTAATACAGCATATGACCGCCCCCGGACGGAACCCGTCCCGGAGACATCTGCAATGGATCCACCGGCTCCGCGACGAGGGGCAGGAAGGCGGGGGCGGCCCGCATGGACCGCCCCTCCACCGCGCTCATTTGAACGCCACCTTGTCGACCGCCTCCTTGATCTTGTTGACGATCACGTCCGCCAACTCGGTGCCCTGCTTGCCGTTGAACCCCTTCATCGCCGCCACCATCCCCACCATCAGCAGCGAGACGAGCAGGATCAAGCCGACGTACTCGACCGTCCCTTGCCCTCGCTCGCCGGCGAGCGAGCGAATCGCCCGCACTCGCGCCTCGATTGCGGCGTGCAGGTACCCCATCAACATGTAAAGCATCGAACGCCTCCTTTTGCGGTTGGGAGGGCGATGCTCGGGGGCCCCGACGCGCCGAACAAGACGCGTTCGTGCCGGCTCTGTGACGTGATTCAGGGAGGTCGGAGCTAGCCTCCCCCGCGTGCGCGTGCTGATCGTGACCAATTTCATGCCGGACGCGGCCGCGCCGCAACGCGGCCGCTGGGTTCGCGATCAGATCGACGAGCTCGAGCGTTGCGGGGTGGAGGCGGTGCGTTTCGAATTCCCGCCCGGTCGGGGGGAATACCTTCCGGCCACGCGACGCCTGCGTCGCCTGCTGCGACGTGAGCGGTTCGACCTCGTTCACGCCCACTACGGACTGGCCGGCTGGTGCGCGCACATTGCCGGCGCCCGGCCGCTCCTGGTCAGCTTCCACGGCACCGACGTCCGCCACTGGCTGGTCGGACCGCTCTCCCGCCGCCTCGCCTGGCGGGTCGATCTCGTCGCCGCCGTCTCGCGCGCCCTCTTCGACCCCGAGGACAGCCGTCCCGGCCTCCCCGAGGTCCCCGGCTCGGCGGTCCTGCCCTGCGGCCCGGACCTGCGCCGCTTCGGACCGCGCTCGCGAGCCGAGGCGCGGCACGAGCTCGGGCTCGAGCCCAACGGCCGCTACCTCCTCTTCCCGGCCAACCCCGTCCGCCCCGAGAAGCGCCACGACCGGGCCGTCGAGCTCGCCGCCGCCTGCGAAGCAAAGCTGCTCACCGGCGGCTCGATCGATCCCGATCAGATGCCACTCTGGGTCAATGCCGCCAACGCGGTCCTAGTCACCTCGGACTACGAGGGCTTCGGCCTCGCCGCGGTCGAGGCGCTGGCCTGCGACGTGGCCGTCCTCTCCACCCCGGTGGGCGTCGCCCCCTACGCGCTCGGCGGCGTCCTCGGCGCCCTCTGCGCACCTTTCGAGCTGGAGCGCTGGCGCGCTGCCGCCGGACCCCTGCTCGACGCCGCGGACCCCCGGGTCGAAGGATCGGGCCGAGCGGCCACCCTCTCCGCCGCGCGCATGGCGCTGCGGACGCTCGAGGCCTACCGCGCTGTTCTCGGCAGCGCGTAATAGATTGGACCCGTGAGCGGCGAGGACCTCAGCGCCCAGGTCGAGATGGCGAAGCGCCGCCTCGAGGAGGCGGCTGCCGCGGCCAGCTCAGCCGAGAAGCGCGTGGCCGCCGAGATCGAGGCGCTCGAGATCGACCTCGAGACCGAACGCGCCAAGGCCTCGCAGGCACTCGAGCAGCTCAAAGACGCCCACGCCGAGGAGCTGCGCCGCGAGCGCGAGGCAAAGGAGCGGATCGTGGCCGCGGCCGAGAGCCGACTGGCCGAGATCGAGGCGCAGGCAGAGACCACCGAGCAGCGGATCGTCGAGGCCGAGAGACGCGCGGCCGAGGCGGAAAGCGCAATCGCCGACGAGCGGGCCCGGGCGCGCGAGGCGGCGGCGGCCTGGCTGCGCGGTCAAGTCGAGGCGATCCGGCGAGAGGCCGGGCAGCGATAGCTCCCAAAGCCGAGTTCGACGTCGCCGTCGTCGGCGGCGGCGCGGCGGGTCTCTGGACGGCGCTGAAGGCGGCCGAGCAGGGCGCACGGGTCTGCCTCGTCTCGCGCACCCCGCTCTCCCAGAGCGCCAGCTACTGGGCACAGGGGGGCCTTGCCGCGGCGCTCGAGCCGGGCGACTCGCCCGAGCAGCACGCGGCCGACACGCTCGCCGCCGGGCGCGGCCTCTGCCGGACGGCGGCCGTGCAGGCCCTGGTCGACGAAGCGCCCGCCGCGGTGCAGGAGCTGCGCTCCCGCGGCGTCCTCTTCGACTTAGGACCCGATGGCGAGCTGGCGCTCGGTCTCGAGGGCGGTCACACCAGGCGTCGCATCATCCACTCCGGCGGCAGCGCGACCGGACACGAGATCACCTCGAAGCTGGCCACCATGGTTGGCCGCGAGCCCCGGATCGACATCCGCGAGCAAGCATCGATGACGGCCCTGTGGAGCGATGGCGAGCGCTGCCATGGCGTGATCACAGACAGCGAGCAGATAGCGGCCGCGGCGACGATCCTGGCGACCGGCGGGGCGGCCGCACTGTGGCGACGCACCTCGAACCCCTGGGGCGCGATCGGCGCCGGTCCCACGATGGCCTCGGCGGCGGGCGCGGACCTGGCCGACCTCGAGTTCTGCCAGTTCCACCCGACCGCCCTCTTTCTCCCCGGCACCAGGTTCGACGGGCTGCTGATCACCGAGGCGGTGCGGGGCGAGGGAGCGACGCTGCTCGATGACGCCGGGCGTCGCTTCACCGACGAGCTCTCCCCGCGCGACGCGGTGACGGCGGCATTGCTCGACCGGATCAAGGCGGATGGCGTCGACGCGGTCGACCTCGACCTGCGCGGGCTCGACCCCGCCCGCTTTCCCAACGTCTTCTCCTCCCTGCGCGAGGCGGGGCTGGAACCGGCCAAGGAGCTGATCCCGGTCGCCCCCGCGGCGCATTACACGATGGGGGGCATCGTCGTCGACCTCGAGGGGCGCTCCTCGCTGCCGGGGCTGTTCGCGGTCGGCGAGTGCTCGTGCACCGGCCTGCACGGCGCCAACCGGCTTGCCTCCAACTCGCTCAGCGAGTGCTTCGTCTTCGGCGCCCGGGCGGCGCGGGCAGCCCTGGAGGAGACCGCCGGGGTCGACCCGCCGGCGCCGGGCGACTGGCGCTTCGAGCCGCCGAGCGAGGCGACCCGCGACGCGGTCTGGGAGCTCGCCGGCCCGCGCCGCGATCCCGAGCGGCTGAGCCGACTGCTGGAGGACCCCTACCCGCTCGCGAGGTCGATCGCGGCGCTGGCGCTGGCGCGCCGCGAGTCGCGCGGGGGCCACCTCCGCAGCGACTTCCCCGGCGTCGACCCCGAGCTCGACGGCGCCCACTTCGTGCTTGCCGCCGACGGGGAGCTGCGCCGCGAAAGCTGGCGCTGAGCTAGCTTCGGGGCTGTGCTGCTCGGTGTCGACGTAGGCGGGACCTTCACCGACGCCGTCCTCTTCGACGGCGAGCGGCTCCACACGGCGAAGCTGCCGACCACGCCCGAGGATCAATCTCAGGCCGTGATCGCCGCTGTCGAAGCGGTGATCGCGGCGGCCGGCGCCGAAGCCAGCGAGGTGGAGACCTTCGCGCACGGAATGACGGTCGGCACCAACGCTCTGCTGGAGGAACGGGGCGCCCGCACGGCCCTGATCGCGACCCGCGGCTTCGCCGACGTGCTCGAGATCGGCCGCCAGGACCGACCCCAGCTCTACCGTCTCTGCGCACCGAAACCGAGCCCCCTGATCGAAAAGGAGCTGCGCTTCGAGGCCGCCGAGCGCATCGGCCCACACGGGGTGATCGAGCCGCTCGACGAGGCGGAGCCGAGCCGTCTCGCCCAGCTCGTGAGCGAGAGTGGCGCCGAGGCCGTCGCGGTCTGCCTTCTCTTCTCCTACCTCGAGCCCGCCCACGAGCGGCGAATCGCCGAGCACCTCCGCGGCGCGCTGCCCGGCGTGCACGTCTCCGCTTCCCACGAGGTGCTTCCCCGCTTCCGCGAGTACGAGCGCTGCTCGACCACCGCGATCGACGCCTACCTCTCGCCCCTGCTGGGTCGCTACCTGGGACGCCTGGAGGAGGCCGCGAGCGACGCCGGCATTCCCGCGCCGCAGGTGATGCAGTCCTCGGGCGGGGTGGCAAGCGCCGCGGAGGCAGCACGAGCCGGCGCCTGGAGCGTGCTCTCCGGCCCGGCGGGCGGCGCGGTCGGCGCCGGCCTGGTCGCCCAGCTCTCCGGCGACGGCAACGCGCTCGGCTTCGACATGGGCGGGACGTCCTGCGACGTCTGCGTGATCGAGGGGGGAGAGGTGAAGCGAACCGACTCCCGCACCATCGCCGGCCGCGTGATCCAGCTGCCGATGGTCGACGTCCACACTGTCGGCGCGGGGGGCGGCTCGATCGGCTGGCGCGACGGCGGCGGCGCCCTGCGAGTCGGCCCGCGCTCGGCCGGCGCCGAACCGGGCCCCGCTTGTTATGGACGCGGCGGCGTCGAGCCCACCGTCACCGACGCCAACCTGATGCTCGGCCGCCTCGCCGCCGACTCGAAGCTGGCCGGCGACGTGAGGCTGGACGGGAGCGCCGCCGAAGAGGCGGTCGCCAGACTGGCCTCCTCGCTTCGGCTCGATCCGATCGAGACGGCCGAAGGCATCCTGCGAATCGCCAATCAGGAGATGGTGCGGGCGCTGCGGGTGGTCACCGTCGAGCGCGGCATCGATCCCCGTGGCTTCGCCCTCCTCCCCTTCGGCGGCGCCGGCCCGATGCACGCTGCCGAGATCGCGAGCGAGCTCGAGATCGACCGCATCCTCTGCCCGCGCGCCGGCGGCGTGCTCTCGGCCCTCGGACTCTGCGCATCCGACCGCCGCCAGGACACCGCCCGCACGGTGATGCTCTCCGGCGAGGACTTCACCGCCGAACGTGTCGCCGTCGCGGTCGCGGAGCTCGCCGCCGGCCTGGGCGGCGACGCAAACGCGACGGTAGAAGTCACCTACGAGATGCGCTACGCCGGCCAGGCCTTCGAGCTGCCCGTGAGCGGCTCGACGCGTCCCGACCCAGGCGACCTCGCGGAGCGCTTCGCCGAGGCGCACGAGCGGCTCTACGGCCACCGCGACCCCGAGGGCGAAGTCGTGCTCGTCCACATCCGATTGGCGGTCGTCGCCCCTGGGGCCCGCCCCCGCCCCACCGCTTCCGCCGGCACGGTCGAGCGGGACTCGCGGCGGGTACGCTTCGGCGCCGAGTGGCTGGAGACGCAGGTCCTGCGCGGGGAGCCGGGCGCCGGGATCAGCTGCGCCGGACCGGCGGTCTTCGAGCTTCCCGAGAGCACGTTCGTCGTTCCACCCGGTTGGCACGTCGAGGTCGACGACGCCGGCACGATCCGCGCCACCAGCAAAGGTGCAACGCGTTGAGCGCCTCATGGGCCCACGAAGCGTTGCGGTTGGGACGGCCATGGACCCGGTGACGCTGCAGGTCATGATCGGCGGTCTGCACGCGGCCTGCGAGGAGATGGGCGCCGCGCTGATCCGCTCTGCCTACTCGGCCAACATCAAGGAGCGCCACGACTGCTCGACGGCGATCTTCGACGCGAGCGGAGAGCTGGTGATGCAGGCCGAGCACATTCCCGTCCACCTCGGCTCGATGCCGGACGCCGTCGCCGCCGTGATCGACCTCGAGCAGGAGCCCGGCGGGTCGTGGATCCTCAACGACCCCTACCGCGGCGGGACCCACCTGCCCGACATCACCCTGATCTCACCCGTCTTCGCCGGCGACGAGCTGATTGGCTTTACCGCCTGCAGAGCCCACCACGCGGACGTCGGCGGCCCGACCCCCGGCAGCATGCCCGCCAACTCGACCCGCCTCGAGGACGAGGGGGTGGTGATCCCACCGACCCGGAGCAGCCCGGCGGTGCTGCGCGATCTCACCGCGCGGATGCGCTTCCCGCAGCAGCGGCTCGCCGACCTGCGGGCGCAGCAGGCCGCCAACCGGATCGGCGAGCAGCGTCTTGGCGAGCTCGCCCAGCGACACGGCCGCGAGCTGCTCGCCCTCGCGATGGAGGAGATCCTCGCCTACGCCGAGCGGCGCACCCGGCACGCCCTCGCCTCTCTTCCCGACGGCAGCTACTCGGCCGAAGATCTGCTCGAGGCAGGCTCCGGCGGAAGCGAGCATGACGTGCGCCTGTACGTGGAGGCGACGATCGACGGCGAGGAGCTGAAGCTCGACTTCGGCGGCAGCGACCCGGAGGTGAGCGGCAACCTCAACTGCCCGCTGTCGGTGACCAAGTCCGCCGCCTTCTTCGCGGTGCGGACGCTGACCGACCCCGACGCTCCCCCCAGCGCGGGGGCCTACCGGCCGATCACGGTCGAGGCGCCCGAAGGCTGCCTGCTCAACGCCCGCTTCCCAGCCGCCGTCGCAGCCGGCAACGTCGAGACCTCCAGCCGCGTCGCCGATCTCGTCATCGCCGCGCTCAGCGGCGCTCGTCCGGTGCCGGCCCAGGGTCAGGGGACGATGAACAACCTGACCCTCGCCAACGACGAGTTCACCTACTACGAGACGCTCGGCGGCGGCCAGGGCGCATGCCCCGATGCCGACGGCCCGAGCGCGATCCACGTCGCGATGTCGAACACGCTCAACACACCGGTCGAGGCGTTGGAGAGCGAGTTCCCCCTGCGCGTTCGCGAGCTCTCGCTGCGCCGCGGCAGCGGCGGCGCGGGCGAGCGCAGCGGCGGCGACGGGATCGTGCGCGAGCTCGAGGCGCTGGCGCCGATGCGCTTCTCGCTGATCGGCGAGCGCCGGCGGCACCAGCCGCGCGGCCGCGACGGCGGCGAAGACGGCGCCGTCGGCCGCAACCTCCTCAACGGCATGCCCCTGCCCGGCAGGAGCGAGGGTCACCTGTCGCCCGGGGACACCCTGCGGATCGAAACTCCCGGCGGCGGCGGCCTCGGCGGTCAGTGATCTTGGTCACAAATTTTGCAATCGAGCGACGCTGGTCTAGAATGCGCGATCCGGGCGGGCACCTCCACCATGGATTGGGTTCAGGCGCCCCCCTCCCAGTCAAGCTTCAAACACCTTCTTTTAGGTACGACTTCAAATGCCGATCGCTTTCAAGGAATGGGCCGTGACGGTCCGCGCACTCGCCGAGGGCGAGCAGCTGCTGACCCTTCGCAAGGGCGGAATCCGCGAGGAGAACAAGCATTTCGAGCTCGAGCACGAACGCTTCTTCCTCTACCCCACCTTCGACCACCAGCAGAACAACCTGGTGCGGGAGTCGCATCACCCCGAGCTCGGTCGCGCCCTCGAGGAGGGCGTCTGGCCCGACGAGGAACCGCCGGCCCGCGCCCTGCTGCAGGACGGCGGAATCTCCCAGCCTGATCGGGTGCGCCTGCGCGCCTGGGCCGAGGTCACCGACCACATCACCGTCACCGACCCGCGCGTGGTCGACGGTCTCTCCCCTTACTACGTCTGGACCCCCGATTACGCCGAGAAGCGGCTCAACTGGAAGCGCCGCCACCCACTTCACGTGCTGCTGCTGCGGGTCCATCGCATCCCACGCCCGGTCACGGTGCGGGTCCGCGAGGAGTACCACGGCTGCCGCTCCTGGGTCGAGGTCGACCGCGAACTGCCCTTCGAGGGCACTCCGGTGATGGCCGACGAAGAGTTCGACCGCGCTCGCGCCGAGATCCTCGGTGTGTGCGGCGTTGCGACATCGGCGCCCGAGCCGGCCCTCGTCTAGGCCGCCTGGGCGCCCCACAGCCTTAGTAGGGTCGCGACATGCCGTGGGTCGAGACGAAGTCGCTGAGCTTCACCGCGCGACACGACAGTGGCGATGCCTCGTTCGCGGAGCGGACGCTGGACCGGATGGAGGAACTGCGGCTGCGGCTCGAGGATCGCTTCGAGCTGGTCCCCGGCAACATCACCGTGGTCGTCCACACCAACCCGGCCTGGCTCTCGCTGGCCCATCCATTCCTGCCCGCCGCGCGCTGGTCGGCAGCGCCCGCCGGGCGACGCTATCTGGCCGGATGGCCGATGTCGACCGAGCTGCACGTCCTCAACGACCCACACATGGAGCGCCGCGCCGCCGGCGAGGATTCCCGCGAGGCGCTGCGCGGCACCGCCGAGCGGCTCTACGCCCAGCTCGTCATCGCCGCCAACAACCGCGAGCTGCCGCCTTCGTGGACGCCGCGCCGCTTCGCCCGTTACCTGCGCTGGGCCTGGCTGGTCGAAGGCGGAGCCCAGTACTTCTCGCGCCAGGTCGGCTTCTACAGGCCGGCGGTGATCCGGCGCCTGCGCGAGAGCGCCCGGCCCTCCTTCCCGCCATCCCGCCGCGACGCGGTGATCCTCGGCGGCACGATCTTCGACCTGCTCGAAATGGAACGCGGCTCGGAGGCCTGCGAGCGCCTCGCCCTGAAACTACTGCCCGGCGGCGCCGTACCGACGATCGAGGCGGCCTTCGACGCCCGCTTCCGCGAGATCGAGGACGCCTGGCGCGGCTACCTGCGCGAAATCGCTCGGCCCAACGTTGGCTAGCGGATTTGTTTGAAGAGTTTTGGGGGCTATGGACCCCAAGACCGTTCAACCGCCGCCGGGCGTGCCCTCCAACACCTCGCGCGCGTCTTCGGCCGCGGCCTCGGGAACGAGGATCTGGCGGGGACCCGCTGCTAGGAACTCAGGGTTGTCGATCGTGCGCTGGACCATGCTCGGGATCCCATGCTCGCCGAGCAATCCCTGGATCATCTCGGCCTCCATCTGATTCAGCGCAAAGGCGACCTTGACGAGTTTGCCGCTACCTGACGATGAGCTCGGCATCCTCGATCTTCAAGTCTTTGAGCCAGTAGCCCTTGACCTCAGGCGCGTCTTCGTCTTGAAGCGAGACGATCAGGTAGATCGCGTCGGGCCAGTTGACAGCCTGGTTGACGTCGGTCTGCGAAGGATAGGCGGCGCTCTTGGTGTGCGAGTGGTAGATCGCGAGCATCTCCCTGCCGTCGTCTTCGATCGCCTTCAGCGCGTCGTACTGGCCCTGCGGGTCCATCTCGAAGCGCAGCGGGCTGGCGGCTGAGTTGACGACCGGGATCACGATGCTCGCTTCGCCGTCAGTGCCGCCGACCATGCCGCAGCACTCGTTGGGCAGATCCTCCCGCGCGTGCGCGACCATCTCGTCGATCAGGGACTGGGCGATTCGCATCGGCGGCCGAGGCTAGCGGAGAGAAGACCCGGTCGGCGTGCCCGCGCTCTACTGGCGAATCTTGTCCCGGCCCGGTCCCCCGAGCAGCTTGTCCCGGCCCTTGCCGCCGCAAATCATGTCGGCGCCAGAAAGACCGCGAACCGTGTCCCTGCCCCCAAGCGCGGCGATCACGTCGCGTCGCGGGGTGCCGGTTATTTCGTCACGGCCCTGGGTGCCGACGATCGTCGCGCGCCGTCCCAGGCAGCGGCTGCGATCGGTGCCTCCTCGCAGTCCGATCAGGGCAAACTGCTTGGGCCCGCAGCAGCTGGTTTCACCGAGGGCGACGATGCGACCGCTGGACTGCAGCGCGATCCCCAGCGGCGCCTCTTGGTTTCCGCCGAACTCGGTGACCAGCCGCTGGCCGCCGTTGAAGGTTCGATCGGCACCGCCGTCGGCACGCAGGCGGAAGACGACCATGCGACCGTCCCACCCCACCCCGACGATGCGGCCTTTCGAGTCTACGGCGATCGCCGATGGGCTGACCGCGCCGACCCGCTTGAACAGCCTCACCCGCCCGCCTGCGCCGAAGCCAGTGTCTACTGCGCCGTTGCCACCGAGCTTGATCACGTTGCCGACCGCGGAGAATCCGGCCCCTTCTTCTTCGAAGGCGATGACGACGCCACCATCGGGAGCGAGCGCGGCTCCCTCCACGGTGCCCTGGGCTCCCGGCGTCGGCACGACGACTTGACCCGAGCCCCCCAGGCCGGGGTCCGGCTGTCCGTTGGGGAGGAATCGCGCGAAGCTGATCCCGTTGCCGAAGAGCGGCGAGCCACCGCAGCAGCGGGGGCTCGGTACGGAGATCGTGCCGCCGGTACCGAGCAGGATGCCCGCTGGCCAGCTCCGAGTCGCCTCGGCCAGCACGACTTCGCCGCCTTTGCCGAAGCTCGAGTCGCGTTCGCCGTTGGGCAGGAAGCGAGCCAGGAGCAGGTTGGAGCTGGTCGCTTCGTGGCTGCTCTCGGCGCCGGCGACGATCTTGCCGTCGGACTGGATCGCCACCGCAGGTTCGCTGAGAATGCCGCCGGGAAAGCCCCCCTGGATGACCCCACCCGTGCCGAAGGTCCCGTCCAGATGCCCAGCCAGATCGAAGCGGGCGAGGAGCATCGTGCCCGCGCTGAGGGCCGCCACCACGGGCTTGCCGTCGGGACCGACCGCGAGCTGGAACTCGTGAGCGAGCGGGTTCTGGTGGACGGTCAGTTCAGACCCGGGGCCAACCCCGTAGGAGGGATCGCGAGTGCCGTCGGCGTTGTATCGGGCGACGGCGAGGTTGATCGTGCATTCGCTGGGGTTGCCGGGGCAGGGCGCCGGATTCGAATAGAGGACGAAGATTTCGTCGTGCGGTCCGAGCGCCAGCCTGGCGGACGCTTCCGGGGAGAAGCTCGGCCCGCCCGCGCCTTCCACCCGCACGACTCCGTCACCGCCAAAGGTGCGGGCGAAGTCGGCTGGCGCCGCGCTTGCGGGTGCCGCAAGCGCCAAGACCGTTGCAACGGCCAGGACCGGTGCGGAGAAGAACCTCGACATCACGCTCCTTGCTGATCGGACGACCCGACCCCAAACCAAACACGAATCGGAGGACGAGTTGCGGCCTCGATCTCGCGGATTACCACCAAACGGTGGAATCGAGGTTTTCGATCTCCTCGATCGGCTTGGTGTAGACGCCGGAGGAGAGGTACTTCCAGCCGTCGTCGGGGATAAGGAAGACGACGTTGCCGCCGTCGAGCTCGCCGGCGATGCGGGCGGCGATGCGGGCGATCGCGCCGGAGGAGACGCCGGCGAAGACGCCCTCCTCCTCGAGCAGCTTGCGCGTCCAGACGATCGCGTCGCGGTTGGAAACCATGATCTTGCGGTCGAGCAGGGAGATGTCGATGATCGGCGGGATGAAGCCATCGTCGAGGGAGCGCAGGCCGTCGACCAGCTCCCCCTGCATCGGCTCGGCGGCGACGATCAGGGTCTCGGGGTTCTCCTCCTTGAGCCGGCGACCGTTGCCCATCAGGGTGCCGCCGGTGCCGAGGCCGCCGACGAAGGCGGTCACCTCGTCGAGCTCTTCGAGGATCTCGACCGCGGTGCCGTGGTAGTGGGCGTTGGGGTTGGCCTCGTTGCCGTACTGGTAGGGCATGTAGTACCGCGGGTCCTGGGCCATCTCCAGCGCCACCTCGACCGCGCCGTTGGAGCCTTTGGCTCCCTCCGAATAGACGATCTCCGCCCCGTACATCGTCAGCAGCTGGGCGCGCTCGGCGGTGACGTTGTCGGGCATCACCACCTTGAGCTTGTACCCCTTGCGACGGCAGATCATCGCCAGCGCGATGCCGGTGTTGCCCGAGGTCGGCTCGAGGATCGTCTGGCCGGGCTGGATCAAGCCCTCGGCCTCGGCCGCCTCGATCATCGACTTGGCGACGCGGTCCTTGACCGAGCCGGTCGGGTTGTGCCCCTCGAGCTTGGCGTAGATGCGCACGTCGGGATTGGGCGAGAGGCGCGGCAGCTCGACCAGCGGCGTATTGCCGATCGACTCGACGATGTTGCCGAAACGCCCGCCGCACGGTCGATTTAGAAGCTCTCCCGACACTTCAAAAAGTATAGCCATGGATGGCCGAGCCGCCCGGAAACCAAGCCTGCCAAGGACGCGGGGAGCGTGGCGTGCTCTGCACGCGAGCGACTGAGGACGCCGGCGGGCGCCGGCTGCCGGGGGCTCGGCTCAGCCGCCAGCCATGGCGGGAAGGATGACGACGGTGTCACCCTCCTTGACCGAAGTACCAGATCGGAAG
>Ga0207702_10003513_pt1 | contig 14287 bp, 13 predicted proteins | sample KBSCornC62_FD_184302 | JGI IMG/M metagenome (GOLD analysis project Ga0207702, IMG submission 184302) | Corn rhizosphere microbial communities from Kellogg Biological Station, Michigan, USA - KBS Corn C6-2 (SPAdes) (version 2) | ecosystem: Host-associated > Plants > Roots > Rhizosphere > Soil ...
CCGGCAGCTTTTGCACCAACTCGTGTTTCCGGATTGCCGATCAGTCCATATATCCAGCAGGCGATCGCGAGCATCAGGAGGAAGCCGCCGACACACACGATCGCATTGGTTCCCCGGAGCTGGCCGATGACGTAAAGAAGCCAAAGCAACGCCGCCAGGAGCGGGAAGCCCATGAATTGCTTGAGTCTCTCCATCCAGATGCCGGGCTTCGGAAGGAAGCGCAACCATGCCGGCTGTGCGGAGAGCGCGAGGTAAGGCAGCGACATTCCCGCCGCCATGCAGGCGAAGAATGCCATCGTCACCACCGGTGGCTGCGAGAACGCGAAGCCGAGCGAGGATCCCAAAAATGGTCCGGTACACGGCGTGGCGAGCAATGTGGCAAAGACTCCCTGGAAGAACGACCCAGCCCAACCCTCCTGCGAGCCCGCCCCGGCCAGACGATTCGTCGCACGGCCCGGAAGGACGAGCTCGTACACACCGAAGAGATTGAGCGCAAAGACAAGCACGATGGCTGCCACGGCCACATTGAACCACACGTTCTGAAACTGGAATGCCCAGGTCGCCGCACCACCGGCGGAGCGCAACGCGACGATGACGCCTCCCAGCCCGAGGAACCATGCAAAGATGCCGGCCGCAAAGGCGAACCCATGCGCGAGAATGGCCCCACGACTGCGCCCGGCCTGCCGGACGAAGCCGAAGATCTTCAACGAAATCACCGGGAGGACACAGGGCATGAGATTCAGGATCATGCCGCCGAGGAATCCCGAAAGCAGGGCGGTCCAGAGCGTGAGACCCAGACCAGCTCCCCCACCCTGCGTCGACGGATTTCCGGCGGCCGCCATGGCAGAGGGACTCGCCTGCACTCCGGGCCGAGCATCGATTTTCCAACTCCGCCTGCCGCCGGCATCGGCGATGGCCAGCACACCGCGAAGGTCGCCGGGAGTCGCGATCGATATCGTGAATCCGGAAGCTCCGGTGCCGGTCACCACGGGATGCCCGACATCCTGACCGGCTGCCGGTAGGGGAAAAAATTCCGCCTTCTGGACCTCGCTCCCTGGCTGGAAGCTGCCCTGCAGGGTGTCGCCATGGCGGCTCCAGGTGATCGGGAATGGCGGTGATCCCGCCAGCGGCAGCTCGGCGGACCATTTGGCAAAGAGGTCGGTATTGGCAGGCTCTGCAGTGGTCGCGACTGGTAAGGAAAGCGAGACATCCTGCTTGCCAGGGATGCAGAGATCGGCGCAGACGAGCCACGATGCGCTCGCGCGGAGATTCACCTCACCCTGCTCGAGATGTGCGGGCGGCTCGATGCTCTGGATGAGCATCACCTCACCGCCGTATCCATAGACCTCGATATTGCCGGGTTCGATGGTCGTCTCCGGCAATGGCCACTCGATCGGCCCCGCGCGAAAGCCCGGCGTGAGGTCCCATTTGATGGAAGTGGGAATCCCGGCATCCCCCGCATACTCCCAGTATGTGTGCCATGTCGGAGCCATCTGGAGGACGAGGCCCACTCGGAATGGCTTGCCCGGAACAATGGCGGTCGTGTCTGCCACCAACCGCGCCTCTACGACATTACGCCCCTGGTAGAGCTGGGCTTGCGCCGTGACAGCCAGGAAGAAAAACAGAGCGAGTCTCAGAAATGCCATGTGTGAATATACGAGAGGCTTGGGATAGAGATTATTCCAGCAATCTTGCGACGCAATCCTCCAGCCGTTTGACGCCGCTCGCCCGCGTGGGCACACTCGCCGCATGGCGCAGAATCCCATGCTCGCGGCTATGGACCCTCATTGGTGGCAATCCCTCCTCGATCAAACTCGAGGCTGGCTGCTCGACTCCGGGGCGCGGATCGCCGTCATTCTCCTTCTGCTCCTTATCTGCCTCCGTGTGACGCGGGCCGCCGTTCGTCGCGCGGTGCTGCTGGCCGTGCGGCCCAATGGCAGAGACACCCTGCGAGACCTTATGACTGCGAAGCGCCAGGCGACGCTCGTCTCGCTTTTCGACACGATGGTCTCGATCAGTCTGGTCATCATTGCCGTTCTCATGATTCTTCCCCGGCTCGGATTTGAAATTGGGCCCCTGCTGGCCAGCGCGGGAGTGGCAGGCGTAGCACTCGGCTTCGGCGCCCAGAGCCTCGTGAAGGACATCCTCAGCGGGACATTCATCATCCTCGAGCAGCAGTTCTCCATCGGCGATGTCGTGAGAGTCGGCACCCTTTCGGGCGCCGTCGAGCAGATCAATCTCCGGACCACGGTGCTGCGGGATGCCGATGGCAGCGTCCACGTGATCCCGAACGGGCAAATCGATAAAGTCACCGTGCTCACGCGCGACTGGTCGCGGCTCGTCATCGACTTCGATATCGGCTACGGATCCGATCTCGACCTCGCCACGAATTGCCTGCGAGGAGTCTTCGAAACCTACGCAGCGGAACACCCCAGCGATGTCCTCGAGCCACCGGAAATCCTCGGTGTGCAGAATCTGGCGGAAAGCTCCATCCAGATCCGGGCGCAGGTCAAGGTCCTCCCCGGCAAGCAATGGGCAGCCGGTCGCGAATTGAGAGCCCGAGCCAAGAAGGCGCTCGATGCATCCGGCATCGAAATCCCCTTCCCTCAACGCACGGTCTGGCTCCGCCAGGAAAAGACACCGTAAAAAGTATTTCCCGCCGATGGGCGTGAGTCCAGAATCGCAGGCATGTCGCAAGAGGTACCTACACTGCGCGAGCTGAAAAGCCGCGCCCAGCTCATTAAACCCACCATTCGCCTTGGGAAGGCGGGACTCACTCCGGAGTTCCTCGCGGCATTCGACGAAGCCCTGCGCCATTCGCCCCTGCTCAAGCTGAAGTTCGAAGGCCTCAAAGAAGAGCGCAAAGTCGTCGCCCGCCAGCTTGCCGAGACGACTGGCAGTCAACTCATCCAGCAGGTCGGTCACACGGCCGTCTTTCATCGGCCCCCTGCGGCAAAGCAGGATTAATATTCCCAGCGCTCGCATCGGCTGATGCGGGATTCGTCGGACCTCTGTCGCCCGTCAAATCCTTTGCCCTCGGATTGCCACTACGGTATCCATTGTGGCCCCTCGATTCCTCCGGGAATCCCCGGCCCCTCTGCAGTTCCGCCAATTCCAATCACCGTATAAATGACCCTCTCCGTTACTCCGTTCGGAAGCACCCAGTCCGGCACGCCCGTCGATCTCTATCGTCTCTCGAATGGCCTCGGCATGGAGGTGGACCTCATCAATTTCGGCGCGACTATCACGTCGATCCGAGTACCGGATCGCGATGGTCGGCAAGCGGACGTCGCTCTCGGGTATGATACCGTAACCGAATACGAACGAGGCACCTGCTATATCGGCGCAGTCGTCGGCCGCTATGGGAATCGCATCGCAAATGGACGCTTCACCCTGGATGGGAAAGCTTACCAACTCCCGATCAACAATGGCCTAAACTCGCTCCATGGCGGCACGGTTGGTTTCGGCCAGCGCGTGTGGCAGGGTGAGACCATTAGCGAGCCCGATAGAGTCGGGGTGAAATTCACCTATGTCAGCCCGGATGGGGAAGAGGGCTACCCCGGCACCCTGGTTTCGGAAGTCACCTATACGCTCGATGCGAGCAACAGGCTGACGATCGATTACGTGCTCGCTGCCGATGCCCCGACGATCGCAAACCTCACGAACCACAGCTATTTCAACCTCGCGGGCGAAGGCAATGGCACGATCCTGGATCACGAGATCGAGATCCGCGCGCATCGATATACGATCATCGATGCGAATCTCATCCCCACCGGCGAGCAACCGTCCGTCGAAGGCACGCCCCTCGACTTTCTCACTCCCGCTCGCATTGGCACCCGCATCGACGAGTCGTTTCAGCCATTGATCGACGCCGCCGGCTACGATCACAACTACATCCTCGATGGCGACGGCCTACGGAAAATCGCCGAGGTGTACGAACCGACTTCGGGCCGCGTGCTCGAGGCATTCACCACCGAGCCGGGCGTGCAATTCTACACGGGCAATTTCCTCAAGGACGAACCCGGCAAGAACGGGCACGTCTATGTCCGCCGGGGGGGCTTTTGTCTGGAGACGCAGCATTACCCCGACAGCCCGAACCATCTGGACTTCCCCTCCACCGTGATCCGGCCCGGGGAAAATTACGTGTCGAAAACGGTCTTCCAGTTCTCGACGCGATAGGCGTCGATCAACTCTTCCGGGGCAGCGGAGCCACCGGGGCTGAGCCCAGGGGTCGCACGCGGTCGAAGATTCCCGGCGCCACTTCCCTGCCCGAGTCGTAAGCCTGGAAGATCATTTCGAGGCGCGCATCGAGATTGTCGATGTAATGCAGTGCGATAGCCTCCGGCGTCTTCGGCACCACGGGCGAGCCGTACTCGAGCTCGCCATGGTGGGCGAGGACCAAATGAATGAGGTGCAGCCGGACTTCGTCCGAGGTCGGCGAGAGCGTCTCCCATTCCTGCCGGGGCAACTCGCGCCAGAGGGTATTGACGACCTCGACACCGATATTGATGTGGCCCATGAGCTCGCCACGCAGGTCGTGGGGAATCGCAAATCCCTCCTCCGGAGGACACATTTCCCAGAGCTTGCCGCAATCGTGGAAAAGCACGCCGGTGAGCAGCAGGTCACGATTGAGCCGGGGATAAACGCTGCACACAGCCACCGCCGAGCGCATCATCTGCGCCGTGTGCTGGAGCAGACCACCCCGGCGGGCATGGTGATTCACCCGCGCCGCAGCCGCGCGCCGGAATCGCTGGCCGCACATCTCGAGGTACCGCCGGCATAGCGAGGCGAGCCGGGGGTCTTCGATCGTCTCCACCATGCGCTCCACATCGGCATAGTCTCTTTCGATGGCAGCCCGGTATTCCGCCGAGCCTTCGAAGAGCGCCAGTTTCTCATCGGGATAGAGGAGCCGCAGCTCCCATCTGCGGGCATCGAGGCCGAAGGCTCCGTTCATATAGAACTCGCCCTCGACGGCCACACAGCTCGTCGGGTCCAGCCCTTCGCACACCGGCACATTGGGCGAATCGGACCATACCCGCAGCGTGAGAGAATCACCCCCATCGCGCAGCTTGAGTTCCCAGAAAGGCTTCCCATTGGAGCCTTCCTTCTTCGAGCACTGCTCCACCTGAGCATGCAGCGCTCCGAAGAATGCTTTCTCCTTCGCCGCCGCACGGACTGCGGCAATCGTCAATGTCCCCGCCATAGATTTACCGAGCGTCTCGCCCTTTTGTCGTCAGCTCAGGAGCTGATACCAGTTATTCCGGCGATGCGGCTCATAGCCTGCCTCGCGCACCAGGCGCTCGATCATCGGCGCATCCAGGCGGAACGACGCGCCCGCGCTGCTCACGACGTTCTCCTCCATCATCACGCTTCCGAAATCATTGGCTCCGTAGGCGAGAGCGACCTGTCCGATGCGCGGCCCCTGGGTCACCCACGAGCTTTGGACGTTTTCAAAATTATCGAGGAAAATGCGGGCCAGAGCCTGCATACGCAGGTACTCCGCGGAGCCCACCGTCTCGGCGCGGAGCTTCGTATTCTCCGGCTGGAACGTCCAGCAGATGAATGCGGTGAAGCCGCCGGTCTCGTCCTGCGTGTCCCGGAGACGCTGCAGATGCTCGAGGCGATCCTCGACGGTCTCGACATGGCCGAACATCATCGTGGCGCTCGAGTTAATCCCCATCCCATGCGCGATGCGCATGACTTCGAGCCAATGGTCGGAGTCGCACTTGAGCGGCGCGATGCGATTCCGCACACGATCGACCAGGATTTCACCGCCGCCGCCGGGGATCGAGCCGAGCCCGGCTTCGCGGAACTTGGTGATCACCTCGGCGATGGGCATGCCGAAGACCTCCGAGAAGTGATTGAACTCCGGAGGACTGAAGCCGTGCACATTGATATGCGGGTACTTCTCGCGAATGTGCGAGAGCATATCGAGGTAGAAGTCGATCTTCAGCCCCGGGTGGTGTCCGCCCTGGAGCAGCACCTGCACACCGCCCACGGAGGTGAGTTCGTCGAGCTTCTGGTCGAGCTGCTCCTGGGAAAGGACGTAGTGATCGGCGTCCTTCTCCGTGCGGTAGAAGGCGCAGAACTTGCAATAGACGTTGCAGACGTTCGTGTAATTGATGTTGCGGTCGACGATGTATGTCACCACGTCGTTTCCGCGGCCGTCGTACGCGGCGGCTTTCGCCATTTTGCGCCGGGCATCCGCCAGTGCGCCGAGTTCCTCCAGTGGGAAGCGGTAGAGTTCCGCAGCCTCTTCCCGAGTGATTCGACCGCCTTCGAGGACCTTATCGATCAGCGAGGCGGGCTGTAGCATTGCGACCATGGCCGCCACGTTAGCGGTGCATGGCACCGAAATCAACGCTGGCTAGTCGATCGATCGCCTATGAATCCACACGCTCTGGAGAATTCCGAAGCAGGCCATGATGATCAGCAAGAACGAGCCGCTATAGCTGATCAATGGCAGCGGGACACCGGTGATCGGAGCGACCTGGATCGTCATGCCGATATTCTCGAATACGTGCGCGAAAATCACCATGGTCACGCACACCGCGAGGAGTGTCCCGAGGTCGTCCCCAGCCTTGAAGCCAACGTAAAGCGACGTGAGCAGCAAAGCACCGAAGACGCCAATGAGAATGCAGCCGCCGATAAATCCGTGCTGCTCACCCATTACCGCAAAAATGAAGTCGTTGTGGGCAGCCGTCGCGGGCAGGAAGCCCAGCGCATTCAGGCTATTCGGGTCCTTGAACCCCTTCCCGTACATGCCTCCCGAGCCGATCGAGATGAGGCACTGGTTGAGCGCCCAGCCCGCATTCAGCGGATCGCGACTGGGATCCAGGAAGGTGAGGATTCGGTTTTGCTGATAGGTCTTCAGCCCGAAGTTGATCGCCAGTGGCATGGCCGCCAGTCCCAGGAGCGCGATACTGATCAAGTAGCGCAGTTGAACTCCGCCGATAAACATCACGGCAAACATCATCGGCACCCACATGAGTGCCTCGCCGAGATCCGGCTGGAGCAGAATGAGGAGGCACGGAGCGCCCACGATCGCTCCACAAGCCAGGAGCCTCAGGAACGAATGCACGTTCTTCGTCTGGCTGAGAAAAAGAGAGAGCACCAGCATGCCCGAGAGGATCGATAGCTGCGAAGGCTCGAAGTTGAAGAACCCGAGATTCAGCCAGCTCTTGGCGCCGTAGACCTTCTGGCCTTTCACCAGCACGAGTAGAAGGGCCGCCAGGCTCACAAGATAGAGGGGAAGGGCTCCGAAGCGCACCCATTTCCGGTAATCGCAAACCGAGATCGCGATAAAAACCGGGAAACAGATGAAAGCCCATTTGATCTGATCCCGCCAGAACGTGTCGTCACGCATCCAGGTCGCACTGTAGATCGCGTAGATCCCGTAGCATGTCAGTGCGATCATCAGCCCCAGATGGAGCCAGTTGAAGCCGAGAAGTTTTCTAAGAAGCGGATGCAAGAGTAGTCCGGGTTTGAGTTGGTAAGTTTTAAGCGATGCGGCTCAAGGCGCAACTGGCAAACTCGAAACCTGCACTTCGGCTCAGAGCCTGTTTGAAAAGTGCGGGAGGCCGCGCGAAAGCAGGGAGGGCCGGATGTTGGAGGGAAGACAGGGTCCCTCCCCTGTCTTGCGCGCCGAGTGCGCATCCCCTCTGGGGCTGTAAGCGAGGCGCCACGCCGCCAGACGGCCCTCCCTGCTTTCGCCCGCAAGGGTGGGACATGCTCTATACACTTTTCATTTCCTTCCCAATTTATTTTCCACGCGGCTTTCCGGAGTTTTCAAACAGGCTCTTAAAGCGCCGGCACAGCCGAGAGCAGCTTCTTCGTGTACTCGTGCTGCGGATCGGCATAGATCGCCTTCGCGCTCGCGCTCTCCACGATTTTGCCATGGTGCATCACCAGCACGTGGTCGCTGATGTGCTCGACCACTGCGAGGTCGTGGGCAATGAAAAGGTACGCGATGCCGAGCTGCTCCTGGAGATCCTGAAGGAGATTCACGATCTGCGCCTGCACGCTCACGTCGAGCGCGCTCACAGGCTCGTCGCAGACGATGAACTTCGGCTCCACGGCCAGTGCACGCGCGATGCCGATGCGCTGGCGCTGCCCTCCGCTGAACTCGTGAGGATACCGGTTCATCATCTCGGGCTTGAGCCCCACCTGTACGAGCAAGGAAGCGACGCGCTCGCGGCGGTCAGTGGCGCTCATCTTTTTGAAATGAATCTCCAATGCCTCTCCGATGATCGAGCCGATCGTCATGCGGGGATTCAGGGAGCCAAAAGGATCCTGGAAGATGATTTGCATCTCACGCCGCAGCGGGCGGAAGTCGCGCTCCGCCAATCCCAGAATCTCCCGCCCATTATAGCGGACACTGCCCGACGTGGCCTGCACGAGTCGCACCAGGGCTCTGCCAATGGTGGTCTTGCCGCTTCCACTCTCGCCGACGAGCCCGACGGTCTGCCCGGCCTCGACGGTAAAGCTGACACCGTCCACGGCCTTGACCTCGCCGACGCGACGCCGCAGCACCCCGCCCAGGACGGGGAACCAAACCTTCAAATCACTGACCTCGAGAAGCGGCACTTGGGGAATCAATCAACCCTGGGCCTTTTCCTCGGCCGATCGCGTATCAATGCCCAGCACATCGTAGCCTTTGCAGAAGCCGGTCATGCCACGATAGAGGAGCAGGCCACCGAGAACGGTGCGGGACGTGCGCCGGGAAACGATCCCCCTCAGCAGCATCCATCCCCCGATAGCCAGGCAGCCGAGTCGCTCGATTTCACCCACGTTGCGCTTGCAGGAGTCCATGGCCAAAAGTGTGCGCCGAAATGCGCCAGGGCACAACCTGATTTCCCCCGAAAACCGGTTCCGATGCGGGCGATGCCGGCACCCCGCTTTGTCACTGTGCACGGAATCTGCGTGAACTGCGATCGTTCTCTCGGATTGTTCGGAGACCCCTCCGAAATCTTAGATTCATGAGCCCAGATCGCGCTGCAGTTCAGCCTGCGTCGCCAGTGCCGCCTGGGTGCCGGGAGGATTTTTGTACCACCCGCCGTAGAGAAAATCCGTGCCCTGAACGGGATCGAGATTCCCCAGATCCTCGCGAACCTTGAGCGTCGTGAACATCCCGCCCATCGTAATATAATCGTATGGGCCGGGGCCGCCCACCATGGGAACGCTATTCGGCGGGATGGGCATGCCCATGTCGCCCATATCCGCCATGCCGTCCTCACCCATCGTCATATAGCCCGGAAGGAATGATCTCACCTTCTTGTCGAGTTTTCCGGGATCGATACCGATGAGGTTCGGCGTACCGTGCCCCATCTGGTTCATCACATGGTGTGTCATGTGGCAATGGAAGGCCCAGTCGCCGGGGTTGTTCGCAACGAACTCCACGGTGCGCGTCGAGCCCACCGGTACTAGTACGGACACCTCGGGCCACTGCCCGGCCTCCGGGATGGGTCCGCCGTCGGTCGCGACGACGCGCATCGCATGGCCGTGGATGTGAATCGGATGATGATCCATCGCCGAGAGATTGCCGATGCGCAGCCGCATGCGATCGCCGAGCTTCGCAAGCATCGGCGCCGTACCCGGGAACGACCGGGCGTTCAGCGTAAGCATATTGAATTCGACCATCTCGTTCGGGTCGGGCCGGCTCGTTCCAGGCATGATTTTCCATTCACTGAGCAAGAACACGTAGTCCCGATCGGGAGGCGTCTTTTCCGGCTCTCGCGGATGAATGATGAACATACCCAGCATGCCGAGCGCCATCTGCGTCATCTCATCGTGATGCGAGTGGTACATGAACGTGCCATGCTGCCAGACGGTAAACTCGTATTTGAACGTCTCCCCTGGCTGGATCGCCTTTTGCGTGAGTCCCCCCACTCCGTCCATCCCACATGGGATGATGAGCCCATGCCAGTGGACGCTCGTCGCGGCGGCCAACTTGTTCGTGACATAGATCCGCACGCGGTCACCCTCGACACATTCGATCGTCGGCCCGTGCACGCGGCCGTTGAATCCCCAGCAGGTCGCGCGACATTCGCCATTCCATTCCGTCTTTGGGACGAAGACGTGGTCGACCTCTTCGCAGACGAGGTGGAAGACCTTCACTCCATCTATGATTCGAAAAGGAAGAGTCGAGCCGTTGAGCGTGACGACGGGCTTGTAGTCCCTGCCGGGTTCGCCGGGGGCGAGCGGCGGCTTGGTCCACACGGGTTGATCGGACTCGTTGAAATGATACGCGCTGGCCGGGGGCACGGACGTTTGCGCACGCAGGGCGACGGGCAATGCGGCGGCGCCGGCAAGGAGCGCGCTGCCGCTCATGAAACTTCTACGAGTGAGATGTGTGCTCATTTCCTGTCCTTGGCGGCGAGTGATTTTTCGGAGACTGGGTGCGGCGTGAGGCTTCCCCCGACCGCGCGCTCCAATTCGGCGCGGGCGATCCAATAGTCGCGCAACGTCTCGATATACCCCCGCTCGGCGCTCAACTCCGCGGCCTGGGCCTGAAAAAGCTGATATGGGCTGATCTGCATCGCGTTGTATTGGAGAAGGCTCCGGTTCACGATTTTGATGCGAGTCGGCAGCAGGTCGTCGTGATAAAACATTGCCTGCGCATAGAGGCTGGCCAGGGTCGCGCGGAATTTGCGGACATCAGAGCGGATCTTGACTGCGAGAGCCTCGAACTTCGCGGAGGCCTGGCGCAACTCCGACTCGCCACGTGCCACGCGGGCCTGTCCCTGGTTGAAGATTGGCAGCTCGACGCGGAACTGCGGCCCCATATTCAAGGCGCCGTCTATGTCGCGCTCGCCCGAGAAACCGAAATCAAGCACCGGAACCCAGCGGAAGGTTTTGGTCAATCCGAGCGCGGTGACTAGCGAAGTCAGCTCCCGGTGAGAGGCCTGGAGGTCGAGTCGCTGCGAGACGGCAAGCGATTCCAGATGCTTCGTCGGAAAATCCTCGGCTCGCGGACGCGGAAGCTCGGCAACGATGGCATAGGCCGCTTGCGTCCCCCACAATCCGAGAAGCTCGGCAAGGTCCTCACGATTCTCTTCGAGATCTGTCTCGGCTTTTGCAACATTGAGCCGCCCTTCGCTATAGCTCGATTGCATCTCGAGCAGCGCGAGGTCGGTGATATTTCCCGCTTTGAACTGCTTTTGAGCGAGGTCCAATGTCGCCGCATTGGTCTCCTGAATGACCTTGAGCCTCTGGAGTAACTGCTGGCTGGCCTGCATTGTGAAATAGGCCTTTTTCACATCGGCAACGACATCCAGGACCTTCGCGGCGACGCGCATCTGAGCAGCCTCGAGAGCCTCTTCTGAAATGCGCTTCTTGAGCGGCAGCATCAGAATTTGCACGAACTCCTGGCCGACGACCCATGCGTATCGGTTAAGCGTCCCCGCCTCGAACGGAAACTGCACCTCGAAGTCGATCGAAGGATTTGGCACGGTCGCGGCAGACAGCACGTCCGCCTGGGCGATGCCAATTTCTTCGAACGTGGCCTGCAGGTCGCGGTTGTTCAGCAGTGCGATCTGCACGGCGCTGGATGCCGTGAGCGGCCGCGCAAGGAGCCTGCGGACGACAGCGTCCGCGGCCTCACGAGCTTCGTTATCTCGCTGCCAGCTTACTTCAGCTCCGACTCGGTTCTTTACCTCTACCTCAGTGGGATCTGGTGATTTCGCCCACAAAGGAGGAGCGACGAGTACAGCCAGTAAAAGCAAATGGACGCTCCGTTTCATGCATCAATGATTCATTCCGGGCATGGCCGACATTCCAGTATCCTGCGGCTGTGCCGCCTGGCTCTCGCTAAGGAGCTGCTGGGTCGTACGTGTTTCCTCGTCGGGCGACAGGTTCACCGAAGAACTCACCGGGGCCTCGGGCGCAAGGGCGCTGGCGGGATGAGTGGATGGCAGCGGCTGCATTGGGGTGACCGCGCAAGCGGAAAGCAGTAGCGGTAAGGCAAGCGCGATCAAAGGCTTCATCGGAATCAACTGCGAGTATTTGACTGCCCCGGTGGAACCTCGCTGGTCGGCGGGAATTCCATGTGTCGGATCTTGTCTCCCGATTGAGCGATGTAAATGCCAATCCCGATGCATACCGAGACGCCGAATGCCATCGCTACCCGTCGGGAAACGATGGTGGGGCGTGTTTGCCCCACCGAACGTCAACCTGGACTACATTTTCATTTGCCCATCGACTTGTCGTCGCCAGACGAAGCCTTGGCCTTCACCGCATCCTCGTATTTCTGGAGACCGGCTTCCGGGTTCTTATCAAACTGCTTTTTGCACTGGTTGCAGCAGAATTTGATCTCCTGCCCTTTGTAGACCTCTTTCGTGACTTTGCCCATCGTCCCGAGCTTGTCGCCTGAGAACACGCAGTAATCCAAAGCATAGGGTTTGACGGCGGCTTGGTCGTCGGCGCGGGAAATGCCTGCAAAGGCGAGCAGACCGAGTGATAGAATTGCAAGGAGTGTCTTCATGTGAATATCTCGAATTGTTGGTTTGGAGGGCAGTCGGCCCTCGTTGGTGAAACGCTGCGTCCTGCCCGATCCCTCGATTTTTTTGAAAAATTATTTCATGCCCTCTGTGGCGCACCAAGCGGCGGTCTCTCATCGGAGCTGCACGTTCCGCAGCATCGCCTCAAGTCGGTGACGAGCTCGATAGACCCGGGTCTCGATCGTCTTTGCGGTCACGCCGAGCCGCTCTGCCGCCTCGGCATGCGAAAGCCCCTCCATCGCGGTCAGGATCAGCGCCGTCTTCAGATCGTGCGGCAATCGATCAATGGCAGCCTCGAGGATTCGCAACCGCTCATCCCGCTCGACAGCCTGGTCTGGCTCCAGATCCCCGGAACGAGGCTCCGGCAGATCGTTGGCCGCTCCTGTCGAGAGCGGCAGCGTACGGTGCGAGTCGCGATATGCACGGCTGCGCACCCGATCCCGACAAAGATTGGTCGCTATGGTGAAAAGCCAGGTTGCGAACCGTGCTCTGGGCTTGAACGAGCAGATTCGAAAATAGGCCCGCACGAATGTTTCCTGAGTCAGGTCCGCGGCATCGGCCTCGTTCCGCAGGTAGCGGCAAATGAACGCAAAGATTGCCGCCTTGTGCCGGAGCATCAGTTCATCGAAAGCGGAGTCATCGCCGGCCTGCAAAGCCCGGACGAGCTGGAGATCCGGATCGGTCACACCCTCAATGGTTGTCGTCCGTCTCCGACCGAAGCGCCGCCGCCGTAAGTTCCAATAGTTTATTTCCCTGCTCCGGGGTAAGCATCGCTTTCATCTCGAAGACATGAGCGATGGTCGCCATCTGGAGCTCGCCTTGCAGGGAGTGAGTTTTCTCGATTGCCGCATTCACCCGGGGAGAATCCTCCTTATCCTCCAACATGATTGCCGCAAGTTCAGCGTTCGCGCCGCGGATCGCTTTCGCTAGCTCGGCTCGCCGCTCGGCATAGCGCCGTTCGATTGGTTCGATGGCTTCTTCTTGTTCAGACGTGAGGTGCAGTTGCTTGTGCACCCAGAGATGGGCGTCCTGCGGGCTGCGGAACGATACCACGGGAACCAAATATCTGGTAAGAAGACAGGTGCCCGCAGCGACAAGGGCGACAAAGATCAGCAGGAGCGAAAGTTGAGCGAGTTTTCTCATCATTCGTGAAATAAGATGCTGGAAGGCAGGGTCGGCGCATCCGCCGAGAAAACTGCCAGATCGCTCGAAGAAGCCGAAGCATGAGCCACCGGCGCCTGAGCCGCTTCAAACGTCGCGGATACGAATATGGCGACGGCGGCTGCGGAAGCCGCCCATCCAGGATGCATGATTGCGCCAAAAAGCGTGTCGAGCACGCTACCACGACCGGCTGCATCCCTCCCCCGAGAATGAATCACCTGCCAGACGCCTCGTTCGAACGACGCTGAAAGCTCCGGTGCGGGCCGAGTGGCCAGCTCCCGCAGCGCATCTTCCATCTCAGTTCTGTCCATAGATGTAAGTTTAACGGAGTCCATTGCAAAATCCCTTGGCAAATATCCCCGCCATGCGATCCCGGTTCACCCCGATCGATGCCCCCCGGGCAAGGGACGAAAAAAATTTCCAAAATTCATCGCGGGTTTTTCGACGGAGCGGTGATCAACCATTGAAGGCTGGAAGGGCTCCAGAAGGAATCTCCGAAAGGCCGACACCAAAAACCCAATATGAATACAACTATGAACTCCACTATCAAAAAGCTCGGCGCTGTCGTCCTCGGAGGCTTGCTCACCGGCTCCGTCTTCGCGGGACCCGCGGGCGTCTATAGCAACGGT
>Ga0207702_10003514_pt1 | contig 14285 bp, 12 predicted proteins | sample KBSCornC62_FD_184302 | JGI IMG/M metagenome (GOLD analysis project Ga0207702, IMG submission 184302) | Corn rhizosphere microbial communities from Kellogg Biological Station, Michigan, USA - KBS Corn C6-2 (SPAdes) (version 2) | ecosystem: Host-associated > Plants > Roots > Rhizosphere > Soil ...
TCGCTGTGGCCGGGCAAGCTCGTCGTCAAAGGCATTCTCGATCCCGACGACGCAAAAATGGCGGTGAATGCCGGCGCCGACGCGATTCTCGTCTCCAACCACGGCGGCCGTCAGCTCGACAGCGCGCCGTCCACCGCGTCGATCCTTTCGACCATCGTCGAGGCGGTGGGTCACAGGACGGAAGTCTACGTCGACAGCGGCGTCCGCACGGGCCTCGACGTGCTGAAGTTCCTCGGGCTGGGTGCGCGAGCCTGTTTCATCGGCCGCGCGTACCTCTACGGCCTCGGCGCCTATCAGCAGGAAGGCGTCACCAAAGTCCTGGAGATTCTAAAGGACGAACTCAGCATTGCGATGGCGCTCACGGGCATCACTGACGCATCGAAGGTCCCGCGGAGCGTGATCCTCGATGGGCCACGCGCGGACATGCCTCCTTCGCCGCACGCCCAGGCGTAGATGAACGCAGATGGGCCAGACCGCCGTTTGATATCGCACCGGTGAAACCGCTGGCAAAATAGGATTGCGTCTGCTTGCCTGGGCGAGCGCCACTCTTCCCGGCGGCGCGTGGCTCTTTCACTCCGTCGATCGCACAACCGCAATGCTGCTTCGCGCGCGTGATCCAGAAGGTCACACACTTTAGCTGCCTGCCTAAGGGGTGGGAGCTTCACATCAGCCGATTGAGTACGAACTTCGTGACCTTTGCTTGCGCACCGCGCGCATTGACCTTTTGCAGCCAGCTGCCCAGTTGCCGCTCGTCTTGCCGGGAGCAGTCATTCCGGCCAAGCAACCGTTCAGCTTCGCGGGTGTTGAATGGAGCGAACGGCAGCAGAAGGGACTGAAATGCGCGTTCTGATCGTCGAAGACGAACCCAATCTCGGGCGCCAGCTGCGCTCCACGCTGGAGGGCGCCGGCTATGCCATCGACCTCGCGACGGATGGTGAGGACGGCCACTATCTCGGCTCGACCGAGGAATATGACGCAATCATCCTGGATCTCGGCCTTCCCGAAGTTGACGGCCTGACCGTGCTCGACCGCTGGCGGCGAGAGGGCAGGAAGATGCCGGTGCTGATCCTCACGGCGCGCGATAGCTGGTCGGACAAGGTGGCGGGGCTGGACGCAGGCGCGGACGACTATCTCGCCAAGCCGTTCCAGACAGAGGAATTGATCGCGCGTTTGCGGGCGCTGATCCGCCGCTCGTCGGGACATGCCAGCTCGGAATTGATCGCGGGCGACATCCGTCTCGACACCCGCTCGGGGAAAGTCACCAAGGGGGGCGAGCCGGTGAAACTCACTGCGCAGGAGTACAAGCTCCTCTCCTACCTGATGCACCACAAGGGCAAGGTGGTGAGCCGGACGGAGCTCATCGAACATATCTACGACCAGGATTTCGATCGCGATTCGAATACGATTGAAGTGTTCGTCACGCGAATCCGGAAAAAGCTCGGGCAGGATGTGATCACCACCATCCGGGGGCTTGGCTACAGCCTTGAGGATCCGGAGGATCGGCGGAGTTGAACCACGCTGCCGCCTCTGTGACGGCGGCGACCGAGCAGCGATCGCCACAGCCAATAAAGCGAGCTCGAACTGGCTCGCTTACGCGCCGAATGATCGGCGTCGCCGCCATCTGGATTTTCTTTCTTCTGCTGATCGGCGGGTTCGCGCTCGATCGCGTTCTCAAGACATCGATTCGAGACCAGTTCGACAACCAGCTGGTCTACATTCTCGACAAGGGCCTTATCGCGCCCGCCGAGATTGGGCCGGCCGGCGAAGTCCACTCCAGCCACCCTCCCGAAGACCAGCGATTCATGCAGCCCTATTCGGGGCTGTATTTTCAGGTTTCCGGCGCCGGGCACGAACCGTACGCCTCTATATCTTTGTGGGATCGTCGCCTTCGAGTCTCGATGGGCCATTACGATCTCAAGCCGCACATTTACGACAGCGATCAGTTCCCTGACGAGCCACTCAGGATCGCTGAGCGAGACGTCACACTGCCCGGATCGAACGTGCGGTGGCGCTTCCAGGTCGCCGAGTCCCGCAAGACTCTCGACGCTGAAATCCGGGAGGAGCGGCAAACGCTCTTCTGGAGTTTTGCTGCGTTGGGCGCCGGCTTGCTGGTGCTTGCCGCGCTACAGACCGTTTACGGCCTGTGGCCTTTGCGTCGCGTGCGGCGGGAAGTGGCGGCGATACGATCGGGAACCGCCACCCGCGTTTCCAGCGAATTCCCTTCGGAGGTTCGGCCGCTGACGGAGGAAATCAACCAGCTCCTCGCGCACAGCGAAGCACAGGCCGAGGAGGCCCGTCGGCACGCCGGCAATTTGGCCCACGCGCTGAAGACGCCTCTGACGGTCATCACCAACGCCGCCACCGCGAACAGCCCCGATCTCGATGATATCGTCTGCCGCGAGGCATCGCTTATGCGGCGCCAGGTCGATCACCATCTGGCGCGAGCGAGGGCGATCGGCCGTCGCGCTTCAGCCCAGGCGCGGGCCTGCGTCTGGGACAGCGTCCAGGCCGTGCAACGCGCGGTCGACCGGCTCTACGAGAAGGTGACCGTGGACATTGCCGGCGACAAATCCGCCGAGGTTCACGTCGAGCGGCAGGATCTGGACGAAATGGTCGGCAATCTGGTCGAGAATGCCGCCAAGTACGGCAACGGGCGGGTGTTCGTTACGGTCGAGAAGCATGGAAAGACTGTCGATATCCTCGTCGAGGATGACGGCCGGGGTATCCCCGAAGCGGAGCGGGAGGCGATCTTCGCCCGCGGCGCCCGGCTGGATACCGACAAACCCGGCACAGGCCTTGGTCTCGCCATTGTCCGCGACGTCGCGGAAATCTACGGCGGCAAAGTGTCGCTCGAAGAAAGCGAGGACTTGGGCGGGCTCCTGGTGCGGCTGACGCTTCCAGCCGACTAGGAAATCCGCGCTCCCCTCGCTACTGCCGGCCCATGACTGCGACGGTCCACCCACTGCACAGCCCCAGCGAACCATCGCTCGAGCCTTTGCTGGACCTGGTTGCCGAAGACATGAACGGCGTGAATGCAGTCATCCTCGAGCGGATGCAGAGCAAGGTCGCCCTCATCCCGGAGCTTGCCGGCCATCTGATCGCCGGTGGCGGGAAGCGCATGCGGCCGATGCTGACCCTCGCCTGTGCGCGGCTGCTCGATTATCCCGGAACGCGGCATCACAAGCTCGCAGCGGCGGTCGAGTTCATCCATACCGCAACCCTGCTCCACGACGACGTCGTGGACGGCTCCGGCCTCCGCCGCGGCAAGCGGACCGCCAATCTCATCTGGGGCAATCCGGCCAGCGTACTGGTGGGAGACTTCCTGTTCAGCCGCGCTTTCGAACTGATGGTTGAGGATGGAAGCCTGAAGGTGCTCAAGATCCTCAGCAGCGCATCGAACGTGATCGCCGAAGGCGAGGTCGACCAACTGACGGCGCAGCGGCGGATCGAGACCGGGGAAGAGCAATATTTGGCGATCATTGCTGCCAAGACCGCGGCACTGTTTGCCGCCGCCTGCAGGGTCGCTCCCGTTGTCGCCGAAGCCAGCGAAACCGTCGAGCTCGCGCTGGAAAGCTACGGCCGCAACCTCGGCGTCGCGTTCCAGCTCGCCGACGATGTGATCGACTACGCCTCCGACGCCGAGACCATGGGCAAGGGCGTCGGCGACGACTTCCGCGATGGCAAGATGACGCTTCCGCTGATCCTGGCTTACGCCCGGGGTAGCGAAGCCGACCGCGACTTCTGGCGGTCGGCCATTGCAGGCGACCGGGCTGACGACACCGATCTCGCTCACGCTATTGGCCTGATGCGTTCGACGGACGCACTCTCCGATACAATCGAGCGCGCCCGCCACTATGGGCGAAGAGCAATCGACGCTCTCGCGGCGTTTCCAGCGAGCAAAGCCAAGACCGCGCTCACCGAAGCGGCCGAGTTCGCCGTCGCCCGCGCCTATTGAGCGTGGCCGCCGATCCTGCTTGATTTGCGGAAATTCCTGCGCCACTCGCGAGATCATGACCGTCGCGCGAATTTCCGAGCTCGATCGCCGCACCACCCAATCGGGCCGGGCCAACGCCGGCCTGTGGCTGCTGGAGTTCGAGCGGCACGAAGCGCAGCGCCCCGATCCGCTCACGGGCTGGAACGGCTCTGGCGATACAAATACACAAGTGCGGCTGACCTTCCGGACGCGCGACGAGGCGGTTGCCTACGCCCAGCGGCATAACATCCCCTACCACATTGTCCCGGCCGCTCCGGTCAAGCTCAAGATCCAGGCTTACGCCGACAATTTTCGCTGAAGCTTGCGCTTCGGCGCTTATGACGCCAATCTCCCGCCGCCGAGCTAGGGGGAAGGCTGTCCCACCGTGTATTAGTCGTTGTCGGCACTCGTCCAGAAGCGATCAAGCTCGCCCCTGTTGCCAAGGCGCTCGACGCGTGCGGAATTGCGCCGACGCCGATCTTCACCGGACAGCATTCACAGCTTGATCCCGCGGACCACGGATTCGCTTGCTTTTCGCCCGTCCGGCTGGATTGTCCGGGACAACGAGATCCGCACAGGCATGTCGGCGCTGTCACCAAGGCGCTGCTGCCTCTGGTGGTTTCAGCCGACCTCGTGATCGTTCAGGGCGACACTTCGAGCGCCTTGGGAGGTGCGTTGGCGGCGGAATTGGGCGGCGTTGCGGTGGGCCACGTCGAAGCTGGCCTGCGCAGCCACGACCGCCGTCGCCCATGGCCCGAAGAAGAGTTCCGAGTAGCCATCGATTCTCAGGCTGAGCTGCTGTTCGCGCCGACAGAGCTCAGCGTCGCTAATCTCCGGCGGGAACGAGTGCATGGCCGGATCTTCTTGACCGGAAATACTGGTATCGATGCCGCGCTGCATACAGCACGACTCGGTCGGGCCAACTCCTGCACGAGCGGACCGCCGCGCATGCTCGTCACCTGCCACCGCCGCGAAAGTTGGGGCGCAGGTCTTATCTCGATCGCGGACGCATTGAGGCGACTGTCGCGGGAAGATGCCATGGAGATCGACCTCGTCCTCCATCCCAATCCCGCTGTCGCCGCGCAGATGCGGCTGCTGCTCGGCGGCGAGCCTGGCGTGCGGCTCCATAACCCCTGCAGTCATTCAGATCTGGTGCGGAGACTGCTCAATTCAGAGCTGGTGTTGAGCGATTCAGGGGGCATCCAGGAAGAGGCGGCGGCACTTGGAATTCCTCTTCTGGTGCTTCGAGAACGAACCGAACGGCCTGAAGCCATCGCCACCGGCTGCCTCACGCTCGCTGGTCTCAATACGATTGCCATCGTTAATGCTGTCCGGACGGCGCTTTCGCGCGATGTCTTATATTCGAGACGGTGCCCGTACGGTGATGGCAACGCGGCCCCAAGAATTGCCGCAATTATCCTTGAGTGGCTGGCGGAACGGCGGCTTGTCAGGACTCCACTTCAAAACATGGGCCGCGCCGAGTCATCGGGCGAGAAACGGCTGGCGACCTAAGCCTCACCAGTCGTGCATCGTTCCGTCTTCAAGCCGGTTCACAGGCAGATAGGCGCGTTTGTACGGATATTTGGCCGCAAGCTCCTCGTCGATGTCGACACCGAGCCCCGGTTGCTCCCCGGGATGCAGATAGCCGTCCTTGAAGCTGTAGGCGTGCGGGAAGACGGCGTCCGTCTCGTTGGTGTGGCGCATATATTCCTGAATCCCGAAGTTCGGCACCGACAGGTCAAAGTGAAGCGCGGCCGCCATTGTCACGGGTGACAGATCGGTAGCGCCGTGGCAGCCGGTGCGAACTCCGAACATGTCGGCAAAGGCAGCAATCCGGCGCAAGTGCGTGATCCCGCCGGCATGGACGACGGTCGCCCGGAGATAGTCGATCAACTGTTCCTGGATCAGCTGTTTCGCATCCCAGATGGAACTGAAAATCTCGCCGATAGCGATGGGGGTGGTCGTGTGCTGGCGGATCAGCCGGAGATTGTCCTGGTTCTCGGCCGGTGTCGGGTCTTCGAGCCAGAAGGGCCGGAACGGCTCCAGATCTTTGCCCAGGCGGCCCGCTTCGATGGGGGTAAGCCGGTGGTGGGCGTCGTGGAGCAAATGTACATCCCAGCCGAGCCTGTTGCGCGCGGCGTCGAAGAGCTCCGGAACCACGCGCATATATTTTGACGTAGACCAGACATTCTCGGTCGGAAGATCGGCGTCGGCCGGTTCGTAGAACATCTTGTCCTTCGAAACGCCGTAGGTCGAAGGGAGGCCGGGAACGCCGCACTGCAATCGGACTGCCTTGTAGCCGAGGTCTATATAGTCTTTGGCAGCAGCGATCGTGTCCTCGATCGATTGTCCGTTCGCATGACCGTAGACCATCACGCCTTCGCGGGAAGCGCCGCCGAGCAGCTGATAGAGGGGCAGGCCCGCAATCTTTGCCTTGATGTCCCAGAGCGCCATGTCGACGGCGGCGATCGCGCTCATCGTCACTGGCCCGCGGCGCCAGTAGGCCCCTCGGTAGAGATACTGCCAGATATCCTCGATGCGGTGAGCGTCACGGCCGATCAAGCACGGGATCACGTGATCCGAAAGATAAGACACAACCGCAAGCTCGCGTCCGTTCAATGTTGCGTCGCCTAGTCCGGTGACGCCATCCTTCGTCTCAATCTTTAACGTGACGAAGTTGCGGCCAGGACAGGTGACAATGACGCGTGCGGATGTGATCTCAGACATGTTCGCCGCCTTTGAGCCTGCGATCGCTCGCGTCAAGCTTCGGCTACTTTGGCCGGATTCAGGTGCGGGCTAAGCAGGTGGATGATCAGCAGCGCGATCAGGTAGAGTGAGCCCGAGACGAGGAAGATGAGTGTGTAGGCGCCGTACTTCTCCAGCACCTCACCAATGAACAGCGAAAACAGCATGCCGCCGATGGCTCCCGCGGTGCCGCCGATGCCGTACACTGATCCGACGGCCTTTCTTGGGAACATGTCTGAGGCAAGGGTGAACAGGTTCGCCGACCAGGCTTGATGAGCCGCCGCGGCAAGGCTGATGATCGCGACCGCGAGCCAAAGGCTACTCACATATTGCGCAAAAATTATCGGTGTCACCGCGAGCGCACAGATCAGCATGGTCGTCTTGCGTGCCGCGTTTACCGACCATCCACGGTGGATCAGATGGGAGGATAGCCAGCCGCCGCCGATCGAGCCGAGATCGGAGACGATATAGACCGCCGCGACTGACGGTCCGAAGGTCTTGAGATCGAGGCCATGCCGCTTGTGCAAAAAGTCCGGCAGCCAGAAGAGGAACATCCACCACACCGGATCGGTCAGGAACTTGCCAATGGCGAACGCCCAAGCCTCCTTGGCGGCAAGCACGCGCAGCCATGGGACCTTAGCCTGCGGATCGGCCTTGTCGCTTTCAATGTAAGCAAGTTCGGATTTCGAAAGGCGCTTGGACTCTCGGGGGCGACGGTAGAGCGCAAGCCACGCCACCAGCCACAGCGAGCTCACTGCACCGGTGATGACGAAGGCGCCGCGCCAACCGTAGCTGATGGCGAGTGCCGCGACGATGAAGGGGGTTACGATTGCCCCGACATTGCTACCGGCGTTGAAAAGACCGGTCGCGAGCGCGCGTTCCTTCTTCGGAAACCACTCGGTGACCGCCTTGAGAGCCGAAGGGAAGCTGCCGCTCTCGCCGATGCCAAGCGTGAACCGCACGGCTGCGAAGCTCGTTACCGACCGCGCTGCCGCATGAAGCATGTGCGCTATGGTCCAGATGATGAAGGAGATAGCGAAACCGGCGCGGGCGCCGATCCGGTCAACGATATGGCCGAAGACCAGGTATCCAATTGCGTAGGCGAGCTGAAAATAGAAGACGATGTCAGCGTAAGTGGTTTCGTCCCAGCGAAATTCAGCCTGAAGGGTCGGCTTCAAGAGCCCGATCATCTGCCGGTCGACATAGTTGATGACCGTCGCCGCGAAGAGGAGAAGCACTACGATCCAGCGCACTCGGCCGACGTTTTCAACCGCCCGGTCTACTGCTGATTGGCCGTCACCCTCCACTCGTTCCTCCTCCCGTTCGCGTTAAGCGGCTGCGAACTCAGCGCGTAGAAAATCGCGCGGACTTTTACTCAGTATGGATGATCGAGCCCCAGCCACCAAACGCCCAAAGCCGATATCTGCGCCGATCCGTTCCGGAAACACCTGCTGCAAGCCGAGAATCGATCCAACCGGATCGACGCTTGTTGCGGCGGCGCGCAGCTTGTCAGCAAGGGGATCGACTACCTCAACTCCAGCTGTGAACTGTCGCTCCAGGAATAGAATCCATCCGGCAATCGGAACCGCAAGCCGCTCGAGTGAGCGGCCTGTCCGAAGCGCGTCCAGAACTGTGTCCAGCAGCCGGTATGGGAGCTTTTGCGAACCATCCCACGCTATTTGCGACAGTTTGTGATGGATCGCGGGATTGCGAAAGCGCTGCAGCGTCGCATGCGCATAAGTCGGAAGATCGAGCGGTGATGGTTCCAGGCTCGGGATAATATCCTGCGTGACCAGCCGCTCTGCGAAGCCGGCCAACGCCTCGTCCTTCATCGTGTCGTAGACCGTCTCGTGGCCCATCAGCAGTCCGAGATAGGCCAGAGTTGAATGCGCTCCGTTTAAGATTCGAAGCTTCGCTTTCTCCCACCCTGCGACGTCGCTGGTCAGGGTCGCTCCTGCCGAGGCAAGATCCGGCGCGCCATCGGGTAGCACGTCCTCGATGACCCACTCGGTATAGGCTTCCCGCCGCACCGGAATGGCATCGTCGAAGCCCGTGCGCTCGCGAACCAGCTGACGGAGTGCATCGTCCGTCGCCGGAGTAATCGAATCCACCATCGTGTTCGGAAACACGATTTCGCCTTCGATCCAGCGAGCGAGCTCAGGATCGAGACGGCGCGCCAACTCCGCAACCGCTCGACCGAGCTTGCGGCCGTTCGAGACCGTATTGTCGCAGCAGATCACGGCCAGCGGCGGAAGCTCCCCCTCGCGCCGGAGCGAAAGAGCGAGAGCCAACCATCCGACGAGACTCCGCGGCGAGTCAGGTCCGCCGAGATCGTGCTGGATGTCCGGGTGATCGAAATCGAGCGATCCATCTGCTCTGAGGCAATAGCCTTTCTCCGTCACTGTGCTCGTGACGACGCGAACGGCCGGATCGGAAAACTGTCGCTTCAGCCCATCCAAATCGGTGGGTCCGAAAAATTGATTATGCACTCCAATCGTCCGGAAGCTCGTCTGCTCGTCCAGAATAGCCAGCGTGTAGAGACCGTCCTGCCGCCGGAGACCTTCGATCGTTCCGGCGCTCCGCATCGACACCGCCGCGATTCCCCAGCGAGGGTCCTGCTCACAAAGCCGGTCCAGATAATCCGCCTGGTGCGCTCGGTGGAAAGCACCCGGGCCGAAATGTACAATCCCGGTGGTCAGCCGGTCACGGTAGGCGGGTGGCTTCACAGGGTTACGCCGCGCTTCCAGATTGCGATTTCCCGCTCTCCATTCCGTTCCGATGCTGTCGATTCACCCGAGGCGATCTCGGTGATCGTCTCCAGCAGCTCACCGGCGGCATCGTCGAAACCGTCGTTCAGAACCGTGCCTGCATTGAAATCGATCCAGTTCTTCTTGCGCGTTGCAAGCTCACTGTTGGACGCGATCTTCACCGTCGGAACCGGAAAGCCGAGCGGGGTTCCACGCCCGGTGGTGAACAGGATCACCGTCGCTCCTGCAGCGGCGAGCGCTGTCGAGGAGACTGCATCGTTTCCCGGCGCCTCGAGCAAGCTTAAGCCCCTGCGCCGGACCCGTTCCCCGTAGCGGATCACGCCGCTCACCGGCGCACGGCCCGCCTTCTGCACTGCGCCAAGTGACTTTTCCTCAAGCGTCGTGATCCCCCCTGCAATATTGCCCGGCGAAGGATTCTCGGAAACGGGTTGCCCGTGCTCCAGGAAATAGCGTTTGAAGTCGTTGGTCACGGCGACCACGTCGTCGAATGTTTCGCGGTCCTTTGCACGCGCCATCAGCAGCCGTTCTGCACCGAAGATTTCCGGGATCTCGGTGAGGATCGCGGAGCCGCCGGAGCCGACCACCGTATCGCACATGCGGCCAACCAGCGGATTGGAGGTCAGGCCGGAAAATCCGTCTGACCCGCCGCATTTCAAACCAAGGACTAACTCCGACAGCGGCACCGCCTGGCGTTTGGCTATCGACGCTTGCTCCATGAGTTCGTCAACCAGAGCCAGTCCCGCTTCGGTCTCGTCCTCCTCGGATTGTGCGCGAAGCGTCTGAATTCGGCCCTGCAATTCTTCGGGGATGAGCTTCATCAGCGCATCGAGCTGGTTCGATTCGCAGCCTAGACCGACGAGCAGGACTCCACCCGCATTCGGGTGGTTCGCGAGGGCTGCCAGGATCGCCCGCGTTCCGCCGAGGTCATCACCCAGCTGCGAGCAGCCATGCGGGTGGGCGAAGGCATAGACTCCGTCGATGCCCTCAGGACGCCGCGCATTGGCCTGGTTCGCGATCCGCTCGGCAGTGCGGGCTACGCAGCCAACCGTCGGCAAGATCCAGATTTCATTGCGGGTGCCAACACGCCCGCCTGCACGCCGGTAGCCAAGGAATTGCGCGTGCGATCGGGGCAACTCGGCCGTAGGTTGTGGCTCGAAACGATAGTCTTCGATACCTTCGAGCAAGGTCTTCACATTGTGGGTGTGAACGTGCTCACCTGTTCGGATCGGCCGTGTCGCCTCCCCGATCGGCCAGCCGAGCTTTCGAACCGGGTCGCCTTCCGCAAGCTCGCGAATCGCGAATTTGTGGCCATACGCAATGGCATCGCGCAGGGTGATGTTGCTCTCCGCGACCCCTATCTCCTCACCAGCTTCGAGCGGCCGCAGCGCGACGGCGACATCGTCCTCGGAATCCACCCGGATCGCGGATGGCATTCGCTCTTCGGCTCTATTTTGCGTGAGTATATTCATTGGGGCCCGCATATTTTGCACACGCGCCCACCGCAAGTATACGCGCCGTGCATCACGACGGAAGGATTTATGCCGAAACCGCTAAAACTCGATTCTGACCGGCTGTTTCCGGCTGACCCACGGACGCGATCGATTGCGGGTGAGCTGTACGCCGAGATTGCAGGCTTGCCGATCATCAGCCCGCATGGCCATACGGACCCGGCGTGGTTCGCCACGAACGCGCCTTGGACCAACGCTACGGAGCTTCTCCTCGCGCCGGACCATTATCTGTACCGGATGCTCTACAGCCAAGGCATTCCGCTCGAGCGGTTGCGGGTTTCAAACAAGACTGGCCCGAGCGCCGCCGATCCACGCGAAGCGTGGCGGCTACTCGCCTCGCACTACTACCTGTTCCGCGGAACGCCCTCGCGGATGTGGCTCGATCATGTGTTTGCGGAGGTGTTCGGCATTAACGTGCTGCTCGATGCCTCGACCTCCGATCTCTATTACGACCGCATCAACGCGGCATTGGCCACTCCCGAATTCCGCCCGCGGGCCCTGTTCGAGCGGTTCAACATCGAGCTTCTCGCGAGCACCGAGGGAGCCGAGGATCCCTTAAAGGAGCATGCGGCGATCCGCGCGTCGGGTTGGAATGGCCGCGTTATCACCACCTATCGGCCCGATGCGGTGGTCGATCCCGAACACGAGGACTTCCGCGCTGCGTTGGAGAAGTTCGGCGAGCTAACAGGCGAGGACATCACCAGCTGGGATGGCTACCTCGCGGCCCACCGCAAGCGCCGCGCTGACTTCAGAGCCGCCGGAGCGACGGCGACGGATCATGGTCATCCTACACCAGCCACAGCTGACCTGCCGGACAGCGACAAGCGCGCTCTGTTCGAAAAAATTGTCAGCGGTCGCTGGTCCGCTGACGACGCGGAGCTGTTCCGGGCGCAGATGCTGACCGAGATGGCGGCGATGAGTGTGGATGACGGGATGGTGATGCAAATCCATCCCGGCTCGTTCCGCAATCACAATCGCTGGCTTCACAAGAATTTCGGCCGCGACAAGGGCGCTGACATCCCGCAGCGCACCGATTACGTTCGCGCTCTCAAGGCCCTGCTCGATCGCTTCGGCAACGAGCCGCGGCTCTCGATCATCCTGTTCACCCTCGACGAGAGCACCTACGCGCGCGAGCTGGCGCCGCTGGCCGGCCATTATCCCTGCCTGAAGCTGGGTCCGGCCTGGTGGTTCCACGATTCGCCCGAAGGCATGCGCCGCTTCCGCGAAATGACGACCGAGACCGCGGGCTTCTACAATACGGTCGGGTTCAACGACGACACACGCGCATTCCTGTCGATCCCGGCGCGGCACGATGTCGCCCGGCGCGTGGATTGCTCGTTCCTTGCCCGGCTGGTCGCGGAAGGGCGCATCGCCGATTGGGAAGCCGCCGAGCTTGCCCAAGAACTCGCCTACGGGCTCGTCCGCCGGGCCTACAAGCTCGACGAACATCAGGCGGAGGCGGCGTGAAAATCGTCTGCTTCGGCGAATTGCTGCTTCGCCTGACAGCGCCAGACCGCGAACTTCTGCTCCAGAGCGGTCGCCTCGATGTCTGCGTCGGCGGCGCGGAAGGCAATGTCGCCGTCGCCCTCGCTTCCCTCGGCGATGAGGCAGCGATGGTCAGCAGCGTACCCGAGAACCCGCTAGGGGAAGCGGCTGTGCGCCATCTCCGGGCCTATGGAGTGGATGTTTCCGCGGTCGCGCGCGCGCCGGGACGGATGGGACTCTATTTCGTCTCGCCAGCATCGGGCGTTCGCCCCGCCTCTATCACCTACGATCGCGAGCATAGCAGCTTCGCTTCAGCCGCCGATTACGATTGGAACCGGCTACTCGCAGGCGCCGACCTTCTGCACCTGTCGGGCGTGACTCCCGCCGTCTCCGATACCGCAACGAAAGCCGCCATTGCCGCCGCCACGGCCGCAAAGGCGAGAGGCGTTCAAGTCTCGTTCGACGGCAATTACCGCGGCCAGCTATGGAAGAAGCGGAATTGCGATCCCAAGCCGATCCTTTTGGAACTCGTTAGCCAGAGCGACATCCTGTTCGGCAACTATCGCGACATTTCGCTTCTGCTCGGCCGTGAATTCAGTGGCGAAGGTGAGGGCCGCCGCCGAGAAGCAGCGCTTGCCGCCTTCGAAGCTTTCCCGGCCTTGAAAACCATCGCATCGACCGCCCGGCACACTGTGGATTGCGATCACCACCGTCTTGCGGCCCGAATCGACACGCGCGAGCAGGGCTTCCAAACAGAGGAGGTACAGCTCACCGGGATCGTTGACCGGATCGGCGCTGGCGATGCTTTCGCCGCCGGCGTGCTCCACGGTCTGCTGAACGGCAAGGACGGCAGCACGGCGGCGCAATACGGCCTCGCCCTCGCCTGCCTGAAGCACGGTCTCCCGGGCGACTCCTGCCTGTTCACTCAGGCGGATATCGACGGCTTTCTGTCAGGGGAGCGAGACGTCCGCCGTTAGGCGGCTTCGAGCTTTCTCGCCTGCCGCTTGCGCTCGTGCGGATCGAGATAGCGTTTCCGGATTCGGATGTTCTTCGGCGTGACTTCGACCAGCTCATCATCCTGAATGTAGGCGATCGCCTGCTCCAGGCTCATCTTGCGCGGCGGGGTGAGGCGGATGCCCTCATCCTTGCCGGAGGCTCGGAAGTTGGTGAGCTGCTTGGATTTCAGCGGGTTGACCTCGAGATCCTGCGGCTTCGCATTCTCGCCGATCACCATGCCCTCGTAGAGGTCCTCGCCCGGCGACACGAACAGCACGCCCCGTTCTTCGAGCGCGTTCAGCGCATAAGCGACGGCCTTGCCCTGCTCCATCGAAATGAGGACGCCGTTCTGCCGGCCCTGGATCGGACCCTTGTAGGGTCCGTATTTCTCGAACAGGCGGTTCATGATCCCGGTGCCCCGGGTGTCGGACAGGAACTCACCGTGATAGCCGATCAGGCCGCGCGACGGCGCCGAGAAGGTGAGGCGCGTCTTGCCACCACCCGAGGGACGCATGTCGGTCATCTCCGCCTTGCGAAGCGCCATCTTGTCGATCACGGTTCCGGAGAATTCGTCATCAACGTCGACGACGACAGTCTCATACGGCTCTTCACGGCCGTTGGGGCCATCGCGGAACAGCACGCGCGGACGGCTGATCGACAGCTCGAAACCTTCGCGCCGCAGCGTTTCGATCAAGACGCCGAGCTGGAGCTCGCCTCGTCCGGCAACTTCGAAGCTGTCGTTGTCGTGGGCAACGGAGATGCGAATCGCGACATTGCCCTCCGCTTCGCGCTCCAGACGCTCGCGGATGA
>Ga0207702_10003521_pt1 | contig 14268 bp, 14 predicted proteins | sample KBSCornC62_FD_184302 | JGI IMG/M metagenome (GOLD analysis project Ga0207702, IMG submission 184302) | Corn rhizosphere microbial communities from Kellogg Biological Station, Michigan, USA - KBS Corn C6-2 (SPAdes) (version 2) | ecosystem: Host-associated > Plants > Roots > Rhizosphere > Soil ...
CCTGGAACTGGGCGTAGGGGTTGTTGGCCGAGTGCTTGTGGTTCTTCCAGCCGATCCAGGCGTAGTGGTCGGGGTTGGAACCGTACTTCTGCATGTGGTCGCGGCCGGCGTTGCCGAACATCTGCGGCGCCGGAGGCGACTGCTCGGGGTCGCGGATCTCGAACATCCGCATCGCGTGCTTGTCGAGCGCGTTGGTGCGGTCGGTGTACTTGACTCCGAGCGAGCCCGGCTCCATCTTCTCGAAGCCGAGCGCCAGGGCGCAATCGGCGAGGCCGCCCTTGACCGCCTGACGGGCGAGGAAGAGAGCCGAGGAGCCGGTCGAGCAGTTGTTGTTGACGTTTACGACTGGGATCCCGGTCAGGCCGAGCTGGTAGAGCGCCCGCTGGCCGTAGGTCGAGTCGCCATAGCAGTAGCCGGCGAAGGCCTGCTGCACGTCCTCGTAGGGAATGCCGGCGTCGGCAAGCGCCTTCTCCCCCGCCTCCTTGGCCCAGTCGGGGTAGTCGCCCTCCTTGCTCCCGGGCTTCTCGAACTTGGTCATCCCGACCCCGATCACGAACGTGCGGTTGCTCAAAGTCTGCTCCTGTGTCGCCGCGTGCGCCTGCCGCGGTTTGGCTGGTCAGCCAAGAAATCTACCGGTCGGACCGCCGGGGTGGCGATACTGAGGCGCGTGATCGTTGATTGCGGCGTCTACGAGAAGGGTCGGCGGCGAGAGGAAAAGCTAGGCCTCGAGCAGGCGCGTGAGGCATCCCGCGCTGAGGGTGCCTTCGTCTGGCTCGGCGTGGTCGAACCCTCGGCGGAGGAATTCGAGGGCATCGCCCGCCAGTTCAGCCTGCACGAGCTCGCGGTCGAGGACGCGGTCAAGGCTCAGCAGCGGCCCAAGGTCGAGCTCTTCGGCGACACCCTGCTGGTCGTGGTCAAGACGATCTGCAGGCCCGACTCCAGTCACCCGATCGAAGTCGGCGAGCTGCTGCTCTTCGTCAACTCCGACTTCATCATCACCGTCCGCCACGGCGAGGGCGAGCTGAGCTCGGTCAGGGAGCGGGTCGAGCGCCGTCCCGACTTGCTCGCCCACGGCACCGGCGTCGTCCTCTACGCGATCCTCGACCATGTGGTCGACGGCTACGGCGAAGTCGCCCAGGCCGTCGACGGCGAGGTGCAGGTGGTCGAGCGCGAGGTCTTCTCGGCCGAGCGAACCAACCCGGCCGAACAGATCTACAAGCTTGAGCGCGAGGTCCTCGACCTCTACCGCGCCGTCTCCCCCCTGCTCGAAGCGGTCGACGAGATCGGCGAAGGGCGCTTCGAAGCGATACCGAGCGAGCTCGACGACTACTTCCGCGACGTCCACGATCATCTCCAGCGCGTGACGGGTCGCGTCGCCGGCTTCCGCGCCCTGCTCGACAGCGCCCTGCAGGCGAACCTGACCCAGGTCTCGGTGCGCCAGAACGAGGACATGCGCAAGATCTCGGCCTGGGTGGCGATCGCCGCCGTGCCGACCATGGTCGCCGGCATCTACGGGATGAACTTCGACCACATGCCGGAGCTGCACTGGCGCTACGGCTACTTCACCGTGCTCGTCCTGATCGCCCTGGTCTGCTTGGCGCTGTACCGGCGCTTCAAGCGCGTTGGCTGGCTGTAGGGCCGGCTGTCAGCCCTTCGCCGCGGTTCGGCCAGAGCAGGAAGGACGCGCCGGCGATCGCGATGCCGATCGCGGTGGCGAGGGCGCGCTGGCCTGCCGCGTGCAGTGCCTCCTCTCCGATCGAGTCGGCGAGCAGCACGGCGTAGGTCGTGATCGCGGTAGTGAAGAGTGCGTACTGAACCGTGAGCAGGCCGTAGGCGAAGGCGGTCGCCACGGTCAGGGCGACCGCGACGGCGACGCCGCTGGCGCCGAGCCACTCCGCCAGCGCCGTCGCCAGCACCAGGCCGACCGCCGTCCCGACCGCGCGCAGGGCCAAGCGGCGGAAGGTCTCTTCTTTCTCGGGGCGCAGGACGAAGAGGATCGTCAACGGGATCCAGAAGCCGTGTTCGTGCATCCCGATCAGCCAGTAGACCGAGACGCCGGCGGCAAGGGCGGCGCCGAAGCGCAACCCGTGGCGGAAGCTGGTCGAGCTCAGGCTCAGGTTCGAGCGCAGGGCGTCCAGGGCGGCGCGGCCGTCCCACCCCTCTGCCCCACCCTCCTCGCTGCGGTCGCCGACGACCCAGACGCAGGCGGAGAACGCCGCCTGCAGCAAGCCGCCGGCAGTCGCGAAGAGGAAGGCGACGCCGACGTCGCCGAGATCGAGCGGCAGGTCCTGGGCGATGACCAGGGCAAGCGCGACCGAGAGCCCGGCGATCGAAAAGCGCAGCGAGACGGAGAAGCAGTAGCCGGCGGCGGCCCCGATGACCGCCATCGCGGCGATCGCCGGTAGGGCACTCGATCCGCTCAGCACGCCAAGTGCCGCGGCGAGGCCGATCAGCGGCGCGCAGGCGGCCTGCCAGGCGGCTCGGGTGCGCGCGGGCGCGTCGAGTCCCGGGAAGCCGGCAAGCAGGGCGCCGGTGCCGATGGCGCCCTTGGTCGCGCTGTTCAGCCCGAGCTCCAGGAGCAGCGCCAGGCCGACCGGCGCCGCGACCAGGGCGCCGCGGCGCAGCGCCGGCCCGGGCTCGCTCGGCCCGATCGCCAGCAGCGGCGACGCTCTCAGCCGGCTGGCGCCGCCTGCTGCGTTGAAGAGCTCCACGCCGCAAGTCTCTCGCCCGGGGCGGCGGCGAGGGCGAAGGTCAGCGCGTACGGCAGGTGCTTCTTGCGATAGCAGGGACAGGGGTTGTCCTCGCAGGCAACGCCGTCGTCGTCGCCGTCGAGGCGATCGGGATCCTGGCGGGGGCCGCCGTGCTTGAGGAAGAAGAACTGGGCGGCTCGCTGGCTCTTGAAGTCGGCGCAGTCCTTATCGGACGCCGAGGCCGTTGCCGGCAGGCAGACCACCGCTGCGACCACCAGGGAGGCGAAGACGACGACAAACGAGCCGCGCAGGGATAAGCGCATGATCGAACTCCTTTCGTTCCTGGACAGGGACGAGCGAGATCTTAAGAGCAGGCGCGTGTGACGAGCCGGCCCAAGTACCCTGATGGGCCGTGTCTTTCGCCGCCCTGAGCACCGATCCGGCCGCCGGAGTCGGCATCTTCGCCGCCCTCGCCGCGGGGGTCGTCTCCTTCCTCTCCCCCTGCGTGCTGCCCCTGGTCCCCGGCTACCTCTCCGCCGTCAGCGGGGTCTCGGCGGCCGAGCTGGAGACGGCCGGCTGGCGGCGCATCCTCGCACCCAGCCTGCTCTTCGTCGCCAGCTTCTCGGCCATCTTCGTCGCCGAGGGGCTGACCGCGACGGCTTTGGGCTCTGCCTTCCAGGACCACGAAGAGCTGCTCAGCAAGATCGCCGCGGCGCTGATCATCGCCATGGGGGTGCTCTTCGTCTCCTCCCTCTTCGTCACCCGGCTCAACCGCGAGTGGCACGTCGACGCCCTGCTCGAGCGGGCGGGAAGGGGCGGCCCGATCGTCGCCGGCGCCGCCTTCGCGATCGCCTGGACCCCCTGCATCGGCCCGACTCTCGGCGCCATCCTCACCGCCGCCTCGCTCTCTGGCTCGGCCGCCCACGGCGCCCTGCTCCTCGTCGTCTACTCGGCCGGCCTCGCGATCCCCTTCCTGCTCACCGCAATCGCCTTCTCGCGCATGACCACGGCTTTCACCGCGGTCAAGCGCCACTACCAGGCGATCGTCGCCACCGGCGGCGTGATCCTGATCGCGATGGGCGTGCTGATCTGGACCAACGAGCTGACCCAGCTCAACTCCGAAGCCCAGCGCTGGCTCTCGGGCCTCGGGCTGGATTTCTGGAACAGCGTCTGAGCTCGCGATGAGCACCAGTCGCGTCGAGGCGTTCTCAGACGGGGTCTTCGCGATCGCGATCACGCTGCTTGTGCTCGACATCGACGTGCCCGAGCCGGGATCAGGGCGCCTCGGCCACGAGCTGCTGGCGCAATGGCCGAGCTACGCCGCCTACGTCGTCTCCTTCCTCACCATTGGCATCATCTGGATCAATCACCACGCGATGTTCCGGCGCCTGCGGGTCGTCGACCACAGCATCCTGATCTGGAACCTGATGCTGCTGATGTCGCTCGGGCTGCTGCCCTTCACCACGGCGCTGATGGCCGCCTACCTCAAGGAGGGCCAGGGTGAGGGCCTTGCCGCCGCGATTTACAGCGGCTCATTCCTGCTGATGAGCGTCTTCTTCGCCGCCACCAACCGCCACATCCTCTTCAGCAGGCCGCAGCTGCTCGACGAGAGCGTCGATGAAAAGACCCGCCGCGAGGCGCTCAGCCGCGGTGTAGCCGGCCTGGTCCCTTACTTGCTGGCGACGATCCTTGCCCTCGTTTCGCCCTACCTCACCCTGGCGATCTGCGCCGCAATCGCGGTCTTCTACGCGCTGCCGTTTGCCAGCGCAACCGGCGGCGTCGGTTCAGATCCCGTCCCGCCGGGCAGCTAGTCGTTGACGGCCGGCACCAGGGTCTCGATCTCCTGGCCGACCGCCTCGGTCTCCTCGAGCCCCTCACCGTCCAGGTCACGAGAACAGACGATGCGGAACCGCCCGGTGCCTATCTCCGCGTCCGGCACCACCGGCAGCCCGCGGATCTGATCCCAGCCGAGCCGTTCGACCTCGAACGGGTTCATCCGCACCTCGGCCGCCGGGAAGGGACAGTTGGAGTTGTGCTGGTCGATCGCCTTGGAGATCGCCTCGAGGTTCTTAGCCTCAGGAGAAGCCATCGGGGGAAGTCTAAGAGGCTCGCCTCGCTAAAGGGTGCCGCCGGCGTCGTACGCCTTGCCGGGGGTGGCGCCCAGGGCAAGCAGCCGAAGCCCATCTGGCCCAGCCACGATCTTCCGCTTGACCGCGGGGCCGACGCGGACGATGTGGTCCGGGTCGAGCGGGTAGGTCTCGCCGTCGGCTTCGAGGGTGCCGGAGCCGCGCAGGACGACATAGACCTCCTCCTGGCCCAGCTGCTGCGGGCGCTTGGCGAACATCTCACCGCCGAGACCGTCCTTGGAGTGATCGTGCTCCGGGTATTCGTCAGCGCCTGGTGCCAGCTCCTCGATCGAGATTCCGAAAGAGCTGACGCCAAGGGCTGCCGCGGCGCGGCGCATGCTGACTCGCTCGAACCCCTGCAGCGCCTCGATCTCCTCGATCCCGATGTGGGTGACGTCGGCCATGCGCACCCGCTACCCACCCTCTCGGCACCCGAATCGCCGTCCCCCCTCCCTCCTACCATCGGAGGGTGGCCTTTGAGCGCACCGTCGCGCACCTCGATATGGACGCCTTCTACGCGTCGGTCGAGCTGCGGCGGCGGCCTGAGCTGAAGGGGAAGCCGGTCGTTGTCTGCGGTTCCGGGCCGCGGGCGGTGGTGACGACGGCGAGCTATGAGGCGCGCAAGCTGGCCGGGATCCACTCGGCGATGCCGGCGGCGGTGGCGCGGCGGCGGTTGCCCGATGCGGTCTACCTGCAGCCGGACTTCACCGCTTACCGCGAGGCCTCGGCTCAGGTGATGGAGGTGCTCCGCAGCAATGCCGAGACGGTCGAGGTGGTCGGGCTCGACGAGGCCTACGTCGACCTCACCGGGATCTTCTCCCCCAAGGCGACGATGCGACGGATCGCCAGCGAAATCCAGGAGCAGACCGGGCTGACCTGCTCGGTCGGCATCTCGGAGAGCCGCATGCTGGCCAAGATCACCAGCGAGCTGGGCAAGCCGGCCGGTTTGGTCGTGCTCGCGCGCAAGGAAGCGATGGAGCGCTTTGCCGGCGAGTCGCCGGGGTTGATCCCCGGCATCGGGCCGAAGACGGTGATCAAGCTCAGCGGGATGGGGGTTCGCACGCTGGCGGAGCTGCGCGCTCAGGACCCCGAGATGCTCGAGCAGTCTTTTGGACCACGGCAGGGACGCTGGCTGCACCGTCGCGCCCACCTCGAAGACGAGACGCCGGTGACGGTCGTCCGCGAGACCAAGTCGCAGTCGGCGGAGACGACCTTCGACGTCGACGTCGGCGACCGCGCCGAGTTGGAAGCCCACCTCGGGCAGCTCGCCGAGGAGCTCTGCCGGCGCCTGCGCAAGCGCGAGCTGCGCGGGCGCTCGATCGGGATCAAGGTTCGGCTCGATGACTGGACCAACGTCACCCGCTCGCACAGCGTCGCCGATGCGACCAACGATCCCGCCGTTGTCGGCTCAGTCGCCCTCGACCTCCTGCGCGCCTATGACCCGCCCCGGCCGGTGCGCCTGCTTGGCGTGCGGGTTGCCTCGTTCGAAAGTGAGGTAGCGGAGTCGGTTGCGCCCGAGGAGGAACGCGATCAGCTGCAGCTCGGCATGACCGCCTGAGAAGTCATCCGCTTGCGCGGGAGCCCTGCGATCGTGTGCGAAGATTGCTCGCGTGAGCGCGGACAGACTGAGCGGACTCGACTCCTCATTCCTGCACATGGAGCGCGCCGGCGCCCACATGCACGTCGCCTCGACCAGCATCTTCGAGGGGCCGGCGCCGAGCATCGACGAGTTCCGCGATCACATCGCCTCGCGGCTGCACCTGGTTCCTCGCTTCCGCCAGAAGCTTCGCTTCGTCCCCTTCAGCCAGGGGCGCCCGGTTTGGGTCGACGATCCATACCTAAACCTCGAGTACCACGTGCGCCAGACCGCGTTGCCGGCGCCGGGCTCCGAGGAGCAGTTGCGCAACCTGGCCGCCCGCATCTTCTCCCAGCAGCTCGACCGCAGTAAGCCGCTCTGGGAGCTGTGGCTGGTCGAGGGACTCGATAACGACCGCTTCGCGATCGTCGGCAAGAGCCACCACGCCCTCGTCGACGGGATCTCGGGCGTCGACATCACCACCGTGCTCTTCGACGTCGAGAAGGAACCGGACAACCCGCCGGCGCTGCCGCCGAAGTGGGCGCCGCGGCCCGAGCCGACCGACCTCAAACTGCTCGGCGATGCTCTGCGCGAGCGCGCCACCAGCCCGCAGGAGATCGTCCGCGGTGTGCGGGCGGCGCTGCGCGGACCGCGCCAAGTGCTGCATGGGGTCGGGGCTACCGGCAAGATGGTCAGCGCCGGCATGGCGGCGCCGTCGACCCCCTTCAACGTCGAGATCGGTCCGCATCGGCGGGTCGCCTTCGTCCGCAGCGACCTCGCCGCGCTGAAGCAGATCAAGAACCAGCACGGCGGCACCGTCAACGACGTCATCCTCTCCGTCGTCGCCGGCGCGATCGGCAACTACCTGCGCGCCCGCGGCCACGACACCGAGGACCTCGAGATGCGGGCGATGGTGCCGGTCAGCGTGCGCGCCGAGGAGGAGCGCGGCGCGCTCGGCAACCGCATCTCGGCGATGATGGCGCCGCTGCCGATCTGGTGCGAGGACCCGGTGCGGCGGCTGCACCTGGTCAGCGAGATCATGGGCGACCTCAAGGGCTCCGGCCAGGCCGTCGGCGCCGAGATCCTCACCAGAATCGTCGACTTCGCCCCGACCACGATCGCCTCGCAGGCCGCCCGCCTGCAGCCGGCGCAGCGCTTCTTCAATCTCGTCGTCACCAACGTGCCCGGTCCCCAGTTCCCGCTCTTCGTGCTGGGACGGGAAATGGAATCGATCTTCCCGATGGTGCCGCTGGCCCGCCGGCAGGCTCTCTGCGTCGGAATCATGTCCTACAACGGCCAGGTCGATTTCGGCCTGATCGGCGACTACGACGCGATGGCCGATCTCGACAGCTTCGGCCTCGACCTCGAAGGGGCGATCGCCGAGATCGCCGGCGCCACGGCAACCGGTTCTCAGGGAAGCAGCCGCGCCGAGACGCGGAACGGCGCACTGTCAGTCAAGTAGGTCCAGTCGAGCAGGCGGGCGCTGAAGCCCGAGGCGCTCGTGTCAGCGTTGACCAGGACGGCGGTGAGGCGCCTGAAGCGAGCGGGCCGAGAGAGCCGCACCGCCATCGGACCGCCGTTCTGCTTGAAGTTGAGGGTGCTGATGACGTGGCCGTGGCGCTCGCTGCCGGTCCGCCCGACCAAGGCGAGGCCGGCCGCGAGTCCCCGCGGAACAACCGCGTGGACGACGACGGCGCGTCCTCCCCGGGCGTGAACGTGGAGTAGCTGGAAGGTCGTGTGGTTGAGCGAGCGGGAGAGGACGCGGCCATCTAGTGGCAGGCTGCCCTGGCGCGAGACGTCGGGGTATGAGTGCCCCTCCGGAAAGACCGAGTCGGTGCGCCACTCGGGCAGGTCGCGGGCGAAGCGGGCGAAGTCGCGGCTGAAGTTCGACTTGCCGGCCGCCTCGATCGCCGAGTCATAAGCGGAGACCGAGAAGCCGCCTGGCTTGGTGTGCACGGCGCGTGACCAAGCGCTGCGCACGATCGCCCGCCCGTAGCGGTGCGCCAGCCACTTGCTCCAGACCGCCGAGCCGTACTCCTTGATCGAGTTCGCGGTCAGCGGGGTGTCGTAACGCTTGACCCAGCGGCGCACGTAGCGCAGGTAGTCGTTGATGCCGTTGTAGACCTCGTCCTCCATCCAGACCGCGCTCGACTCGGCGAACCAGGCGTCCTGATACGCGTCGTAGCCGAACTGGAGGATGTGGTCGTACTCGTGGGCGATCGTCACCTCGAGGTCGTGCTCGGGCGTCGTGCCGGGGAACTCGCTCGCGGCGTAGTCGTTGTCGAGGACCAGGTAGCCGTGCAGGTGGCGCGGCAGCCGGTGCGCCTTCGTGCTCTGGCCGCGGTCCGGCGCCGCGTAGCCGAAGAGCGCCCCGCCGATCTCGTCCAGGTAGATGTCGGTCTTGCCATGGCCGCCTCCCTTGCGGCCGTCGGAGCGGGGCTCGCGCCAGCCGAGCTTGCCGTTCTCGATCGAGTGGACGTGTTCGGCCACCGCCTGCACCCGCTCCACGTAGTCGGGGATGCCGTCGCCGTCGCTGTCGGTGAGGTTGGGCGCGTCGATGCCCTCGGCGACCCAGTGCACGCAGAAGTTGCGCTTGCAAGCGGGCGAGCGCGGCGCCTCGGGCACCGTGTAGGCGTTGCGGTTGGGATCCGGATGATCGGTCGGCCGCGCTGCGGGAGCGTGGAAGAACCACTGGCCGGCGGCACTGGCGCCTGCGGGCGCGACGGCAAGGGCGGCGAGGGACGCCAGCGATGCTCCTATCAACCGCCAGCGGGGCCGCACGCGCGCCAATCTACAGGCGCGCCAAGCGTCCGGCGGCGATACTTCAGCCCTGACTCCCGTGAGGACATTGACGTGCGCGTAGCCCTGGCCCAGATCGACCCGACCGTCGGCGACATCGACGGCAACGCTGCCAAGGTCGCCGAGTGGATCGGCCGCGCTGAAGCCGCGGGCGCCGAGCTGACGATCTTTCCCGAGCTCTGCATTCCGGGCTATCCGGCCGAGGACCTCTACCTGAAGCGGCACTTCGTCGCCGCCAACCAGCGCGCGGTCGAAGGGCTTGCCGCCGGGGTCCGCGCCACGACGGCCCTGGTCGGCTTCGCCGAGCCGGTCGCCGGCGGCGGCGATTTCCGCCACGCTCACAACTCGCTCGCCGTGCTCGCCGACGGCGCCGTGCAGACGACCTATCGCAAGAACCGCTTGCCCAATTACTCGGTCTTCGACGAGCAGCGCTACTTCGTTCCGGGGGAGCAACCGGCGACGATCGAGCTTGGCGGTACACGGATTGGCCTGACCGTCTGCGAGGACGTCTGGGCGCCCGGCCCACCGGCGGAGACAGAGGTCGCGGAGGGCGCCAGTCTGATCGCCAATCCCTCGGGCTCGCCTTATCACCGCGGCAAGGGCAGGGAGCGCGAAGCGATGTTCGCCGAGCGGGCTCGCGGCTACGGAGCCGCCTTTGCCTTCTGCAATCTGGTTGGCGGTCAGGACGAACTGGTCTTCGACGGCCACAGCTTCGTCGTCGACGCCGAGGGGACCGTGCTCGCCCGCGCGGCCCAATTCGAGGAGGAGCTGCTGGTCTGCGAGGTGCCGTCCCCTCCCCCGGCGAACCTGCGCCAGCCGCTCACCGACATCGCCGAGGTCTACGCGGCGCTCACCCTCGGCCTGCGCGATTACGTCGGCAAGAACGGCTTCCGCCATGTCGGCGTGGCGCTCTCCGGCGGAATCGACTCCGCCCTGGTTGCCCTGCTCGCCGTCGACGCGCTCGGACCCGAGAACGTCAGCTGCGTGGTCATGCCCTCGCCGCATTCGAGCCCTGAAACACAGCAGGACGCGCGGAATATCGGCACCAACCTGGGCGTCGAGCTGTTGGAGATCCCAATCGAGGCGGCGATGGCGGAGTACGAGAGCGCTCTCGCCGGATCGTTCGGCAACACAAACGGCTCCGCGGGCGAGGAGCCCCTCCCCCGCGATCCGACCCGACCCTCGGAGCCCGATCTCGCCGCCGAGAACATCCAGGCGCGGATCCGCGGCAACATGATGATGGCGCTCTCCAACAAGCACGGCTGGCTCGTCCTCACCACCGGCAACAAGAGCGAGATGTCGGTCGGCTACGCGACCCTCTACGGCGACATGGCCGGTGGCTTCGCGGCGATCAAGGACGTGCCGAAGACGCTCGTCTACGAGCTCGTCCGCCACCGCAACCAGAGCGCCGGGCGCGTGCTGATCCCGGCCTCGGTCCTGGAGCGGGCGCCCTCGGCCGAGCTGCGACCGGACCAGCTCGACAGCGACTCCCTGCCCCCCTACGAGCTGCTCGACCGGATCCTCGAGTCCTACGTCGAGCGCGACGAGGGTCGCGAGGAGATGATCGCCGCCGGCCTGCCCGCCGAGGTGGTCGACGAGGTCGTGCGCATGGTCGACCGCTCGGAGTACAAGCGGCGCCAGGCCGCGCCGGGGATCCGGATCACGCCGAAGGCGTTCGGGCGGGACCGCAGACTCCCGATCACGAACCGCTTCGGCGGCTAGTCCCGCTGCGGAATCGGCCGCACCGCGATCGTCATCTGGGCGAGGGCGCAGAGGCGATCTTCGGCGTCGCGAACCTCGGCTTCCCAGATCCAGGTGGTCCTGCCTCGGTGACGGGCCTTGGCCCGCACCTCGGCGTGGCCCTCGATGACTGGGCGGATGAAGTTCACGTTGATCGACTGGCCCATGGCCATCATCCCGTTGGGACCGACCGCCAGGGCGGTGGCGCGGGAGCAGATGCTCTCGACCAGGCTCGACATCACGCCGCCGTGCAGGAGGCCGACGGGCTGGCGCAGCTCGTCTCGCATCGGCAGCCGCACGCGCGCGTGCGCCGGGTCGTCGTCGAGCCATTCCGTGCCCAGCAGGGCGTCGAAGTGGGAAAGGAGCCCCCGCGGGTCGTCGCTCATCGCCGCCAGCTTAACCTCAGGCACTCCCTTGCCGGGAGCCGCTCGCGTAGGCTTCCCGATCGGTGGGGTTGACCGACGACCAGAAGGCGATGCTTCGCCTGCTCGCGCAGCGCGAGGAGGGCTACGACGACATGGCGGCGTTGATGGGAATCAGCGTCGAGGAAGTGCGTGAGCGCGTCAAGGAGGCGTTGGCCGAGGTCGAGGAGCCGCTCGCTTCCGACCAAGGTCCGGAGGCACCCCCGGAGCCAGTCGCTCCCCCGCCGCCGCAGTCAACGGAGCCGCCCGCCCAGGTGGAGCCTTCGCCGCCTGCCGCGGAGCCCCCCGGGCCGACGCCGCCGGCCCCGGCAAAGCCGGCCAGCGAGCCCGCTTCCCAAACCACGCGGGTCAAGAAGCGCTCGACCCAGATTCCAAGCCTCCGGGTCCCCAAAGACCGCGGTGCCCTGATCGGGCTCGGCGCCGGGGTCCTGGTGGTGATCGCGCTCGTGATCGTGCTGATCGTCGGCGGCGATGGGGGATCTAGCTCCTCGCAGGGAACCTCAGGCGAAACCGGCCTGGCCGAAAACGCCAGCGCCCCGGCCGAAAACAGGAACCTGACCCAGGCGATCCTCAGCGCCGAGGACGGCAGCGATGCAAGCGGCCAGGCGATCTTTGGGCGCTTTAAGAAGAAGGTCCTGCTGCAGGTCACGGGCGAGGGGCTCGAACCGTCGAGCAATGGCGAGTCCTACGCGGTCTGGCTCTCGCACTCGGGACAGGCGATGGTCCCAGTCGGCACCGTCAAGGTCCAAGACTCCGGCAAGCTGGCGGCGCGCTTCGAAGTGCCGCCGACCGTATTGGTGCTGGTCGCGCGCGGCGCCTTCGACGAGATCCAGGTGACCCGCACCTCCGACAGCCAGCTCAGCGCCGCGATCGCCAAAGCGCGCAAAACCGAAAAGGAATCCGCCTACACCGGCACGCCGGTCCTGAGCGGCAAGATCACCGGCCCTCTGGTTGGGGCCGGCAAATAAAACTCTCGCCTGAGTCGGCCGGCGCATTTCTGCGTCCTCGGTCGCTCGCGTGCTGAGCACGCCCCGCTCCCTGCGTCCTTGACCTGCTTGGCTCACTCAGGCGAGGAGCTTGCCCGGGTTCATGATTCCGGCCGGGTCAAGCCGCGCCTTGGCCGCGCGGAGCACGTCCAGCCCGGTGCGCCCGACCTCGGCCTCCATGTAGGGGGCGTGATCGCGCCCGACAGCGTGGTGGTGGGTGATCGTGCCGCCGCTGGCGACGATCGCCTCAGAGGCCGCCCGCTTGACCTGGCGCCACTGCTCGACCTCGGCCCCCTCGCGGGCGCGCGAGATGAAGGTGAAGTAGAGCGAGCCGCCGTCGGCGTAGGCATGCGATAGGTGGCAGAAGACCAGGCCCGGCGTGCCCTGTCCGGCCAGCGAGCCGTGGATCGCGTTGCGGACGGCAGCGTGCAGGCCGGCAAGCTCGGTCCAGGTGTGCGCGGTCTCGAGTGTCTCGACCATCGCCCCCACGCCCATCAGGGTGTCGCGCAGGTACGGGCCCTGGTAGCGCCCGTGCTCCCAGGAGCGGCCAGCCGATTGCCCCAGGTAGACCGCGCCGCCACGGTGCAGCTCCCGCGCGCTCAGAGCCCTGCGCCGGGCGACCGACTCCTCCTCGCCCTCGAGGCCGACGATGACCAAAGAGCCGCCGCGACGGCGACGCAGTCCGAGGTAGCCACCGAAGAGACTGCCGGCGAGGCCGCGCGGACCGGAGAGCGCCAGCGAAACCTCGGTCTCCTCCTCGTCGGAGATACGGATCACGTCTGGTAGGCCAGCTCCCTGCGCCAGCCTGCGCACGATGTCCGTACCCGCTTCGAAGCTCTCCGCCATCCAGGCCTCGTAGCGGCGCTGCTCCGGCGCCGGCCGGACCCGCACGGTCACGTCTGGAATCACGCCGAAGGCGCCCTCGGACCCGATCACGAGCTCACGCAGCGCCGGCCCGGCCGCCGTATGCGGCGTCGCCAGCGTCTCGAGGTTCCCGGCGGGGGCGATCAGGCGCACCGAGCTGACGAGGGCGTCGAAGCGCCCGTAACCGCTCGAGGCCTGCCCGGCGGAGCGAGTGGCGGCGAAGCCACCGATCGTGGCGTACTCGAAGGACTGTGGGTAGTGACCGAGCACGAGGCCGTGCCCGCCCAATGCGACTTCGACCTCAGGGCCACGCAGGCCTGCGCCAAGGCGGGCGGTGAGCGAGCGCCGGTCGACCTCGACCGCGCGCAGCCGCGTCAGGTCGAGGCTGATCAGGCGGTCGTGGTGGCCACGCAATGGCTCGACGCCGCCGACGACGCTGGTCCCCCCGCCAAAGGGAACGACCGCGACACCCTCCGCTGCGCAGAGCTCCAGAACGCGTTTCACTTCGGCCGCGTCGGCCGGCAGCACCACCGCGTCCGGCGCCGCGTCGAGCTTGCCCGAACGCAGGCGGGCGAGGTCGACGTAGCCGCGGCCGGTGGCGTGGCGCAAGCGGTCCTCCGCGTCGGTGAAGACGTTCTCCTCCCCCACGGCCTCGACCAGCGCGCGCGGCAGCGCCTTGGCAGGCGGAAGGTCGAAACCAGCGAGCAGCGGGGGCGGCGAGGCGGGCCGCAACTCGCCGATCCGCTCCCTCAGTGTCTCCAGGGCTGGCCCATCCAGCTCGGGCGCGATCGAAGGGTCTCCCCAACCCCACCACTTCGAGTCGCGGCGCGGGCGCCTGGCGACTTTTCCCCCCTCAGCGGGGGGGTAACCCGCCAGGCTCATCCCTCGGCCCCCAGCGCCCGCTCGAGCCCCTCGAGTGCTTCGTCGAGCAGGGCGCCCTGTCCTCGCCGCATCATCGGCGAGCCCAACCGCGAGAGGCCGCGCAGCGTCTGCGCCGCGACGATCGTCACGTCCGTGCCCGTAGGCGCGTCGCCCAGCGAGATATCGACCTCGTATCGCTTCAGG
>Ga0207702_10003522_pt1 | contig 14267 bp, 10 predicted proteins | sample KBSCornC62_FD_184302 | JGI IMG/M metagenome (GOLD analysis project Ga0207702, IMG submission 184302) | Corn rhizosphere microbial communities from Kellogg Biological Station, Michigan, USA - KBS Corn C6-2 (SPAdes) (version 2) | ecosystem: Host-associated > Plants > Roots > Rhizosphere > Soil ...
CGTGGTGCAGGGCCTCGCGATTCTCGCGCGCCACGGGCGCCCACATCTCCGGCGAGCTTCCGGCGAGCCGGGTCACGTCGCGTCCGCCGGACCCAAGGTCCCCGCGCTTCACGCCGCGCCCGGCGAGCGCCAGCGCGAGCGCGGTCGACAGGAGCTGCGGCAGGTGGCTCGTATACGCGAGCGTCTCGTCGTGCACCTCGGCACGCATCAGCACCGGCTCAGCGCCGAATCGGGCCCAGAACCGCGTCGCGCGGTCCACGAGCGCCGGGTCGGCTCGGTCAGCCGGACAGACGTAGACGCGCGCGCCGCACAGGAGCCCGGCGCGCGCCGCGCCCCACCCGGAGCGGTGGTCGCCGGCCAGCGGGTGCGCGCCGACGAAGCGGCCGTCGAGCCCCAGCCGCGACGCGCGCTCGACGATACGCGCCTTCGTGCTTCCCACATCTGTAATGAGCGTACTGGTATTGACGAGCGGCGCGACGCGCCCCAGGAGCTCGAGCGCCGCGTCGACCGGCGTCGCGAGCACGACGACGGACGCCTCACGGAGTCCGCCGAGGTCCGCATCGAGCGCCTCGTGCACGACGCCCTCGTCGATCGCCTGCCGCACGGCGCCGCGGTCGAGATCGTACGCTGCCACCCGCGCGCCGCGTGCGGCGAGATCGCGTGCCAGCGAGCCGCCGATCAACCCGAGCCCGAGGATCGCGACAAAGTCGCCCTCCGTCATTCGGTCTCCTGCACGCGCCGCGACATCCCCACGATCTGCCAGAAGACTTCGCGGACCAGCTCCGGCGGCAGTCCCGCGTCCCGTGCGACGTTCGCGACGCGGCGGATCACCGCCGCCTCGCGCGTCGGATCGAGAATCGGCATGCCGGCGGTTCGTTTGAGCTCGCCCGTGCGCTTGCCGAGCGCGACCCGGTGCGCGAGCAGGCGCACGATCTCGTTGTCGACGCGCTCGATCTCCGCTCGACAGCGGGCGAGCTCCTCGGCCGCGTCGTGCGGCGTGCCGTCGTCGCTCACGCGACCGCCCGGCTCGCGTCGTGGGCGCTGGAGATCGTCCGGCCGGCCGCGGCGGCGAACGCCTCGAGCCGCGACATGAGATCGGCGAACGCTTCCGGCGCCAGCGATTGATCGCCGTCCGACAGCGCGCATTCGGGATCGGGATGCACTTCGATGATCAGCCCATCCGCGCCGGCCGCGATCGCCGCGAACGCGAGCGGAGCGACGAGCGCGGCGTCGCCGCCCGCGTGGCTCGGATCGACGATCACGGGCAGGTGCGTCTCGCGCTTGAGCACCGGAATCGCCGCGATGTCGAGCGTGTTGCGCGTGGCCGTCTCGTACGTGCGAATGCCGCGCTCGCAGAGCACGACCTCGTGATTCCCGTTCGCCATGATGTATTCGGCGGCCATTAAGAGTTCTTTGATGGTTGCCGAGAGGCCGCGCTTGAGGAGAATCGGCCGGCGCACGCGGCCAAGCTCGGCGAGCAGCGGGAAGTTCTGCATGTTGCGCGCGCCCACCTGGAGCATGTCGGCGTGCTCGGCGACGAGGTCGACCTGTCGCGTGTCCATCACTTCGGTGACGACGGGCAGTCCGGTCGCGCCGCGCACTTCCGCGAGGAGGCGCAAACCCTCGGCGCCCATGCCCTGAAACGCGTACGGCGACGTGCGCGGCTTGAACGCGCCGCCGCGGAGCATCGTCGCGCCGGCGTCGCGCACCAGACAGGCGGTCTCGAGGATCATCTCGCGATTCTCGACCGAGCACGGTCCGGCGATCACGGTGACGGACGGGCCGCCGAACGACGCTTCGGCGCGGCCCCCGACGCGCACGACCGTGCGATCGGCGACGAATTCGCGCGAGGCGAGCTTGTACGGCTTGAGGACCGGCGTGACGGATTCCACGCCCGGCAGCGAGCGGAGCGGCACCTCCTGGAGCAGCGACTCGTCGCCGATGCAGCCGATGATCGTGCGTCGCTCGCCGCGCGACAGGTGGGTGCGCATCCCGGCGGCCTCGATGCGTTCGCGAATGTGATCGATTTCGGCGTCGGTGACGTTGGGGCGGGTGACGATGATCATGGGGGCGGCCCGAAGGCGGAATGAGGACGATGAGGAAAACAAAAAAGCGACCCGCGGGAGTCCCGGGTCGCTTGCGAAAGGCGCGGATCTTACCGTCGAACTACCGCGTACGCCTCCAGCTACGGCCCGGGGTCGGGGTCGCAAAGTAGTAATAATAGGCGTAGGCGATCGTGCGGCTCATGCGAGAGAGGCTAAGGGCCGTACCGAAGCTTGTCAAGAACGCCGTGCGAACCAACGTGAGAGGTGCGCTGTTGACGCGGCGGCGGCGAAGGCGAATCTTGGTGCCCCGCCACCGAGGCTCGCCCCGTGCCCACTCTCCTTCACGATCCCGCCGTTACCAGAGCGATCCGCACGCGCGTCAGCACGCTCCGGCCCGATGCCGCGCGCCGCTGGGGCAAGATGTCCGTCGATCAGATGCTCTGGCATTGCAACCAGGCAATGGACCAGGCGCTCTCGATCGGCCAGCCAGAGCCATTCACGCCCGCGCCACTGCCACGGGGAATCATCAAGTTCATGGTGTTCAACATGCCATGGCCCAAAGGCGCCCCCACCTCGCCGAGTATCAACGCAGGCACCCAGCGCTTCGATTTCGACTCCGAGCGCGCACGCTGCCTGCGCATGATCGACCAGCTCACCGCCAAGAGCATGCAGAGCGCTGACTGGGGAATCTCACCCGCGTTCGGGCAGATGACGGGAGTGGAGTGGAGCAGACTGATGGCGAAGCATCTGGATCACCATCTCAAGCAATTCGGTGCGTAGTGCTGACGGCGCGGGCGCTGCGTGCGCCGGTCGCTGTCGTTGTGTGTTGACTGTTTTCCGTCCTCCGTTGGTCCGAGGCAATGCTCGGTAGCCTGGACGCACTGGCGGATCACGGAGTACTGAAAACGCAAAACGGCAGCGACCGCACCGAGCAGCTCGCCGTTACGCGCCGTTACGAAAAGCTCACCGCCCCGGTATTCCCCCCGCACACGATCACTCCCACCCGCTCCCCCGATCGGGCGACGTATGCGCCTTCGAGCAGCGCGGCGAATGCCGCCGCGCCGCCCGGCTCCGCGGCGACTCTGAGCTGATTCCACAGCACGCGCTGCGCTTCCGTGATCGCATCGTCGCTCACGAGCACCGACTGCCTCACGAACTGCTGCGCGAGCGGAAACATCAGCGAACCCACGCGCTTTGGCGCGAGCGAATCGGCGGCGATTCCGCCCGCCTCGGTGTCGACCGGCCGCCCCGCCTCCAATGCGCGATGCAACGTCGGCGCGGCGGACGGCTCGACGGCGATGACGTCGACCCGATCGCGATACCACGCCGCGACACCGCCGATCAACCCACCGCCGCCGACGGCGACGAGCAGCGTGTCGAGCTCAGGACACTGCTCCTCGACTTCCATGGCGAGCGTGCCCTGCCCGAGCAGCGTCTCGAGCTGGTCGTACGCATGCACCGGCATCGCGCCGGAGCTCGCGGCCCACTGCTCGCTCGCGGCGAGCGCGTCCGCGTACCGATCGCCGACGATCTCCACCCGCGCACCGTATTCGCGTAGCCGCGCGACCTTGGCCGGCGACGAGACCGTGGGCACGAAGATCTTGGCCTTGAGGCCGAGCGTCATCGCGGCGTACGCCACGGCCGCGCCATGATTGCCGCCCGACGCCGCGACCACGCCGGCAGGGGGCACGGGCCGCATGAGCAAATTGGCAAACGCGCCGCGCGCCTTGAACGAGCCGGAGCACTGCATCAGCTCGAGCTTGAACGAGATGGTGATTCCCGGCATCCCGAACTCGGTCGCCCGCACGCTCACCGACGGTGTGCGGCGCACATGCGGCTGGATCACGCGCTGCACGGCGCGAATCGCGCGGCCGGAGAGAGGGTCAGCGTCGAGCATCATGAAAGATACATGCGGGGCGGAGGGCAGCGCCCCAGCGGCAGACTGTCACTCCCACCGGCCGCTCTTGTTGCGGGTGGTGTGTTGCTGGTTCAGGGTCGTGGAGTCTGCTGCGAGGCGATGCAACCCGGCAACTCACCACGCGTAACCCGGTACCCGCGACAAAAGCGACCGGCGCGCGTGGCCGCGCCGTTTCTGCGCTACCGATCTCTCACGTCCGCCAGCTCCTGCTTCTTCACAAAATCGTACAACGTCACTCGCCGCAGATGGTAGTACGCCGTCCAGTAGCTCCGCAGCGCTTGGACGTACGAGAGGACCGCCGCGTCCTTGTCGTTCTGCGCGTTGTACAGATCCGTATTGCTGATCTTGCCGATCGTGTAGCGATTGCGCGCGACCTCGAACTGCTTCGCGGCGACCGTGTCGCCCTTGGCCGAGAGCACGAGGTTGCGCTGCGCCTGCTGCAACTGGAGCACCGAGAAGCGCGCGTCCTCGGCGAGTTGGTCGCGGCGCGTCTTGTTGTTCGCCTGCACCGCCTGCTCGCTCGCTTTCGCGGCTTCGACCTGCGCCCGGCCGGCGCCCCACTGGATCATCGGCATGTTGAGCCCGAGCTGGAGCTGCTGCTTGCCGAGCGGACTCTGATAGGCGCGTCCGAACACCGTCGACGTTTGGTTGAACCCAGCGCTCGCGAACAGCGTCGCGTTGAACCGGTTGTTGAGCGTCGCCGTCGTGATGCCGCGCCGGGCCTGCGTCTCGTCCAATTCATTCTGCTCGATCACGCTCGCGTTCTTGAGCGCCTCGCGCACGGCGGTATCCGGATCGGCGTCGACGGTCGGGATGGCATCCGGCGTCACGATGGTGAACGTCTCGCTCGTCGGAAACACGAGCTGGCGCCGGAGCGCGGCCTCCGAGCGGTCGCGCTGGAGCCGTGCGTCCTCCACCGAGGCGCGCGCGCGCAGCAAGGCGAGCTCGCTCTTGAGCAGATCGTTCTCGCCGATCTTGCCGACCTCGTAGCGCCCCTTGTTGAGCGTGTACAGCGTGTCGTTGACCGCGACGTTCGCCTCGGCGTTCGCCAGCGTCATCTGCGCCGCGTAGAGGTCGAAGAAGCTGCCCGCGATCTGGCCGGCCACGTCCTCGCGTGCCTCGAGGTACGCGCGCTCCGCGACCGTCGCGCTCAGCGACTGGAGCTTCTCGTTCCAGACGAGCGTGCGCGGCTTGAAGAGATCCTGCTGGAGCGAGACGACGACGGGCGTTGTCTGATAGTACTTCGAGTTCTGATCGCCGAAGAGATCGATCCGGCTCACCTCCGAGCCGATCGAGAGCTGGCCGCCGGTGAGCGGAATCTTCTGCGCCACCGTGAGGCCGATCGTCGACTGATTCTGCGCCTGGCCGATGAACTGCGTCGAGCCGTCGGGGAGCGTGATCGGGTTGATCCCGTGATTGAGGTTCGCCGCGTCGCCGGTGAGCAGCACCTGCGGCAGCAGCCCCGCGTTGAACGCGTCGTTGCTCGAGCGTGCGGCGTCGCGTACGCTGCGCGCGACCTGCGCCTGCGGCCCCTGGCGCTGCGCCATCGCGATCGCGTCCTGGAGCGTGAGCGTCCGCTGCGCGCCGGCGGCGGCCGCGATCGCCAGCCCCGCGGACGCCAGAATTGATGCTTTTAGCATACTCATTCACTCATATCGGAGACAGACGATCGGATCCTGCTTCGCCGCGCGCGAGGCCGGCATGATCCCGAACACGAGCCCGACGGCCACCGACACCCCGAAGGCGACGACCACCGACGCGAGCGAGACGATCGTGTGGATCTTGGCCAGATGGTCGATCGCCGAGGCGAGGATCATCCCGACGATGATGCCGGCGATCCCGCCGGCGAGGCTGATCATCACCGCTTCGGTGAGAAACTGCGCGAGCACGTCGCGCTGCGTCGCGCCGACCGCGCGCCGCACGCCGATCTCCTTGATCCGCTCGAGGATCGACGCGAGCATGATGTTCATGATCCCGATCCCGCCGACGACGAGGGAGATCGACGCGATCGCGCCCAGGACGATGTTGAAGATCGTCTTCGTGCGCTGCTGCTGCTTGAGCAGGAGCTCGGGGACCGAGATCTCGAAATCGACGACGTCGTTGTGCCGCCGCGTGAGCATCCGGCGCATCACGTCGGCCACCGACGTCACCGCGCTCGACTTGTCCACCTGCACGGTGATCTGATCGAGCTGATTGTAGTTCTTCTTCTCCGCGAGCTGGTCCTCGCTCTCCGTCGAATCGCTGCTCGTCACGTTGAACGCGCGCGACGCGGCTTCGACGTCCTGCTGCGTCACCTCGGCGCGATTGCGAAAGCGCACCAGCATGGTCGGCAGCGGGATGTAGACGTCCATGTTCACGTCGCGAATGCCGAGCTGCTGCGCCGTCTCCTGCGAGACTTTGCGATCCTCGAGGACGCCGATCACGGTGACCCACTCGTTTCCCACCTTGAGCTGGTGGCCGATCGGATCCTCCGTCGTGAAGAATCGGCTGCGCACCCCCTGCCCGATGATCGCCACCGGCTCGGCCGCGCTGAAGTGCTGCGGCACGAACTCGCCGCCTTCCGCCGTGTGCAGATTCATCATTCTGAAATACGGCGAGTCGACGCCGACGAGCTTGCCGGACCGGTGATGCCCTTCGCGTGTGATGACGCTGTTCAGCACCACCTCGCCGCTCGTCGCGCCGACGTCGGGGACTTCGCGCGCGATCGACTGCGCGTCGAGATACGTGAGCCCCGGCGTGAACTTCTTGGTGTCCTTCTTCGAATCATCCTTGTCGACCTTGCCCTCTTTCTGCTCGACGATCGGCGTGACGACGATGTTGTTCGCGCCGAGCAGCCGCATCTGCTCGAGGATCTCCTGCTCCGCGCCATTGCCGATCGCGAGCATCGCGATCACCGAGGCGACGCCGAAGAGGATGCCGAGCGACGTGAGCCCGGCGCGAAGCTTGTTGTGGCCCACGGCCTCCGCCGCCGTGCGGCCGCTGAACGCGACGTGCGCGGCCAGCGTCCGCAGACGCGACGTGGACGGACGCGGAGCGTCCGGCTCGATCGCGATCGTGGCCACGATCAGCGCTTCTTGGCGGACGCGGTCGGCGCGCTGGGCGCCGCGGACTTCGCCGGCAGTGACACGCCCTTCTGCGTGTCGGCTCCGGTCGATGCCGGCGGTGCGGCGCTCACGCCGGGCAACAGCGACGTCTTGATCTCCGAGCGGTCGGTCGGCGGCGAGAGCAGCACGTGATCGTCCGCCGCGAGCCCTTTGCGAATGGCGATCTCGTTGTCGTTCATCATGCCGGTCTCGACCTGCTGCTTCACCACCGAGCGGCCGTCCTTCTTGAACACGAAGGATCGTCCGCCCTCGCTCGTGACGGCTTCGATTGGCACGGAGAGCGCGTTGGGCAGGGACGCCGTGACGATCGCGTTGGACGTCGTCATGCCCGGTCGCAACGTCGTGTCGGCCTGGTCGACGTCGATCTTCACTTCAAAGACCTTTGAATCCTGGTTCGGCCGCTGCTCGCCGACGTTCGCGACCTCGGTGACCTTCCCGCTGAGCTTCTTGGTGGGATCGGCGTCGAGCGAGAGCTGCACCTTCTGGCCGACGGAGAGCTTCCGCACGTCGACTTCGTTCACGTACGTGTCGGACTCCATGTGCGAGAGATCGGGCAGCGTGGCGACCGCCGGGTCCCATGCGCTCCACTGCGAGCCGACGCCGCGCTTCTTTCCGTTCCACTCCCGCACGTAGATCACCATGCCGGGCGCCGGCGCCTTGATGGTGAACTGGCTCATCACGTCCTGAATGTTCTTGAGCTGATTCTGCTGTCGGCCAAGATCCGCGCCGACTGACGACATCTTCGCGACCGCCTGCTTGGTTTTCGTGTCGAGATTGCGCTTGGCCTGGTCGAGCGCGCGCTGCGCCTTCTCGTAGTCGATCTCCGCCTGCCGCTTGATGCTCGGCGCCTCGTAGGTCGCCTGCTCCTTCGCGATCTTCTTTTCCTCGAGACCGTATTCGGCCGTGCGCACGTCCTCGCGCGCCTGCGCGAGATTCAGCGCCGAGTCGAGCTGCGCGGTCGTGAAGTCCGCTTGTGCTTTTTGGAGATTCAGCGAGACGTCGGACATCTTGGTCGCCGCGGGCGCGCGGTCGAGCTCCGCGATGACGTCGCCTTCCTTCACGACGGTGCCTTCCGGCACGAGCGTCGCGATCTTGGTCTGGTAGACGTTGACCGCCTGCGCCTGCGTCGGACCGTTGATCGTCACCGACTTTTTCGCGCGCAGCTCGCCCGTGGTCGTGACGAGCACGTCGAACTCGCCCTGCTTCACCGCCGCGGTGAGCCCTGCTTCCGCTGCCGATGCCGTGGTCGGCCACTTGTACCAGGCGGCCAGGCCAACGACGACGACGGCCGTCAGCACCATGACGAGCCAGCGCTTCCGCAGGTATTGCATCGCAACATCCTCGAGCGGGTGGGGAGCGAACTGCGCGACGACTTCGCACTACCCTAGTAGTTGGGTATGCGAACAGCAATACGAAAATTGTTACGAAATGATGAAGGCCGGCGGCGGCGGATCGTTCTCCGCCGTCGCCGGTCTCGACCAGTGATTTGACACCGGATCGCTCCGATTGGTTGTGTTCACGCGCCCCGGCTGCCGGGCACGAGCATGAACGCGGAGGCGCTGGCCGCTAGAACAGCCCCACAATCTCCCCGCTCGGCAGCCGCGCCATCCGCTCCGCCGCCGGCTCCTTCGGCAGGCCGGGCATCGTCATGATGTCGCCACACTGCGCGACGACGAACCCCGCGCCGGCCGACGGACGCACCTCGTTCACCGAGATTCTGAACCCGCGCGGCCGGCCGAGCTTCGAGGGATCGTCGGTGAGCGAATACTGGGTCTTCGCCATGCAGATCGGCGTTCCGCCTAGACCGATCGACTCGAGGTAGTCGATCGCGCGCGCGGCGGTGGGCGAGTAGTCCGCGCCCTCGCCGCCGTAGATCTGCCGAACGATGATGTCGATCTTCTCTCGAATCGGCAGGTTGGTCGGATAGAGCGGCCGGAACTCCGCCGCCTTGCTGTCGAGGAGCCGGAGCACTTCCGCGCCGAGCGCTTCGCCGCCGGCGCCGCCCTTCTCCCACACTTCGGTGAGCGCGACCGGGAGCCCGAGGCGATCGGCGCAGTCCATCACCATCTGGAGCTCGGCTTCCGTGTCGCTCGTGCGGCGGTTGAGCGCCACCACCGCGGGCACGCCGAAGTGGCGCACGTTCTCGATGTGCTTCTCGAGGTTCGGGAGGCCGCGCTCCAGCGCCGCGAGATCCTCGGTGCCGAGATCCTTCTTGTCGTGGCCGCCGTGCATCTTGAGCGAGCGTACGGTGGCGACGATGACCGCGGCCTCCGGGTTGAGCCCGCCCATACGACATTTGATATCAAAGAACTTTTCAACGCCCAGGTCGGAGCCGAACCCGGCCTCCGTGACGACGAGGTCCGCGAGCGCCAGCGCCGACTTCGTGGCGAGAATGCTGTTGCAGCCGTGCGCGATGTTGCCGAACGGACCGGCGTGGACGAACGCCGGCCCGCCTTCCAGTGTCTGCACCAGGTTCGGCCGGATCGCGTCCTTGAGCAGGAGCGCCATCGCGCCGGTCGCGCGCAGCTCGCCCGCGGTGACGGGCCGCCGCGCGCTCCCCGCCGTCGAGCCGATGATGATGCGCGCCAGCCGCTCCTCGAGATCCTGCGGGCTCGTCGCCAACGCGACGATCGCCATCACCTCGCTCGCCGGAATGATCACGAACCGTTCTTCGCGCGGAATGCCGTCGCCCATACCGCCCAGACCGATGATCACGTTGCGCAGCGCGCGATCGTTCATGTCGATCGTGCGCGGCCAGGTGATGCGGCGCGGATCGATGCCGAGCGCGTTGCCCTGTTGCAGATGGTTGTCGAGCAGCGCGCTCAGGAGCGCGTGCGCCGTGGAGATCGCGTGGAAGTCGCCGGTGAAGTGCAGGTTGATGTCTTCCATCGGCACCACCTGCGCGTAGCCGCCGCCCGCCGCGCCGCCCTTCATGCCGAACACCGGCCCGAGGCTCGGCTCGCGAATGCAGAGTGCGACCTTCTGCCCCATGCGCCGGAGCGCCTGCGCGAGTCCGACCGAGACGGTGCTCTTCCCCTCGCCGGCCGGCGTGGGATTCGTCGCCGTGACGACCACGAGGCGCCCGCGCGTGGGCTGCTGCGCGATCTCGAGGGGGATCTTCGCCTTGTACTTGCCGTAGAAATCGAGGTCGTCGCGACCGAGCCCGAGCTCGGCGGCCACGTCTTCGATGGGGCGCATCTTCACCCGTTGGGCGATTTCGATATCCGACGGAACGGCCATTGTGCTCACGGCGAGATCCTCGTTGTCCAATGTCAGCGCGCGTCAGACGCGCGGCGGCTCAGGTGAGTCGGTTCGGTTCGGCGTACACGTTCGCGGTGCGTCCGCGAAGCAATCCAACCAGCGTCACGCCCGACGCACTGGCGAGGCGGATCGCCAGCCCGGTGGGGCGCGAGATCGCGGCGAGCAGCTCGACGCCACGCACCGCGCACTTCTGGACCATCTCGTAGCTCGCCCGGCTCGTCACGACGACGAACCCGGTGTTGGCCGGTGTCCCGGCGCGGGCGAGCGCGCCGAGCAGCTTGTCGAGCGCGTTGTGCCGCCCGACGTCCTCGCGCACGAGCTCGACCCGGCCGGATCGCGTCGCCCAGGCGGCGGCATGCACTGTGCTAGTTTCATTATTCAATTTCTGTAATGCGCCGAGCTCGTGCGCCGCCAGGAAGAGCGCGTCGGGCGTGACGTCGAGGGTATGCGGCAGCGGGCCGGGGGCGTGGAACAAGCCGCCGATGCTCTCGATGCCGCACAACCCGCAGCTCGTGCGCATCGGCATGCCGCGCGCGCGGTCCTTGAGCGCTTCGCCGCGCGCGACCGGCACGTGCATCTGGAGCTCGACGCCGTGGCTCGCGTGCACGACGTCGATGCGCTCGATCTCGGCCCCGGATTCGACGATGCACTCGGTGAGGCTGAAGCCCACCGCGAGATCCTCGAGGTCCGACGGCGTGGCCATGGTCACCACGTGCGATCGCCCGTTGTAGACGAACGCGATCGGCGCCTCCTCGGCTACCGTCGCGGACGCGGCGTCGATCGTGTCTTCCGCGACACGCACGATCGGTATGGTCGAGGAGACCTGGCCGAACACGGGCCCGACGAACCGCAGCTCAGTGCGCGCCGTTCCCACGCACATCCTCGGCGGCGGCAGAACGATTCTGGACGAAGCGCCATCCGAATCGGCCTTTGATGCACAGGTTGCCCTGCGTGATCGGATTCTCGAGCGGCGATGTGGCCTTCACGATCTCGCCGTCGATCACGTGCAGCGTGAGCGTGCAGCCCACGCCGCAGTATGGACAGATCGTATCCGTCGTCGCGTGCGCGTCGCGCCACGTGCCGTCGGCGCGCATGTCGAACTCCGTCTTCGCCATGAGCGCCCCGGTCGGGCAGACGGCGATGCAATTGCCGCAATACACGCACGCCGATTCGGGAAGCGGCACCGCGAACTCGGTCGAGATGTGCGCGTCGAACCCGCGCCCCGCGACGGCGATCGCGAACGTGTTCTGATGATCCGGTCCGCACGCTTCGACGCACTTGTAGCACAGAATGCACTTGGCGTAGTCGCGGACGTAGAGCTCGTTGTCGATTGTACTCGGCTGCGCAACCGTCGCGGCGTACCGAACGTCCGGCTCGTCGTGATGCCCCGGTGCGGCCGCTTCGCGCGTACCCGCCGGCGCGGGCGGCGCGGGTGGTCCGAAGCGCTGCGGTTTGGCGTCGTACGCTTCGATCCATTCCGCCACCTGCGGCGTGGTCGACAGATCGACGGACGACGCGAGGAGCTCGAGCACGAGCTTGCGGCTGTGCTTCACGCGCGGCGAATCGGTGTGCACCACCATCCCCTCTTCCGCCGCGCGCGAGCACGACGGCACGAGCACGCGCGCACCCTCGACCTCCACCACACAGATCCGGCACGCGTTCACGGGATGCAGCGTGTCGAGGAAGCAGAGCGTCGGTATCTCCACACCGATCTCACGGCAGGCGGCCAGGACCGTCGTGCCCTCGGGCACGGTCACGGATTGCGCATCGATCGTGAGCGTCACCGTGCGCGCGGCCGTGCGGCGCGACCGATCGGTCGCGATCGTCGGACGTTGAAGTTGAACGAGTGGTCCGGTGTGAACGGCGGTCAACGGTGCGACTCCGCGTGCAGGTCCTGGATCAAGGTGCCGAGGTGGGTTGGATTGTGATCGAAACGCGAACTATGCGGACACCTCCGAACGAGGCGCCGACCAACATGTGAATGTCGGCTCGACCAGCCGCCCTGATCTTCTTCGCGCCTCGTTCACCTCATTCGCCCAAGTCCGCGTCCCAAATGCAATCCAACCGTACCCCGGCGCTCGTCACTTCGAATTCAATACACCAACCCTGTGAATCGCCGACTCGATCGCCGCGTACGCAGTCTGACCGAGTCCGCAGATCGACGCATCCTTCATCGCAAGTCCAACCTCGTCGAGCAGCGCGATCTCCCGCGCCACCCCGCCGATCGGCTTCCGCAGCGCGATCCGATGCAACGCTTCTTCCTGACGCACGGTCCCGACGCGGCACGGCACGCACTGCCCGCACGATTCATCGCGGAAGAACGACGCGATGCGAAGGAGAATCTGCGTCATGTCCACCGTATCGTCGAATGCGACGATCACGCCCGAGCCGAGCGTCGCGTTCGCGGCGCGCGCGCCTTCGAACGTCAGCGGAATGTCGAGCTCGTTCGGCCCGACAAAGACGCCGGCGGCGCCGCCCAACAGTATCGCCTGCAGCGCGCGGCCATGGGCGACACCGCCCGCCATCTCGAGCATCTCCCGCAGCGTGGCGCCAAACGGCACCTCGTAGACGCCCGGCTTCGTGACATTCCCGCTCACGCAAAAAAGCTTCGGTCCCGTCGACAGCGCGGTCCCGATCGATGCGTACGGCGCACCGCCTTCGAGCACGATGAGCGGAATGTTCGCGAGCGTCTCGACGTTGTTGACGACCGTCGGCAGTCCAAAGAGGCCCGCCTGCGCCGGAAACGGCGGCTTGTTGCGCGGTTCGCCGCGATAGCCCTCGATCGAATTGAAGATCGCCGTCTCTTCACCGCAGATGTACGCGCCGGCGCCTCGGCGAATTTCGATCTCGAACGTGATCCCTGTGCCTAGAATGTCCTGACCGAGAAATCCCTGCGCGCGCGATTGATCGATCGCATGCTGCATCCGCGCGGCGCCGAGTGGATACTCCCCGCGAATGTAGACGAACCCGCGCTCGCACGCGGTAGCGAATCCGGCGATGGTCATCGCCTCGACGATCGCGAACGGATCGCCGTCGAGCAGCACGCGATCCTTGAACGTGCCAGGCTCCGACTCGTCCGCGTTGCAGATGAGGTAGTGAGGCCGCGCGACCTGCTTCGCGACCGCTTCCCATTTCTTCCCGGTGGGGAACGCCGCACCGCCGCGGCCCATGAGCTTGGACGCGATGACTTCATCGATGACGCCTTCCGCGCCGATCTCGATCGCGCGCCGAAGTGCATCGAACCCGCCAGAGGCGCGGTATGCCGCGATGCTCTCCGGATCGACCACGCCGACGCGGCGCAGCAGGCGCAGGGATGGCTGACCGCGCTGCGGGATCTGTGTCGTCATTCCGAGCGCAGTCGAGGAATCCGGGCTCGTGGAGGCAACGGTCCGCAACGAGCCCACATTCCTCGACTCGCGTTGCTCGTTCGGAATGACAGCGCCGCTTGCCAGACCCCGCGCCTTCTCCACCGTCATCTCCGCCACCAGCGACTCCACCGCCTCGACCCCCGCCTGCTGCACGAACGCCGCCGGCGCGTGATCACACATTCCTAAACACGGTGACCGCATCCACACCGTCCCATTCGGATCGACCGACACGTGCTCGCCGTTCGGCGCGTGCGCATGCGCCGGCCCGAGCGTGCGCTCGATCTGCTCGATCAGCTCCGCGGCGCCCTTGCAGCGGCATGCGATGTCGTCGCACACGTGCAGCACGCGCGGCGCGCGCGGCGTCGTGGAGAGGAGCGCGTAGAACGTCGCGACGCCCCACGCGTCGGCCGGCGGCACGCCGAGCCGTGCGCACACGTACTCGATTCCCGTTTCGCTGACCCAGCCAACTCGCGCCTGAAGCGCACGGAGCGCCGACAGCAGCATGTGGCGGTTTTCGCGCGTGGTGCGGCCGCCGACGTACGAGACGTGCCCGTCCAGCGGATTTCCGCGC
>Ga0207702_10003523_pt1 | contig 14267 bp, 12 predicted proteins | sample KBSCornC62_FD_184302 | JGI IMG/M metagenome (GOLD analysis project Ga0207702, IMG submission 184302) | Corn rhizosphere microbial communities from Kellogg Biological Station, Michigan, USA - KBS Corn C6-2 (SPAdes) (version 2) | ecosystem: Host-associated > Plants > Roots > Rhizosphere > Soil ...
CGCAACCAATGTCGGCAGGCAGTTCCGGCCCGACAATCCGCTGCTTCCCAACTACAAATATGTGCCGATCGGCTATCACGGGCGCGCAAGTTCGGTGCGCGTTTCGGGGGAGCCTGTGGTCCGCCCATCGGGCCAGCGTAAAGCACCGGACGCCGACGCGCCGGAGTACGGGCCCAGCCGGCGTCTCGATTACGAGCTGGAGCTTGGGCTGTGGATTGGGCGCGGCAACGAACTCGGCCAGCCGATCCCCATCGATCACGCAGAGGATCATATCGCGGGCTGGTGTCTCCTGAACGACTGGTCGGCGCGCGATCTTCAGGCGTGGGAATATCAGCCGCTGGGGCCGTTCCTCGCCAAGAATTTCCTGACCAGCGTCAGCCCGTGGGTAATCACTGCCGAAGCGCTGGAGCCGTTCCGCCGGCCGATGCCTCCGCGCCCGGAGGGCGATCCCGATCCGCTCGCCTATCTCAGCGGCGGTCATGCCTATTCCATCCAGCTGGAGGCGACGCTGTCGACCGCAGAGATGCGTCAGCGCGGCATGCCGCCGCATGTGCTCTCGCGAGGTGACGCCGCAGCGGCCATGTACTGGAATGCGGCACAGATCGTCACTCACCACGCATCGAACGGCTGTAACCTCCAGCCCGGCGACCTGATCGGAACCGGAACCCTCTCGACCGACAGCGACAGCGGCCTCGGCTCGCTCCTCGAGATCGGCCGCGGCGACAAGCAGCCGATCCAGCTCCCGACCGGGGAAACCCGAAACTTCCTTGATGATGGGGACGAGATCACGCTGCGGGCATGGTGCGAAGCCGAAGGCGCCGTCCGCATCGGCTTTGGAGAATGCGTCGGACGAGTGACCGGCTGAACCGCCTCCCGTCGAAAACTCCCAACGTGTGGAGGGCAACGGTTGCGCGGGGCCAGCGCGCTACTAAGCTTCTGCGGAATCCGGAGAAATCAGCATGCAAAATCTGCCGCGACTGACCCTTTTGCTCGCAAGCGCGTCTGCGTTGGCGGCGTGCGCGACGGCGCCCCAAACGGCTGTCGCTCCTCTGCCGCCCCACACGGCTACAGCGGCCGTTGCACCTGTAGCACCTCCAGAGCCGCAGGCTGCGCCGCTCAGTGCGCTGGTTCAGGACGTCAACATCCCGCATACCGAATTCCATCTCGCTAACGGCCTGACGGTGATCGTCCACGAGGATCATAAGGCGCCGGTGGTCGCGGTCAGCGCCTGGTACAATGTCGGATCGAAGGATGAGCAGCCGGGGAAGGACGGCTACGCGCATTTGTTCGAGCATCTGATGTTCACCGGATCGGACAATCTGCCGGGCGATTATTTCAAATATCTGCAGCAGCTCGGCGCCACCGATTACAACGGCACCACCTGGTTCGATCGCACCAACTATTTCGAGACGGTGCCGAAGGCCGGGCTCGAACGCGCGCTGTTCATGGAAAGCGATCGCATGGGCTATCTGCTCGGATCGCTGAACCAGAAAAGGCTCGATGCGCAGCGGGCGGTTGTCGAAAATGAGAAGCGGCAGGACGACAACCAGCCGGGCGGCCTGGTCCAGTACGAGCTGCTGGCCGATCTGTTCCCGCCGGGGCACCCCTATCACCATCCGACAATCGGCTCGATCCCGGATCTCGACAAGGCGACTCTTGCCGATGTGAAGGAGTGGTTCATCAACCACTATGGACCCAACAATGCGGTGCTGGTGCTGGCGGGAGACGTGACTCCAGCCGAGGCACGGCCGCTGGTCGAGAAATATTTCGGGCCCATTGCCAGAGGTCCGGTCAATGTGCCTGCGGCGGCCGACGTGCCGACCCTCGCCGAACCGAAGACGGTCGTGATGAAGGATCGCGTGGCGGCCGTCCAGCTGCAGCGCGACTGGGCGGTTCCCGGTATGACCGATATCCGCGACCTTGCCGCGCTGGACCTCGGTTCGTCCATCCTTGGAGGCCTTGCTAGCTCGCGGCTCGACCAGATCCTGGTGCGTCAGGAGAAACTGGCCGTCTCCGTCAGCGCGAACCTGCAGCCGTTCCAGCGGATCAGCCTCTTCGAGATCGATGCTTCGGTAAAGCCCGGCGTCGATCCGGCGCTGGTCGACAAACGCATCGGCGAAATCCTCACCGACTTCATTGCCAACGGACCCACGGCCGATGAGGTCCAGCGCGCGGCTACCGACGAGGTCAGCGGCCGCATCCACGGTCTTGAGAAAGTCGGCGGCCAGGACGGAAAAGCCGTTGCCCTCGCCGAAGGGCAGCTACTTGCCGGAGATTCCGATTACTACAAGAAATCGCTCGATGCCTACGCGTCGATGACTCCGGCCGACATCAAGGCCGCGATGCAGAAGTGGATCACGCGACCGGCGGTCGAGATCAAGGTCGAGCCGGGCGACCGGCCACCCTACCAGGAATCCACCTACAAGCCGTCGGGAAAAAGCGCCGACCTCAAGATTCCGATCGTCAAGCGGGCGATCCCGCCGATCGGCCAGCCCGAGCTGCTGCACTTCCCGACGATCGAGCACGCCACCTTGTCGAACGGAATGAGGGTCGAATACGCGCAGAGGACCGCGGTTCCGGTCACGCGCGCCGATCTGTGGTTCGACGCCGGCTACTCGGCGGACGCTCCCAATCAGCGCGGACTGCAGAATTTGACAATGAGCCTACTCGACGAAGGCGCTGCCGGCCTCACCTCGCAGCAGATCGCCGAGCGGGAAGAGCGGCTGGGTGCGGCAATCTCAGCGGACGGCGGGGCGGACCGCAGCGCAATCAGCCTCTCTGCCCTCTCCACAAACCTCGCTCCTTCGCTCGATCTGATGGCCGACATTGCCGAACGCCCGACATTCGATCCCAACGATATCGAGCGGGTGCGTGCGCAGGTGCTGACCGGAATAGCCGAGCAGCAGAAGGACCCCGACGGAATCGCCGCTCGCGCGCTTCCGCCGCTGCTTTACGGCGCGGACTACCCCTACGGAACGACGGCGGCCGGCGATCCGGCCGCGGTGAAGGGATTCACACGCGCGGATATCGTCGGATTCCAGCAGCACTGGCTGCGTCTGGACAATGCCCAACTGTTCGTGGTGTCGGACCGGCCGCTCGCAGAGATCCTGCCGATGCTCGATCAGCGCTTCGGCCATTGGACTGCCCCTGCCGTTCCAAGGGGCGAGAAGCAGTTTCCTGCTTCTCCGCCTCAGCCGTCGAAGGAACAGATCGTCCTCATCGACCGGCCCGGGTCGCCGCAGTCGGTGATCGCCGGCGGCGAGATCACGCCGATCAATCCGGAAGGGCCTATGGCTGCGATCACCGCGGCGAACGACGTGCTCGGCGGAAGCTTCCTGTCGCGGATGAACATGGACATTCGCGAGACCAAGGGCTGGTCCTATGGCGTCAGCGGCGGAGTCTCGCTCCATCAGAAGATCGCACCCTATGTGGTCAGCGCTCCGGTGCAGGCGGACCGCACCGGCGATTCCATCGCGGCGATCCGCTCAGACATGCGCGATTTCCTGACGACCAAGCCGGCCACCGACGAAGAACTCAAGCGGACGATCACCAACCTGACGGATGCTCTCCCCGGCGAATTCGAAACGGGGGAATCGGTGCTGAGCGCGATGGAGACTCAGGCGCTGCTGAACCGGCCGGACAATTATTACGAGCTCTTGCAGCGCCAGTATGAGGGCCTGACGAAGGCGCAGCTGGATGCAGCCCTTCGCGGCGTGGTGAATCCGGACGGCTTCGTCTGGGTTGTGGTCGGTGACGCGGCAAAGGTGAAGCCGCAGCTGGAGAAGCTCGGGATTCCGGTGCAGGAAATGCAGCCAAAGTAATTTAACTGGAACGCGAGCGGCACCCGCGACTTACGTTCCCCGTGAACGTCCAGCCGAGTCCTGAGCAGCTTCAAAAGCAGGATGGCCTGCCAGTGCCGCGGCGCTACTGGTCGGCGGCTGCCATCTGGCTCGCGCTGACTATGGCGGTTCTGGACGGCACGATCATGAATGTAGCCGTGCCGATCATCGGCCGTGAGCTTGGCGCCTCACCGGCAACTTCGGTGTGGGTGATCAACGCCTATCAGTTGACGATCACGATCCTGCTGCTGCCCTTCGCCGCCCTCGGCGATCGGATCGGTTATCGCCGCATCTACATACCGGCACTCGTCCTGTTCACTCTGGGATCGCTCGGATCGGCCCTCTCGCGCAGCCTGGTGGCCCTCATCGGCGCCCGCATCTTCCAGGGCGTTGGAGCGGCGGGAATCATGAGCATGAACGCTGCGCTGGTGCGGCTGACCTGGCCGGCCAACAGGCTCGGCCGCGGCATGGGCTATAATGCGATGATCCTGTCTGCCTCGGCTGCCGCCGGCCCGACCCTCGCAGCCATCATTCTCAGCGTCGCTCGCTGGCCGTGGCTGTTCCTGATCAACCTGCCGCTTGGGGTCGCTGCGGTGGCCATCGGAATGCGCTGCCTTCCGAGTGCTCGTGGCGACAGCGAGGGCTTCGACTGGTTCTCGGCCGTCCTCAGCGCCTTGATGATGGGGCTCGTCGTCTACGGCGCCGACGAATATGCGCGAACCGAGGCGCCAGTCATTCTCGGGGTTATTGCCGCCGGGATTGCCGCCGGTGCGCTGCTGGTCTGGCGTGAATGGTCGGATCCGGCGCCGTTGATTCCGCTCGACTTGCTCAAGATTCCGATCTTTTCGATGTCGATCGCCACCTCGATCGTCTCCTTTGCCGCGCAGATGCTAGCCTACGTCACGCTCCCGTTCCTATTCGAATCGGTGCTCGGGCGCAGCGTCCTGGAGACGGGATTCCTGATGACGCCCTGGCCGCTTGCACTCGGCGTTGTCGCGCCTTTCGCCGGACGGCTAGCGGATCGCTATCCTGCCGGACTGCTTGGCGGCATCGGTCTCGGCGTGATGGCGGTCGGGCTGTTCCTGTTGTCGCGTCTGGGAAACCATCCGGACACATTGCAAATTGCGTGGCGGATGGCTGTATGCGGCGCAGGGTTCGGTTTTTTCCAGTCGCCGAACAATCGAACGATGATCGTCGCAGCTCCGCGTCACCGTTCCGGAGCGGCAGGGGGGATGCTGGCGACCGCGAGGCTTCTTGGGCAGACCTCCGGCGCGGTTGCGGTCGCGGCGGCGTTTCACCTGTTCGGCGTGAAGGTGGGGCCGGAGCTCCTGTTCGCTGCGGCGATCGCGGCGGCTATTGCCGCGCTCATCAGCCTGACGCGCCTGCGCACCGAAACCCGCCGGCATTGGAATTCGGTCGAGCCGATGATCGGCTAGAGCGTCACTCGCGTGACGTGGCCCATCTTCCGGCCTGGGCGCGGCTCACCCTTGCCGTAGAGATGCACGTGAGCTCCCGGCTCGGCCATTAGCTGAGGCCAGGCCTTCACTTCTTCCCCGAGCAGGTTTTCCATCGTCGACGGGCCCGTGCGGCTCGTGAGGCCAAGCGGGAGCCCGCAGATCGCCCGGATATGCTGCTCGAATTGGGAAGTGACCGCCCCCTCGATCGTCCAGTGGCCGCTGTTGTGCACACGCGGCGCAATCTCGTTCACCAGTGGGCCTCCCGCGGTCGCGAAGAATTCCACCGTCAGCACGCCGATATGGCCCAGCGCCTCGGCGATTGCGGTGGCTACGCGAGCAGCCTCGGCCGCATGGCGCTCGACCGATTGCCCCGCGGGAACCGTCGAACGTCTCAGGATTCCGCTGTCATGCTCGTTGAGCGGCAGGTCCCAGACCACGGTGCTTCCATCGGCCGAGCGGGCGAGGATCACGGAAAATTCGCAATCAAAATCGACCCGCGCCTCGGCGACCGCCGGTTCGCGGCGGATCTGGTCCCATGCATTGAGCGCCGAGCCCGGCTCAAGCGCCCAGGCCTGCCCCTTGCCGTCATAGCCGTAGCGACGCGTTTTCAGGACCAGCGGGGTACCGAGCCGCTCCTCCGCCTCCCGGGCATCGGCTTCGCTGTCGACCCGCATCCACGGACCGGCCTTCGCCCCAGCCTTCTCGATGAATTCCTTTTCGAGCCCCCGCTCCTGGCCAATCTCGAGCGACCGCAGCGAAGGCCGCAGACTGTCGGCAATCGCGCCGAGTGCGCCGGTCGCGATATTCTCGAACTCATAAGTGACGATGTCGCAGGAGGCGGCGAAGCGGCGAAGCGCCTCGGCATCGAGGTAATCGCCGCGGGTAAACTCTGAACTGACCGCCACGGCAGGCGGGTCGGCTTCCGGAGCGAAGACGTGGCAGCGGTAGCCGAGCTGGGCCGCTGCGACAGCCAGCATCTTGCCGAGCTGCCCACCCCCGAGGATACCGATGGTCGAACCTGGCGGGATCGTCATTCGGGCGTTTCAGCCACCGAAGCTGTCTGCTCGGACCGATGCCGTTCCAGCCGCTCGCCGAGCGCACTGTCGCAGGTGGCGAGGATCGAAGCGGCGAGCAAAGCGGCGTTGATCGCCCCCGCCTTGCCGATCGCAAGCGTCCCCACTGGCACGCCAGCCGGCATTTGCACTATCGACAGTAGGCTATCCATGCCCTTCAGCGACTGACTCTCGACCGGCACTCCAAGCACCGGCAGGTTCGTCATCGATGCAGCCATTCCGGGGAGATGGGCCGCACCACCCGCGCCGGCGATAATCACCTTCAGCCCGCGGTCCTTGGCGCCATGCGCATAATCGTAGAGCCGCTTTGGAGTCCTGTGCGCGGAAACCACCTTGGCCTCATAGGAAACGCCGAGCGCGTCCAGCATCTCGGCGGCATGGCGCATCGTCTCCCAGTCCGACTTGCTGCCCATGATGATCCCGACCTGGGGCTCAGCCAACGTCACGTGCTCCGGATGAACTCTTCGAAGCGCAGTCGTTTAGGAAGATGTGTCCCATGCTGCAACGCCGCTGATGGTTAGCATTTTCCATGATTGGAAATCGGGTTATGTCACGCGTCCTGATCGGGGGCCGAGTAGATGGACGATCAAATAGTTAGCTTGTCGGATGCCGAGGCGCTGGTTGCGGAGATCAAGCGTCTACGGGCCAAGGTTATTGCCCTCGAAGAGCGCGTTCGTCAGCTCGACCAGCTCGCTCACTGCGATCCACTGATCGGCCTGCCCAATCGAAGAAGCTTCAGCGCGCGTCTCGAAAGCCTGATCGCATCGGTCGAGCGCTACGGCGATCCGGCCGCAATGCTGTTCGTCGATCTCGACGGCCTTAAGCGAATCAACGACCAGTTCGGGCATAAGGCGGGTGACCAGGCGCTGATCGAAGTGTCGGAAATGCTGGTCTCTACCGTTCGAAGATCCGACTTCGTCGCGCGGCTCGGAGGCGACGAATTCGGGGTGCTGCTGGAGCGCGCAGACGAGCAGGGAGCGTGGGAAATGGCGCTGCGGATCGTCGAGACGGTCACTCAGTCGCAATTCCGTTTTGACGGCAATTGCCTGCCCCTCAGCGTGGCGGTGGGTGTCGGAATGATCGCGGCAGGCGATGATCCGCAGTCAGTGATCGACCGCGCCGACAAGGAAATGTATCGGGTGAAGGCCGCCTGACTCTAGCCGTTACGGACTAATGGGCGGCCGAGTCCTCCTTGGACTTGGCGTCCTTATAGAGATCATAGTCACTCGGGCCGTTGCTGAACGCCTCGCGCCAGTCTTCTCCCTTGACCGCCTTGACCACCGCAGTCGCCACCCGGATCACCGGTTCCATCACCGGGATCGCTCCCCCAGGCGCACCGGGAGTGCCGGGGCCAAACGTGGCTGCGGATGCTTGGACGTTCGCCATCTGGCCTGAGCGCGGAGTCGGATCCTCCGTCTCACCCTTCTCTCGAAAGAATCGCCTCATCGTGGGGTCGATCCGGTAACGGCTGCTGCCGCTTCGCTCTCCGCAAACGACGATCGTATCCGGCGCGGTCGCTCTGCAGCTTGCGGCGGGTTTGTTTGCCTCGGTCGAGCTTCCGTTCGTGGGTGCGGCTGGGGGCTCGGCAACTGCCGCCGCAGTTGAAATCAGCGCCAGAGCGCCAAATGCCCGAACCTGGAGCATTGCGCCTAAATAACACATAGGCGCGGTAGTCACTACCCGAGCCGGCGGAGCAACCAGGCTGCGTTAGCTTTCGCTCAAATAATAGCTGTCCAGCACCGTGAGGTCGTCGGCAAGCTCATAAACCAGCGGCTGCCCGGTCGGAATCTCGACTCCGGCAATGTCGTCGTCACCGATGTTCGACAGATGCTTCACCAGCGCTCGGATCGAGTTTCCGTGCGCCGCGATCAGCACCCGTTCGCCCTTGCGCAGCGCCGGGGCGATCGCCTCTTCCCAATAGGGCAACACCCGCTCGATTGTGTCCTTCAGGCTCTCGGTCTCGGGCACGTCGATCCCGGCGTACCGAGGATCGCTGCTGACGTCCCACTGGCTTCCCCGCTCGAGCGGCGGCGGCGGAACATCGAACGAGCGGCGCCAGATCTTGACCTGCTCGTCCCCGACTTTCTCGCGCATCTCCTGTTTGTTGAGGCCAGTCAGGCCCCCATAGTGGCGCTCATTCAGCCGCCAGTTCTTGTGGACTGGAAGCCACAACCGCCCCATCGATTCGAGCGCCAGGTCGAGCGTCTTGATCGCCCGGGTCAGCAGGCTGGTGAAGCAGATGTCGAAGTCGAGACCGCGCTCCTTCATCAGGGCGCCCGCGGCGACCGCTTCCTCGATCCCTTGTTCCGACAGGCTGACATCCCACCAGCCGGTGAAGCGGTTTTCCAGATTCCATTGCGACTGGCCGTGACGAAGAAGAACGAGAAGCGGCATTAGCGAGCTTTCTTGGCGGATTTGAGCTCCGGCAGGATCAGCCGCAGCGATTCGAGGCAGGAATGGGCGAGGTGCTTGGATCGGTCAGGCGACCAGCCGTAAACCGGATCGGGCAGATCGAAATTGTCCTTGAACGGCATTTCCAAAGTCATCGACACACAGCCGTAGCGCTCGGCCAGCTGCGTCGTCGACATCGACATATTTGCGTGGCCTGGAGCAGAAATTTCGTATCCTTGCTGCGTCTGGAAATCCGGCGAGACTCGCTCCAGCGTGTCGCTGAATAGCTTGAACAGCCGCGCCTGCCGGTCGGTGAAGGACGGAATGCCTTCGAAGCCAGCAAGAAAATTGGCCGGAATCGCCTCGTCGCCATGCACGTCCATCGCGAAATCGGGCGGGTTCTCGTCCATCGCATTGCGCACGCACAGCACTTCCGGGCTCTTTTCTGCCGATGGTGCATGCCATTCGCGGTTGAGGTTCACACCGACTGCATTGGTTCGGAGATGCCCACGGCGGGATCCGTCCGGGTTCATGTTTGGAACGATCCGGAACGTGCATTCCTTGCGGAGCACCCGCGTCGTCGGGTCTTCAAGATCGGCGAGCTTTTCCAGAGCGCCTTCCATCCACCATTCGGCCATCGTCTCGCCGGGATGCTGACGCGCATAGAGCCACACGTTGAGATCGCCTTCGCCGAATGTCAGGCAGTCGAGATCCTGCCCATCCAGGCTTTTGCCGAGTGAGGAATAGGCAACGCCCGGAAGCGACGCGACCGAAGTAATGAGGTCGTGGTGCCGCTCCATTGAATAGGGGGCGAAATAAGCAACCCAGGTGATGTCCTCGACCGGAGTGAAGCGGATGGTGAGCACGCCGTCGGAATAGCTTGTGCCTTCGCTCCGGACCCACTCTTCACGATCATAGGAAATGCAGGCGCGGTAATCGGGCCAGCCGAGCGGATAGGCCGACCCGGCACAATTGGTGATGCGCAGGGTCACTTCCCGGCCTTTCCCGCCGGCGACGCGGAAATAGAACCACTGGTAGAAGTCCGACATGTGGTCCTTGACGATCTCAAGGTCGGCACTGTTGCCGTCCTGATGGACGAGCCGGATGTTGCCCGCGTCGAACGCGCTCGAAATGATGAGTGCCATCGAACCTCTTGAAATTCGGCAGGAGGAAATGCCGCCGCTGATAAGGCCGCAATTCCGCTGACGCAAACAGCGCCCATGACCCATGTTAGTCTTTGCCGACTCTTAACACCTTGCGTGCAATGGCGGGTCGAACTCGGAAGGTGGGCGGTTCGTGGCTCGATTGAAAAGCAAGGCTGTGAAACTCGCGAGCAGCCACATCATTACCACTTGCGCGACGCTGGCGGCGATACTTCTATTCGTCGGCCTTGGCAGTCAGGTCTTACCGATCGCTGCAACGGGCGGATCGCTGCCCTATTCGTCCGGGGTGCTAAGGGTCGCCTTTATCCTGAACATAGCGATCATCCTGTTCGGATGGCGCCGGGCAAAGGACCTGCGTCAAGCGCTCGACGCCTACGACGCGGCCGAATCTACTGCTCACCGGAATGCAAATACGGACTCCATTACCGGTCTGTGGAATAGGCGCGAGCTCATGCGTGTCGTTGCGGAAGCGGTTGAGGCCCGGCAGAGCGGCGTCTTGCTCCTGCTCGACCTGGATCACTTCAAGCGCATCAACGATCTGCATGGTCATTTCGTTGGGGACGAATTGCTTCGCTCGGTAGCGGAACGCCTGACCAGCATTGCCCCACCGGATTCCTGCTGCGCCCGGATCGGTGGCGACGAATTTGCGGTCTTGATGGTGAATGTTTCGGAATCTCAGGCGCAAGCGGCAGCCGAAGCTGTTCTGGAAAGCCTGAAGACGCCGCTCTCTGTGGACAATGTCCAGGCGCACGCCTCCGGCTCGATTGGCCTTGCGCCCCTTCAGCGTTGCTCCAGCGGCGAACTGCTGATGCGGCACGCCGATGTCGCGCTTTACGGGGCCAAGAGAGCCGGAAGGAACTGCTTCGCCTGGTTCGACGCGAAGACCGAGCGCGAGCTTGCCCATAGGCTTCGGCAGGAAGAGGATTTTCGCCGGGCCCTCGAGAATGGCGAGTTCGTGCCCTTCTTCCAACCGCTCATTGATCTCGAAACGCGCGAGGTGGTGGGGTTTGAAGCTCTGGCTCGCTGGAACTCGTCGCGCGGGCTGCTGGAGGCGGAAGAATTCATAGAAGTTGCCGAAAGAACCGGCCTGATCGGCCCGCTCACCTTCTCCATCCTGGAGCAATCGCTTCAGGAGGCACGCAACTGGCCGACACGCCTAAAGCTGGCGATCAACATCTCACCCGTTCAGTTCCGGGACCTGAGGCTCGCCGAGCAGATCGCGAAGCTGCTCACGCAGACCGGCTTTCCGGCCGGCCGGCTCGAAATAGAAATCACCGAAGGGTCGCTGCTCGAGGATCGGGATCAGGTCATTGCGACGATTACCAGCCTCAAGAACCTGGGGATGAGCATCTCGCTCGACGATTTCGGAACCGGCTACGCTTCGCTTGCCCAGGTCCGGACGCTCCCTATAGACCGGATCAAAATCGATAAAAGCTTCATCAACACGATGGTGAAAAGTGACCAGACGGCAGCGATCGTCGGTACAATCGCGAGTCTTGGACACTCTCTCCAGGTGCCGCTTACGGCGGAGGGTGTCGAGTCGGAGCAGATCCGGGAAGCACTGAAGGAAGTCGGATGCTCGGAAGCCCAAGGATGGTTGTTCGGCCGTGCGGTATCTGCCGATGCCGTCCGGGTCTTTCTATCGCGGAACAAGTCGCCGGATTTTTCCAATTCCCTCGGCCGCCATCCCTCAGCTGCGGAGGACAGCCGTCCAGCGGCCAAGAAAGTCGGCCGTCGCAATTCGAAGTGGTAGGCCCCTCTCTCAGCCGGCTTCAGCTCCCGCTGTCGGCGCAAAGCACATCGGCGAGGTAGTAGAAGGTCCCGGCCTTCTGCAAACGTGCGTAAGGTGAGATCTTCCACCCCTTTGAGCGGCAGAAATCCGCAGCAGCCTGCCGCATCGCTTCCGCGGTTCCGGGCTGAACCGCGATCCGGCTTCCGCCACGCCGCGGAGCCACGAAATACTCGCTCGCCAGGCCTTTCAAGGATCGGTCAGGCAACTTGGCAGCATCGGTTGGACCGGCTGCCGATTCACCTGCAGGTCCTGAGACGATTGCGGAAGCAACCGGTCGCGCCGATCTGACCGTCATCACCATCGCTGCTGCCGATTGATCGAATTCCTTGCACCCGGTGAAGGTGTTCCCACTGCATAATTCCCAGCTTTGGCCTTGCGGAATTTGGATACTTTTGGCCGTGAATTCGGGCGTGATATGCTGCCATGGACCGTAGATGGTCAGCCTGCCGCCCTCGAAATGGCCTTTGCTGAACGCAATCGCCGGCTGGCCGCTCTCGTTCTGCCCCTGTGCAACCGCGGAACCCGCCAGCAGCGTGGCCACTCCCAGAACGATTAGTCGCTTCATTGCTATCCTCCCGCGCGCGCAGGCTAGCGGACGCTTTGCGTCTCCGCTAGCCAGCGGCCCATGTCCAAAATCCCAGTGCTCGTAACCGGCGGAGCCGGCTATATTGGAAGTCACGCGGTCCTAGCCCTTCGCGATGGCGGCGGGCCGGTCGCAGTCATCGACGATCTCTCCAACGGCACCCGCGAAATCGTGCCCGAGGGCGTGCCGTTCTACGAAGGCTCGATTGCCGAGCGGGCTCTGCTGGAGCGTATCTTCGCCGAGCAGTCTATCGGTGCGGTCATGCACTTCGCCGGATCGATCGTCGTTCCCGAATCGGTCGAGAAGCCGCTCGACTATTATCGCAACAACACGATCGGCTCGCATTCCCTGATTTCGGCGGCGGTGACGTCCGGTGTGAAGCACATCCTCTTCTCTTCGACGGCGGCGGTGTACGGTGCTCCGGAGCGGGTGCCGATCGATGAGGAAGACGCAAAACTTCCCATCAATCCTTATGGTGCATCGAAGCTGATGACGGAGCGGATGCTTGCCGATGCATCGGCGGCGCATGATCTGAATTACGGCGCACTGCGCTATTTCAACGTTTCCGGCGCCGATCCTGAAGGTCGTACCGGCCAAATCGGTAAGGGTTCGACGCACCTGATCAAGGTCGCGGTCGAAGCCGCGGTCGGAAAGCGCGGTCACGTCGATGTCTTCGGCGACGATTATCCGACCCCTGATGGCACCTGCATCCGTGACTACATCCACGTCAGCGACTTGGCCGCCGCGCACGTTTTGGCTCTTCAGCATTTGATTGAACACGAGCACGAGAACCTCACGCTCAACTGCGGCTACGGCAAGGGCCTTTCCGTGCTGGAAGTGTTGGACGCGGTTGACCGGGTGAACGGAAACCCAATCGCGCGCGAGATGAAGCCGCGCCGCGCGGGTGATCCGCCCGAGCTGGTCGCTTCCAATCGCCGCCTGCTGGCGACGCTCGACTGGAAGCCGCGCTTCGCCGACATCGACATGATCGTCACCCACGCCCTCCAATGGGAGCGGAAGCTCGCGGAGATAAATGGTCTGGCTGCGACTGCCTGATTGTCGATTGAATTCAGGTCGTCCGATTCCGCCAATTGCAAAAGTACATTGTCCTTCAATATTCTCTTGCGCCAATGCTTCCCTGCCGGTGCCTGCCCTAAGTAATTCTTTACGGATCTTGCCGATGGTGGCTGCGGAGGTGCGTCGATGACGGTGACCGCGCGGCTTGAATCGACTGTTGTCCGCAATCGGCGATTTGCGCCGAGGCGCAAGCTTCGTCTCGGATCGAATTCGAGCCGCGGTCTTGAAGTGATCGTCCACAATCTCTCGACCACCGGTATGCTCGTACAGACCGCCGCCGATCTCCATGTCTCTGAAGAGCTGGAAGTAGAAGTGCCGGAGCTCGGTTCCGCTTCGGCCACAATTGCGTGGCGTAGCGGCGACTATTTTGGCTGTCAGTTCGTCACTTCGATCCCAATGTCGGCAGTGAGCGCTGCACTGCTACGCAGTCCGGCTCTGCACCCCCCCTCGGGCGAAGAGCATCGCCTTGAATCCGATAGAGCGCCGGGCGACTCCGCCGACGATTCCACCGAACTGTCGTTCGGGATGAAACTGCGGATTATCCTTGGAACCTCAATCGCTCTTTGGGCCGTAATTCTCTGGGCACTCGGTGTGCTCTGATCAGCCGGTTCGATCGATACAGAAGAATGGTCACGCAGCCGCTGGTCGCCGCGGGGCGACCCAAGGGCTCGTTAGACGACTTGTTGGCGCAACTGGGCGATTTCGGAAACGCTCCTGATCCGGTGGCGCTTGGAAATCAGTTGCCCATCGCGGTCGTACAGACTCTCGGAAGCTGCGACCACGCGCATCACATCGCCGGGACGAATTTCGACCGCTCGCGACCGAAAAAGCGACAACCAGCTTGGATCTTCGAGGATTGCCTCGATCGTTCGCCCGTCGTGAAGGAACGTCC
>Ga0207702_10003529_pt1 | contig 14238 bp, 16 predicted proteins | sample KBSCornC62_FD_184302 | JGI IMG/M metagenome (GOLD analysis project Ga0207702, IMG submission 184302) | Corn rhizosphere microbial communities from Kellogg Biological Station, Michigan, USA - KBS Corn C6-2 (SPAdes) (version 2) | ecosystem: Host-associated > Plants > Roots > Rhizosphere > Soil ...
AACGTCGAAGGAGAGGTCGGGAGCCGGCGGCGCGGCGGCAGGATCGGCGAAGTAGGACGGCCAGACCAGGCTGAAGGCCTCTCGCGATTCCTCCGGCGTCGCCTCTCCCCGCTCCTCCTTGGCATCGATCTCCTCAGCGCGTGCGCGCTGGGCGTCAGACAGTGGCGCCGTCATGTTCTCGCCGAACTCCTCGAACACCTCGAGATACGCGCCGAGCGGGTCGAGGATGATCGCGCCCTTGAGCCGCTCCGGGCAGGCCACAAGCATGTGCAGTGCGAGGTGTCCACCCCAGGAGTGTCCGACGATCCACGCTCGCTCCCCGGCCACCTGGTCGATCACCGCGACCGCATCGGCGACGTTCGCCTCGACGGTGTAGGGGGCGCGGATGGTGGTCGGTGGCAGGCCCCGCTGCTGGTAGCTGACGGTGGAGAACACGTCTGCGAGCTGGGCCGTCAGCGGATCCAGATAGGTCGCGGACATGCCGGGGCCGCCGTGCAGGAGAACGGCGACCGGGCCGGCGGTGCCGTGGCCGCGCCACGCCCCGATCGTTCCGTCCCGCGTGTCGATCGTGAACGGGCGATCACTCACACAGCGATTCTCTCACGCGGCGTTGGCTACCGTCCGGCCGTGGTAAGCGCCTGGCGGGACAACGGGCTGCGCCGGATCAACTACGAGGTGCTCGGGAACTCGCTGCCGGTGCTGCACGGGTACGTGCATGCCCGCTACCCGCAGGCCGAGCGGAACGATCCGGCGTGGACGTACTCCGACGCGGACCACGGCGAACTGCGCGCGGCGATCGCGGCGGAACTGCACGGGTTGATGGAGCGGGCCTACTCCGTATCGGCGTGAACGGCGGGAGCCGGCGTTCCCTCGTCCACGGCGTCGTCCGCCATGGGTGCCGCCGTCTCGGCAGCCGGCGCCGCTTCGTCGGCGGACTGCCACGGCTTCGACCGGATCGCGACCACTGCCACAACCGTGGTGGCGGCGCCGGTCACGATCAGCACCGTGTTTCGCATCCGGTGCGACGGCGGCGGACTGATCGAGAACGACAAAGCGCGCGCGGCGTGGCGGGTCGACTGCTGGATCCCCCGCGTCACCCGCCGATCGCCCTTCGCCCGCGAGGGGCCGACGCTCCGCGCACGGCGCGCCGCCAGCGCGGCGTGGAAGGCCGCCCGGCGCAGCTCCCGACGCACCCGGCGGTCGCTCACTCGCCGAAACGGCCTGGTTGACGCCAGCTTGGTGTACCGCGCTTCATTCGTCTTCACAGAACCCACCCCCATAGATCTCTCAGCCAGGGCAGCGTGTGCTGCCGAATCGCTCACCTTACCACCAGCCGCCTGTTTCCCGGTCTGTGAGTATCCGCCGGATGGAATACGTCGAGATCAGCCTGCTCGGCCGCTTCGAGGTGCGGGTCGACGATCAGCTCGTGCCGGCGGAAGCCTGGGCGCACGGGCGTGCGAGGGATCTCGTGAAGCTGCTGGCGCTCGCGCCCGGGCATCGCCTCGCGCGTGACCGCGTTCTGGAGGAGCTGTGGCCCAAGCTTCGAGTCGAAGCGGCGATGGCGAACCTTCACAAGGCCGCGCACCATGCCCGCCGCGCACTCGGTGACGCCGGCGGCCTGGTGTTGCGAGCCGGCCTGGTACTGCTGGCGCCGGAGGCCAGGGTGGTGACGGACGTCGAGCGGTTCGAGGCGTCGGCCGACGTCGAGCTGTACGCGGGCGAACTGCTTCCCGACGATCCCTACGTCTCCTGGGCCGAGGTGCGAAGACGTGCGCTTCACGCTCGCTATCTCGGGTTGCTGCGGGAGGCGGGCCGCTGGGAGCAGCTGGCAGCCGAGGACCCTGCCGATGAGGCGGCCGGACGGGCGATGATGCAGGCCCGCTTTGCCGAGGGCGACCGGCCCGGTGCCAAGCAGGCGTTCGACATTCTGAGCGCCGCGCTGACGGAACTCGGCCTGGAACCGGGCGTGAAGACGCTTGCCCTTCACGCCCGCATCGCCGGTGGCGCCGCATTCGACCGGGCGCTCGCCGCCGTCGAGCTGGAGCTCGCGCGTGCGCCTGTCGCCGAGCGGGCCGACCTGCTGGCGACGCGCGCCGATCTGCTGATGGCGATGGCCGACCGGGGCGCCCCGGCGGCGTACGCGGAGGCGGCCGCGGCCGCGACGGCCGCCCCCGAGGGGATGGCGCTTCGAATCCGCCAGGCGTGGGCGCAGCTGGCCGGCGGGGATCCGAACGCGGCGAGGGCCACGCTCGCGCCGCTGGCACCGGGATCCGACCGTGAGCGCGTGGCGCACCTGCTGGCCCAGGCGGCGGCGGCGTGGTTCAGCGGAGACGCGGCCGAGGCGGGCCGCAGCGCCGCCGAGGCCCAGTCGCTATCGCTCGAGCAGGGGCTCGCACGCGAGGCGCGGATGGCGGTGCAGATCCAGGCCATGGTGGCCCACAGCACCGGTGACTGGCCGGCGGCGCTTCGACGCGGCCTCGACGCCTCGCTGCTCGCTCCCGACCTGGCGGACACGCTGTTTGACGGCCACCTCTGCGTCGCGGAGTACGCATTGACGAGCGGAACGCCCTTGCACCGCGTCCGCGCTGCCGCCGAGGAGCTGCACACGGACTCGCTGCGTTCCGGGGCGCGTCGCGCTCAGGTGCTGGCGGCGACGCTGCTGGGAGAGGTTGCGCTGGTCACCGACCAGATCGCTGAGGCCGACGCGCGGCTGCGTGAGGCGGTGGCACAGAGCCGCGAGATCGGTGCGGTTTCGGCCGAGGCGCTGGCTAGCCTGCGGCTTGGTGAGGCCCTGCGTGCGCGCGGCGAGACCGCGGACGGCGACGCACTGCTCGCGGATGCCCTCGTGCTGGCCCGCTGGTCGCCCATCAGCGGACACCTGCTGCCGCTCGGGTATGCCGCGTTGCTGCGGGCCAGTGAGGACGCCGAGCTGGGGCTTCAGCGGCTCGATGATGCCGCGGCCTACCTGCGCGAGCAGCCGCTGGTCTGCGCCTACTGCGGGACGGCGTACCGCGTGGCCGCCGCCATAGCGGCCGCGCGTGCGTGCCGGCTCGAGCAGGCCGCGGCGTTTCTCGCGGGGGCCGAGCGAGCCGCGGCGCTGTGGACAGGCGGGCCCTGGCCGGCGGCCCTCGACGAGGCTCGCGGCGAGCTGTGCTGGGCCTCCGGTGACGGTGCCGCGGCGCATGCGCACCTGCGAGCGGCGGGCGACGCGTTCGCCCGCGACGGCCGGACGCTCGACGCAGCACGCCTCACGCAGCGGCTGGCCGTTCTCATCTGAGGGAAGGTTTCGGGAAGGTCGCCGTCCTACCGTTCGTCGAAACCACGACTGAGGGAGGATCGGTTCCGTGAACACCTACGCAATTCTTCGTCGCAACGGCTGGCGGACGCCCGAGGATCTGGAGGCGGCCGCGGTGCGGTCGAAGCACGTCGGAGACGAGCAGATGCCCGATGACGTCCGCTGGATCCGCAGCTACGTGCTGGTCGAGGAGGACGGCTCGCTCGGCACCGTGTGCATCTACCAGGCCACCAACCCCGAGGCGGTCCGGCGCCACGCGGGCACGGCCGACCTCCCCGTCAACGAGGTGCGTGCCGTGGCCGACACGGTCATCGTGCGCCCCGATCCCAAGGCCGCTACGGTCTGACCGACCAACCGGGGAGGGATCGCATGTCGACGACCGAACAGCCACAGCCGGCCAACCCGAACAAGGCGCTGTGGGAGAAGGGCGACTTCACCCGCATCGCGGCGACCATGCGGGCCAGCGGTGAGGCGCTGGTCGGCACGCTGGGGATCAGCGAGGGGCTCGACGTGCTCGATCTCGGCTGCGGTGACGGGACCACCGCGATCCCGGAGGCTATGCTGGGCGCGAACGTGCTCGGCGTCGACATCGCCGAGAACCTGGTGGCGGCCGGCAACGCCCGCGCACGCGACCTCGGCCTCGGCAACCTCCGGTTCCAGCTGGGCGATGCATCCCAGCTCAGCGAGCTGGCCGACGACAGCTTCGACCTCGTGGTCAGCATCTTCGGCGCCATGTTCGCTCCCAGGCCGGCCGATGTGGCCAGGGAGGTCGTTCGGGTGACGAGGCCGGGAGGCCGGATCGTGATGGGCAACTGGATCCCGAACGACCCCACCCTGGTCGCCCAGATCCTCAGGATCAGCGCCGCCTACTCGCCGCCGCCCCCGGAGGGATTCGTCAGCCCCATGACCTGGGGGATCGACGACACCGTGATCGAGCGGTTCGCCGCCGCCGGGGTGCCGGCCGACAGCGTCTCGCTGGAGCGCGATACCTACACCTTCGACTTCTCGGGCACGCCGTCCCAGCTGCTCGCGCTGTTCAGGGACTACTACGGGCCGACTATGAACGCGTATGCGGCGGCAGCAGCATCCGGCCGCGAGGCCGACCTGCAGGCGGAGCTGGACGCGCTCTTCAACGAGCAGAACGCGAGCACGGAGCCGGGCGCCACCACCATCCCCGCCACGTTCCTGCGCGTGACCGTTGCGGTCTGATCGGCAGCCCCTAGACTCCGGCCATTCGTGCTGAGCGAGCGAGGGGAGACGGCATGGTGCCCGAGGCACGGCTGGAGGACGGCGACGGCGGCAAGAAGCCGGCCGGCGACGGTTGGTTCATCGTCAACACGCGCGACGCCGCCTGGATGCACAACGACAAGTTCGGCGCGGGCGTCACCTTTGAGGGAACGCCGTACTTCCAGCACTACGGCATCAACGTCCAGGCGCTGTGGCCGGGACAGCCGAACGGCTACTACCACTCCGAGGACGGGCAGGAGGACTTCCTGATCCTGAGCGGCGAGGGCCTGCTGCTGGTCGAGGGTGAGGAGCGACCGGTCAAGGCCTGGCACTTCGTGCACTTCCCGCCCGGGACGGAGCACATCCTCGTCGGCAGCGGTGATGGCCCGTGCGTGTTCCTCGCGGTCGGTGCCCGCAACGTCGGAGAGAGCATCCGCTACCCGGTGTCCGACGTGGCGCTGCGCCACGAGGCCGGTGTCAGCGAGCCGGCCAGCAGCGGCAAGCAGGCCTACGTCGGTGCGCCGGAGACGACGCCCGGCCCAGCCCCCGAGGGATTGTTCGCGGACCGGTAGCGCGGACGTGCAGGAGACCCGGATCGCGCAGGCGATCTCCCAGCGGGGCGTCGCCGCCGGCGCGATGCTGTTCGAGTTCGACACGCCCGGCGTGATGCGGATCCTGGCCGCCGCCGGCGTCGACTTCGCCATCTTCGACCTCGAGCACACGGCCTGGGACGCCGGCACGCTGCGCACGCTGTTCGCCGCCGGTCGCTCGACCGGCGTGCACACCGTGACGCGCGTGATCCGCGCCCAGTACCCGCTGGTCGCATCGGCGCTCGACGCCGGGTCGCGCGGGGTGATGGCGCCGATGCTGGAGTCGCGGGCCGAAGCCGAGCTGCTGGTGGAGTCGGCCAAGTACCCGCCGCTCGGCCGCCGCGGCTTCGGCGTGCTGTACAGCGACGTGCTGGCCGACGGCCCGGGGGCCTACACCGAGCGCGCCAACCGCGACACAATCGTGATCGCCCAGATCGAGTCGCCGGCGGGCATCGAGAACGCCGACGCGATCGTGGGCGTGCCCGGCGTCGACATCGTCTGGCTGGGCCAGTTCGATCTGACGCTGGCGCTCGGCGTCCCCGGCCAGTTCGACCACCCGGCGTTCACCGAGGCGGTCGATCACCTGCTCGCGGTCTGCCGCCAACACGGGAAGCCGCTCGGTCAGCTGGTCGCCTCCGTGGCAGAGGGCCAGGCGCTGCGGCAGCGCGGCTTCCAGGTGCTCGCCTACGCCGACGTCTGGGTGTTCGAACGGGCCTTGCGCGACGGCCTGGACGGTCTGCGCGAGGGCTGACCGGGGTACCATCGAGCGGATGGGTATCCAGCGTATGGACCACGTCGGCGTCGTGGTCGACGACCTCGCAGCGGCGACCGAGTTCTTCGTCAAGCTGGGGCTGGTGGTGCAGGGTGAGTGGTCCGTCGAGGGCGGCTGGGTCGACCGCATCATCGGGCTCGAGGGCGTTCGCTCGGACGTCGTGATGATGGAGACGCCGGACGGCAACGGACGGCTCGAGCTGTCGAAGTTCCACTCGCCGTCGAACCCGGGCGGCGACCGGCACCCGGCGGCAAACGCGCCGGGCATCCGCCACGTCTCGTTCGTCGTCGATGACGTCGACGCGGCCGTCGCCGGCCTGCGAGCCCGCGGCGCCGAGCTCGTCGGCGACGTTGTCAGCTACGACAACGTCTACCGGCTCTGCTACGTGCGCGGCCCGGAGGGCATCATCGTCGAGCTGGCCGAGCCGCTCTAGAGCTCGTACCCGGGGTTCTCTCGGTCGAGCCGGCGCTTGACGGCGTCGAACAGCTTCCCCGGCCCGACGCGATCCTGCGTGGACTGCTCCGCGGTGCGCTGCACGATCTGGTCGGGCACCGCGATCAGCTCCTGCCCGGTGGACTGGGCCAGGATCTGCACCTCGCAGGCCCGCTCCAGGAAGTACAGCCGCGACCAGGCCTCCGCGGCGTCGTTTCCGATCACGATCACGCCATGGTTTTCGAGCATCACCACGCTGGTGTGCTCGTCGACGGCCGATCCGATCCGGTCGCCCTCGTCGGCGGCGTGCGCCAGCCCGCCGTAGGCGAGCGTGGACACGCGTCCGTGGAAGCTCATCGCGGCCTGGCTGAGCGTCGTGTCGAAGCCGCCCCTGGTGGTCGAGACGGCGGTCGCAAACGGCATGTGGGTGTGGAACACGCAGCGCGCCGAGGCGCGGGCGCGGTGGGCGCCGCGGTGGATCATGAACGCGGTCGTCTCCCACTCGCCCTCGCCCTCCACGACCGTGCCGTCGCCGTCCACGACCAGCAGGTCGGACGCGGTCAGCTCCGACCACTCCGGCCCGTAGGGGTTCAGCAGGAACAGGTTGTCGCTGCCGGGCACGGCGTAGCTGAAGTGGTTGTCGATGCCCTCGTTGTAGCCGTACAGCGCGGCCGCGCGCAACGCCGCGGCCAGGTCGATCCTGGCCTGTCGCAGCAGGTCCTGGTCGACCCGGGGCTGATCGGCGAGCGTCATGCCGAAAACTGTACTTCACGCGGCCCGGTCTCGGGTACCGTGGTCCGGTGCGGATCGCCACCTGGAACGTCAACTCGCTGAAGCAGCGGCTGCCGCGCTTCCTGCCCTGGCTGGACGAGCGGCAGCCGGACGTGGTCTGCCTGCAGGAGACCAAGCTCCCCGACGATGCGCTGGCCGAGCTGTTCGGCGACGAGTTAGAGAGCCGCGGCTACCAGGTGGCGGCCCACGGCGAGGTGGCGTGGAACGGGGTGGCGATCCTCTCGCGGGTCGGGCTGGACGAGGTGGTGGCGGGCCTGGCCGGCGCGCCCGGCTTCCCGCATCCCGAGGCGCGGGCGGTGGCCGCCACCTGCGGCGGCATCCGCGTGCACTCGGTGTACGTGCCGAACGGGCGCGTGCCGGACTCCGACCACTACGAGTACAAGCTGGCCTGGCTGGCGGCGCTGCGCGACGTGGTCGCGGCCGGGCCGGACGCGGCGGTCGTCTGTGGCGACGTCAACATCGCCCCCACCGATGAGGACGTGTTCGACCCGGACGCCTACATCGGGCAGACCCACGTCACGCCCCGCGAGCGCGCGGCGCTGGCCGAGCTGCAGGCGGTGGGGCTGCACGACGTGGTCCGCGACCGCTGGCCTGGCCAGCGCGTGTTCAGCTACTGGGACTACCGGGCCGGCATGTTCCACCAGGACCTGGGCATGCGCATCGACCTGATCCTGGCCGGCGATCCCGTGGCCGCGCGCGTGCAGGCGGCCTGGATCGACCGGCAGGCGCGCAAGGGCAAGGGGCCGAGCGACCACGCGCCGGTGATCGTCGACCTGGACGAGGCGCCGGACGGCGACATCGGGCCGATGGTGCCGCCGCCGTCGAACCCGGTTACCAAGCGCGGCGCCAAGAAGCTGCCGCAGGCCTAGTCGTTCAGGCGCAGCTCGCGGCGATCCGGGCGGCGTTGTCGCACCTGATAGGGTCGAACCGTCAGGGGGACCGGTTTGAGCGTGCACTGTCCAGCATGCGGCGTCCTGAACGACCGAGAGGCGGCATTCTGCGGAGGCTGCGGCGTGGCGCTGGGGATCATCTGCCCGTCCTGCGGCGCCGGGCCGCTGCCCGCCGGCATCGCCTTCTGCACCGCCTGTGGCACCGAGCTGGCGCGGCCGGGCGTGCTGTTGGAGCGCAAGATCGTGAGCGTCGTGTTCGTCGACCTGGTCGGCTTCACCGCGATGTCGGAGGCGCTCGACCCGGAGGAGGTGCGGCGCCTGTTGGGTCCCTACTACCAGCGCGTGCGCGAGGAGCTGGAGGGCTACGGCGGCACGGTCGAGAAGTTCATCGGCGACGCGGTGATGGCGCTGTTCGGGGCGCCGGTCGCCCACGAGGACGACGCGGAACGGGCGGTGCGGGCCGGCTACGCGGTGCTGCAGGCGGTACGGCGGCTGCCGGTCGACGCCACCGCCGGCGCGCTGCGGGTGCGGATCGGGATCGCCACCGGCGAGGCGGTGGTGGACGTGCACGCGCGGCCGCAGGAAGGCGACGCCACCGCCCACGGCGACGTCGTCAACACGGCCTCGCGGCTGCAGACGGGCGCGCCGACCGACGGCATCCTGGTGGACGAGCGCACCTACCGGGCAACGCGCTTCCAGATCGACTTCCGGCAGGAGCCGCTGCTGCTGGCCAAGGGTAAGGCCCAGCCGGTGCCGGTGTGGTCGGTGGTGCAGCCGCGCGCTCGTACCGGCGCCGACCCGGCCCGCCTGCAGCGCCCGCTGGTCGGACGCGAGCACGAGACGCAGGTGCTGATCGACGCGCTCGCCCGCGCCGTGGCCAGCGGCGAGCCGCAGGTCGTGACGCTGGTGGGTCCGCCCGGGATCGGCAAGTCACGCCAGGTCTGGCAGCTGGCCCGGCACCTGGAGGGGGCGACTGACATGGTGTTCTGGCGCCAGGGCCGCTCGCTGCCCTACGGCGACGGCGTCACCTTCTGGGCGCTGGGCGAGATCGTGAAGGCCAACGCCGGCATCCTCGCCACCGACCCGGCGGCCAACGTCGAGGAGAAGCTCCGCATCGCCGTCGAGTACGTTGTCACCGACGCAAACGAGGCGCGCTGGATCGAGGCGCACCTGGCGCCGCTGGCGGGGCTCACCACCGCACGCGAGCTGCGCGGCGACCGCCGCACGGAGGCGTTCGCGGCCTGGCGGCGGTTCCTGGAGCTGATCGCGCAGCGCAGCCCGCTGGTGCTGGTGTTCGAGGACATCCACTGGGCCGACGACGGCCTGCTCGAGTTCATCACCGACCACCTCGGCGACCGCTTCAGCGGGCCGCTGTTGGTGGTCGCGACCAGCCGGCCGGAGCTGCTCGACCGGCGGCCGCAGTGGGCCGCCGCGGCGCGCAGCACGATGCTCGAGCTGCAGCCGTTGTCGGATCAGGAGACGGCCGACGTGGTCACCAACCTGCTGGACGCGGCGGAGCTGCCACAGCAGCTGCGCTCGGCGCTGCTGGCGCGGGCCGGAGGCAACCCGCTGTTCGCGGAGGAGTACGTGCGAATGCTGCTCGACCGCGGGCTGCTGCGCAGCGAGGGCTCGGGGCCGGAGCTGACCGGCTCCGACCTGCCGCTGCCGGAATCGGTGCAGTCGATCATCGCCGCCCGTCTGGACGCGTTGCCGGCGGACGAGAAGCTGCTGCTGCAGGACGCCGCGGTGGTCGGCCGCGCCTTCTGGCTGGGCGCGCTGGCCGAGGTGGGGGAGCGCCAGCGCTGGTCGGTGGAGCACATGCTGCACGAGCTGGAGCGAAAGCAGCTGCTGCGCCGGGAGCGTGACTCGATCGTGCTGACCGAGCCGCAGTACGCCTTCTCCCACGCGCTGGTGCGCGACGTCGCCTACGAGCAGATCCCGCGCGCGCGGCGCTCGCGCAAGCATTGGCGGACGGCCGGCTGGATCGAGTCGCTGTCGCCCGAGCGCACCGAGGACCGGGCCGAGATGCTGTCCCACCACTACATGCGGGCGCTGCGCTACCTGCCGCAGGGCGAGACGGTCAGCCCGCAGCTGCTGGAGGCGGCGCGCAGCGCGCTGTGCGACGCCGGCGACCGCTCGATGTCGCTGAACGCGTTCGCCGAGGCGGCCCATTTCTTCGCCGAGGCGCTGCAGCTGTGGCCCGACGGCGTGCCCGGCCGCGCCGACGTGGCCTTCCGGCTGGGCCGGGCGCTGGTGCACGCCGAGAGCGGGGGCGACCTGGCGCTGGAGCAGGCCCGCGATGCGTTCATCGCCGAGGGCCAGCCGGGAAAGGCGGCCGAGGCGATGGTGCTGCTCGGCGAGCTCTTGTGGATGCGCGGCGACCCGGACGCCTTCCGGCACCTGGACGAGGCCGGCGCGCTGCTGCAGGATACGCCGCCGTCCTACTCGAAGGCCTACGTGCTGAGCAGCCTGTCGCGCTTCCACATGATTGCCGACGAGAACCTGCGGTCGATCGAGATCGGCCAGGAGGCGCTGGCGATGGCCCAGGAGATGGGCCTTGACGAGCTGCGCGCGCATGCGCTCGACAGCATCGGCATCTCACGCGCCCGCATCGGCGATGAGCGCGGCATCGCCGACCTCGAGCAGAGCATCGCGCTGGCGGCCGCGCACAACTCGCTGGAGAGCGTGCGCGGCTATGCCAACCTGGGCAACGCGATGGTCGAGTACGGCGACCTGGCGCGGGCGTTCGAGGTCTACCAGCAGGGACGCGACGCCGCGCAGCGGTTCGGCGACGCCGACCGCATCCTCTGGTTCGAGGTGGAGCGGATGTACGAGTGCTACTGGCGCGGGCGCTGGGATGAGGCGCAGCGGCTGGCCGACGAGATCGTGGCGCAGGTGGACGCCGGCTCGCCCTCGGCCTCGGAGCACGACGCGCGGCTGGTGCGGGCCCGGATCAGGCTCGGCCGCGGACACGACCGGGCGGCGCTGGGCGACTCGACGCGGGCGCTTGAGCTGGGCCGCCACGCCGGGTACCCCGAGATGCTGGTACCGTCGCTGGCGCTGCAGGCGCGCGTGCTGGAGGCGGTCGGGCGCGGGGCGGAGGCATCGCAGCTGGCCGACGAGCTGCTGGCGATATGGCCCGACCGCTGCCCCACCTCCTACTGGGTGTCGGACCTGGCGTCCACGCTGCGGCAGGTCGACCGGCCGGGCGCGCTGGCCACGGCCGCGCGATCAGCGCCGGCGGCCAGCCGCTGGTTGGATGCCGGCCTGGCGCTGGCCGCCGGCGACGCGGCCGGCGCCGCCGAGAAGTACGCCGAGATCGGCTGCCTGCCGGACGAGGCCACGGCGCGCCTGTTCGCGGCGCGGGCGGCGCTGGCGGCCGGGGGGCGCGCAGCGGCCGAGGCGCAGCTGCGACTGGCGCTGGAGACGTTCCGGCAGCTGGCCGCGACCCGCTATCTCAGCGAGGCGGAGGCGATGATGGCGATCCCGGCCTGATCAGGAATCGGCCAGCCCCGGGAACAACTCCGCCCACAGCGTCGGGTCGATGTAGAGCGACACCACCGAGGCGTCGAGGTCCACCCCCAGCCGGTGCAGCTTCGTGGCCGGGCTGTCGGCCGCGGGCTCGACCGTCTCGAACAGCGCCTCCGCGTGCTTGCCGCCGGGGGCGAACACCAGCGACCCCTCGACGTACGTCGCCTGGTTCTTGTCCGCGATGTTGCGCATCGCCTGCTCGGGATCGCTCGGCCAGTCCCGGTCGTTGGGCGAGTTGGTCGTGGAGAATTTGATCTTTCCGCGCGGCATGGCTTACCCCCGTGAGTGGATCCGGCGATGATCCTCGATTGTGCTGTCGGTTGCAAGGCGCCCGCCACCGGGCCCTTGACAGGCCGCGGTTCCGGGGCACACTGCCCGTGTAACCGAGATCTGAGAGGACGCCCATGCCCCGCCGTATCGCTGCTCTGGCCCTGTTCCTGGTGTTTGCCTATCCGGCAACCGCCGGAGCGCACTCGATCGTTCGCCACGGTGCGCCGAACCACCGGATCACGCGTAGCACGAGCACGAACTGGGCCGGGTACAGCGCCACCGGCGGGACGTTCACGAGCGTGTCGGCGACCTGGAAGCAGCCGTCGGCGTCGTGCACGTCGGCGACCGCCTACTCGAGCTTCTGGGTGGGGCTCGACGGCGACGGCACCAACACCGTGGAGCAGATCGGCACCGACGCGGACTGCAGCGGCGGCAAGCCGGTCTACTACGCGTGGTATGAGATGTACCCGAAGTTTCCAGTCAACCTGTCGCTCACCATCAACCCCGGCGACACGGTGTCGGCCAAGGTCACGACCGACGGCAACGGCAACTTCACGCTCAGCATCAGGGACACGACCACCGGCGGCTCGTTCACCACCACCCAGAAGCTGAAGCACGCCAAGCTGGGGTCGGCCGAGGTGATCGCGGAGGCGCCGAGCTCGGGAGGCGTGCTGCCGCTGGCCAACTTCGGCACTGTCGGATTCAGCGCGGCGACCGTGAACGGCCAGCCGATCGGCAGCTTCAACCCCGACCGGATCGACATGGTGTCGGGTACCACCACGAAGGCGACCACCTCGGCGCTCTCGGGCGGCACTGCCTTCTCGGTCAAGTGGAATCACGCCTGACCGAAGTCGGGTGGGACATCAGGCCGCTGGCGCCCGCGCAGGTTGACCGCGTGGCCTCCGTGCTGGGACTGGCGCGGCTGGATCAGGGCGACGGCTTCTACCTGGTCGCCTGGGACGGCGACCAGCCGGCCGGGCACGCGCTCCTGGCGCTGACCGATCCGCCCGAGCTGCAGGACGTCGAGGTATCGCCGCGGTACCGGCGCCGGGGTGTGGGCTCGGCGCTGACGGCTGCCGCCGAGGCGGAGGCGCGAAAGCGCGGGTTCGATCGGCTGAGGATCACGGTCAGCGTCGACAACGCGGCCGCCCAGGCGCTCTACCGCAGGCTCGGATACAGCGATTCGGGGATGCCGCCGCGACGGGTGCAGGGGACGGTGATGATCCGCACCGGGCCGCTCGAGGTGGACGACACGCTGCTGACCTGGGACAAACGCCTGTCCGGTCCCGCGTAGCAGGGCGGCCGCGCACCACCGCGAATCTGAGAGGCATGTCTCAGGATGACGAGCAGCCGGCCTCGCTCGAGCCGCGCTGGCCGATCGCGCTGACGGTGGTGTGCTTCATCGCGCTCACGATCGCGCTGCGGGTGCTGCAGCCCAAGCGCGAGTCGGTGGGCCCGCCCTGGCTGGTGCCGACGCTCGAGATCGCGATGCTGCTTGCCCTGCTGGCAGCCAACCCAGCCCACATCCAGGAACGGCGCAGGTGGCTACGACGGGTCGCGATCGGGTTGATCTTCGCACTGGGCGCGGCGGCGCTGTGGTCGACCATGGTGCTGATAAACGGCCTGATCAGCGGCAGCCAGGTGACGCAGTCGGCCAGCTCATTGCTGGCGTCGGGCGCGCTGATCTGGCTCGGAAACGCGCTCGTATTCAGCCTCGCCTACTGGATCTTCGACACCGGCGGGCCGTGGATACGCTCACAGGGCACCCGCCCCTACCCGGACTTCGCCTTCACGCAGCAGATGAGCCCCGAGCTGGCGCCGCCGGGATGGCGGCCGATGTACGTCGACTACATGGTGCTGGGGCTGAACACGAGCGCGGCGTTCAGCCCCACCGACGTGATGCCGATGGCGCGCTGGGCGAAGCTGGCGATGTCGGCCCAGTCGCTGCTCTCGCTGACGGTGGTCGCGCTGGTGGTCGCGCGGGCCGTGAACGCGTTCACGTAGCAGGTCAGGGCGTCGTCAAGGCTGGCACCAGCCGCTCCACGCGTGCCTCGTGCTCGATCGCCTCGAGGTCGGCGAGCTCCTGCTGGAGGATGTCGATCGCTTCCTTAATCGCGTTGATCCGGTCCTCGTCGCCGGGCTCTACGCGGATGTTCAGTCGCCATGGTCGCGGCCACAGTCCGACGACCATCAGGCAGACCGCGACCATCACTCCGACTATCTCCACGACCGACAACATTGCCCGACGATATAGCGCCGCCTGCCACGAAGTTTGAAGATTTTGTTGCGACCGCCGTGCCCGACCGCGGCTCGCCGGCCCTTGTAGTCTCCGCCGCATGCGCCTGGCCACCCACCGCCCACCGGGCCTGGTCGTGACCGACCACATGTTCACGGTGCCGGTCGACCACGAGGCGCCGGGCGGCGCCACCATCCAGCTGT
>Ga0207702_10003558_pt1 | contig 14181 bp, 12 predicted proteins | sample KBSCornC62_FD_184302 | JGI IMG/M metagenome (GOLD analysis project Ga0207702, IMG submission 184302) | Corn rhizosphere microbial communities from Kellogg Biological Station, Michigan, USA - KBS Corn C6-2 (SPAdes) (version 2) | ecosystem: Host-associated > Plants > Roots > Rhizosphere > Soil ...
TTGCCGTCCAGCATGGGTCAAACGAGCAGGGTGACTGAAACCGTCGCGAAAAACGATCGCGACGCTACACGCATCATCCCGCGATGGCGAATGCGGGCTGCGTCATCAACCGGATCGCCGTCGCCTGCAGCGTCGCCGCGACGACGGGCTTCGGCAACAGCATGAGCCCCGCATCGCGCGCCTCGCGCTCCGCGCCGCTGCCGGTGTCACCCGACACGATGATGGCCGGGATCGGCGTGCCGAGCTCGTGGCGCAGGCGGCGCACGGCGTCGATCCCCGAGCGGCTGTCCGCGAGACGCAGATCGGCGACGATCAGGTCGGGATAGCGCTCGACCTCGCCGAGCGCGGCGATCAGCGATTCGATCGTCTCGCCGCAGACGACGCTCGCGCCCCACGTCTGGAACAGCGTCTGCATCGCGTCGAGCGTCGCGGCGTCGTCGTCGACGACGGCGACCAGGCGCTCGGTGCACGTCACCGGGAGCTGCTCCGCGAGCGCGGTCGTCGTTGCGCGAAGGCGCTTGCCGTAGGGGTGCCGCACGGCGGGCACGACGATGCGAAACCGCGAACCGCGGCCTTCGCGGGAGTCGACGACGACTTCGTGACCGAGCAGGTCGGCGAACCGGCGCACGATCGCGAGGCCAAGGCCCATTCCGCGCCGCGCCGGCGACGAGGGCGCGTCGTTGCGCACGCGGTAGAACTCCTCGAAGATCCGTTGCCGATGCGCTGGCGCGACGCCGATGCCGGTGTCGACGACGTCGATCGCGACGCGCGCGCCGCGCCGCCGCGCGCCGACGAGCACGCCGCCGCGGTTCGTGTAGCGGATGCCGTTCGCGACGAGGTTGCCGACGATGCGCTCGAGCAGCGCGAGGTCGCTGTCGACGACGAAGCGCGTCGGCGCGATGCGCAACGCAAGCCCGCGTGCAGCGGCCTGCGGCGCGAACTCCGCGCGGATCCGCGCAAACAGCGTCGACAACGCGACGTCGCCGCGTTCGGGCGCAAGCGCGCCTGCGTCGAGGCGCGACAGGTCGAGAAGCTGCGCGAACTGCAGCTCGAGCGCGTTCGCGGCCGATTCGACGTGCGTGACGAGCGGCCGCCACTCGGCGTCGCGTGCGCGAGCCCCGAGCGCCGCGACGTAGAGGCCGAGCGCGTGCAGCGGCTGGCGCAGGTCGTGGCTCGCCGCCGCCAGGAGCTGGCTCTTCGCGCGATTCGCAGCCTCGGCGGCGGACCGCGCGTCGAGCGCCGTGCGCGTGCGGTCCTTGAGCTCGGCGATCAGGTCGACGTTCTCGTAGCGAATGACGAGCGAGCGCGTCAGCACGTCGTTCAGCCGATGGCCGAAGCCGACGACGAACGCGAGCACGACGCTCATGACGCCGGCGATGAACCAGTGCACCTGGTCGCCGACCCACGCGACGCGAATGATCAGCGGCACGAGCGCCGGCAGGACGAAGCCGTAGAACGAGGGCCGGTACACGGCCGTCAGGTTGAGCCCGCCGAGCGCGGCACCGAACAGGCAGACGATCAGAAGCGCCTGATACGCGGGCGACTCGGGGAACATCGCGATCGCGGCCGCGCCCCAAAGCGCGCCGGCGAGCGTCGAGCCCATCGCCCAGTAGCCGCCCCAGCGCGGCGCAGCGGCGACACCGGGCCGCATGCGTTCGAACGCGCGCACGAGCGCGGCGCGCCAGAGCTGATTTGCCGCGATCAGCGCGCCGAACGCGACGATCGTCGTCGCCGCGATCTCGGTCCACATGACCGCGCAGAGGATCAGCGCGCCGAGGCCCATCGACACCGTGGTCAGGTGGCCGTGCGCGTAGAGCGTGGCCACCTGGTCGGCGCGTGCACGCGCGATCAGCGCGGGCGGGACCGCGGCGAGCGGCGATACGGCGAACGGCAGCACGCCGTCAGCAACGTTCCGATGAAACGCCGTCGTCGATGACGACGCCGCGTCGCGTGAGCTCGGCGATCGCCTGCGCGCGCGAGCGCACGTTCAATGCCTTCAAAATCGCGCTCACGTGGACCTTGACGGTTCCCTCCGAAAGCCGAAGGTCGCGGCAGATCAGCTTGTTCGGCTTGCCTTGGATGAGCAGACGCAGCACGTCGGCCTGTCGATGCGTAAGTCCGAGCGCGCTGCCGCTCACACCGCCGATGACCGGCGCGGCCGGCGCGAAGTCCGCCGTCACGCTGCTGCCGCCCCCCAGCACCGTGCGCACCGCGTCGAGCAGCTCGTCCGGTGTCGACGTCTTCGCGATGTAGCCCTGCGCGCCGGCGTTCAGCGCGGAACCAACCGTTGCCCGATCGTGCGTCGCCGACAGCACGACGATCGGCAGGCGCGGATACGCGTGTCGCATCTCGACGAGGAAATCGAGGCCGTGCGCACCCGGAAGCGTGAGATCGAGCAGCACGAGCCGGCAGTCGGGGTGACGCGCGAGCGCCGTCAGCGCTTCATCGCGGTCGATCGCCGACAGCACCTCGAGGCTGCCGTTGATGTGCGGCAGCGAATGCGCGAGTGCCTGCTGGATGAGCGGATGATCGTCGACGACGAGTATCTTCATGCGCGCCTCCCCAAGCCCGCGTGCGCGACGATGCGCACGCCGAGGAATCTACGAGGAGGCGGTATTCGCCAAACCTGTCAAAAGGTGCAGGCGGTGACGAAAGGGGGCCGCGGTTGCAAGGCCTGGTCGCCCGGTTCGCCCGTACAATCGCAGGCTCGTCGCGATACCTCGCGCAAAACCTTCACTGTTGCAATCGCCGAGCGCCGCGGAAGGATCCCCGGCGTGAACGCTCATCCCCAAGCGATCAATCGAATGTACGAACTGCGCCGGTTGCTCTCGATCGCATTGGTTACCGCCTTCACGGGATGCGCCGTCGCGCCGTCACACGACGAGCGGGCCCTTCCGTACACGCCAGGTCTCGACGTGACGGCGATGGATCGCTCCATCGACCCCTGCGACGACTTCTACCAATATGCCTGCGGCGGTTGGCAGAAGCGCAATCCGATTCCACCCGATCACAGCTCGTGGGACGTCTACGTGAAGATGTACGAGGACAACTTGTCGTTCCTGCGCACGATTCTCGACAGCGCAGCCACGGAGAAACGGCGCGACCCGGAAACGCAAAAGATCGGCGACTACCATGCGGCGTGCATGGACGAGCAGGGCGTCGAGCAGCGTGGCCTCGAACCCCTCTCGCGAAATCTCGCCGCCATCGCGGGGATCGGCTCTCCTCTAGACATCGGTCCGGTCGTGGCGCGTCTTCAGCGTGGCACAGCAAGGGACGACGTCCTCTTCGAGGTCGGCGCCGAGCAGGACCCCGACGACGCCGAGCGAGAGATCGCGAGCCTGGATCAGGGCGGGCTTGGATTGCCGGACCGTGATTACTATCTTCGGGACGACCCGAAATCGCGGGAGGCGCGCGAACGGTACGAGGCGCACATCGCGAAGATTCTCGTGCTTCTCGGCGACCGGCCCGAGGCAGCAAAGGCGAGCGCTACGCGGATCATGACGCTCGAAACAGCGCTTGCCCGCGCATCGCTCAGGAAGGTCGAGCGGCGCGACCCGTACAAGACCAGGCACAAGCTCGCGCGGGCGGGTCTCGAATCGCTCGCGCCCGATTTCGCGTGGGATGCCTATTTCAAAGCGCTCGGCATGCCCGGATTCGACGTCGTCAACGTACGAACGCCGGCCTTCTTCTCCGAATTGTCGGAGCGCCTTGCATCCGAGCCGCTTTCCACATGGAAAGACTATCTGCGATTTCACCTGGCCGACAACCGCGCGGCGTTTCTTTCGAGCGCGTTCGTGGCCGAGGACTTCGACTTCCATTTGCGCTACCTGACCGGTGCGCAGGAGCTCCAGCCGCGCTGGCGGCGCTGCGTGCGCCTCGTCGACGAGCAGCTCGGAGAGGCGCTCGGCCGGGCGTACGTACAAAAAGCCTTTACCCCCGAACTCAAAATGCAGGTGCTGGCGATGGTTCAGCGGATCGAGTCCGCTATGGAACGTCGGCTGCGGACCGAGCCGTGGATGAGCGAATCCACGCGCCGGGCCGCGATCGAGAAACTGCACGCGATGCGCAACAAGATCGGCTATCCCGACAAATGGCGCGACTATTCGTCCGTCGCTATCGCGCGCGACGATTTCATGGGCAACGTTCAGCGGGCAGCGGCGTTCGAGCTCGACCGTCAGCTTGCGAAGATCGGAAGGCCCCTCGATCGCAACGAATGGTGGATGACGCCGCCCACGGTCAACGCGTACTTCGGCGGCCAGACGAACGACATCAACTTCCCGGCCGGCATCCTGCAGCCGCCGCTGTACGACCCGAAAATGGATGCGGCGCCCAATTACGGCGACACGGGCGGTACGATCGGCCACGAGCTCACGCACGGCTTCGACGACACCGGACGCCTCTATGACGCGCGCGGCAATCTGCGCAACTGGTGGACGCAAGACGACGAGCGCCGCTTCATCGAACGCGCCAAATGCCTCGTCGACCAGTACGCGGCATATACGGCCGTGGACGACGTCAACGTGGACGGTCTGCTCACGCTCAGCGAGAACATCGCCGACCTCGGAGGCGAGATGCTGGCGTACGAAGCATGGAAGGATGCAGGCAAGGATCAGAAGCCGGCGGATCGCGACGGCCTGACCCCGGACCAGCGCTTTTTCGTTGGCTTTGCCCAGTGGGCCTGCGAGAACATCCGCCCCGAGCGGGCGCGCGAGCTTGCGCTCACCGACGATCACGCCCCTTCGAAGGACCGGATCAATGGTGTCGTCGTGAACATGCCCGAGTTCGCCAAGGCGTTCTCGTGCAAGGTTGGTACGCCGATGACTAAAGCGCCCGAGAAGTTGTGCTCGGTTTGGTGAGGCTCGAGGCGGCCGGCAGGATCGTTCTTCGGGGTGCGATGAAAGAAGTCAGCGGAACCGAGGTTCGCGTCCCGGCCCGCTTTCGACCGTCATCGACAATCCCTGCTTGCCGAACATCGACTTGTTCTGGTCCGCGACCTCCCGGCGCAGCGCGCGCAGCCGCGTGTCGATGACCGACGCTTCGTAGAAATTGCCATCCTTCTGTTTCTGAGCGAGCTCGAGCTGGTCGATCGCGCCCTTGAGGTTTCCCTGCCACGCGTAGTACTCGCCCTGGTGCTGGTGCGCGAGCATCTGCTTGTTCTGCGCCGCGTATGCGCGTGCGGCGAGGAGCTGCAGCGGACCGTCGTTGGGAAAGCGCGCGATCTGCTGCTCGACGAACTTGGCCGCGTCGGCATTGCGGCCAGCCTTCAGCAACGCCTCGGGATAGTCGTAGACGAGCTGCATCTTGTTCGGGTAGCGGGCGACGCCGTCGCCGAAGCGCTTGATCGCGCCGTCGAGGTCGCCCGATTCCATCAGGACGTGGCCGCCGATCGCGATGATCATCGGATGGTCGGGCGCCATCTTGTCGAGCTTCGCGAGCTCTTTCTTCGCGCGCGTCCAATCGCTCGTCCGCAAAAGCGATGCGACGAGCCCGTACTGCGCTGCGATCGCGTTGTTGTACTTGTGCTCGGCGATCGCGTCGTCGAACCACTTCACGGCCTCGCGCGGCTCGCCCTGGTAGCTCTTGAGCAGCGCGCGCACCAGATGGTAGTCGAGCGAGTCGACGACCTGCCGGTACGGGTGGCCCTCCGCGCGCGCCTGCGCTTCGGCGATCCGCTCGAAGGTCACCGGGTGGTCGCGCAGGTACGTCGGCACGCCGTTCTCGACGAAGCGCATCGCGGTCTGCAGCCGCTGCATGAACGTCGCCATCGCGGTGACGTCGAATCCCGCCGCATCGAGGCGCTGGAAGCCCAGGCGATCGGCCTCGTATTCGTTCTCGCGCGTGAAGTTGATCTGGTGCTGGATCGTCATCGCCTGCGTGGCGGCAATTGCGCCGGCCGCCGCGTCGCCGCTCGACGAGCCGCCGGCGCGCGCGGCGAGGATCGCGAGCGCGAGCCCCGCGAGCGACATCAGCATCGAATCCTTCTGCGCCGAAAGCGCGCGTGCCATGTGGTGCTGCGTCACGTGCGAGATTTCGTGCGCGAGCACGCTCGCGAGCTCCGATTCCGATTGCGTGAGCAGGATCAGGCCGGTGTTGACGCCGATGAAGCCGCCGGGCAGCGCGAACGCGTTGATCTGCTGATCCGGGACGGCGAAGAACTCGAAGTCCTGCTTGACGTCCGGTGACACCGACGTGAGGCGATGGCCGAGCTCCTGCAGGTAGTCGTTGACTTCGGGGTCGTTCATGTACGCGCCGCTCGCGCGCATCTCGCGCACGATCGTCTCGCCGAGCTTGCGTTCCTGCGCCGGCGAGAAGTCGGCCTGCGACGCATCGCCGAGATCGGGCAATCGCTGCGGGTAGGTCTGCGGCGGCACGGGGCTCGGGGGCGCTGGCGGCACGGTGCCGTATTCAGGCAGCGCATCGGAAGAGGGCGCAGGCTTCGCCGTTGCGGCCGGATCGGCGGCCGTTCCGGAAAGCGGCGCGAACGCGAGCGCAACGGCGGTAAGCGCGGCGATCAGGCGCCGCGACTTGCGAAATGATCGGCAGGCGTGCACGTAAGGGGCCGTTGCGCGAGTGCTAAGATGCCGCCCTCGCGACGAAATTCACGCGATCGATGCAGCGCTCACGCACCAGGGCCAGCGACAAGGGGGTTGCCGCCGATCGCGCGGCGGCCGCCGACGATCGCGCATCCGGACCGCATTTTACCCACTTCGACGCTTCGGGCCACGCCCAGATGGTCGACGTCGGCGACAAGGACGTTACGAGGCGTGTCGCGCGCGCCGGCGGTCGCATCGCGATGAATCCTGCAACGCTCGCGATGGTGCGGGAGGGCACGGTGAAGAAGGGCGACGTGCTGGGCGTCGCGCGCATCGCGGCGATCCAGGCTGCGAAGCGAACGTCGGACTTGATTCCCCTCGCGCACCCGCTCATGCTGACGCGCGTCGCGGTCGAATTCGCGAGCGATCCGTCCGGCATCGCGATCGAGGTGACCGTCGAGACGCACGAACGCACCGGAGTCGAGATGGAGGCATTGACAGCCGCCTGCGCGGGTCTGCTCACGATCTACGACATGTGCAAGGCCGCCGACCGCGGAATGCGGATCGGCGACGTGCGGCTGCTCGAGAAGTCGGGCGGCCGTTCGGGTCTCTATCACGCGCCATGACCGGATTGCCTGCACTCGCATCGCTCGGCCGTCTGCTCGGCGTCGTGGGACTCGTCGTCTGCGCAGTCTCGGGCATCGCGCGCCTTGCGGGCCACTACACGCTGGGCCGCTTTCCGGTCGTCACGCTGTTCGCAGGCGGCACGGCACTGCTCGTCGCCGGCTGCTTCTGCCTGCTGTGGGTCCTCGTCGCGCGGCGTTAGCGATTCAGGGCCGCGCGCGATTCACCAATTCCAGACCGTGCCGTCTTCGAGACGGTTGACCGGCAGCGCGCTCGCCCTGTACGGATAGCGCGCGGCAAGCGCTTCGTCGATGTCGACGCCGTGGCCGGGCGCCGTTCCCGGGTGAAGATAGCCGTCGGCGAAGTAATACGCATGCGGAAAGACCGCGTCGGTTTCCTGCGTGTGGCGCATGTATTCCTGCACGCCGAAGTTCGGCACCCACGTGTCGAAGTGCAGCGCGGCGCCCATGCAGACAGGCGACAGATCCGTCGCGCCGTGCGAGCCGGTGCGCACCTGATAAAGCTCGGCGAGATGCGCGATGCGCCGCAGATGCGTGATGCCGCCTGCGTGCACGACGGTCGTGCGGATGTAGTCGATCAACTGCTCGGCGATCAGCGACTGGCAGTCATAGATCGTGTTGAAGACCTCGCCGACCGCGATCGGCGTCACCGTGTGCTGGCGGATCAGCCGGAACGCCGCCTGGTTCTCGGCCGGCGTCGGGTCTTCCATCCAGAAGAGCCGATACGGCTCGAGCGAGCGTCCGAGGCGGCCGGCCTCGATCGGCGTCAGCCGGTGATGCACGTCGTGCAGCAGGTGATGGTCGAAGCCGAAGCGCGCGCGCAATGCGTCGAAGAGCTTCGGAACGTGATCGAGGTACTTCGTCGTCGACCACACGTTCTCGGTCGGGATCGCGGCGTCGGCGGGCTCGTAGTAGAGCTTGTCCTTCGCGACGCCGTACGTCGATGCGAGGCCCGGGATTCCGCATTGCGCGCGGATCGCCTTGTAGCCCATGTCGATGTAACGCGCGACTTCGTCGACGGTCTCGGCGATGTCCTTCCCGTTCGCGTGGCCGTACACCATTACACCGTCGCGGCTCGCACCGCCGAGGAGTTCGTAGAGGGGCAGCCCCGCGACCTTGCCCTTGATGTCCCACAACGCAGTATCGACGGCGGCGATCGCGCTCATCGTGACGGGACCGCGCCGCCAATACGCGCCGCGGTATAGGTACTGCCACGTGTCCTCGATGCGCGCCGGGTCGCGGCCGATCAGCACCGGGACGACGTGTTCGGTCAGGTAGGCGGCCACGGCCAGCTCGCGGCCGTTCAGCGTCGCATCGCCGATGCCGTGGATGCCTTCGTCGGTCTCGACCTTCAGCGTGACGAAATTGCGGCCGGGGCAGGTGACGACGACGCGGACGGCGATGATCTTCATGGCGCGAGGTAGATGGCGGTCCGGTGGCTCGACCACTTGACCACAGTATAACGGCGACGCTACCATCGGTCGAGTGGATTCGTTCCGGCGCATGCGAGCCGCGTTCCGCGCAGGCGCTGTCAATCGTTTACCGGAGTCGCGGTGCCCCTGCAGGTCGTCGAGCCGAAGCGCCTTTATCGCCAGATCGCCGATCAGCTCGCGCACTTGATCGCGCGCGGCGAGTTTCCGGCGGGCACGCGGCTGCCGGCCGAGCGCGAGCTGGCCGCGTCGTTCGGCGTGAGCCGCGCGTCGGTCCGCGAGGCGATCATCTCGCTCGAGATGAGCGGCCTCGTCGAAGTGCGCGTCGGCACCGGCATCTTCGTCGCGCAGACCGATGCGGCGAGCCGGCCTCGCGGCGATGCGGGTCCAGGGCCGTTCGAACTCCTCGCGGCCCGCAAGCTCCTCGAGGGCGAGATTGCGGCGCTCGCGGCGAAGAACGCGCGCGCGCAGGACATCGAGGCGTTGCAGGAAAGCGTGGCGCGGCTCGAGGACCATCTCGACGACTTCGCCGCCCGTGAGGCGGAGGATCGCGACTTTCACCTGCTGCTCGCGAAGGCAACCGGAAACGGCTCGCTCGAGCTCGTCGTCGAGGGCCTCTGGAACCAGCGCGCAGAGCTTTGGGGAAGGCTGCAGCGGCATTTCCATACCAACGACCTTGCGGTACGCACGATCCGCGATCACGCGGCGATCGCGGCCGCGGTCGCGGCGAAAGATCCCGAGGCGGCGCGCGCGGCAATGCATCGCCATTTGTCGCGCGTCACGCGCGAGTTCCAGCGGAGCGTCGATAATGACGCGGCGTCGAAATCGACGGGCAGGCAGCCCAACCACAGGAGGACGTAAATGAAATGCAGCAGCGTGCAATCACAGGGACGGCGCCGTGTGGCGCAACGAATCACGGCGGTGGCGGTCGCGATCGCCGCGCTGTTCGCATTCGGGCCGGGAAGCGCGCTGGCGGCGCCGGTGTCGATCAACGTCGTCGACGTGGCCGGCGATCTCGCGTTGACGCAGGACGCGATCCAGAACTTCGCTAACAAGAATCCCAACCTGGTCTCGAAGGTGAACTTCACGAAAGCGCCGGCGCCCGAGCTGCCCGGCAAGCTGAAAGCGATGCAGGCGGCGAATCGCAGCGACATCGACCTCGTGCTGACCGGCACCGACTTTCTCGCGGCCGGCATCGAGCAGGGATTGCTCGTCAAGATCCTGCCGGATCACTCGGCGAAGTTCCCGAACCTGATGCAGAACTACCAGCCCGCAGCGGCGAAGATGCAGGAGCTCGCGGGCGACTACGGCATCGAAGTCGCGTTCATGCCGGCGGGTCCGCTGCTCGAGTACAACCCCGACAAGGTCAAGCAGGTGCCGACGACACCGCAGGAACTGCTCGCGTGGTGCAAAGCCAATCCGAATCGCCTGATCTACGCGCGTCCCGCGAACTCGGGACCAGGGCGCACGTTCGTGATGGGCCTGCCGTACATCCTCGGCGACAAGGACCCGAAGAATCCGGCGAGCTGGGACAAGACGTGGGCGTATCTCAAGGACCTCAATAGCTGCATCGAGTACTACCCGAGCGGCACCGGCGCGGTGATGAAGGAGCTCGGCGAGGGCTCGCGCGACATGACGGTCACGATGACTGGCTGGGACCTGAACCCGCGCATCCTCGGCATCGTGCCGAAGTCGTACAAGGTGGCGCCGTTCCAGCACATGACGTGGGTCAACGACGCGCACTACATGGTGATTCCGAAGGGCGTGCCCGCGGACAAGGTCAACGTGGTCCTCGACCTGATGGCGTACATGCTGAAGCCCGAAGCGCAGGCGCTTACCTACGACAAGGGCTATTTCTATCCGGGTCCCGCCGTCAAGGACGTGCCGTTGTCGATGGCACCGAAGGAAAGCCAGGATGCGATCAACGAATTCGGCCGGCCCGAGTACGACGAGTGGCTGAAGGAGTTCCCGCACACGCAGTCGCTCGAAGCGAAGGCGCAGGTCGAGATGTTCCGGATCTGGGACCAGCAAGTCGGGGCGTCGAAGACGAAGTAACGCTGGCGTCGCCTCACCTCGACCCTCTCCCCGCATGCGGGGAGAGGGTGTGAGACGCAAAGCGTCGAGCGGGTGAGGGAACTCGAGGTCCAATACATCGATGAAGCACGATTTCAGCGAGCTTCGCCTCGACCGCGTGACGCGGCGCTTTGCCGGCGCCGCCGGCAGCGCGTTCAATGCGCTGAACGACCTGACGCTGACCGTTCGCCGCGGCGAGTTCATCGCGCTGCTCGGTCCGTCCGGCTGCGGCAAGTCGACGGCGCTCAACTGCATCGCGGGATTGCTGCCGCTCTCCGGCGGCACGATCCGCCTCGACGACGAGCGCATCGACACGCTGCCGCCGGAGCGGCGCGGCTTCGGCATGGTGTTTCAGAACTACGCGCTTTTTCCGCACATGAGTGTCGCGAAGAACATCGGCTTCGGACTGCGGATGCGCGGCATGTCGCAGGCCGACGCCGGGCCGCGCGTCGCGAATGCGCTGCGCCTCGTGCAGCTCACCGGTCAGGAGCACAAGCTGCCGGGCCAGCTTTCCGGCGGTCAGCAGCAGCGCGTGGCGATCGCGCGCGCGATCGTCATCGAGCCGCCACTGATTTTGATGGACGAGCCGCTGTCGAACCTCGACGCGAAGCTGCGGCTCGAGACGCGCTCCGAGATCCGGCGGATTCATCGCGAGCTCGACCGCGCGACGATCTACGTCACGCACGACCAGGACGAGGCGCTGTCGCTCGCCGACCGCATCGTCGTGATGAAGGATGGCGTCGTCCAGCAGATCGGCACGCCCGAGGAGGTCTACGCGCAGCCGGCCAACATCCACGTCGCGCGCTTCATGGGCTACCGCAACGTGATCGAGCTGCCCGTCACCGGAACGCGCAACGGACACGTGACGCTGGAAGCCTCCGACATGCGCCTGACCGGCGTCGCCAAGCTGCCGCTCGACGGCGGCCGCGCGCTCGTCGCCATCCGTCCCGAGGAGATCGCGATCGCGAACGAGCCTGCCGCGACCAACGTCGTCGGTGGCCGCGTCGACAACGTCGAGTACGGGGGACGCGATTCGCTGATCGAGCTCGTGACGCCGGCCGGCACACGTCTGCACTTGCGTGCTGCGGGGAAAGTGAGTCCCGGCGCGAACGTGTTCGTGCACGTCCCGCCCGAGCGCGTGCTCGTGTATCCCGGCGAGACGCAGTGAACACCTTCGCCCGCACCGCAGGATTCGACAAGGCGCTCCTGCTGGTCGTCCCGGCGGCGTTGTTCATGCTGCTGCTCTTCGTCTATCCGTTCCTCTACGGCCTCTGGCTTTCGTTCGAGCCAAAGGATGGCGGCTGGCTCGCGAACTATCACAAGTTCTTCACGACCTCGAACCTGTGGCCGACGATCGGCACGACGCTCAAGCTCGCGCTGCCGGCGACGATCATCAACGTGTTCGTCGCGCTGCCGATCGCCTACCGGATGCGCATCCGTTCGCGCTGGCAGCGGATCATGACGACGCTGCTCGTCGTGCCGATCACGCTCGGCACCGTCCTGATCGCCGAAGGCATGCTCACGTACTTCGGTCCGCGCGGCTGGCTCGCGCAGTTCCTGCAGGCCGCGCATCTCTACGACGGCGCGATCCGGCTGACGCACAACTACTGGGGCGTGCTGATCTCGCTCGTCATTTCCGGGTTCCCGTTCGCGTTCCTGCTGATCCTGTCGTACATCACTGGCATCGACCCGGTGCTCGCGCGCGCGGCGTCGACGCTTGGCGCCGATCCGAAGGCGCAGTTCCGCCACATCTACCTGCCGCTCCTCGCGCCGGGACTCGCGATGTGCTTCTGCCTCGCGTTCGTGCAGGCGTTCTCGGTGTTCCCGTCGGCGGTGCTCCTCGGTGCGCCGGCCGGGCCGACGCGCGTGATCTCGATCGCCGCGTACGAGGCGGCCTTCGAGCAGTACGACTATTCGCTCGCATCGGCGATCGCGATGCTGATGGGCGCCGTGCAACTCGTGATCGTCGCCTTCGTGCTGTCGCTGCGCGGCTGGTTCTACAAGGGCCCGGTCACGGGTGGCAAGGGATGATGGGCGATGGCTGACGCGACCCTCGGCGAACGGCCGCTCGCCGCCGTCCCGGCGGTGCCGGTTGCGCGCGGGAACGCGCTGCTGCAGCGCGCATGGCGCGCGCTGCTCGTCGGCCTGATCGCGCTGTTCCTCGTCAACATCGGCCTCATGATTGCGGCCGTCGCTACGAACTCGTTCGCGCGCCGCTGGCTCGGCACGTGGCTGCCGCAGGGATGGACGACGTCGTGGTACGTCGACGCGTGGAAGGAATTCCAGCTCGCGTCGGTGCTGTGGGTCACGGTCGAAGTCGTCTTCGCGGTCGTCGTGCTCGCGCTTCTGATCGGCGTGCCGGCCGCGTACACGCTCGCGCGGCGCGACTTCGCGGGCAAGCGCGCGCTGATGCTGTTGTTCCTGCTGCCACTGATGGTGCCGCCGATCACCTATGGCATCCCGCTCGCGACGGTGCTCTACCAGACGGGTCTCGGCGGAACGCTCGCCGGGGTGATCCTCGCCAACCTGATACCGGCAGCGCCGTTCGTGATCCTGGTCATGACGCCGTTCATCGAGCAGATCGATCCGAACCTCGAATCGGCCGCGCGCGTGTTCGGCGCGAACACCTGGCGGATGTTCGTCCACGTGCTCGTGCCGCTGCTCGGTCCCGGCATTCTGGCCGCGTCGCTGCTCGTCCTCGTGCGGACAATCGCGCTCTTCGAGCTCACGTTCCTGACGGCGGGTCCCGACTCGCAGACGCTCGTCGTCGCGCTGTACTACGCGGTGTTCGCCGCCGGCGTGCGCGCGCCGCAGTCGGTCGACGCGATGGCGATGATCTACATGGTGGTCACGCTCGTGTGGCTCCTGATCGCGCTGCGCTTCGTCAATCCGACGCAGCTCGTCTCGCGCGTCAAGGAACACCCGCAAACGGCGTAGCGTATCGATCGTGACTCGACTCGACGCGTCGACGCTCGACTCGCTGCCGCCCGGCATCGCGCGGCCCGGCTACGCGATCGAGCAGATCGGCATCGGCATCGTTCATCTCGGCATCGGCGCGTTTCATCGCGCGCACCAGGCGATTTACACCGACGACGCGCTGGCGCAGCGCGGCGGCGCATGGGGCATCTGCGGCGTGAGCCTGCGCTCGCCCGGCGCCCGTGATCGGATGACCCCGCAGGACGGCCTCTACACGTCGATCGAGAAAAGTCCCGAAGGCACGCGCCGGCGGGTCGTCGGCAGCGTGCGCGAAGTGCTGTTCCAGCAGGAGCAGCGCGACGACGTATGGAGGCGCTTGACCGCGCGTGAGACGCGGATCCTCACGCTGACCGTCACCGAGAAAGGGTACTGTCACGAGCCGGCGACAGGCCGGCTCGACGCGCAGCATCCGGACATCGTCCACGATCTCCAATCGCTCGCGACACCACGCAGCGTTCCCGGCCTGCTCGTCGCCGCACTTGCCGAACGCCGGCCGGGAACGCTGCGTGGTGTCGCGAGCGATTG
>Ga0207702_10003561_pt1 | contig 14168 bp, 10 predicted proteins | sample KBSCornC62_FD_184302 | JGI IMG/M metagenome (GOLD analysis project Ga0207702, IMG submission 184302) | Corn rhizosphere microbial communities from Kellogg Biological Station, Michigan, USA - KBS Corn C6-2 (SPAdes) (version 2) | ecosystem: Host-associated > Plants > Roots > Rhizosphere > Soil ...
ATTTTTTCCGTGGCATAGGGCTTATTTGTTCTATTTCGAAAAGATCTGCCAAAAGCTAACCGGCAACGACAAATTCGGACTGCCTTACTGGAACTGGAATCAAAACCCTGATTTAAACCCGGCTTTTTTGGATACAACAAGCGTACTTTTTTCTACAAGGACAAATACCAGTGTTTCGACACTAAGCCAGGTTAGTACCGCCGAGCTTGCCCCTATCTTTACAGATACCAATTTCTATACGTTCTGGCCGCAGATAGAGGGCACACCGCATAACAACGTTCACACTTTTGTTGGCGGCATATTTGGAGGGTTTGGCTCGGCCGTGGATCCTATATTTTGGACGCACCATTGTATGGTGGATTATTGCTGGTATAAGTGGAACATCGACATGGGCAACAATAACCCTAACGCGTCAAGCTGGATAGGCGTGACATGGAACTACTTTATTGATGCTGACGGAAGTACCGCAAGCCCCATGACCGCCGGCATTACCGAGCTCATGCCTTTGCTCAGTTATCAATATGAGCATAGCGACATTGGCACTCCGGTTCCGCAAAAGATAATAAGAACCAAGGCTGAATTCAATAAGCTTGAGGCCAGGATAAAAGCAGGCGCTGATATTAGATTCGAGATTAAAAACAGGGCACTGATTGCGACTAAGACATCTATTTCGATATCAAAACCTTTTAATGGCGAAACCCGGGCAAATGCCGGTGCTTTTTCGGCCATCATCGACAATGATGACGCGAAAGAAACAGTGTTCGCCAGTATCAACTATGTACAGTTACCTACTGAAAGCGATTTCTTTGTAAGAGTATTTATAAACTTACCTAATGCAAATACGGACACGACTGTTAAAGATCCGCATTACGCTGGTAGCTTTGCCTTCTTTGGTACCTCGATGCCGGACCATGCAGGTATGGATATTTCTGCCCACAAGCATGTTCCCAAATTCCTGGTTAATATAACGCCTACGCTGAAAAGGTTAAAACAACAACAACTGATCACAGATCAAAGCCTGCTAACAGTTCAATTGGTGGCTGTCCCATTTCTTGGAAAGTTTGAGAATCCATCGACGGAATTATTGTTAGATACCATCGAATTGATAGTAACTCCTGTGATTATCAATTCAAAGGAGCAATAATTGACCTTAACGGTCGTATTAGAATTTGTAATGAGTGGATTGATAAAACATTTGTGTGCTATTGGTTTGGCTTGCTTTTCCTTTTCGGAAAATGCCATATCCAAAACGCCAAACCTTTATTTAAACCACGTCCCATACGGAACTATGGACACGCTTTACCATTTGGGTCTGCACAATAGTGAGATCTCGCAACCGATATCGCCTACTTCGTTGCGAAGCCATAATTATCGTTATGTTGAGATAGAGATTGTCAAGCTGGTTAATCCGAAACAGTATCCTTTGACATTCTATGTTTACTATCAGCCTCCGGAAAAAGAAAAAGTATTGCTTGGAAGTTTTGGACCGTATCCGGCGGATAATCCGGGTAAGTTTATCGTTTCAACTCATGGCAAACCGCTCAAAAATGGGTCACTTATCCTCTCACTGGTTATACCTGAAAAAACACAATTAAATGATACCGTGGAGGCGACAGTGAAGAAATTAGTATTGCGGGAAAAGTAGCGCAACATTGTTACACGCGTATTTAAAATTAAGTCTGCAGCATTTATAAACATTTTAAGTATCACGGCGTTTGTATCGGATGAGATTTAGTTTAGTTTTGGACAAAATTGCCTGATGAAGAGCCATCTGCCTAAATACATCCGAATTATTGGTATTGTTGTAATTGTACTGATTGTGCTGCTTGGCATAGGCGGTTATATTGCCTATTCCAAACGCGAAGCCGTGCTGCAGCACGAAATCAGCAAAGCCATTGCCAAGGCCAAAAAGGATTATAACCTGGATGTGAAGATCGGCTCTGCAACGTTTACGGGCCTTTCAACCGTGTCATTCAGGGATATCACAGTAATACCCGAAAAGCGCGACAGCTTGCTTAGTATCAAGAAATTTGATGTGAGTGTTAAGCTGATGCCACTAATAAGTGGCAATGTTAAACTGGCAAATGTGGTATTGGCTGACGCTCATCTGAATCTCACCAGCATCAATCACGTCAAGAATTTTGATTTCCTGTTCAGGAAAAAGAAGGATACCACCGAGACAAAACCAAAGACCGATCTGTCCGAAGTCGCTTACAACCTGATGAACCAGGTTTTGTACAAAATACCGGATGATCTGGACGTTAAAAATTTCCTCATCAGCTTCACAGACGACAGCGCCAGTGTTAAACTCCTTACAACGGCCGCGCAGATCAAAGACGGCAAGCTGAGCTCGACAATCAATGTCGACAATGGCACTGCGACCTGGCACGTAGCCGGGAAAATGCACCCTTCGGATAAAGACATTGCTATCAGTCTTTATGCCGATGGCAAAAAGGTTGAGATACCGGTTGTAGAAAAACGGTACCACCTGAAGGTAAATTTCGATACCGTAACTACGCGCCTGGATAAAGTTGAAAACAGCGGTGGCGTAACCAGGATCTATGGCTATTGGGCGGTGAAGAACCTGTTGGTAAACCAACCTGCCGTTTCATCCAATGATATCATAGTGCCCAATGGCTCCATCGATGCTAATTTATTTGTGGGCAAGAACTATGTTTCGCTGGATAGTTCATCGCTGATCCATCTTAAGAAGATCGCCATTAAGACGTACATCAAGTACCAGCTGAACCCGGTGAAGATGTACACGGTTAAGATCAATACCGACTGGCTCAACGCGCAGGATGTGTTCGATGCCTCGCCCGAAGGTATGTTTGATTCGCTGACCGGGATCCAGGTTATTGGTAAATTAAAGTACCATTTACACCTGTTCCTGGATACATCCAACCCCGACAAGGTGCAATTCGAATCGGCTTTGTATAGAGATGGTTTCCACATCACCAAATATGGGAAAACCAACCTGGCGAAGTTGAATAACGTTTTTGTATATACGCCTTACGAAAAGGGTAAGCCCATGCCATCACGGGTTATCGGACCTTCGAACCCTGATTTTACGCCGCTAAGTGAGATATCGCCAAATCTGCGCTATGCGTGTATGACTTCCGAAGATCCATATTTTTATACCAATCATGGTTTTGCCCAGGAGTCGATCCGCAAGTCGATAGCTACCGATTTCAAGCAAAAGAAATTTAAACGTGGCGGAAGCACCATCTCGATGCAGCTGGTTAAGAACACCTTCCTGAGCAGGGAAAAGACGCTATCGCGGAAAATTGAAGAGATCCTGATCGTTTGGCTCATTGAGAACGATGATATTATGAGCAAGGATCGTATGCTCGAGGTCTATTTCAACGTAGTGGAATGGGGAAAAAACGTTTATGGCATCGGCGAAGCGGCCCATTATTATTTTGGCAAAAGTCCTTCGGAGTTAACGCTGGGCGAAGGCATTTTCCTGGCCAGCATTTTACCGCATCCCAAAACCGGCTTATATTCTTTTGAGCCTGACGGTACCCTCCGTGATGGCCTGCATGGCTACTTTAAATTGATCGGCAATATGATGGCCACCCATGGCTGGACCACCGTTGACAGCGTCGATTATTACGGTTATAACACTGTAAGATTAAAACCCAGTCTGCGGGAGGAGATTGCACCGGTGTCCGGAAGCGTTGCTGATAGCCTGATTCGCCAGAATACCAACGAGGACGATGATGAATTTACGCCCCCTGTCGCTGCCCAGCACCAACCGGAACCCGAGAAAAAACCGGGATTCTTCCAACGCTTATTCGGGAAAAAAGACACTACCAAAAAAGACGAGCTTGAAGTTGACACTGTAGGAAAGACCAAAAAAGAGATCCGCCAGGAAAAACGGGCGCTCAAGAAACTTCAGCGACAACGCGAAAAAGAAATGCATGACAAAGGCCTGATGTAACGTTTACTATGGGGTGACCAAATTAAATGTTTAAACATGTATGTTTGTACATGCATGTTAGAATATGTCACTCGTAGAAAAACTCAACTGGCGTTATGCCACTAAAAAGTTCGATCATACCAAAAAATTAAGCACCGAACAGCTAAGCGATCTGCTTGCAGCAGTTCGTCTGAGTCCATCATCCATAGGACTGCAGTCATACAAAGTAATTGTTGTTGAAGATCCGACAGTTCGTGAGCAATTGCGTGTTGCTGCTCACGGCCAGTCTCAAATTACCGATTCATCGCAACTCATCATTTTTGCTTCAGAAACCAATCTCGATGAAGCTTATGTAAAAAACCTTATTGACCTGGTTGCTGAAAAGCGCCAAACAGCGCGCGAAAACCTCGCAGGTTATGAGCAGATGCTTACAGGCAAAGTGAACCATTTGAGCGAAGATCAGAGACTCGTTTGGTCAAACAAACAGGCCTACATCGCTTTGGGTGTTTTATTAACCGCTGCCGCTGAAATGGGTATCGACGCCTGTCCGATGGAAGGTTTTAATGCCACTCACTTTGATGAGATTTTAGGTCTTAAAGAAAAAGGATTGGCCACCGCCGTTATTGCCGCTGTTGGTTTCCGTGCCGAAGACGATAACTACAGCAAGCTAGTAAAGGTTCGCAAACCCGAAGAGGAGTTATTTATCCATATATAACCTTAATGGCCCGGATCGTAGCCAAATGAGTTGTTGTTAAGTTTCCAGGCGATAAGCGGTCCGGCCATTATATTTCCAAACAAGCGATGTAGAGACACAATATTTTGTGTCTCTTTTGTTTTAAAATGACTGTTGTTCGAGGGCTTTTCTTCTTTGTGCGCTCTGTGAAATTCTCAGTGCTCTCAGTGGTTAAATTAAACCACAAAGGGCACGAAGAAGGCACAGAGGCCGCAGAGAATTAATTTTGTCAGGGACCTCGATATCTTGCTACAGGGTGGCGGCAACATAGAGAATGTTATCGCCTTGAATAATGTTGATGTGATATAAGGATTCTAATTCTTTTGCGTTTTGGTTGGTAACGGGCGGATGCAGCCAAACAATTTTAGCCCCGAGAGGCAAAACGTGCCTGGCAATGATCCCTTCCAATTCGGATTCAGGACGGAACACATTCACAATATCAACAGCGTCGGGTTTACCTTCGACCTTTTCAAAAACAACGGTATCACCATCGCAAGCCGCCTTCGAGTATTTATCCGGGCTATAGCTAAACACCTCGAACCCGGCATTCAGCAAACCCAAAGGCAAATTTTTATCGGGCCAATCAATTAACAAGATCCGCTTTGACGCTTTTAGTATTTGCTGCGAATCCGGCCTTTCCATTACTCGAAAGATGATGATTTGCGGATAAGCAGTTTTGAGCGCAGCACGTGGGTTTTCTTCGGGAAATTTTGATCCTTTTTATCCAACTCGTCGAAAAGCAGGGTTGCGGCCTTGATCCCCATTTCATAAGCCGGCTGGGTGATGGTCGAAAGCGCCGGGCAAAGCAATGGTGCTATCTGGAGGCTCGAGAAGCTAACAACTTTCAGATCTTTCGGGATCGATATCTTCATGTCATTGCACACATAGTAAGTGGCAAAAGCCAGACGTTCAACCGAACTGAATATGCCGTCGGGCTTTATATCTTCCAGCACGTGTTTGATGATGGAATAATTGATCTTCTCGTCCTGGCTGCAATCGATCACCAGGTCATCGTCAAACGGGATGCCATGTTTCTCCAGCGCGTCTACATAGCCCTGCATACGCACTTTGCCGATTGAAATGCTTTTGTTCACAACCAGGTAAGCTACCCTTTTGCATCCGGTTTGTATCAGGTGCTCAGTGGCCTCAAAGCTGCTATCATAGTCGTTGGTAGTAACTTTTGATACGTCGAGGTCCTCATAAACACGATCGAAGAACACTACCGGCACATGTTTTTTGGAAAGCGCCTTCAGGTAATTGTGATCATTGGCCTCGCCGGAAACCGACATAATAATGCCATCGACCTTGCCATTATTGAGGTAATTGACGAATGATACTTCCTTTTCAAAAATATCGTCGGTACGGTACAGCAGGATATAGAACCCCTTTTTACGGGCCACCTCTTCAATGCCGTTGATGGCCTGGGCAAAAAAGTCATTGGCAATCTCGGGTACAATCACTGCCAGCGTCTTGGTCTTTTTATCGCGCAGGTTGGCGGCATAGTGATTAGGTAAAAAGTTATGTTCTTTGGCAAAGGCCAATATTCGTTCCCTGGTATCTTTATTGATGTCCGTACTCCCGCTAAACGCCCTCGAAATCGTCGATGTTGACAAATTCAGTTTTTTGGCCAGCACCTTGATATTGATATTATCCATTATTCGCAGCTAACAGTATTCGCCCCAAATGTAATAAAAGTCCGCATTGCACTCAAAATCAATCCGTTCAAAGTTCGTAAAGCACATAGGCGCTCGTAGCCGGCAGGACGATAGTTCCGCCGTTTACTGCTTTCATACTTTTTTCGTCGATCGTCTTTCCATCGGCAACCAGGCGCCATCTACCATCGGGCAAATTGAATTTAGTGCTGGTTGTGCTTCCGTTTAAAATAATCATGATATTCCGCCAGTTATCGCCATTGGCGTTTCCGCCAATCTGGTAGGCAATCAAATTTTGATCTTTGGTATCTATAAACTTCAAATGCTCCCTAATCATCTGTGCCGATGGCATCCTAAAGGCAGGATGGTGTTTGCGAAGAGCAATCAGGGACTTATAGTAATCAAACACTTCCTTGTATTTCGCTTTCCGGCCCCAATCCAGCTCATTGATTGCATCCGGGCTCTGGAATGAATTAGCAACGCCATTTTTTGTACGAAGCATTTCCTCGCCGGCATGCAAAAATGCAACTCCCTGCGAGGTAAAAACGATGGTATTAGCCAGCTTATCCATTTTTATCAGCTCGGCCTCGGAAGCGCTTGGGTTAGATATTTTGAGGCGGTCCCAAAGCGTGTTATCATCATGGCAGGAAACATAGCTGATAGTCTGATAGGGCTCAGCTGCCCATGGAGCTTTCGAGTAATTCACTTTGGTATAATCAACCTGAGGATGCTGTACCGAACCAACAATTCCAAATTTTACGCTTTCGGCCATACCGGGTGCTCCGCTTACAAAACCTTTTGACTTCACATCGCTCCAGCCGCCTTTGATCCCATCGCGAATATCATCGCTGAATACTGCAATCTTATCCAGTTTGGAGGCATTCTTTTTCACAGCTCTGAGGTTCTCGTCTAGCGGACTATTCCCAGCAGCCCAACCCTCACCATAAATAAATATTGTGGGATCGACCTTATGCAATGCAGCGCTGATAGCATTCATGGTTTCTATATCGTGCACACCCATCAGGTCAAAACGAAACCCGTCCAGGTGATATTCCCTGGCCCAATACATCACCGACTGAATCATATATTGGCGCATCATGGCTTTTTCAGAGGCAGTTTCATTGCCGCAGCCTGTGGCATTTGAATAGGCCCCACCAGCCGTATGCCTGTAAAAATAGCCCGGCACAAACTGGTTGAAATTGGCCGAGGTATCGCAGGTATGGTTGTACACCACGTCCAGTATCACCCGTAGGCCGTTAGTATGCAGCGTTTGCACCACTTTCTTGAATTCGCGGATACGCACGTTACCGTCGTACGGATCGGTGGCATAACTTCCTTCCGGAACATTATAATTCAGCGGATCATAGCCCCAGTTGTATTCACTCGTCTCGGGTTTGGTCTCATCAACCGAATTATAATCGAACGAAGGCAACAAGTGAACATGCGTTACGCCGAGCGACTTGATGTGATCGAGTCCAGTAATAGTGCCATCTGGCGATTTAGTCTTGGTTTCTGCCAAACCCAGGAACTTGCCTTTATGCTCTATACCCGAGTTGGCACTCATGGAAAGATCACGCACATGCAACTCGTAAATGATGATATCGGTAAAGTTTTTTTGAGCCGGCTTTTTATCAAGCGCCCATTTCTTTGGGTTAGTTGAAGCTAAATCGACGACCATGCCACGCCTGCCGTTTACCCCCACGGCCCTGGCATAGATATCCGGACGCTCTTTAAGCCAGCGACCGTTGATATTGGTTTGAAAGGTATAATACTGATTTTTCAGGTCCTGGGTTATTGTCAGCTCCCAAACACCTTGCTGTGCTTTCGTCAGGTTATGCATTTGAAGCGCTTTGCCTCCTTCACCCGCGGCATATAAACGAAGTTTAACAGCCGAGGCGGTTGGTGCCCATATTTTAAAAACTGTTTTTTCAGGCGACCACGTAACACCGAGATCGTTCCCGTTATATATAGGGTAATCATCAGAAGCAGCTGATCTATGTAAAGGTTTAAAAGAGATTGATAAAACATAGATACACGTTAACGCTAATATAATCTTTAGATATTTCATTACTGAAGATTTTGCGAGGTTTAAATTAGTTGGCCGCTGAAGTTACGCCTAATCAAAAACAATTTACGCATTTTTCTCATTTACACTGTTACATAACTATTTAACCAAATGAAGCCGTTCACGATACTCAGGTCAGTGGCGATCACTGTTATCCTGTGTTTGTTTTATCCGGTAACATCTAAAGCTTTTTCAGTATATGCACACCTGGCCATCATAGATGCCAGTTGGAAAAAGTCGATCGTACCCCTATTAAAGGAGAAGTTTCCCAACGCTACCGACGAGGAGCTAAAAATTGCGCACTCCTATGCTTATGGTGGCAGCCTGATGCCCGATATGGGTTATTTCCCTTTTGGCAGCGTTTATTTCACAAACCTTGTTCACTATGTGCGAACCGGTGAGTTTATGGATAATCTTTTGAACCAGGCAAAAAACCTTAACGAATATGCTTATGCCATAGGTGCGGTGTCACATTACGTAACTGACGAATATGGTCATTCGCTGGCTACCAACGTGGCCGAACCCATCGTCTATCCCAAGGTTGCCAAAAAGTTTGGTGATGTAGTTACTTATGAGGAATATCCTATCTATCACAGTCGTATGGAATTTGGTTTCGATGTATTGCAAATGGCTCGCGGCAATTATGCATCCCAGGCTTATCATGACTTTATCGGATTCAACGTGGCCAAACCTGTTTTGGAGCGGGCGTTTCTGATCACCTATGGTCAAAACCTGGACAGCGTTTTCAAAGGCAAACTTGACTTGAATATTTCGACTTTCCGATGGTCGGTGCGAAGCTTGCTACCGGGACTTACCCGTACTGCCTGGGCGTTAAAGAAGAAAGAGATTATGAAGGACAATCCTGGCATGACCAGCCGCAAATTCCATTTCCACATAAAACGAAGAGAGTATTTTCACGACTATGGCCGCGAGCGCGACCGGCCCAACCTGCGAACCCGTATCACAGCATTTATCATAAGCATATTACCCAAAATAGGGCCATTAAGGGCACTCAAGTTTGAACCGCCCGGTCCAAAGGCCGAAAAATTGTTTATCAAGGCTTTTGACACTTCCCTTGTAAAATACAGTGTCGTTTTGAAGAAGCTTGGAAATAAAGAGAAACCCGAGTTACCGGATATTGATTTTGACACCGGTAAACCAACTGTTTTTGGCGAATACGGCCTCACCGATCAAACTTACAGCCAGATGGTGATCGCATTGGATAAAGACAAATTTACCAATGTAACGCCCTCATTAAAAAAGAGCGTCCTTTCATTCTATAGTAAAGCTGATAGCACGACTGATCGGCCCAAAGTACTGTATGACTGGAAGAAGACCAACTTTGCACTGCAAAAACTAAAGAATAAATCACCTATACCAATGGATAGCCTTAAGTTCCCGATAGATACTACAGGGCGGGTAAAGCCTAAAACAGGTCGTTAAAATTTATACCTTTAAGCTGCATTAAATCTCATCCTATGCGGTTAGCAAAGTTTTTTCTGATTGGTCTGTTCAGCGTGCTTACAAGCATCGCACTCGCTCAAAATATTAATGAAGCGACTATTTTTCATATTCAATCTTCACACACGTCATTCCCTGACACCGGCCGGGCAAAAGGTCATACTTATGACAAGGTTTTGTATACCGCTGCCGAACATTATAAGGACAGCACCGTTCTTATTATTGCACCGAAAAACCTCAATGCAAAAAAGGATGTCGATATTATCTTTTGGTTCCATGGCTGGCGTAACAATGTGGATAGCGCCGCGGTGAAATACCAGTTGACGCAGCAATTCCTGGACTCAAAACTAAATGCGGTGCTAATATTAGCCGAAACTGCCAAAGATTCGCCCGATAGTTATGGGGGCAAATTGGAAAATACCGCCGTGTTTAAATCCCTTGTTGATGATGTACTGACCGGACTAAAATCAAGACATTTAATCGGGCCAGCCTGTAAGCCGGGACATATTCTCTTAGCCGGGCATAGTGGCGCCTATCGGGTTATGGCCAGGATTATCCAAAATGGGCAAATGCCGGTTGATGAAACAATTCTGTTCGATGCCCTATATGCTGAAACAGAAAAGTTTATGGCCTGGATCAAGGCAGATCAGTCACATCGATTTATCGATATCTACACCGATCATGGCGGTACCGATGATGAAACACGCAGTTTGATGAAGCTATTGGATACCGCAAGGCTAAAATATGTCTCAACGGAAGAAATTTATGCGACGAAGCAAACTTTACACGATAACAGGTTAGTATTTATTCATAGCCTGAATGAGCACGACAAGATCATCGCTAACCCGGACAACTTCCTGCTATACCTGCAGAACGAGCCTTTTCTGAAAAAATTGAAGGAATAATTTAGGCCACGGCATGAGGCGGCTCCGCCAGGTGGCGTTTGATATCTGCCAGCATTTGCTGCGGCTGGAATGGCTTGAGCATGCAATCGACAAAACCACTAGCGATCAGGTCATTCAGCATGGACTGATCTACCAATGAAGCTGTAAATGCAATTACCGGGATTCCCGGATAAGCTTTGCGCATTTCGTAAATAGCTTCGAAGCCACTCATTACCGGCATCTCCAGGTCCATGAGGGTAATATCGAAATAGCTATCTGCCTCCAGTTTATCCAATGCTTCGCGTCCATTGACTGCGGTAACCACTTCGGCCTTAAATCCGGTCAAGATTTTTTTGGCAACCATCATATTCAGTTGGTTATCCTCCACCAGCAAAATTCTGATACCCTCCAGGTTTTCTGGTAGATCGACTTGTTTTTTCTTGTCAACCGGCTTTTCAACGTTTACTAACTCAAATTTCACGTCGAATGTAAAACGGCTGCCTTTCCCTTCGTCGCTTTCCAGCTTCAGCTCGCTATCCATCAGCCTCAGCAGACGTGCGCAAATGGTCAGGCCTAATCCCGTGCCCGCAAATTTTTTGGTGTCCTCGTGGTATATCTGTCCAAAGCTTTCAAATATCCTGCTCTGATCGTCTTTGGCTATGCCCAGGCCAGTGTCTTCAACGCTAAAGCTAACCTCGATATGCTGTTCTGTCTTTTTCTTGCAAATGGCCGAAAGCTTTACGTAACCCGAATCTGTGAACTTAAGCGCATTCGACAACAAGTTATTGAATACCTGTATCAGCCGCACATCATCGGCCATCACCATTCTATCCAACTCGTGGCTGACCCTGATCTTTGTTTCAACGCCCTTTTCATGAAAAAGAGCAGTAAACGGCATCCCTGCATTGTAGATCAGCTGCTTCAGGTTCAACTCAACCGGATGTATTTCCAGCTTGTCTGCTTCTATTTTGTTGAAATCGAGAATGTTGTTTACCTGGTGCAGCATGTGGTCGGCGCAATATTTCAGTATCTGGAAGTATTCTTCCTGCTGGGCTGGATTCTTTTCTTGCTTCAATAGATTGATAACACCGATAATACCATTCAGGGGTGTACGTAATTCGTGCCCCATCGTAGCCAGGAAGCGTGTACGTGCCTCTATGACCCTATTACTTTGATCAACCAGCTCATTGATATATTTCTTCTCAAAAAACAGGTATGCAACTGCAAATGCGATGGTCGATGAGATGGTCATGATGCGGTTGACAAACGAAATATGTCTCAACTGCTGGCCATTTATCAGCTCGAACGGGTGGATATTGCGGCCGATGAAAACGCAAACCAGGAAAGAAAGTACGATGATTGAAATATAAGTCACCGACTCCACATACTGCGTTCGCTTTAAGTCAACAATGATCGGTACCGCGACCAGCAAGGGGAAAAAGTAGAGATATACCTCTGTTTGAAGCCCCTCGACAAACGTGGTAGCTATGAGCCAGCCGCAAACAATGGATATGATAAAAATGGTAAGATTGCCGATATGGCCATTGTATTTGAGCAACATCACCATCATGATGGAGAAGCAAAAAGAGCCCACTACGATTGATGATGCGTACAATCCGATATAGGAATCGTAAATGGAAAGACATACACCTGCTATCAGCACCAGCAGGCCAATTTGATACGTCCTCTTTTGAACCTCCTTGATATCGAAGAGGGGATTTTGATGCGAGTCCTCTCTCCTCAGGCGGTTGTATTTATCCGTAATTCTTTTCATTACAGGCGAATAATGCCTTGTACGTTGGGTTTTGCTCACCTAAGGCTAACCCTTTTACGTACAAAAAGTTTTAAAAGTTCCCCCGTAACTTCATCATAAAGAGGCTATTTAACACCGGTAGTTAGAAAAGCGGAAAGATCAAACTGCAGATCTTTGTCGCCGTATTTGGAGGTGATTTCCTGTTCCATTTTTTCACCCATTGGCCCGAGCAGGGCTGGGTCCTTCGCAGCAACTTCTCTCCCAAGTCTATGCCTACGCAAAAAAGCATCAACAGCGTCTTTGGCGGTCGATACCCCCGACATTAATGCCACATGATCAGCATGGACGTCCTTAAACCCGGCGTCTTTCAAATAGTTTTCGAGCACGGCCGGTTCGTGCATTGAAAACGGCAAAAAGAATCGCATAGTATCCTCGCCGGCAAAATTAGGAACAACGAGGTCATTAATCAAGAGCTTATATAACGGTATCTTTAAGGTATCGTCCCAGGTAAAGTACATGAATTTGCCGCCGGGCTTTAAAACGCGATGAATTTCGCTAAAGCCTTTCTCCCTGTCGGGCAAAAACATCATCCCAAACTGACAGATCACCAGGTCAAATGAATTATCGGGAAAAGATAGATTCTGCGCGTCTTCCACCCTGAAGTTTATGCCGTTATTGTTCAACTCCTGCCGGGCTACGGTCAGCATGTCGTTGCTCAGATCGGATGCGACAAATTTAACTGAAGGCGGCAGGGCTTTTCGGATATGCCTTGTAACACGACCTGTCCCGCAGGCTATTTCGAGTACGGATTCTACGCCAGTTATATCAATTTTAGATGCGAGGTACCTTCCATAGGGCTCAAATATGATCGGCCCCATTAAACGATCATAAAACTCAGCGTCTTTCCCGGAAAATGTGAAAACTTCGTGCGGCTCCATATTAAATTGTGAGCGGCTAAAGCTAAGCTTTTATTCTTTATGGGTATAAAGGATTTATGTCAAATTAACATTTGACCATTTTTTTCTTTTTGCCCAGAGCTCCCTTGTCCTTAATTTTTATAATCCGCTCGACGGCATCAGGTACCTTACAGGAGGTGTCCCCAACATCCACCGTTACTACACCGATCTTATTTGCCGCTGCAATCACGTCATCAGTGAGAGGAATCACGTATGCCCCTAATGCCACAACAAAGCCATTCATCACATTTCGAACACGGTTTTGAGACGTGTGGATGGTTTGTACAACCCGATTAAGCAAATTTTTCAATCCCGAAATATCCAATTCAGCATCTGGTTTTTGCGACACCCAGTTGCTCAATGTGGACCAACCAGCAGCAGCAATATGTTCTTTAGGGGAATCAATCCATTCCAAAGCCAGTTCATAACCCAACTTATTCCCTGTGGCTACCCATGGTACCGTATACTCGCTGATATTATTGGAGACAGCCTGTTTTGCCCAGGTTTGCAGATCGGATTTGGTCATCCGGGCATCATCGGCAATTAGCCCTGCCAGGTACATCGCATCAGCATTGCCGGTTGCATAAAGATCTTTAGCCAGCTGGTAATCGGTTTTTACCTTCTTTTGAATCGTTTTTAGGTGCTCAACCTTAACGCCGAAAAAAGGTTCTTTGACACCATGTTTCAGCAAAATGTTTTTGATGCTTTCGCTGCCATTGGCCTTCAGGTCGGCCATGATCTC
>Ga0207702_10003580_pt1 | contig 14118 bp, 23 predicted proteins | sample KBSCornC62_FD_184302 | JGI IMG/M metagenome (GOLD analysis project Ga0207702, IMG submission 184302) | Corn rhizosphere microbial communities from Kellogg Biological Station, Michigan, USA - KBS Corn C6-2 (SPAdes) (version 2) | ecosystem: Host-associated > Plants > Roots > Rhizosphere > Soil ...
AGAGGCTGATATCGGCATCTGCTCTGCTGGCAGCGCTCAGTCCGGAGGCTACGCTATCCCGAGGGTTTACGATCACTTTCGACGCGGACGGCCGGATAGTTCGAGCCGCTGCCGATTTGCACCCGGGCGAAAAGATTTGCACCAGATTCCAGGATGGCCAGATCGGATCCACCGTTCAAAACCCAGAGAACGACTCTGTCGTCTGAACTGGTGCGGCCCTGGACCACGGGAGTTATTCCTCATTCGGGGAATGGATCGGGAATGCGAGATGACGCCCGCGCCTCGGTCGGAGTGTTGAACGCAATCTGGAGTTCGGCGTCTTCGAAGGCCTATCTCGTAAGCATCGGTGGCTTTTCCCATCTCGTCTCGAGGCTGGTTTCATGGAATTTCTTCATGCGACGCTCGTTCAAGTGCTTTCCAGAACCTGCAAAACACCCGCAGAGCCGCATGAACAGGGGCTGCGCCGATACCCAAAAAATTGTAAAATTGTTGTTGCGCGTAAGTGTTGATTCAGTAATCTAACCGTTCCCGCACAACGTCGGAGACACGAGCCAACCACATAGACGTGTGGTTTTTTTGTCCCCGGATTTTCCCGCGGAAATTTTCGGAGATCTACCAATGCCCACAATCAATCAACTGGTCCGCAAGGGACGCGCGAAGGTGACTGTGAAGTCGAAGTCGCCTGCGCTCGTAAACTGCCCACAGCGCCGTGGCGTGTGCGTGCAGGTCATGACGCGTACCCCGAAGAAGCCGAACTCTGCACTTCGCAAGGTTGCCAAGGTGCGCCTCACGAATGGCCAGGAAGTCATTGCTTACATCCCCGGTGAGGGGCACAACCTCCAGGAGCACTCGATTGTGCTTGTTCGTGGCGGTCGTGTGAAGGATCTCCCGGGTGTCCGCTATCATATCGTTCGCGGCTCCCTCGACAGCCTCGGGGTGGACGGTCGTCGTCGCAGTCGCTCGAAGTACGGCGCGAAGCGTCCGAAGCCCGGCCAGGAAGCTGCCGCCGCAGGTAAAGGTAAGAAAAAGTAACCGGTAACGAACATGTCCCGCAGACGTAGAGTCATTCACAAGGAAGTTAAGCGCGATAGTCGCTATGCGAGCCCGCTCGTTGCGCGCTTAATCAGTGCCGTCATGATGGCAGGGAAAAAGACCACCGCCGAGAAGATCGTCTACGGCGCCATCGATAAGAGCCGCGAGGGTAGCGATACTGTCGATCCGCTCGAGACGCTCAATAAGGCGATCGATAACGTCCGTCCTCGCCTCGAGGTCAAGAGCCGCCGCGTTGGTGGTGCGACCTACCAGGTTCCGATGGAAGTTCCGCAGGATCGTCAGGTGGCGCTCGCCATGCGCTGGCTCGTCAACTTCGCCAACAATCGCAAGGGTGTCGCCATGAGGGACGCTCTCGCCTACGAGCTGCGCGATGCCGCAGCCGGCCAGGGTAATGCGATCAAGAAACGGGACGACATGCATAAGATGGCGCAGGCCAATCGTGCCTTCGCCCACTTCCGCTGGTAACCCGGCAACTCCAAACCTTCTCCTGTTCTTTCTCAATGTCTGCCACGCTCCAGGAAAAACCTGCTACGAACCCGAACTCGCCTGACCGCGCGTTCCCGCTCGAGCGCACTCGGAATATCGGTATTTGCGCGCACATCGATGCGGGCAAGACGACGCTCACCGAGCGTATTCTCTTCTACACCGGCATGATCCACAAGATCGGTGAGGTGCACGAAGGTACCACTGTGACCGACTGGATGGAGCAGGAGCGTGAGCGTGGCATCACGATTACTTCCGCTGCGACGACCTGCTCGTGGGTGCAGCGTAAGGAGCCCATCGATGGCGTCTATAAGATGTTCGAGGGCATCAAGCAGCGCGTGAACATCATCGACACCCCCGGCCACGTGGACTTCACGGCCGAGGTGGAGCGCTCGCTTCGCGTCCTCGATGGCGCCATCGCTGTATTCTGTGGTGTCGCCGGCGTGCAGCCACAGTCCGAGACTGTCTGGCGCCAGGCCACCAAGTACGGTGTACCCCGTATCGCCTTCGTCAATAAGATGGACCGCACGGGCGCCGATTTCGACGCAGCCGTCAAGAGCATGCGCGACAAGCTCGGGGCAAATGTATGGCCCATTCTTATCCCGTGGGGTAAGGAAGACACGCTCGTGGGGCAGATCGACGTCCTTAACAACAAGGCTGTTCGCTATCTCGACAACGATGCGATGGGCTCGACCTACGAGATTGTCGATATCCCGGCCGAGTACAAGGATATTGCCGAGCAGGCCTACAGCGACCTTCTCGAGCAGATGTGCGACCTCGACGAAGAGATCGGCATGAAATTCCTCGAGGAGCAGCCGATCAGCAAGGAAGATCTCAAGGCCGCCATTCGTCGCCAGACCATTGCGAACAGATTCGTTCCGGTTGCAGGCGGTTCCGCCTTCAAGAACAAGGGCGTCCAGTTCCTGGTCGACGCGGTCGTGGATTACCTCCCGTCGCCGATTGAAATTCCTGCCGCCAAGGGTCAAAACCCTGACAACGGCGAAGAGATACTCGCTCCTGCCGACGACAATGGCAAATTTTGCTCGTTGGCATTCAAGCTCTGGAGCGATCCCTTCGTTGGTAAGCTCGTGTTCTTCCGCGTTTACAGCGGCAAGCTCTCCAAGGGTGACACAGTTTACAACCCGCGCACGAACAAGCGCGAGCGTATCAGCCGCATCATTCAGATTCAGGCCGACAAGCGCGAGGACATCGATACCTGCTACTCCGGCGACATCGCCGCGATCGTTGGCATCAAGAATATCACGACCGGCGACACGCTGTGCGACGAGGATTATCCGATTTCGCTCGAGCCGCCGTCGTTCCCTGATCCGGTCATCGAGATGTCGATCGAGCCGAAAACCAAGATCGACCAGGAGAAGATGGGCATGGCCCTTCAGCGTCTCTCCGAAGAAGATCCGACCTTCCGCGTCTTCACGAACGAAGATACCGGCCAGACTGTGATCGCTGGCATGGGTGAGCTGCACCTCGAGATTATCCGCGACCGACTCCTTCGTGAGTTCAAGGTCGAGGCGAATTCCGGCAAGCCGCAGATCGCCTACAAGGAGACGATTATCGGTGTCGCTGATGGCGAAGGCAAGCTCGTCAAGCAGTCGGGCGGCCGCGGTCAATACGGCCACGTCGTTATCAAGATTGCGCCGAACGAGCGAGGCAAAGGCATCACGATCGAAAACAAGACCGTGGGCGGCTCGATTCCGAAGGATTTCATCCCGGCGGTCATCAAGGGTCTCAACGAAGCAACACTCAATGGTGTCGTTGGTGGTTATCCGGTGATCGACGTCCACGTCGATATCGTGGACGGCAGCTACCACGATGTGGACTCGAACGAAATGGCGTTCAAGATGGCCGCGATCTTTGCACTCAAGGACGGCCTCAAAAAAGCGAAGCCTATCCTGCTCGAGCCGATCATGAAGGTCGAGAACAGCACACCGGAAGAATTTCAGGGCGATATCATGGGTGACCTCAACCGTCGCCGCGCCCGAATCAACGGCATGGAGACCAAGGGCAACCTCACGGTCATCAATGCCGAAGTCCCGCTGGCCGAAATGTTCGGCTATGCCACCGCCATCCGCTCCCTCTCGAAGGGCCGCTCCTCGTACTCGATGGAGCCGTCACACTTCGAGCAGGTGCCGACGAACGTGCTCAACGCGGTCATCGAACAGAAAAGCTAATTGACTATGACGAACGGACAAAAAATCCGCATCCGCCTCAAGGCGTTTGATTATCGCATTCTCGACGCGTCCGCGGCGGAGATTGTCGAGACGGCGAAGCGCACCGGTTCCAAAGTGACCGGCCCCATCCCGCTTCCGACCCGCATTGAGAAATTCACCGTGAACCGGTCACCGCACGTCGACAAAAAGTCGATGGACCAGTTCGAAATTCGCACGCACAAGCGCCTCCTCGACATTGTCGAGCCGACAGCTAAGACCGTCGATGAGCTCCGCAAGCTCAATCTTCCGGCCGGCGTGGACATCACCATCAAGATCTAACTGCCGCCATGAGTATCGGATTGCTAGGAAAGAAAATCGGCATGACCCGCGTCTATGACGAGAAGGGCGTTGCCACACCGGTCACCGTGATTGCCGCAGGCGGCAATCGTGTGTTGCAGGTGAAGACTGCCGAGAAGGACGGTTACACCGCGGTGCAGGTCGGCTTTGACGACCAGAAGCCTCAGCGTGTGAGCAAGGCTCTCCTCGGTCACTTCAAGAAGTCGGAGAGCGGCGCGAAGAAGTTCATCCGCGAGTTCCGACTCGCCGATGGCGAGAATGCTCCGGAGAGCGCCGATTTGCCGGTGAGCGTCTTCGAGGTCGGCCAGTATGTGGACGTGATCGGCCAGTCGAAGGGCAAAGGCTTCCAGGGTGTCGTTAAGCGCTTCAAGTTTGCCGGTCAGCCCGCCAGCCATGGTTCCATGATGCATCGCCGTAACGGCGCCATCGGTAACCGCTCCACTCCGGGCCGCGTTTGGAAGAACATGGGCATGCCCGGTCACCACGGTGACGATCGCGTGACGGTTCAGAATCTTCGCGTCATTCAGGTGCGCGAGACCGAGAACGTCATTCTCGTGAGCGGCGCCATCCCCGGCGCGAACGGCACCTATGTGACCGTCCGCCCCGCCAAGAAAAAGACAGCTGTTAAGAAGTAAGTCATGAGCGCCAACGTTTTCACAGCCGAAGAGGCCGCCAAGGCCAAGATCGAGCTCATCACTGAAGAGCAGAAGGGCCGCCAGGCCGTGCATGATGTGGTCGTCGCCCTCCAGGCGGCACGCCGCAGCGGCACCGCCAACGCCAAGACCAAGGCCGAAGTGGCCCTGTCGGGTCGCAAGCCCTGGCGCCAGAAGGGCACTGGTCGTGCTCGCGCCGGTTATTTCTCCTCGCCCGTTTGGGTGGGTGGCGGCGTGGCCCATGGGCCGAAGCCCCGCGATTACTCGAAGGACGTTCCGAAGAAGGTCCGCAAGCTGGCATTCCGCAAGGCTCTCAGCGCCCGAATCCTCGCTGGCGACGTGCTCGTCGTGGAGGCCTTTGCGGTGACGGAGCCGAAGACCAAGCAGTTCGTGAGCCTTCTGGCCAACGCTGCCAAGGACGCTCGCAAGACGCTCATCGTCGGCAGCCAGTTCGACGAAGCGACCTACAAGGCCGCCCGCAACGTGCAGACCTCGCTTCTCGCGACGGCCAGCGACGTGAACACCGAGCAACTCCTCGCGTTCGACAAGATCATCGTCACCCGCGACGCGGTTGCCAAACTCGCCGAAAGGCTCTCCTAAGATGCCCACCATCTTCGATCATATCCAGACCGTCATCCTCACCGAGAAGGCGACCCTTCTCTCCGAGCGGCACGGCAAATACGTTTTCCGCGTCGCTCCCTCGGCCAACAAGCTCGAGATCAAGCGCGCTGTCGAACAGCTCTTCAAAAAGACTGTCGTCGACGTGAACACCGCGAACTACGCGGGCAAGAAAAAACGCGAGCGCCGCGCCGACTTCGGCCGTCGCGCTCATTGGAAAAAAGCCATCGTCACCCTTAAGGCTGGCGAGAAGCTCGACCTCGTGTAATCGCCATGGGACTCAAGACTTTCCGCCCTCTTACGCCGGCCAGCCGGTTCAAGGCGCTCCCCGACTTCTCCGAAATCACAAAGGATACGCCGGAAAAGAGCCTCCTCGAACCGCTCAAGAAGTCCGGTGGACGTAACAATAACGGCCGCATGACCTCCCGCCACCGTGGTGGTGGTCACAAGCGCCGGTATCGCATCATCGATTTCAAGCGCAGCAAGCGTGACATCGTCGCCGATGTCATCGCCATCGAATACGATCCGAACCGCACCGCCCGCATCGCCCTGCTCCAGTACACGGACGGCGAGAAGGCATACATCCTCGCGCCGGCTGGTCTGTCGGTGGGAACCAAGGTTTCCGCCGGTGAGTCCATCGACGCCTCGGTTGGAAATGCGCTTCCGCTCCGCTCGATCCCGCTCGGTACGGTGATTCATAACATCGAGCTCATCCCCGGTCGTGGTGGACAGATCGTCCGCAGTGCCGGCGGCCAGGCAGTACTCAGCAACCGCGAGGGCGGCTACGCTTTCGTGAAGCTCGCCTCCGGCGAAATTCGCAAGATCAATGAAGCCTGCTACGCGACGGTTGGCCAGGTCGGCAACAGCGACCACATGAACGTCTCGAGCGGCAAGGCGGGTCGCAGCCGTTGGCTCGGCAAGCGTCCGCACGTACGCGGTATGGTCATGAACCCGGTCGATCACCCGATGGGTGGTGGCCAGGGCAAGAGCAAGGGCGGTGGCGGACGTCACCATCCGATGAGCCCGTGGGGCCAGCTCGCCAAGGGCTTCAAGACCCGCCGGAAGCACAAGGGCTCGGATCGCTTCATCGTGGAGCGCCGCCGCAGCAAGAAAGCCAAGTAATTAAATCACATGGGACGCTCGCTCAAAAAAGGCCCGTTCGTCGAATGGAAGCTTCTCGATAAAATCGACAAGCTCAACGACGCAGGACAGAAGAAACCAATCAAGACGTGGGCACGTCGCTCCACGATTGCGCCGGACTTCGTCGGACATACGTTCAATATTCATAACGGCAAGACCTTCATCCCGGTGTTCATCACCGAGAATATGGTCGGCCACAAGCTTGGTGAATTTGCGCCTACGCGCATCTTCAAGAAGCACGGTTCTCACACCGCTAAAGTGAGCAAGTAACAGCGGATGAAGTGGGCTGCGACAGCGGCTGCTCTCTGCTTCCTGTTTCCGGCGGTCAACGCCGGAGCACAGGAAAATCGATCTTTGACAAATTCTGGATTGCGAAGCCCGCAGGTGATTATCGGCGGGGGAGGGAATCCCACGCAGACTGGAGGCGACGCCAACGACGACGCCCCGCTCTACGAAAAGCTTCTCCTTTCGCAAAATAGTATAAAGGCGCTTACTGACAGCCTTGCCACGGCGAATGCCGAGGCGGAGATGTACAAGCGCCAGGCCGCGGACTTGTCTCTAAAGCTCCAGGCGCTCGGCATAGCCGGCGTCGAGAAGGATGGTGACAAGATCGAGCAGCGACTGTTGGCCGCCGTGCGTGATCTTCGACAGGAAAAGAAAACCAGCGAAGACTACCGCAGTGAGCTCATTCAGCTCTCCGAGGCAGTGATGACATTGCTGAAAGCCGGTGATGGAATCGCTCCCGAGAGCCGGACCGCTGTGGAAGCAGAGTTGAAGCAGACAAACGAGTTGCTTGGTGCTCCTGAGGGAGTGGCCGATGCAGCTCCTGCCGAACCGACGCTTTCCGACGCGATGGTCGTGGATGTGCGGGACGATCTTTCCTTGATCGTGGCGAACGTCGGCGAACAGCACGGCGTCAAGATTGGCATGCCGTTTCAGGTATGGCGGGGAAGCCAGCAGATCGGCGAAGCTCGGGTGGTGGACGTCCGGGATCGCATCAGTGGGGCCGTAATCCAGAGTTTGATAAACAATAAAAATCCGGTGAAAGCCGGCGACAGGCTGCGGGTGGATGCCCAGCAATAGCTGACAACGAAATTAACGACTAGACATGCAGGTTCAATCGACATATCGGTATGCGAGGATCTCGGCCTTCAAGGCACGGGAGGTGACTCGTGAGATCCAGGGGCTTCCCGCCACCGATGCACTCAGCGTGCTGCGCTTCACACCGAAGAAAGCGGCCGCTCTCATCAGCAAAACGCTGAAGAGTGCCATCGCCAACGCGGAGAACAACAACAACCTGCGTGTCGAGAATCTCGTCGTGCAGGAGGCAATCGTCGGGGAGGGCCCCACGATCAAGCGCTTTGTGCCCAAGGCACGCGGAAGCGCGGGGCCGATCCGCAAGCGGACGAGTCACATCAAGATCACGCTCTCGGACGAGATCGAGATCAAACGGCGCGAGCCGAAAAAGAAGAGCACGGGCAAGGCAGCGAAGGCCGCCAAGCCCGCAAAGACGGCCTCGAAAAAGGCCGAGCCGGCGCCCGCCGCTGAGGCAGCAGCCGAAACGAACGAATAACCATGGGTCAGAAAGTCAATCCAATCGGATTTCGTCTACCAGTCAGCCGTGACTGGCGGTCGAAGTGGTATGCCTCGAAGAAGGATCTTGCCGATTACCTTCTCGTGGACATGCGCATCCGTGAGCATCTCAAAAGGAAGCTCCGGGCAGCTGCTGTTTCGAAAATCCTCATCGAACGCGCCTGGAATACAGTGCGTGTCACCATCTTTACGGCGCGGCCGGGTGTGGTGATCGGACGCAAGGGTTCGGAGATCGAGAACATGACGAACGAGCTCTCGAAGCTCGCCGACGGCAAGCAGGTGAAGATCGACATCGTCGAGATCAAGAAGCCTGAGACCGACGCGCAGCTCGTCGCAGAGAACGTCGCTGGTCAGCTCGAGCGCCGCATTTCCTTCCGCCGCGCGATCAAGCGCGCCGTTCAGACGGCCATGGATATGGGCGCTGAAGGTATCAAGATCCGTGTGTCGGGTCGTCTCGGTGGATCCGAGATCGCCCGTACCGAGTGGTACCGTGAAGGCACCATCCCGCTCCACACCCTTCGCAAGCCGATCGATTACGGCTTCACCGAAGCAGAGACGACCGCCGGAAAGATCGGCGTGAAGTGCTGGATTTGTAAGCCGGCAGAGAAGCCGGAGAACGACGCTGCCGCCAACGAGTCGGCTGGCGCTAACAAGTAATTTTCAGGAGGACGCACCATGCCATTGATGCCAAAACGCGTGAAGTATCGTAAGACCCAGCGGGGTAGCCGCAAGGGTAACGCTTCGCGCACACTCTCCATCGACTTCGGCGAATTCGGCCTGCAGACGCTCGAGCGCGCGTGGATCACAAACACGCAGATCGAGGCCGCCCGTGTCGCCATGAACCGTAACATGAAGCGCAAGGGCAAGCTCTGGATCCGCATCTTCCCCGACAAGTCGGTCACCGCGCGTCCGCCGGAAACCCGAATGGGTAAAGGCAAAGGCCAGCCCGAGTATTGGGTTGCGACCGTTCGCCCGGGCAACGTCCTTTTCGAGCTTGGTGGTGTATCCGAGACGGTGGCCAAGGAGTGCCTCCGCCTCGCAGCCAACAAGCTGCCGGTCCGCACCCGCTTCGTTGCGCGCCACCACGCCGCACCCGCAGCATAAAGAGGAGACGACCAAAATGAAAATCCAGGAAGCCCGCGAGCAGACGATCAAAGAGCTCGCCGCACGCAAAAACGAGCTCGAGCACGAGTCGTTCAACCTCCGTATCCAGAAGCAGGGCGGCCAACTTGAGAAGCCGCATCTCCTCAAAACGATCCGTCGCGACATCGCGCGCATCGAGACGGCCATTAGCGAGAAATCGAAGGCCGCCGCCAAGTAAACGACCATGAGCGATACCGCCATTCAATCTCCCGCGACGAAAGCCCGCGGCCTCCGCAAGACCCGCGTGGGCGAGGTGATTTCCACCAAGATGGATAAGACCATCGTTGTGAAGGCCATCACCCGCGTGCCGCACCCGAAGTTCGGCAAAATCGTCAAGCAGGTTAGCAAGTTCCACGTTCACGACGAAAAGAACGAAGCCAAGATCGGCGATCGCGTCACCATTGCGGAGACGCGTCCTCTCAGCCGTCTCAAGCGCTGGCGCCTCGTCGAAATCATCAAGCACTAACGTCCTATGATCCAGATTCGCTCCCGACTCGACGTGGCCGACAACACCGGCGCACGCATGGCGACGATGATCGGCGTCATCGGCAAGCCGACCGCGACCGCACACGTCGGTGACATCATCACCTGCAACGTCAAGGAAGCCTCCACTGGCGGCTCCGTGAAGAAGGGCGATGTCGTTCGCGCCGTCGTGGTCCGCACCAAGCACCCGATCAAGCGCGCCGATGGTTCGGCTCTTCGCTTCGACAACAACGCCATTGTCATTATCGACAAGGACTTCAATCCCAAGGGCAGCCGCGTCTTCGGTCCGGTGGCCCGTGAACTGCGCGAGAAGAACTTCATGAAGATCGTCTCGCTCGCCCCGGAGGTGCTGTAACATGGCACAGAAATTTCACGTCAAACGCGGTGACACTGTCGAAGTGATCACCGGCAACCACAAGGGAGCCACCGGCAAGGTGCTCGAGATCCGCAGCGCGAAGGCGCAGGTGATCGTCGAAGGCGTGCGCATGGTCAAGAAGCACCAGCGCAAGAGCCAGGATCAGCCTAACGGCGCGATCATCGAGCGCGAGGGCCCCATTCACGTCTCCAACGTCAAACTCGTGGAGAAAGCCGCCAACAAGAAGAAGGCCGCTTAATAGCACATGGCTACGCAACCCGAACCCGAACTTTTGAACGAATACCGCACGCGCGTCATCCCGGCGCTGCGTGAGAAGCACGGCTACCAGAACGTGAGCCAGATCCCGAAGCTCACGAAGGTCGTCGTGAACACATCGATTGGCTCCGCCAACGACGTCAAGGAAGCGCTCGAAATCGCGAAGAACGAAATCGCTCTGATCACCGGTCAGAAGCCGATCGAGACGGTCTCGAAGAAGAGCATCGCGAACTTCAAGCTGCGCCAGTATCAGGCGATCGGTGCGAAGGTGACCCTTCGCGGCCGCGCGATGTACGAGTTCCTCGAACGCCTCATCAAGATGTCGCTCCCGCGCATCCGTGACTTCCGCGGTGTGTCCCCGAAGGCCTTCGACGGCCGGGGTAATTACACCCTGGGTGTGGCTGATCAGACGATCTTCCCCGAGGTTGAGCTCGACAAGATCAAGCGCAACGTCGGATTTGACATCACCATCGTGACCACGGCGACGACTGACGCCGAGGCAAAGACTCTTTTGACCGAGTTGGGAATGCCCTTCACGGACAAGGCCAAAAAGGCCCCGCAAACCAAGAACGAACCGGAGGTGGCGGCCTAGAGCTAGCAGAGGAGGTTCCCGGTAATTCGTTCTCCGGGGCCGCAGCTTGACCCGTCACAACACACATGATTGTATCTGATCCCATCGCCGATCTGCTTACGCGTCTGCGCAATGCCAGCCGTGTCGGAAAGGTAAAATTCGACGTCCCTTATTCCAAGCTCAAGGGCGAGGTCGTGCGAATCCTCAAAACTGAGGGTTACATCGCCGATTACGAACTCGACACCACTGGCGCGCACCCTGTGCTCCACGTGCAGAATAAATTCGTCAACAAATCCGCAGCCATTGCGGGTCTGAAGCGAGTGAGCAAGCCCGGGCTCCGCAAGTACGTAGGCGCCGGGGAGATCCCGCGCGTGCTCGGCGGCCTTGGCATCGCCATCCTCTCGACCTCGAGCGGAATCATGACCGGCCAGGAGGCCAAGCGCAAGAACGTCGGCGGTGAGCTGCTGGCGTACGTCTGGTAAAGGAGGACTGTCATGTCTCGTATTGGCAAAAAAGAAATTTCTCTTCCCGAAAAGGTGAAGGTGACGGTGGCCGACGGTGGCGCCGTTCTCGTAGAAGGCCCGAAGGGCAAGCTCGAGTGGACGCTGCCGAAGGGTGTCGTCGCGAAGATTGACGAAAAGAGCGTAACGATCGCAAGCGAGTCCGAGAATCGCTCGGCCCGTGCGATGCACGGCCTGAGCCGGGCGCTTGTTGCGAATATGGTTTTGGGCGTCTCGCAGGGCTTCAAGAGAGACCTCGAGATCCAGGGCGTCGGTTTCAAGGCCGCAGTCCAGGGCAAGCAGCTCAACCTGAACATTGGTAAATCGCACCCCGTACTCTTCGACATTCCGGAGGAGGTAAAGGTGACGGTGACCGACAACACAAAGATTTCGGTTGAAGGCATCGACAAGCAGATTGTCGGCCAGGCCGCTGCCAACATTCGCGCGTACTATCCGCCGGAGCCCTACAAGGGCAAGGGCATCCGTTACGCGGGCGAGCAGGTTCGCCGCAAGGAAGGCAAAACGGTCCAGTAATCAACCGGAGGATACACGCATATGGCTAATAACAAATTGCGCCGAGTCCGGCACACCCGCGTACGTAAGAAGGTGGCCGGCACGCCGGAGCGCCCGCGTCTCGCAGTGCACTTCTCTGGCCGGAACATCACGGCTCAGGTCATCGACGACCAGGCAGGTGTCACAATCGTCTCGGCGAACACGACCGAGAAGGAACTCAAGTCGAAGGCTGCCGCCAACGTGGCGAACGCCGTCGAGATCGGCAAGCTCGTCGCCCAGCGCGGCGCTGAAAAGAACATCCGCAAGGTCGTTTTCGACCGCGGCGGCTACAAATACCATGGCAAGGTGAAGGCTCTTGCCGACGCAGCTCGCGAGGCGGGCTTGGAATTCTAATATGGCGGCTCCCAACAACCAAAATAACAATCGCCGCGGCGGTTCCGATCGCCGCTCCCGCTCGAACTCGGGTGCCGCGGAGGCACCCAAGTCGGATACGGTCGAGAAGGTCGTCTTCATCAATCGTTGCGCCAAGGTCGTCAAAGGCGGTCGTCGCTTCAGCTTCAGCGCCCTGATCGTATCGGGCGACAAGAAGGGCAAAGTCGGCTACGGCTTTGGCAAGGCCAACGAAGTCTCGGAGGCCATTCGCAAGGCTTCGGAGTCCGCTAAGAAGAAGATGGTCTCCGTTGCGGTGATCGAGAACACGATCCCGCACGAGGTCTCTGGTGAATTCGGCGGCGGCCGAGTGCTGCTTCGTCCGGCTTCGCCCGGTACCGGCGTGATCGCCGGCGGCGGCATGCGTGCCGTTATCGAAGCTGTGGGCATCCGTGATGTCCTCGCAAAGTCGCTCGGTTCGAGCAACCACGCCAATGTCGTGAAGGCGACGATCAAGGCCCTTAGCGGTCTGCGTCCCCGCGATGAGATCATGAAAATTCGCGGCAAGCAGGTCCGGCCGGCCATCCAGCCGTCCGCGCAGCCGATCGCTGCCACCCAGGAGTAATTGTCCATGAGACTGCATAATCTTTCACCCAATCCGGGCTCGAAGAAGCGCCGTAAGCGCCTCGGTATCGGCGAGAGTTCCGGTAAAGGCAAAACGTCGGGCAAGGGCCACAAGGGTCAGAAGGCCCGTTCTGGCGGATCCGTCCGTCTCGGCTTCGAAGGCGGCCAGATGCCGCTCATCCGCCGTCTGCCGAAACGTGGCTTCAACAATACGGCCTTCAAGACTGTGTTCGGCGTCGTCAATCTCGACGACCTCGAGCGGAAGTTCGCCGACGGCGCATCCGTGAACGAAGCGGCTCTCCGTGAGAGCGGCCTGATTCGCGGTCCGATCGACGGCGTAAAGGTGCTCGGCCGTGGTGAGCTCAGCAAGAAGCTCAGCCTCGAGATCGACCAGATCACGCCTTCGGCGCGAGAGAAGGTCGAGAAGGCCGGCGGCACCGTCGCCATCCGCGAAAAGGCGGCCAAAGCAGCGTAATTACGCGCGCTGCCTCGTCCGCATGATTCTGTTGAATGGGCGAATGGGTGATCAGGTGAAAAAGCGAAGATTCGCTTTTACACTTTCTCCCATTCGCCCATTCTCCCTTTCTCCCATCTGTCCATGATCTCTGCCTTTACCAACATCTTCAAAATCCCGGAACTGCGAGCCCGCGTGCTGTTTACGCTGGCGATGATCGTCATTATCCGGGTCGGCTCGGCAATCAGCACGCCTGGCATCAACTCCGAGGTTCTTCGAGCCTGGTTCGTCGATGTGGCGGAGCGCCAGTCGGCAGGTGGTGTTGCAGCGTTGTTCAACCTTTTCAGCGGTGGCGCCTTGAGCCACGCGGCGATTTTCTCGCTGGGCATCATGCCCTACATCAGCGCGTCGATCATGCTCCAGTTGCTCACGGCAGTGGTGCCGCGTCTGGGCAAGATGGCGCGAGAGGATGGCGGCCGGCAGAAGATCATGCAGTACACACGCTATGCGACGCTGATCCTTTGCGTGTTTCAGGGCTACCTGCTCGCGGTCTCACTCGAGAAGCCGCAGCACAATCCTTTCCTTCCCGGCATTGCGGAGACAATGGCGCGCCTGCACATGGATCTCGTCCCGCAGCCCGGCCCCGGCTTCTGGTTCCTGACGATCGCCACGATGACTGCAGGCACGATGTTCCTGATGTGGCTGGGTGACCAGATTACCGAGCGGGGCATTGGTAATGGTGTTTCCCTCATCATCACCGTGGGC
>Ga0207702_10003583_pt1 | contig 14117 bp, 15 predicted proteins | sample KBSCornC62_FD_184302 | JGI IMG/M metagenome (GOLD analysis project Ga0207702, IMG submission 184302) | Corn rhizosphere microbial communities from Kellogg Biological Station, Michigan, USA - KBS Corn C6-2 (SPAdes) (version 2) | ecosystem: Host-associated > Plants > Roots > Rhizosphere > Soil ...
GACCGCCTTCCCGACGCCGGTGGTCGAGCCCTTCGCCAGGTGCGCGCGGAAGCCCCGCTCGGGCCCGCTCCACAGGTCGTCGGCCAGGCCGAGGAGCGCGGTCGCGGCGACGGCGGCCCGCGTGCGGGCGGGCGCTCCGGAGCCGCCGAGCGCCACGAGGACGCCGACGAGCGGCAGCCGCAGGCCGCGGTAGCTCGTCGCGGTCGGGCCGCAGCCGAGCAGGGCGTCGAGCAGCTGACGGCCGCGGTGTACGAAGCCGCGGGGGTCGCGGCCGGTGGCGCGGTGGCGCAGGTCGAGCTCGCGCTCCTCGACGCGCAGGCCCGCGCGGGCGGCGTCGATCGTCATCCGCACCTCGCAGCCGAAGCCAGGCGCGAGCGGGAAGCACGCCTGGCGCGCGGCCGGCGAGAGTGCACGCTGCCCGGAGAGCGGCTCGCGCAGCTCGAGGCCTCCGAGCGCCTTCACCAGCGCCCGCGAGGTCCGCTTCGCGATCCCGAAGCCGCCGCCCTCGCGGTGCGCGAACGCGGCGACGGCGAGGTCGGCGCCGCTCTCGAGCAGCGGTGCGAGGTCGCCGTCGAGGTCGGCGTCGCAGAGCACGAGCCGCCCGGGCGGCGCCTGGCGCTCGGCGAGCGTCAGCGCCTGGCCCTTGCCGAGCCGCGGCAGCTGAACGACCGTCGCACCGGCGCATCGCGCCTCGGCGGCCGTGCCGTCGCGCGAGCCGTCGTCGGCGACGACGATCGCCGCTTCGGGGAACGCGGCGCGCAGCGTCTCCATCGTCTTGCCGATCCGCGCCTCCTCGTCCCGCGCCGCGACGAGGACGACGAGCGGCTTAGCCACCCGCGACCGGCATCGGCGGCAGCGCGCCGTCGCCCGCGGAATCCTTCACGCCGTACTGCCCGGGCGACGCTCCCTTGAGCAGCCAGACGAGCGCGAGCCGGCCGACCGGGGTGTCGACGTCGTCGACGCTCGATAGGCCGGCCTGCCGGTAGACCTTCGTCGCCGACGCCGCCGCGTCGGTCTGCTCGACGCCGATCGCCGGCACGTTCGCGGACGCGAGCCCTTCGTAGAGGCCGAGCAGGAACCGCGTCGTGGCGCCCCGCTGCGGCGTCGCGGTGCGGACGACGACGACGCCGTCGGCCGGCGCCTTGTTGCCGCCGGCCCGCTCCTCCACGAGCGCGTCCGTGAGCGAGTTCGAGAGCGGCGTGTCGCCGCCGCTCGCGAGCTCCTGCCCGAGCGCCCGGCCCAGCGCTTCCAGATTGCCCTTGCCGCGCAGGCCGGCGGCAGCGGGCTGATTCTTGATCGCCGCCTCGACCTGCGGGACGTCGAGAGGGACCTTCAACGCGCGGAGCCGGAGCTGCTGCGCTCCCGAGTCGGCCAGCGTCCGTTCGACCGCGGAGCGGGTGCCGCCGTCCACGGAGCCGACGAAGACGACGGCGACCTGCTTGTTCTTCAACCGGTTGCGGACGAGGGCCGGGTAGGTCTCGTTGATGAAGGTCTGCGCGGCCTGGCGCTCCTGCGAGCGATTGGTCGACTGTGTCGCCTGCCGGTCGAGGCGCTGCTGCAGGCTGGCGACTTCGTCCTGGAGGAACTTCGTCTTCGCGCTGTCAACGAGGCCGCGGTCGGAGATCCCGACGCCGACGAGGATGCCAATGATCAGCGCCAGGAAGACGGCTGCCAGCGACGCGACGTGGTAGCGGAGGTCGAACATCAGAATTCCGCGGCAGTTTGGCAGAGCGCATATAAGCGTCTGAGCGCGTTGCGCGGGAGCGAGCGGCGCAGGCCGACGAGGAACGGGCCGCTGACGGTCAGCTCGGCGCGCGTGTGATGCGAGCCGGCGTCGGCGAGCCGGAGCTCGACGTCGAGGCGCTCGGTCGTCATGTACCAGGTGACGCGGGTCGGCGGCTCGACGTCGATGATCATCATCGTCGAGTCCGACGCCGGGCGCCGCAGCAGCCCCGGCCGCATCGGCGCGTGGAGCTGCCACCGCGCGGCCGGCGCGAGGCCGCGCCGGTCGGGCGAGACGCCGGCGACGCCGGGCCACCAGTCGGCGAGGTGGTGCGGCTCCGCGAGGAAGAGCCAGACGTCCTCGAGCGGCGCGAGCAGCTCCTTGGTCTCGGTGAAGCTGGGCACAGCGGGCAGAAGTGTTGCTGTTTTCGCTCGCTCAGCCGAGGCCGAGCAGGTCGCGGATGCGCTCGCTCAGCAGGCCGATGAAATGCCGCAGGCCCGGCGATGCGAGAATCGCGACGACGACGGCCCCGAGGCCAGCTGCGGCGAAGAGCACGAGCGGCCAGAGGCCGACCTGGCGGCTGACGAGGCGCGAGACGCCCTTCGCGTCGATCAGGATCTCCCCCACCTTCAGCCGCGTGACGAAGGTGGACGACATGCCCGCCCGGTCGCGCTCGAGGAACTCGGTCAGGTTGAAGTGCGTGCCCACGGCGACGATCAGCTCGGCGCCCTTCTCGAACGTCAGCAGCAGCGCGATGTCCTCGCTGATCCCCGGCGCCGAGACGGTCGCGTAGCGCAGGCCGAGGCGCTCGAGCCGCTCGGCGCCGGGTGCACCGCCGTCGCGGTAGGCGTGCACGACGAGCTCCGCGCCGGAACGCAGCGCGCCGTCGGAGACCGAGTCCATGTCGCCCACGATCACGTCCGGCTTCATCCCGGTCGCGAGGAGCGCGTCCGCGCCGCCGTCGACGCCCACGAGCACAGGCTTGAAGTCGCGCACGTACGGTCGCACGATCGCGAGGTCGCGCTTGTAGCCGGGCCCACGCGCGACGACCAGCGCGTGCCGCTCGCGGAAGCGCGTCTCGAGCGGCGGGAAGTCGATCCCCTCCGCGAGCAGCCGGCCCTCGTCGCGCAGGTAGCGCAGCGTGTTCTCGGCGAAGCCCTCGAGCGCCTCCGTCACGCGGCCCTGCTGCTCTGCCAACGCCCGCGCGAGCTCCTCGGCGCCGAGCGAGCGACCGTCGGCGAGGCACGTGCCGTTGCGGAAGACGCTCGAGCCGCGGACGGTGACGTCCTCGCCGTCGCTCAGCTCGTCAAACAGGGCAGCGCCGGGCGCATCGATCAACCGCACGCCGCCGCGCACGAGCAGCAGCGGGCCCGGGTTCGGAAAGCGGCCGGTCTGCGACGGGGCCACGTTGACGACGACCCGCACGCCCGACTCGAGCAGCTCCTCGGCCGAGACGCGGTCGATGTCGCGGTGGTCGATGATCGCGACGTCGTCCGGGCCGAGCCGCTGGACGAGGTTCTTGGTGCGGCGGCCGAGGCGGGCGCGGCCGGTGAACTCGACGAAGCTCATCGCTCCTGCTGGACGGTCGAGAGGAACTGCTCGCCGCCGAGCATCCGCCGCAGCTCCTCGCGCCGCTCGTCGTCTTCGAGCGCGTCGATCGACGTGTGCGTCGGGTCGCCGGCGACCTTCTCGACGCGGAAGTGGCGATCGGCGAGCGACGCGATCTGCGGCAGGTGCGTGATCGTGACGACCTGGGCGCGCTCGGCGAGCCGGCGCAGCGTCGCGCCGACCGCGTGCGCAGTCTCGCCGCCGATCCCCGCGTCGATCTCGTCGAAGACCATCGTCTCACCCCCGCCGACGGCCGCGATCGCGAGCGCGATCCGGGAGAGCTCCCCGCCCGACGCGGTCTCGGCGACGGGCGCGAAGGGCAGGCCGGCGTTCGGCCGGATGAGGAAGGCCACCTCGTCGGCGCCGGTCGGGCTCGGCTCCCGCTCGCGCAGCTCGATCCGGAACTCGCCGTCGCCGAGGCCGACGCCCTGCAGCTCCTCCGCGACGGCCGCGCCGAACGGCTCGGCGGCGGCGGCACGCGCATCGTGGAGCTGCTCGGCGAGCGAGGCGACCGCGCCCTCGGCGTCGGCGAGCGCCTGTGCCGCAGCCGCGACCGGGTCGGCGCCGGCGCCCAGCGCGGCGAGCTCCTCGCGCGCCTCGGCCGCGCGCGTGAGCAGCTCCTCGTAGGTCTCACAGCGGAAGCGGCGCTTGACGTCCGCTATGCCGTCCAGCTCCGACTCGACCCGCGCCAGCCGGTCGGGCTCGGCCTCGAGCGACGCCAGAAACGACCGCAGCTCGGAGGCGGTCTCGCGCAGCCGCAGCTCGACGTCGCGCAGCTCGTTGCCGGAGCGCTCGAGCTCGGGCGCGAACCGCTCGAGCGGTGCAACCGCGCGCTCGGCCCGCGCGACCAGGCCGGCAGCGCCGTCGCCGTCCTCGGGCGCGAGCGCCTCCCCGGCCGCAACGACCCCGTCGGCAAGCTCCGTCACATGCCGGAGCCGCTCGCGCTCGGCGCGCCGGCGCTCCTCCGTGTCCGGCTCGAGCCCAGCCGTGTCCTCGGCGAGCGCGCGCAGCTCCGCGAGGCGCGCCTCCGCGGCGGCGGCGTTCTGCGTCAGTTCGTCGTGGCGCCGCCGCGCGGCGCCGAGCTCGCGCCACGCCTGCCGCAGCGCGCGGCGGCGGCGCGCCTGGTCGTCGCCGGCGAAGGCGTCGAGCACGTCGAGCTGGTAGGCCGGACGCGCGAGGCGGCGCTGCTCGAACTGCCCGGACATCGCGACGAGCCGCTCGGCCGCAGCCGCGACGTCCTCGCGCGCGGCGCTTCGGCCCCACGCGTAGGCGCGCGTCCGCCCGTCGGGGAAGACGCGCCGGGCGAGCACGAGCCCGTCTTCGCCCTCCGGGCGTAGCTCGGCGAGCGCGGCGGCCTCGTCGTCGTCGAAGAAGCCCGGCGGCGGGTCGAGCTCGGCCTCGACGTACGCCTCGTCGCCGTCCGCGCCGACGAGCGCGGCGTCGCCGCGGGCGCCGAGCAGCAGGCCGATCGCCTGCGCGAGGATCGTCTTGCCGGCCCCCGTTTCGCCGGTGATCGCGTTCAGGCCCGGCGCTAAGGCAAGCTCGGCCTCGCGGATCAGGACGAGGTTCTCGATGCGAAGCCGCCGAAGCACGCCTGGATGCTACGTCCGCCGCCCGCGCGCGGCGACCCTCCGAATCGGCCGCGCCGGACCGCAAATGTTCACGCGCGCGCGCCCCTGGTGCGTGGGGGTTAGGGACGGTACCCGCCGGAAGCGCACGGAGGTGTACGGAAGCGTGCCGGTTGCGTGACAATCGCTAGTCGGCCGAGAACGTTCGTCGGTAGCGGCCGAAGAAGGTCGCTTCCGGGAACGTCGCCAGCAGGCTGCGCTGCTCCGAGAGCTTGGCCTCGACCTGGTCGCCGGGCGCGAGCTCGTAGACCCGCTGGCCGTCGACGAGCACCGTGGCGCCGACGTCCGCCGTCCGGTTCGTCACCGCGAGCGTCCGCCCGCGCGGGACGACCAGTGGCCGCGCGTGCAGCGAGTGCGGCGCGACGAAGGTGATCGCCATCGCGTCGAGGCCCCACACGAGCACCGGCCCGCCGTTCGAGAGGTTGTACGCGGTCGAGCCCGACGGCGTCGAGCAGATCAACCCGTCGCAGGGCAGCTCGCCCAAATCCTCCCCGCCGATCGCCCAGCCGAGCTCGATCATCCGTCCGATCGTCGAGCTCGCGACGACGATGTCGTTCACCGCCGGCCAGCGCTCCCCGCCCGCCGAGGCCTCGAGCGCCGGCAGCTCGACCACCTCGAGGTCGCCGTCGAACGCCCGCTCGAGACCCTCCTCGAGCGCGTCCGCCTCGATCGTCGCAAGGAAGCCGACGCGGCCGAAGTTGACGCCGAGCACGGGGACGCCGGTGCCGAGGAACCGCCGCAGCGCGCGCAGCATAGTGCCGTCGCCGCCGAGCACAACCGCGAGGTCCGCGGCCTCGACCGCGCCGGCCGCGCCGTCGCCGTGCTTCGCGACCTCCTCGTCCGGCAGCAGCAGCTCGATCCCGCGCGCCTCGGCGAGCGGGCGCAGCCGCTCGAGCGCACCGCCGATCGTCTCGGCGCGGCCGTGCGTGATCAGGGCGATTCGCTTCGCCTCAGGCCGTCGCGTCGTCGATCCAGTGCTCGAGCTCATCCGGAAGCTCCGGCCGCTCGCGCTGCACGAGGTGCAGGAAGAACTCGCGGTTCCCCTTCGGGCCGGGCAGGCCGGAGTCTACGACGCCGACGGGTTGCGCTCCCCAGGCCGGCGCGTCGCGTGCGACCTCCAGGAGCACGCGCCGCCAGACGTCTCGGTCGCGCACGACCCCACGGCGCGCCTCGCCGCGCGCCGCCTCGAACTGCGGCTTCACGAGCACGACGGCCTGCCAGCCGGCTGCCGCGAGCGCGAGCGCCGGCGGCAGCGCCTTGCGGACGCTCACGAACGAGACGTCGCAGACGACGAGCTCCGCCGCGAACGGCAGCTCGCGCACGTCGCGCACGTTCGCCCGCTCGAGCACCGTCACGCGCGGGTCGGCGCGAATGCGCGGGTGCAGCTGGCCGTAGCCGACGTCGAGCGCGATGACCCTCGCCGCGCCCCGTTGCAGCAGCACGTCGGTGAAGCCACCGGTCGAGGCGCCGACGTCGAGGCAGTCGCGACCGGCGGGGTCGACGCCGAACGCCTCCAGCGCATGCGCGAGCTTCTCGCCGCCGCGGGAGACGAACCGAGTTGGCTGCGTCACGGAGACGTCGGCATCCTCCTCCACCTGCTGCCCCGCCTTCGCGTAGCCGGGCACGCGCCCCGCGAGCACGAGCGCCTGCGCTTGCGCACGGCTCTCGGCGAGCCCGCGCTCGACGAGCAGGACGTCCAGCCGCTTCTTCACCGAGGCCTACGAGGTGCGGACGGCGAGGTCGTCGACGAGGCCCTCGAGCACGCTCGTGTCGGCGTCGACGCCAGCGAGCGCCCCGCGGGCGCGCCCGGCGGCCTCGTCGGCGAGCGCTCGCGCACCGTCGGCTCCGCGCTCGAGCACGTAGCCGTCCTGGTCGAGGATGTCGTCCACCACTTGGAAGAGCAGCCCGAGCTCGTCGCCGAACGCACGCCACGGCGCCTGGTCGCGCTCCGGCACCTCCGCCGCCCAGAGGCCGAGTCCGACCGAGGCCGAGAAGAGACAGCCCGTCTTCAGCCGGTGAAGCGACGCGAGGTCCGGCGCCGTGCCCGTGATGTCGAGGTACTGCCCGCCGATCATGCCGAGCGTCGCCTGCGCGAGCTCCCGCGCAACTGCCAGGCTCGGATACGAGAGCGCGAGCCGGAACGCCTCCGCCAGCAGCGCGTCGCCGGCCAGGATGCCGACCGCCTCGCCGTACTGCTTCCAGGTCGAGGGATGACCGCGCCGCTCCTCGTCGTCGTCGAGCGCCGGCAGGTCGTCGTGGACGAGCGAGAACGTGTGCACGAGCTCGATCGCCGCGGCCGCGGGCAGCGCGTTCTCGGGGTCGCCGGCCGCGGCCTCGGCGGTCGCGAGGCAGATCACCGGCCGCACGCGCTTGCCGCCGACCTCGAGCGAGTAGCGCACCGACTCGGCCTGGCCGCCGAGCTCCGGCGTCAGGGCCAGCTCGCCCAGGTACGACTCGACCAGCGCGCGCAGCTCCTCCGGCGTGCTCACGACTCGGCCGCCCGTTTCGCCTGCTGGAGCTGCACCTCGACCTCCTTCGCGATCTCCGCGAGTCGGCTCAGGATCTCGATCGCCTCGTCCGGGTCTTTCGTCTGCTCGAGCCGCTCGCGCGTCCGCTCGAGCCGGTCGAGCAGCTCCTCGGCGTTCTTCAGCCGTTCCTCTGCCGACTCGCTCACGCAGCCTCCATCACGATGCGGCCGAGTATGCCGTTGACGAGCCTCCCGGCGTCCTCGGAGGAGTAGCGCTTCGCAAGCGTGACCGCCTCGTCGATCGCCACCTCCGGCGGCACGTCGCCGCGGTCGAGCTCGAGGATCGCCATGCGCAGGATGTTGCGCTCGAGCGCGCCGAGCCGGTCGGCGGTCCAGTCGTCGGCGGCCTCCGTGATCCGGCCGTCGAGCTGATCGTGCTCCTCGACCACGGCCTGGGCGAGCTCCTGCGAGAACGGGTCGATCTCGCCCTCGTAGAGCGACGCCAGCTGCTGGCCGGTCACGTCCCACTGGTAGAGCAGCACGAGCGCCGTCCGGCGCGCGGCCCGGCGGCCGGCCACTACACGATCTCCTCGAGCGAGACGTCGACGCGCTCCACGTCGAGCCCCGACACGCTGCCGAGCGCCTCGCCTACGCGCTCCTGCACCGCGCGCGCGAGCTCCGGAAGCGGGACGCCGTAGCGCGCGCCAAGCTCGAGCGTCACCGAGGCACGGCCGTCGCCGTGGCGGATCTCGACGGAGCGTTTCGGCCGCCGGATGCGCGCGCCCTCGACGCTTCGCGCGGCACTGGCGACGAGCTCCGTCAGCGCGGCCGCCGTCACGGTGACCGAGCCGTCGCGCCCACGGAAGACGAGCGGCTCGGTCACCGGCCGACGAGCGCCGGGAGCCGCTCGCCCGCTTCGGCGAGGAAGCCGGTCGAGTAGCGGCCGCTCGAGAACTCCTCGCTGCGCAGGATGTCGATCGCGAGCTCGCGCGTCGTGGGCACTCCTTCGAGCTGGAGCTCGCCGAGCGCGCGCAGCATGCGATCGATCGCGTGCGGCCGCGTCTCGTCCCAGACGACCAGCTTGCCGAGCAGCGAGTCGTAGTGCGGCGGCACGAGGTAGCCGTCCTCGACGTGCGTGTCGAGCCGGACGCCCGGCCCGAGCGGCGGACGCATCCTGGAGACGAGGCCCGGCGCAGGCGCGAAGTCGTTGCGCGGGTCCTCGGCGTTCAGCCGCACTTCGATCGCGTGACCGCGCCGCTGCGCGCGCCCGGTGTGCTCGAGCGGCTCGCCGGCGGCGACGCGCAGCTGCTCGCGGACGATGTCGATGCCGGTGACCATCTCCGTCACCGGGTGCTCGACCTGGAGGCGCGCGTTCAACTCGATGAAGTAGAAGCTCCGGTCGGGCCCGAGCAGGAACTCGAACGTGCCCGCGTTGCGGTAGCCGATCGCGCGGCAGGCGCGCTCGGCCGCGGCCTCCATCTCCTCCCGCGTCGCCTCGTCGAGCGCCGGCGACGGGGACTCCTCGACGAGCTTCTGGTGGCGGCGCTGGATAGAGCACTCGCGCTCGCCGAGCGTCAGCACGCCGCCCTTCCCGTCGCAGAGCACCTGGATCTCGACGTGGCGCGCGGGCGAGACCGCCTTCTCGAGGTAGAGCGTGCCGTCGCCGAACGCCGCCTCTGCCTCCAGCGCGGCCATGCCGTACGCGGAGTCGAGCTCGTCCGGCCCGTGCACCAGCCGCATGCCCTTCCCGCCGCCGCCGGCCGACGCCTTCAGCAGCACCGGGTACCCGACCTCGTCCGCGGCGGCACGGGCTTCCTCGACCGTGGTCGCGTCCTCGGTGCCCGGCACGAGCGGGACATCGGCGGCGCGCAGCTCCCGCTTCGCCTCGACCTTGTCCCCCATTCGCGCCATCACGTCCGCGGTCGGCCCGATGAAGACGAGCTCGTTGTCGGCGCACGCCTCGACGAAAGCCGGGTTCTCGGAGAGGAAGCCGTACCCGGGGTGCACCGCCTCGCAGCCGGTCGTGGTTGCGGCGGCGATCAGCGACGGGATCTTCAGGTAGCTCTCGCTCGCCGCCGGCGGCCCGATCCGGACGGCGCGGTCGGCGAGGCGCACGTGCAGCGAGCTCTCGTCTGCGCTCGAGTAGACGGCGACCGCCTCGACGTCGTTCTCGTGCAGCGCGCGGATCACGCGGACGGCGATCTCGCCGCGATTCGCCACAAGGACTCGCTTGAACATCAGACGGCGTCGAGCGGCGGCGGCGCGACCGCCTCGAGCTCGAATAGCAGCTGCCCGAACTCGACCGGCTCGGCGTTGCCGACGTGGATCGTCCGAACGATCCCGGCCGTTTCCGCCTTGATCTCGTTCATCAGCTTCATCGCCTCGAGGATGCAGAGCGTCTGCCCCGCCGCGACCGTGTCTCCCTCCTCCACGAAGGCCGGCGCGCCCGGCTGCGGCGCGCGGTAGAAGACGCCGACCATCGGCGCCTCGACCCGCATGAAGCCGTCCGTCCTCGGCTGCGGCGCGGGCAGGTCGGGCTCCTCGTCGCCGACGGCGAGCGGGGCGAGCCGCGCCTCGAGCGGCTCGGGCGTGCGGCGTACCGACACGCGCAGACCGTCCTCCTCGATCGTCACCTCCCCCACGCCGGACTCCTGCACGATCCGGACGAGCTCGCGGATCCGCTCCGCGCGCGCCTGGTCGACGCCGCCCGCGCTGAGGCTCTCGTCGCCGCTCGCCCGGCCGCGAATGGCCTGCAGCAGCGGCTCGGCTTCGTCGCCGAACAGCGCCAGCAGGAGCAGCTCCTCCTCGCTCGACGCGAGACCCTCCGCCTCCTCGCGCAGCGCACGGAGATCGACAGGCGCCTCCTCGTCGGGCGCCCCGCCAGACAGCGCGACGGCCCGCTTGACGGTCGCGTCGATCGGCCCGGGCGGGCTGCCGTAACGGCCCTCGATCAGCGCGCGGAGCTCGTCGACCACCGTGTAGTAGCGGCTCGCGGAGAGCACGTGCAGCAGCGCCTGCGAGCCGACGACCTGGCCGATCGGCGCCGCGATCGGCGGCCAGCCGACCTCCTCTCGGACCTTCGCCAGCTCGTCGAGCACCTCGTCGAGCCGGTCGCCCGCGCGCAGCGCGCGCAGGTGCCCGTCGAGCGCGGCGACGAGCCCGGGCGGGACCTTGTGCTCGGCTGCCCGCACGGCGATCCGCGGCGCGAGCGGCGTGACCGGCTCGTCGCCGATGTGCTCGTCGACGAGCTCCGACGCCTCCCAGAGCCGGTCGACGTCGACGCCGGTGTCCATCCCGAGCCCGGCGAGCGCGGTCGCGAGCGCCTCGCCCGAGATCCGATGCACGGTCAGCGCGACCGGGTAGACGGCGCAGGCGATCAGGTCGGCCCCGGCGCGCGAGGCCTCGAGCCCAGCCGCCAGCGCGTTGCCACCGGCGCCCTGGCAGTAGAGGCCGACGGCGAGGCCGCTCGCCTCCTTCAGCGTCGTCACGAGCTCCTGCGCCTGCTGCGGCTGGAGCGCGCTCGACGGGTCGTGCAGCAGCACCCGCGACGCCCCGAGCTCGGGCAGCTTCCTCGCCTGCTCGACCAGCGCCTCCGTCTCGTTCGTGTAGCCCGAGCCGAAGACCAGCCCGGCGTCGAACTCCTTGCCGGCCTCGGTGATCGCCAACCCGGCCTCGCGCAGGTTCTCGACGTCGTTCAGCGGGTCGTGCAGGCGGAAGACCTCGATCCCGCTCTCGGCGGCCGAGGCGACGAAACGACTGGCGAACTCGCCGCCGACCGGCCGCGAGCCGACGAGGAAGCGGCCGCGCAGCGCCATCGCTAGCGGCGTCTTCGTCCGCTCGTTGAGCGCGCGGATGTGCTCCCACGGGCTCTCCACGCCGCGCCGCACGGACGTGTCGAAGACGCCCCCGCCGGAGACCTCGAGGTACGCGAAGCCGGCCCGGTCGAGAACCTCCGCGAGCCGGAGCAGCTCCGCGGTCGGCATCAGCCCTGCGAGCGGCTCCTGGCTCAGCAAGCGGATGCTCGTGTCGACCAGCGCAGGCACGGCGGGAGCCTAGCGCCGCACGCGAGCGGCCGTGCTGCGCGCGCGCGCGCTGTGCGCTTCAGTCGAGCAGCCGGAAGAAGCGCGCGATCGGGAGGAGCGTGAAGCCGGCCTTGTCGTACGCCGCGCGAGCAGGCGCGTGGCCGGGGTCGCCGCCGGTCTCGAGGACCGCGATGTCCATGCCTCGGGCCCGCATGTGCTCCGCCGCGTGCTCCGTCAGCCGCGTGCCGATGCCGCGCCGCTGGTAGTCGGGATCGACGGCGATCATGTCGATCACGCCCATGCGCTCGTGGAACGCGTTCAGCGCGATCGCGACGAAGCCGACGGGGCGTCCGTCCGCGGCGGCCACGAAGACGTCGCGCGCCGGGTTCGTGCACGCGGCTCGGACGGCATCGGCCTGGTCGGCCTTCCAGTCCGGATGCAGGCGCAGAAAGATCTCCTCGCCGAGCACGGCGCGCACGGAAGCGAAGACGGGCTCCCACGCGCGCAGCGAGAGCTCGACGATCGCGTCGAGGTCGTCGTCGCGGAGCTCGCGGATCTCGGCCTCGACGTCGGTCATCGCGAGGCCCTACGGTAGCGTCGCACCGTGCGACGCTGGAGCTGCGAAGGCCGGAAAAATGGCGAATGGAGAGCCGCCCGCGGGCACCGGGACACGGCGGAGCTCTGATCGAGCCGTTCACCCCGGCGGTGCACGAGGCGGAGCTCGAGGATCTGCGCCTGCGCCTGCGCGCGACTCGCTGGCCGGAGGCCGAGACGGATCCGAGCCAGGGTGTCGCGCTCCGGGAGCTGCAGGAGTTGTGCACGTACTGGTGCGACGGCTACGACTGGCGCCGGTGCGAGGAACGGCTCGGAGAGATCGGCCAGTTCCGGACCGAGATCGACGGCTTGAACATCCACTTCCTGCACGCCCGCTCGCCGCGCCCGACGGCGTTCCCCCTCATCCTCACCCACGGTTGGCCCGGCTCGGTGATCGAGTTCCTCGACGCCCTGCAGCCGCTGACCGAGGCCGGCTTCGACTGCGTCGTCCCCTCGCTGCCCGGCTACGGGTTCAGCGACAAGCCGGCCGCTCGCGGCTGGGGCATCGAGCGCATCGCGCGCGCCTGGGCGACGCTCATGGCGCGGCTCGGCTACGACGGCTACGGCGCCGTGGGCAGCGACTGGGGCACGAGTGTGAGCGCGAGTCTCGGGCAGCAGGAGCCGCAGCACGTCGCGGGGATCCACCTGATGCCGCCGCTCGTTCCGCCGGTTCCGGGCACCCGGCTGCGCCGCGAGCACCGTGCGGATGAGGCCGGCTACTCGACGCTGCAGCGCACGCGGCCGCAGACGATCGGCTACTCGCTGACCGATTCACCGGCCGGGCTCGCCGGCTGGATCACGGAGAAGGTGTGCAGTTGGAGAGACCCCCGCAGCGAGATCGCGCGGGACGCGCTGCTCGACAACATCATGTTCTACTGGCTCCCCTGCGCCGGCGCGTCAGCCGCGAGGTTGTACTGGGAAAGCCTTTCCGACGTCGACCGCTGGCTCGAAGGGCCGCTCGAGGAGCGCGACCTTGTCCACTCCCCCGCCGGCTGCTCGATCTTCCCGTACGAGCTGCAGAGGCCAGCGCGAGTCGAAGCGGAGCAGCGGTTCACGGACATCCGCTATTGGAGCGAGCCCGAGCGCGGCGGCCACTTCGCGGCGTGGGAGCAACCCGAGCTCTTCGCCACCGAGGTGACGTCCTTCCTGAGCTTGATCCGTTAGCGCGGCGTCCGCGGTTTGACGTCTGACGCGTGCCGGTATGCCCATTCCATGGCGACCGAGGCGGCGGTGGGCAAGGTGGCGGAAGCGGCAGGCGAGCGAGTCGGCGGCGGCCGCGTCTCGCGAGCGACGGCGCTCCTGGCCTCCATGATCATCGGGATCGGCGGCGCGGTCGCCACGTACAAGCTTCTGCGCTCCGGCGGCGAGAAGTAGCGCTGCGGAGCTTCGGCGGCCACGCCGGGTTTCGCCTCACTCGCGTGGTAGTGCAGGCGAAGGAGCCGTCTCAGGAAACCCCTTCGCGATCGTCGGCGACCTCGTCGATCACGGCGTCCAGCTTGGCCTCAATCCGCTCGAGCCGTCTGCGTCGGGCCATCACGCCGTAGAGGAGCACGAAGACGAAGCCGCCGGTGATCAAGCCGCTGCGCCGAGCCGCTTTCGACTGCAGCAGCGTCGTGGTCTCGTTCTGATTTGCTCGCGCGCGACCGGGGCTGCGAGCTGTACCCCTTCGACCACCCCTTCCGCGGTGTTCTTCGAGATTGCGGTCTGCAATGTCGTAGGCATCGTTTGTTCCCCCTCGCCGAAGCGCTCCCCGTCCTTCCCCGCCGGGCCCAGTCGTTACCCGATGCCCGCACCGGGACACCTCGATCGACCCTGGGCACACGCGCCTGCCTGGCGGCCATCAGCCGGGCCAACGTCTTGCCAGCATCCTCGAAGGTCAATGCGGTAGGACCCCTCGCACATGGCTCAGCGCGTTCGGCACGCCGTCGCGATCAGCGCGCCCGTTGAGAAGGTGTTCGCCTTTCTCGACGTCCCTGAGAACAGCCTCGCGCTGATTCCGCAACTCGTCGAGGTAAAGGAAGTGACGCCGCTTCCGAACGGCGGGCACCGGCTGCGGTTCGTCACGCCCGGCCCGG
>Ga0207702_10003587_pt1 | contig 14105 bp, 12 predicted proteins | sample KBSCornC62_FD_184302 | JGI IMG/M metagenome (GOLD analysis project Ga0207702, IMG submission 184302) | Corn rhizosphere microbial communities from Kellogg Biological Station, Michigan, USA - KBS Corn C6-2 (SPAdes) (version 2) | ecosystem: Host-associated > Plants > Roots > Rhizosphere > Soil ...
GCGTTCCAGGGTGAGTTCAGGCATCTGTTCCGTCCTTCCATCGGTTCCGTGATCTGACGTTACGAAGCGGCACCCGGGCATGGCGTCACCCGAAGGTGCCAAACGGGTGGAATCTTCCGCGCCCGCCCCCGCGCCCGCGCGGCGGGTGGCCGGCCCTCGTGCGGCCGGGTTCGGGGGTATCGTGATTGTGCGTTCACTACGCGAGGCCGTGGCGGATGCTCAGCCACTGCTCGGGACGTCAGCGGGCACGCGAGGCCGTTCGAGCCAGCCTCCGGTGTCGCATGAAGATCTCGCCCGTCCCCGCCGCGCCGTTCCGCCACCTCCAGCGCCTGACCGATAACGTCGGCGTACTCGAGCGCGCCCACGGGATCGTGCCCCGGTACGAGCGCGGCTACCGCGTCGACGACGTCGCCTACGGCCTGGTGGTCGTGTGCCGCGAACCGTCGCCGTCCGCCGAGATCATCACCCTGGGCCGCCGCTACCTCTACTTTCTCGCGCGGGCTCAGGCGGCAGACGGGAAGTTCCGTAACCGTCTTGGCGACGACCGTCGATGGCGCGGCACGCCGGACGTGCAGGATGCCTGGGGCCGGTCGCTGTGGGCCCTGGGTACCGCCGCGGCGCACGGTCCCACCGAGGGGATCCGCGCGGAGGCCCGCGCCCTGTTCGACGCGAGCGCGCGAATCGGTTCTCCGTACCTGCACCCCATGGCGTTCGCCGCCCTGGGCGCCGCCGAGATGCTCGAGCGGTGGCCCGGCGATCCCGGTGCGCTGTCGCTGCTCGCCACCGCCGGTACCGTCATCGGCGAGCCGTCAGCCGACGCGGCGTGGCCGTGGCCGGCCCCCAGGCTCAGCTACGCGAACGCGTCCATCGCCGAGGCCGCCATCGCGACCGGCGAGAAACTCGGTCGCGACGACCTGCTGGGGAACGGCCTGCGCATGCTCGACTGGCTGCTGGCCGGTGAGACCAGGAACGGCCACCTGTCGGTGGTGCCGGACGAAGGCTGGAGCCGCGGTGACGACCGCCCCGCCTTCGACCAGCACCCGGGCCAGGTGGCGGCGCTCGCCGACGCCTGCATGCGCGCGGCGGCCGTCACCGGCGACGACTCCTGGCTGACTGGCGTGGACATGAGCGTGGCGTGGCTGCTTGGCGACAACGACGCCGGGATCGCGATGCTCGACCCGGCGACCGGCGGCTGCAGCGATGCCCTCAGCCGCACCAGTCGCAGCCGCAACCAGGGCGCCGAGTCGACGCTGGCGATGATATCCGTGCTCCAGCAGGGAGCCAGGCGGTTCCTCCCGGCGCGGCATGGTGTTAAATGAACCTGGTTGTAGTCGAAGTTCGTGTTCGTGTCACAGCGCCTGCGAATTCTGACCGCGGGCGCCGCCGATCCCCAGGCCATGCCTCGGACGGGCAGGCGGTCGCAGCAGCCCAGGATCCACGACCGTGGGTCCTGATGGTCGTCTTAGCAGGAGAAGCAGTGGCTCAGGGAACAGTGAAGTGGTTCAACGCGGACAAGGGCTATGGGTTCATCGCCCCCGACGACGGCACCGCCGACGTCTTCGTCCACCACTCCGCCATCGAGGCTGACGGTTACCGCAGCCTCCAGGACAACCAGCGGGTCGAGTACACCGTCACCCAGGGGGCCAAGGGCCCGCAGGCCGAGAAGGTCCACGCGATCTGAGATCGCGGCGCTCCACTGTGGTATCCGGGTTATCCGGCGTTATCCGGCCCCTAGACAGTCGGCAGGGCCGCGGCATGGCGGCCCGCCGGCGACGGCATCAGAGCTTGGCCAGCTTCGCGCAGGGCATGGTGATCCGTACCAGGCGCCCGGCGAAATCGATGATCAAGGTGGCGTCGTCTTCGACACTGACGACCCGGCCGAGCCCGTACTTGTCGTGTGTTACCTGGTCCTGCTCCGCGAACAGCTCGGCAGGCGGAGCAGGGGGCTCGGCGCCAAAGGGACTCGTAGGCAGGAGGCGCCGGGTGGCGGCGCGGGCAGGTTTCATCATTACCAGTATGCGCCCCAGCGCTCGTCATCGCAGCGGCTCGGCGCCGGCCAGTAGGGCCAAGGATCCGGACGCGCGACGGAGGGCATGGAGAACGCATGGACAGTGACCGCCCCGGGCGGGTGCTGGCGGGGCTGGGATCATTTCTCGCCGCCGGGCCGGCGTCGCCGGCCGATCCGCGCCAGCAGGTGGTCGAGCTGTTTCACCGGGTGGCCGTGTCGGTGCCGGCGTACCGCGCGTTCCTGCGTGAGCACGGTGTCGAGCCCGGTGAGGTCCGCACGTTCGCGGACTTCGAGCGGCTGCCGCTGATGACCAAGGAGAATTACCACCGTCGCTACCCGCTGCCTGACCTGTGCCGTCAGGGGAGGCTGGACGGCTGCGACATGGTCGCGGTGTCGTCCGGCTCCACCGGGCAGCCGACGTTCTGGCCCCGCTCCGTTACCGACGAGCTCGCCGTGGCGGCGCGGTTTGAGCAGGTGTTCGCCGGCAGCTTCGCGGCCGCCGAGCGCACGACCCTGGCCGTGGTCTGCTTCCCGCTCGGCACCTGGGTGGGCGGGCTGTACACGCTGGCCTGCGCCCGGCACCTGGCCGCGAAGGGCTACCCGATCACGGTGGTGGCCCCGGGCAACAACAAGGCGGAGATCCTGCGGGTGATCCCGGAACTCGCCGCGCACTGCGACCAGACCGTGCTGCTGGGCTACCCGCCGTTCATCAAGGACGTGATCGACACCGGGACCGTCGCGGGCCTGGACTGGACGCGGTACGCGGTCAAGCTGGTGCTGGCCGGGGAGGTGTTCAGCGAGGAGTGGCGCGATCTGGTCGGGCGGCGCGCCGGGATGAGCAGCCCGTGCTATGACTCGGCGTCGCTGTACGGCACCGCCGACGCCGGGGTGCTCGGCACCGAGACGCCGCTGTCGATCTGCATCCGGCGTTTCCTGGCCGCCCGGCCGCAGGCCGCCCTGGAACTGCTCGGCGAGGCACGGCTGCCGACCCTGGTCCAGTACGACCCCGGTAGCCGGTTCTTCGAGACGCGCGACGGAACGCTGCTGTTCTCGGCCGACAGCGGGGTGCCGCTGGTCCGGTACCACATCGCCGACGAGGGCGGGCTGATCGGCTACCAGGACATGCTCGCATTCTGCGGCCGGCACGGCTTCGACCCGGTGGCCGAGCTGGGCGGCCCCGGCAGGCCCGGCGGCGGCCCCGGCGGCGGGCCTGGCGCACGAGGGGCCCGGCCGCTGCCGTTCGCCTACGTGTTCGGGCGCTCGCACTTCACGGTGTCCTACTTCGGCGCCAACGTGTACCCGGAGAACGTCGCCGTCGGCCTGGAGCAGCCGGCCGTCAGCGGCTGGGTCACCGGCAAGTTCGTGCTCGAGGTGGCCGGCGACGCCGACGGCAACCCGCATCTGTCCGTCACGGTCGAGCTCGCGCCCGGCGAGGCAGCAGACGCAGCCCGCGAGCGCGTGCTCGCGGAGTCGATCCGCGCGCAGCTGCAGCGGCTGAACAGCGAGTTCGCCCACTACGTGCCGGCCGGGTACCAGCTGCCCAAGGTCACGTTGCGGCCAGCTGGCGACCCCGACTACTTCCCGGCCGGCGTCAAGCACCGCTACACGCGGGGAACGAACGACCAGGCCCGTAATGGAGCATCAGGTCCGCGCCATGATGTTTAATGAACCTGGTTGTAGTCGAAGTTCGTGTTCGTGTCACAGCGCCTGCGAATTCTGACCGCGGGCGCCGCCGATCCCCAGGCCATGCCTCGGACGGGCAGGCGGTCGCAGCAGCCCAGGATCCACGACCGTGGGTCCTGATGGTCGTCTTAGCAGGAGAAGCAGTGGCTCAGGGAACAGTGAAGTGGTTCAACGCGGACAAGGGCTATGGGTTCATCGCCCCCGACGACGGCACCGCCGACGTCTTCGTCCACCACTCCGCCATCGAGGCTGACGGTTACCGCAGCCTCCAGGACAACCAGCGGGTCGAGTACACCCCGGCCCGCGGGGCCAAGGGCCCGCAGGCCGAGCAGGTCCACCCGATCTGACGGTTAGGTAACGCGACACGGGGGTGGTCCTGCCCGCAGGGCCGCCCCCGTGTGCTTGATAAGCCGGCCCGTATCCTGTGCGCGGGATACGGGCCGTTCGGTTGACATGGCCGCGCTAAGCGCGCCGTGCTGCGGGCGGCCACCACCGTGCGTGCGGCTCGAAGTAACCTCCTGATGAGGAGGGTGCACAACGATGGACCAGCATTTTGCCTACGCGATCGACAGGCGCTACCTGCCCGTGCTCGTACCCTTCGGATTGCGGCCCGCGAAAGATGGCGTCACGCTTACCGATGGGTCATTCCTGGCGACCTTTGGCTTCTTCAGGCTCACGACGCCGCGGACCAACATCACCGGCGCGCACATCACCCGGAACTATCGCTGGTGGACCGCGTTCGGCGTGCGGGGATCACGTGTTGACGACGGATTGAGCTTTGGTACGAACCACGCCGCCGGCGTTTGCATTCACTTTGCCACGAAGGTGCCCTCGCCCCTTCGGCGAAGCGGTCACTCAGCTCTCACCGTGACGGTCGCCGACTTGGAGGGGCTGGCCAGGGCCCTGGGTAGCGATCCTGCGGCACCATCCACTCGCACCCCGACCTGAAGCTGTCGACCGGCACGCCGCCGGTGCTTCAGGTACCGGAACGCTTATGGAAGCGCCGCTCCGGTCAGGAGAATGGCCCGGTCTTGACAAGCTTGCGCGCTGTCTCCTCATCGGTTGGCCCCAGGCCGAACGATGGGCATAGCCGGGCGATCCCGCATGCGCCGCAGGCGGGGGTGCGCGCATGGCAGACCCGGCGGCCGTGCCACGTCAGCCGGTGCGAGGCCGCAGTCCACTCCTGGCGCGGCAGGAGCACGGCAACATCGCGCTCGATCTTGGCGGGGTCGGTGTAAGCCGTCCAGCCAAACCGCCGTGCTAGCCGGGCAAAATGGGTGTCCACCGTGAGGGCCGGCATGCCGAAGGCATCCCCGAGGACCATACTGGCTGTCTTGCGGCCGACCCCCGGCAGCGTCACGAGCTCTTCCAGCGTGCCGGGAATCTCGCCGCCAAAGCGGTCGCACAGCGCCTGCCCCAGGCTGATGAGGGTGTTCGCCTTAACCCGGAAATACCCGGTCGGATGGATCACCGCCTCCAGCTCGGCCCGGTCTGCGGCCGCGTAGTCAGCGGCGGTGCGGTACCGGGCGAACAGCACCCGCGTCACCTCGTTGGTGCTCCGGTCGGTGGACTGCGCAGCCAGGATCGCCGCCACCAGCAGTTCGAGCGGGGAGGTGAAATCCAGCTCTAGACGCGCATCGGGGTACAGCCGAGCCAGCTCACGGTTGATCCGGCGCGCTCGGCGGACCAGCGCGGTCTGCGACGGCGCAGCCTGGGCCACCTCGCCAGCTTAACTAGGAATCACAGGCCTGCGTGTCAGATCACCCAGGCGCGCATGTAGCTGACCAGGGGAGCTGGGCAGGCTCGGGTGCCATTGGGCTGAGCTGCCTTTCCGGCGGGAGATTCTAGGCTGCGGGACCTGGTGCGGGACATACTGTCACGGTGGAGGTGCCGCCAGGGAGCGGGCGGATCGGCATCCTTGGTCCGGTGGAGTTGGCGGGCGAGGGCCCGGTCCCGCTGGGCGGTGTCAAGGAGCGTTGCTTGCTGGCGGCACTGGCGGTGCACTGCGGAAAGGCCGTCAGTACTAGCAGCCTGGTGGATGCGCTGTGGGCGGATGATCCACCCCGGACGGCCGGGAAGACGCTGCAGAATTACGTGCTTCGTGTTCGCCGGGCGCTGGCCCGGGCAGGCGGGCCGGCCATCGTGACGCTGCCGGATGGTTATTGCCTGCAGGCTGCGCCGGGAGTGGTGGACGCGGTACTGGCGGAGAGCCTGATCGGTCAGGCCCGCCAGGAGATGGCTGGCGGCGAGCCCGCCGGAGCCGTCAGGCTGCTGAGGCGGGCGCTGGGCTTGTGGCGAGGTCCCGCGCTGGGAGAGTTCGCCGGCCGGCCGTTCGCGGCCGCGGAGGCGTTGCGGCTGGACGAACTGCGCGAGACGGCGCTGGAGGATCTGTTCGATGCCGAGCTCGCGCTTGGCCGCCACCACGAGGTGGTGGGTGGTCTTGAGGCCCTCGTTGCTCGTGGCCCGTTGCGTGAGCGGCGGTGGGGCCAGCTGATGGTCGCGCTGTACCGCGACGGGCGGCAGGCCGAGGCCCTGGACGCGTTCGGCCGGGTGCGGCAGGTCCTCGGGCAGGACCTGGGTGTCGATCCGGGCGCTGAGCTGCGTCGCCTTCATCGGGCGATCTTGCAGCAGTCGCCCGGGCTGGCATGGCAGCCGCAACCGCGGGAGGCGGCTGTGCGGGGGTATTTCGGCCGGGCCCGTGAGATGTCTCGCCTGCTGGCATGTTTCGACGACGCGGTCGCGGGGCGGGGTGGTGTGGTTCTGCTGGCGGGTGAGCCGGGGATCGGCAAGTCCCACGCGCTGCGGCAGCTGGCCGATGCGGCGCGGGCCAGCTCGGCCGTGGTGCTGGCTGGCCGCTGTGTCGAGGGAGTATGGGTGCCGCCGTTCCGCCCGTTCGCCGAGGCGATCACTGGTTACGGTGAGCTGGTGAGCCCGCGGCAGCTTGAGGCTGACCTTGGCTTGGCCGGATCCGCGCTGGCGCGGATCGCGCCGCGGTTGTGTGAGCTGCTGCCAGGTCTGGCCGCGCCACCGATCCTGCAGCCGGACGAGGAGCGGTTCCGGCTGCTGGATGCTGCGGCGCAGTTTTTTGCGGCTGTGTCGGCCCGGGCGACGGTGCTGCTGGTGCTGGATGACTTGCAGTGGGCCGATGCGGGCACGGCGATGATGATGCGGCACGTGGCCCGCAGCTGCGGGAACCGTCGGCTATTGGTGGCCGGGGCGTACCGCGCCACCGAGATAGCGTCGCAGGACCCGCTGGCAGATGCCCTGGGCGCGTTGCAGGCGGAAGCCGAGTGCACGGTGCTCCGGCTTCAGGCGCTAGACACCGAGACGATCGGGCAACTGGTTGCCGCCGAGACCAGGGCGCCGGCTTCACCATCCCTAATCACAGCCATCACGGCACACACGGGCGGGAACCCGTTCTTCGCCAAGGAAATGACCCGCCACCTGCTGGAAGAGCGTGCGCTGGCGGAGGACAGCTCCGGGGCGCTGGAAGCGAGCCTGCCGCTGGTGGCGGTGCCCGAGGGAGTACGGCAGATCCTGGCTCAACGCTGCGCGCGGCTTCCGGTCAGGGCGAACCGGCTTGCGGAGGCGGCGTCGGGATTCAACGAGCCATTCCTTTTCCCGGTCGCTGCCGCGGCCGCAGGCCTAGGCGACAGGGCCGCGCTGACCGCCCTAGACGAGCTGCTGGCGGCCGGGTTCATCCGGCCTGGCCAGGCTCCGGAGCGTTACGAGTTCGTGCATGCCCTGGTCCGGCAGGCGATCTATGACACCCTCAGCCCGTCCCGGCAGGCGCGGCTACACCGGCGGCTGGCACATGCTCTCGAGACAGCCCGGGGACGAGTTCCGGGCTGCGCGGAGCCGAACGAGGTGGTCGCCCAGTATGCCGGCAGCCGGGCCCTGCCCGGCGCCGCAGCCGGGGTGGCCGCGGCGATCGAGGCCGCGGACCTGGCCCACGCCGCCGGAGCGCACGAGACGGCGGTTGCGTTCCTGGCCACCGCCGCAGACCTGGCCGGGCCTGACGACGAGCGGCTCACCACGATCCGTGCCCGGCTCGGGCTGGCGCTGGCGTGGGCGCTGCGCTTTGACGAGGCGGTCACGGCCGCCCGCGCCGCGGCGGAGCAGATCGCCCAGGGCGAAGGCCCGCATTCTGCTGCGGGTTATCTCGCCGAGGTCGCCTCCGCGCTGGGAGCGGCGGGCAGCAGCGCGCACGCCTGGATGCTCGCCCCGGCCGGCCTGGCCTACGCCGGGTCCGCGCGAGACGAGGCGTGGGCGGCGCTGACCTTGCTGGCCCTGGACCGCAAGGAGGCCGCCGACCCGGACTACGCCGGGCTGCCCGCAGACCAGCCCAGGCGGGGGCGGGCCCTGGCCATCTTGTACCGGTCCCCCCGGGAGGTGTCACGCAGCGTGGACCTGGCCCGGTACGCCGTCGCGGCTATCTACGGCAGGCGGGATGCCGTTCCCGCCGAGGCGGCGCAAGATCCCACCGTGCTGCTGTACCTACTGGGCGGGTTGCGGCCAGCGGTGCCGCTGTTTAAGGAGGCGGCCGAACGCGCCCGGACCCGGGGAGAGCTGGCGCGTGAGGTCCACTGCCGGGCTAGCATCGCCCGCGCCTTGGCTGCCCTAGGCGATCTGGAGGACGCCCGGGCGGCGCTGGCGCAGGCACGTGAACTGGCCAGCCGCATCCCCGACCGGATCTGGAACTGGGAACGGATCCACGTCGAGGGTGCGCTGGATGCGCTGACCCTGGCTACCGGCGAGGACTGGGCCGACATGCAGGCGGTGTTCGACGAGCTCGTCAGCACCCAGGACCCGGTGCCGCGCTGGGCCCGCGCCCCGATGAGCGCCGGCTGTGCCCGCACCGCCGCGCACCTGGGACGGGAAGAGCGTGCGATGACGCTGCTCGCGCTGCCCGTCCAGGCACTGGTACGGGCGCCGGCCTGGGCGCTGAACTACACCAGAACCGCGTGCGACACGGCCGAGACCTTGTGGCTGCTGGGCCGGCGCGACCATCTGCGGGCTGTCGAGGCCGCCCTGCGGCACAGGGCGCTCCCAGCCGACTTCCGGTTCCCGATGATGGACCTGCGGCTGTCCCTCGCCCGGCTGTGCGCGGTCGATGGCCGCCTGGACGAGGCCGCCCACTGGTTCGGCCAGGCCCGTACGGCCCTGGAGGAGCAGGGGGCAGGCCCGCTGCGGGCCATCACCGACTTCGACGAGGCGCTCATGCACGCCCGGCAGGGACGCCACGCCAGCGCCCGCCCGCTGCTAGAGGCAGCAGCCGGCCAGTTCCAGCAGATCGGGATGACCGGGTGGCTGCGGCGGGCCGAACAGGTCGCCGCCATGACGTCCTAGCCCGGACTGAAGCGACCGCGACCGGGCCGCGACCTGACTGAGACCGCCGGGACGCACGCTGGGCTCTCCGGAAGGGAGAGCATCATGAAAGCGATCCGCGTGCATTCGTACGGGCAGCCGCCGCGCCTGGACGACGTGCCAGAACCCCAGCCGACCGGGCCGGAGGACGTCATCGTCAGGATCGGCGGCGCCGGACTGTGCCGCACCGACCTGCACATCATCGACGGCTGGTTCGCCGATGTCATCCCGTCCGACCTGCCCGTCGTCCTCGGCCACGAGAACGCCGGGTGGGTCCACGCCGTCGGCGCGGCGGTGGAACATCTGGCCGTCGGCGACCCGGTCATCTGCCACCCCAACCTCACATGCGGCGTGTGCCGGGCCTGCCGGGCCGGAGACGACATGCGGTGCGCCAGAGGCCCGAACCTGCCCGGCCTGATGGGCGCCGGCGGCATGGCCGAGCTGTTCAAGACCACCGCGCGAGCCGTCGTCAAGCTCCCCGCCGGCGCCGAACCAGGACAAGTCGCTCCGCTCGCCGACGCCGGCCTGACCGCGTACCACGCGGTCAAGAAAGCCGTCCCCGCGCTGGGCCCGGGTTCATCCGCTGTCGCCGTGGGCGTCGGCGGGCTGGGCCACATCGGCATCCAGTGCCTCAAGGCGATGACCCCGGCGCTGGTCATCGCGGTCGACACCAGCGAAGACGCACTCAAGCTGGCCCTGCACTGCGGCGCGGACCACGCGGTCACCGCCGACGGACACCAGGCCGAGCACGTCCGCGACCTCACCAGCGCAGGCGCCGATGCAGTCTTCGACTTCGTCGGCGAAGACTCCACGATCGCCGACTCAGTCGCGATGCTGCGCCCAGGCGGCACCTACTACCTGGTCGGCTACGGCGGCACGGTCACGCTTCCCACCCTCCAGCTCGTCCTAGGCGAAATCACCGTCGCCGGTAACCTCATCGGCACCAACCCGGATCTAGCCGATCTGGTCACCCTCGCCAGCCAGGGCAAAGTCACGCTCCACTCCGCCAGCTACCCCCTGGACGCCGCCCACGACGCCATCGATGACCTTCGCCACGGCCGGATCGGCGGCCGGGCCATCCTCATTCCCCGCTGAGCCGGCCGGATCACCTGGGACGACAGGTGGCATGCGGCAGGCGCAGACCCCGTCCCGACAGGACCGAACAGGATAAGAAGGAAACGGCCCGCCGGGCTGCGTTTCCGCAGCGTGCGGGCCGTTTTCGCTGGTGGTGGCAGGTGTTGGGTGCTGGGTGGTTGGCTGCTGTCCCAGCCGCGGCGAGTGTGGGCGATAGCTCATGCTGTTGCTGTCAGGGTGCGTTGCTGCACTCGGCCGCTGGGCATCTCCCAAGTCGTGACGCAACGTGCGAGTGTCGCCGGGTGCTGCCGACCGTCCTGCCGCATCACACCTGAGCGGACTTGGCGTCGGCCTCGATCGCGGCGGTGTCAGCCGTCAGATGCCTGGCCTCGATCTTCCGTGCCTGCTTCATCGCCCGCTCGACCTCCGCCCCCATGTCCGACACCGCGACCACCACTAGGCCGGCCTGCCCGGCATCCAGGTGCTCGCCGAGCTCCTTCAGGTCCTTGCGGCTCATCCCGGCCGCTGCGTGACCGGCCAGCGCTCCCAGCACCGCGCCGCCCCCGGTGGCGACCGCGAGCAGGCCCCCGCCGATCGCGGCGAACGGGAACAGCGCCACCACCAGGCCGGTGGCCAGCCCGGCCCCGCCGCCGAGCACGCCGCCGACCCGGGTCGGCGTCTCATGTTTCTTCGTGATCTTGACCTTCCCGTCGGCCCGGCGCTCGATCACCGCGGCGTCATAGGCATCGATCACGCCCGCCTTGGTATGCAGGTCCTTGACCGCCTCGTAATCGGCGTCCGCGGCGGCGGCGTTGTCATACATCCCGACATACGCCACGAACGTGTCAACTGACATCGTTATACCTCCCGTACCCGCCAGATGGGCCGGTCCTGGTACCACTACAGGGACCCAGCCCGGCAGTTACCCAGGCCTGTGACCCATCGCGGCCAGGCATCGCGGACCACCTGCCCGGCTGCTGTCCGCCAGCCATTAGTAACCAGGACCCTACCGCTAACCCGCCGCACCCGGATCATTCGTAACGGGTGACCCCGGGTCAGCGTGTCGTCCGCGGCCCCGGGCAAACACCTCGGCGCCCTGGTCCGGCCACCATCACCGAGCTGCTCGCGGGCACCGGTCTTGCCGCTGGCCCGGGCCTGCCCCCAGGAGAGGGGTGCCTGCGTCGTGGTCCGCCGCCGCCGTAGCTGGCTCCTGCCCGTGCCGGTTACCCGGCTTTACGGGCGGCGGCTTTAGCTTTGTGATGGTCGGGCGACTTGTCGGGATGATCGAGCGTACCGTCTGGCCAGATTCCGACTGCCTTGCGCGTCCACTCGGCGGCGCCACGATCGACAGCCGTCTTGACCAGCGCGTATATCGCGCCATGCAGGACTGAGGCGAGCAGGACCTCCCCCCAGCCCCGCTCTGAATCCAGCGGCGCGGGCGGGTCAGATCCCCGGCCGACGACCTTCCAGAGGTTCTTGAAGATCAGCCCGGACACCACACCGCCGACGATCCCGGCCACGATGGCCACCGGCTTGTACAGCAACTTGAACATCGCCGCCTCAACCCCACGTGATAACGCCCAGGGCCATCCCCGGGATCTAGCGTCTGTCCGACCTCAGTGCCCGCCGCCCGCGACGAAGCACCTGCACGTCGTGGGCCTGGTTTTGCACGTTATACCAGGCGACCGCGCGCCGCACCGGGCGCGCCTGGTTGTTCTTGGTCACGCTGCCCAGCGCGTACGCTCCGATGACGCCGGTAATGACCGCTGTGTGGAAGCGGCGATCGCGCAGGACAATGTGCGTGATCACCGCGACCCAGATCCCGTACCTGGACATGCGATCAGGGAGGCTGGGCCGCGCGGGCCCGGGCTCAGCCCGGCCTCCTGGCACCACCCCAGCCAGGTCGGGCGCTGTCTTCGCCGTCATGATGCCCTCCTCCGGTCCCGCAGTCTCCTGACGTGGCCAGGAAGGCCAGGCCCGGCCCTTTTAATCGATTGTCGTCCGGTAATCCCGGTCTGGCCAGGCCCAGAAGTCCCTGATATGCGTGGGTCACCCGGCCGCCGTGCCGGCATGTGGCCGCTTCGGGCAGCGTCTGGCTGCATAGGCCTGACTGCGACGAGGACAGCCCCGACCGCGTAACTAGAGGTCAAGGGCTGTCCTTGCTGGTGTGGCAGGTGTTGGGTTCGAACCAACGTAGGCTGAGCCGACGGTTTTACAGACCGCTCCCTGCACCTCCATATGGCCTCTGACCTGTGCAAATACTGCCAGGCCGGGTTCGCGGGGACGACGCTGTCCGTAACTGTCCGTGCCTGCGGGCTCCTGGCCGCCCTGCCGCACGGACAGCGTCCGCGTAACGCGTTGACCAGCACAGACCTGAAAGCAGGCCCCGTCGCCCGGCTCCGGCCGCGCGCCATCCGGGCCACCTGGCAGCACGGTTGACCTCCCGGGTCAGGCGGCTGGTTCAGCCGCCGTTGAACAGGGCGGCCAGCGGGTTGGTGCTGGAGTACAGGCCAGCGGGGTTGCGGTACCAGAAGTTGAACTTCGACTACTGGGCTACCGGGCCGCAACCTGCGCTTCGAGGTGATCGAACCCGGCGCCGCCTGAATGGCTGCCTGCCTCCCCACCAGGCACCACAAACGGGATATTCGGAGCAAGCGGCGCCACAGATGGGTCAGTGAGCGAAATCTCACAGCCACCCATCCGCCGGTGGAGCAAGGCCGAACCCAGGCCAGCACAGTCCCACTGACGGAGGAACAAATGCGCTCTACGAGAACACGCCGCCGGGGTACGGCACTCGCCGCGCTCGGGCTCGCCTTGGCCGCAGGGGTGGCGGGCCTAGGCCCCAGTGGCGCAGGTGCGTCCAGCCACCGCGAGGCGCCACTCATCGCGGCCGACCCTGCGGTCGACAACACCGACGTGTATGCGTTCGCCAGCCCGGACCGCCCGGGCTACGCCACGTTCGTGGCGAACTTCATCCCGTTTGAGGAACCGAACGGCGGACCGAACTTCTATCCGTTCGCGACCGACGCGGTCTACAACATCAACATCGACAACAACGGGGACGCCAAGCCGGACGTCGTGTACCGCTGGACGTTCCATAACGTCGACAAGCGCGGTGGCAGCACGTTCCTGTACAACAACGGCCCGGTCACCTCGATCGCCGACGAGAACCTGCTGTTCCGCCAGACCTACACCCTGCAGGCATCTTTCCACGGCGGACCGTTCCAGACCCGGGTGAGCAACGCCCCGGTCGCCCCGTCCCGCGTGGGACAGGCATCAATGCCGGACTACGCGAAGCTGCGCAGCCAGGCCGTCACCGCGCTGCCGGGCGGCTGGAAGATCTTCGCTGGCCAGGCCGACGATCCGTTCTTCCTCGATCTGCGCGTCTTCGACCTGCTGTATGGCGGCGACCTGAAGGAGGTCGGGCAGGACACGCTGGGCGGCTATAACGTGAACACGATCGCGATCCAGGTACCGTTCAAGGACGTGGCGCTGAACGCCGACGCGAAGCGCAACCCGGTCGTTGGCATCTGGTCCACCGCCGAGCGGCCCCGGGTTCGCATCACCGGCAAGACGACCTCGTCTACCAAGGACTGGGTCCAGGTTTCCCGTCTCGGCAACCCGCTGGTCAATGAGGTCGTCGTTCCGTCCGGCTTGAAGGACGCCTTCAATGCCCTTCCGCCCGACAAGGATGCCTCGGTCGCCCCGGTCGTCGCCCGGGTCAAGGACCCCGAGGTGCCCAAGTTGATTCAGGGCATCTACGGCGTCAAGGCTCCGGCCGCCCCGCGCAACGACCTGGTCGAGATCTTCCTGACCGGCCTTACCAAAAAGGCCGGCGGCCCGATCAAGGCCGACCTCAACTCCCAGCTCAACAACGCCGACGTCAACCCGAGTGCCTTCCGGCCGTCGGAGATGCTGCGGCTGAACCTGTCGGTGAAGCCCACCGCTAAGCCAAACCGGCTCGGCGTGCTCG
>Ga0207702_10003589_pt1 | contig 14099 bp, 6 predicted proteins | sample KBSCornC62_FD_184302 | JGI IMG/M metagenome (GOLD analysis project Ga0207702, IMG submission 184302) | Corn rhizosphere microbial communities from Kellogg Biological Station, Michigan, USA - KBS Corn C6-2 (SPAdes) (version 2) | ecosystem: Host-associated > Plants > Roots > Rhizosphere > Soil ...
AAGCAGGGTGCCCTGCCGTCCCGATCCCGCACCGCGCGTTTCGGCTGTTGGTTGGCCTCAGTTCGGGCGCGGGTGGCGGGTGGCCGATTTCCGGAAGTAAAGGAGGAGGGCCGGCCGTTCAGGCCAGGCCCGGGGGACATGGAGGAAATCGGCCACCCGCCGCCCGCGCCCGCGTGCATCGCAATCAGAGCCTCGCGAGATCCGGCCCCTGCGACGGACCGAACCACGCCTTCGCATAGGCGCGCTTCGCCGCCGTCTCGCCGTTCTTGTCGCCCTTCTTGCGATAGACCTCGGTGAGGCCCGCGAGCGCCCAACCGTTGTTGCGGGTGCGAACGAGCGAGTCGCGAAACGCCTGCTCGGCTTCGTCGAGCTTGCCCTGGCGGAGGAGGACGCCGCCGAGCGATTGACGAATCGGGTAGTACCAGTAGGGCGGCTCGGTGTACGAGAGCGAGTCCTGCAGTGCGACCGCTTCCCGGTACGCGTTCGCGGCGCCGTCGAGGTCGCCGGCGGCGTCGGCGATGCGTCCCGTCGCGACCATGCGTGCCGTCTGCACGATCGCCTTCGCCGGCACGCCCCACGGCTCGTACGGCTTGAAGTCGGCCTTGGCGTCGAGCGCAGCGATCGCGTCGGTCTCGGCGCGCGCGGCGGCGAGATCGTTCTTGCGCGCCAGCGCGATCGCGCGCGCGTAGTGGTACATCGCGCGGACGAGGACGAGCTGCTCGTCGGGCTTGGCAAGCGCGAGCACGGCGTCGGGATCGGCGAACGTGAGCTGCGTCGTGTACGGTGCCGCCTTCACCGGCTCCATGATCTGGAACTGCTTGGCGAGCTCGGCCGGGACGGCGGCGTCGAGCTTCTTCGCCGCGTCGATCGCGGTCGCGCCGTCGCCGCCCATCTGCGCCGACACCATCACGAAGTGGATGTTGTGCGGGTAGTAGGCGCTCTTGTAGAGCGGATCGGACGGCGAGCCGGCGAAGTACTTCTCGTCGACGCGCACCGCGAGCTTGTTGGTGTCGAGCGAGCGGCGGTACTGGCCGACGCGGTAGTAGATGTGCGCCGGCATGTGGACGATGTGGCCGGCGCCCGGCATCAGCGCGCCGAGCCGCTGGGCGCCGACGAGCGCCCGCTCGGGCGTCGCCGACGCCTCGACGGCGTGGATGTAGAGGTGGATCGCGCCGGGGTGGCTTGGGTTGCGCTTGAGCACCGTCTCCAGGTTCGAGACGATCTCGCCGCCGCGACCTTTCGGCTCGACCCCGCCGGGTTGCCAGTAGTCCCACGGCTGCGTGTCCATCGCCGCCTCGACATAGAGCGTTCGGACGGTGTCGTCGGCCGGGTAGCGCGCCGCGACCGCCTTCATCGCGTCGGCGTACGCGGCGTCGAGGGCAGGGCGCTCGGCCTTCGGGTCGGCCGAGTAGCGCTTCTCGAGCGCTTCGATCAGCGCGCGCTCCTTCGCGCTCGCCTTGTCCTTGAGCGCGACCGCCTTCGTGAGCGCCGCGACCGCGGGCGCGTTCGCGTCGGGCGACATCGGCACGTTGATGTTCGGGCCGAGGATGAGCGCTTCGCCCCAGAAGCACATCGCGCAGCCCGGGTCGAGCTTCTGGGCGGTCTGGAACGCGCGCTGGGCCTCAGCGTGGTTGAACGCGAACGACAACCTCAGGCCCTGGTCGAAGTACGTCTGCGCGCGCGGGCTCTTCGTCGTGATGCGCATCGCGAGGCTGCCGAGATCGCGGTAGATCGGCACCTCGCCGCCCGCTGCCTTCATCGGCTGCGGCTGGAACGGCGCCGTCTCGGTCTTCGTCACTGCGGCGAGCAGCAGCCGCGGCTGCGCAGCGATGCCGCCGAGCGGCCCGCACATCGGTGCGCCGCCGGCATCGAGCAGCGGGTCGAAGGTCGGGTCGGCGTTGGGCCGGGCGGGGGTGCCGAGCCCCTGGCGGTCGACGAACGCGACGCCGGCGACGAGCAGCCCGGCCGCGACCAGCGGAAGCGCGAGACGGCGAAGCGGAGAACGGACGATCGGACGGTTCACGGTTCGGCCCTCCTGTCTGATGCGGCGAGCGCCGCGGACGCTGGCGCTTCGTCGTCGACGAACACGCGATCCTGACACCGGTGGCCCGGCGCGCGCAAGAGCGGCGCCAGGCCTAGCGCGGCAGCGGCGGCAGCGTTCGCAGGTACGCAACGATCGCGTCGAGGTCGTCGGCGTGAATGCCTGCGTACCACGCGTACGCCATGGGTGCCGCGAGCGTGCGGCCGTCGCGGCCGATGCCTTGCGTGATCGCGCGGCGGATCTCGGCATCGCTCCAGCCGCCAAGGCCCTGCTCGCGGTGCGAGGTGATGTTGCGCGACACCGCGCCCTTCCAGCTCGCGGGCAGGCCGTGGATGAACGAGGGCAGGAATGGCCGGCCGCCGGCGCCGAGCGACGTTGCGAACTGCAGCGCGCCCTTGTCGTCGATCGGCGTGTGGCACTCCATGCAGTGCGCGATCGTCGCCAGGTACGCGCCGCGCCGCACCGGGTCGCGCAGGTCCTCTTCGCGAAAGCCCTGGTCGGCGAGCGCGAACGCATCGGGTGGCGCCGGCGGCACCCGGTACGTCGGCGCAGCGACGGTGTTCCGGATCGGCGGCAGCGAGCGCAGGTACGCGACGATCGCGTCGACGTCGCGCGGCAGCAGCGCCTTGAAGAAGTTCGACGCCATGACGACGAGAGGCTTGCCGGCGAGCGGCCCGCGCGCCGGACGTTCGCCGTGCGTGATCGCGCGTGCGATCTCGGCATCGCTCCAGCTGCCGATCCCGGTCGCGCGGTCGGGCGTGATGTTCGGCGCGGTGGCCGCGAACGGCGGGATGTCGATCGCGACGCCGCCGCCGGCGAGCTCCTTGCCGGCGATCGCGCGACCTTCGGCGTCCTTCGGCGTGTGGCAGTTGCCGCACGCCATCACCGTGGTGACGAGATAGCGGCCGCGCGCGAGCGGCGTCTCCTGTGCGACGGCCGCCGACGCGGCGGCGAAGGCGACGACGACCGCTGCGAAACGCGCGGCGCCGGCGCGGCGATGGTGAAACGACATGGACTCTCCTCCCGGCGGCGGATTCTGGGGTGCCGCGTGGCATCCTTGCGGACCGTCCAGCAACCTCGTCGTCGCGCCATGCTCGAGCTTCGTCCTTCGTGCGAACACTGCAACGTCGCGCTGCCGCCGGAATCGACCGAGGCGCGCATCTGCAGCTTCGAATGCACGTTCTGCGCGGCGTGCGTGCGAGACGTGCTCCAGAACGTCTGTCCGAACTGCGGCGGCGGGTTCGCCTCGCGGCCGATCCGTCCGCGCACCAACTGGCGAGGCGACAACGACCTCGCGCACCATCCCGCCAGCCGCACGGTTCGCCATCGCCCGGTCGACGCCGAGCGCCAGCGCGCGTTGGTCGCTCAGGTCGGCGCGACCGCGCCGCACGAGCGCTAGCCGAAGATCGCAGGCGCTCAGGCGGCCGTGCTGGGGCGATGCCGCATCGCCATTTGCGTCGTGCAGCCGCGCGCGTAGTTCTCGCAGCCCCAGAACGCCCTGCCGCTCTGGCGGGCGGTGCGCTCGACGAGCTTGATGCCGCAGCTCGCGCACGTCGGCCGCCACCACTCGCCGTCGAACGCGACGTCGAGGAGCGCCGCCTGCTGCTCGGGAGTGCGCGTCGCGATGAGGGCGAGCAGGCCATCGACGTCGTGCAGGCCGATGCCGTTGCCGTTGGCGAACTCGCGCGCGTCGCCGGTGAAGTCGGAGGTCGTCACGAACTGGCCGCGCGCGATGCCGTGTTGTGCCATGACGCCTCGCAGCGCGCGCACTTCCTTGACGCCGACCTTCCAGCGCATCCACTGCTTGCACTGCACGATGCTCACCGGCGCGTCGCCGTCGCCGTGGTGCGCCGAGTAGAGCCAGATGTCGACGCCGCCGTCGCTGCCGTGCGGCCGCGAGCGCGTCGCGAATCCCGCCTGCGCGAAGAGTGTTTCGACGACGGCTTCGAAGCGGCGCCATTCGATCACCTCGAAGACGTCGCGCGACCAGCGGTCGGGGAACGTCGGCGGCGCGTCGCGGTGCGCGACTGCAGGCGACGCGGCGGCAGCGTCGGCGAGGCGGCCGGCGCGGACGAGGCGGGCGGCGATTGCGCGCGGCAAGCGGTCGCGTTCGGCGGCATCGCCGGGTGCCCGCGTGTGCGGGCCGTTGCGCCAGGACATGTCGATCTCCGATGGGATCAGCGATGCTAGGAAGCGAGCGCGCGACGTGCCCGTCGCCGCGACCCGGCGACGTGAAGATCCGCACGCCGCCTGGCGGTGCAGATCGTCACAACCGGCGCCGCCTTGGCCGCCTGTAGACTGCTCCGCCGCCCCCGTCCCGCGGGCGAGGAGAATCCGCGCCGATGCGTGCCGCGCAAGCCCTGCGCCGCTCCCGAGCTGCCGCGACGCCCGCCGAGCGGCTGCTCGATGCCGGCCTGCGCATGGCCGAGCTGCGCGATGAGCGCGGCGTTCTCGAGGCGCTCGTCGCCGAGGCGCGTGCACTCGTCGGCGCGCGCCGCGTCCTCGTCGCCGTCGCAACCGACGCTGCGCTCGCGGTCGGCGCCGCGCACCTGCCGCGCGGCCAGAGCGCGCGCGCGCTGCTCGACCTCGTTGCGCCGCTCCTGGAGCAGGCGAAGAAGACGCGCGGCGCGGCGCTTTGCGCGATGCCGGTGACGAACGGCAGCGGCGTGCGCCGGCGCTGCGTCGTCGTCCCGCTCATGGCGCGCAGCCGGGCCCAGGCGATCCTCTATGCCGATGCCGCCGGCGCGCCCGACGACCTCGACGACGCCGACTGCGACACCCTCGCCCTGCTCGCCGCGCAGGCCGCGTCCGCCCTCGCCAACGCACGCGCCGTCCAGGCACTCGAGCGCAAGCTCGGCGATGCCGCCGCCGCGTCGCCGCGTTCCGGCGGCCGTGCGGACGAAGACGCGCCCGCGCCGACGACGCTCGCGCTCGAGAACGCGCGTCTCGTCGAAGAGCGCGACCGTCTGCTGAAGGAGACCGCGCAGCGCAACGCCGAGCTCGCCGTCATCAACGCGATCCAGCATGGCATCTCGGCCGAGCTCGAGCTGAAGGCGATCGTCAACCTCGTCGGCGACAAGCTGCGCGAGGTCTTTCGCACCGGCAACGTCAACATCGCGTGGTGGGACGACAAGACCAACCTCGTCCAGGTCCTCTACCGCTACGAGCACGGCAAGCCGCTGCCGCTGCCGCCGCCGTGGCCGCTCGACAGCAAGGGGCCGCTCGACGCGATCGTCCGCCAGCGCGAGCCGCGCGTCGCCAACACTCGCGCCGAGCAGACCGCGGCCGGGATCAGCCCCGCTCCCGGCACCGATTGGGCGCACTCGCTCCTCGGCGTGCCGATCATCGGCAGCAACCGCGTCCTCGGCCTGATCGGGCTGCAGAACCACGAGCGCGAGTACGCCTACGGCGCCGACGACGTCCGGCTCCTGCAGACGATCGCCGCCAGCGTCGGGGTCGCGCTCGAGAACGCGCGCCTGTTCGACGAGACGCAGCATCTGCTCAAGCTGACCGCGCAGCGCAACGCCGAGCTCGCGGTGATCAACAGCATCCAGCAGGGGATCGCCGGGTCGCTCTCATTCCAGGCGATCGTCGAGCTCGTCGGCGACAAGCTGCGCGAGGTGCTGCACGTCGACACGATCGGCATCCGCTGGTACGACCACGCGACGAGGACGGCGCACTTCCTGTACGAGATCGAGCACGGCACGCGTGTCGAGATGGCGCCGGTGACGACCTCCGAGCAGCGCTGGAACGAGGTCACGTCGGACCGCAACGCGATCATCCGCAACACCGCGGCCGAGGTCGCCGCGGCCGGGATCGTGCACGGCACGGAGTGCTCGCTGTCGACGGTCTCGGTGAAGATCGTCGCCCACGACCGCGTCGTCGGCGTCGTCATCGTCGAGAGCTTCGAGCGCGAGTATGCGTTCGGCGAGAGCGAGGTGCGGCTGCTGCAGACCGTCGTCGCCAGCATGGGCGTCGCGCTCGAGAACGCGCGCCTGTTCGACGAGACGCAGCGGTTGCTGAAGGAGACCGAGCAGCGCAACGCCGAGCTGGCGCTCATCAACGCGATCCAGCAGGGCATCGCCGCGAAGCTCGACTTCCAGGCGATCGTCGACGTCGTCGGCGACAAGCTGCGCGAGGTGTTCGCGCCGCACGACGTCGTGGTCCTCTGGCACGACACGCAGAGCGATCTGATCCACCAGCTCTACGTCGTTCGGAACGGCGAGCGCCTGCACGGGCTCGAGCCGGTCGCGCCGTCGCCGCACGGCGCCTGGCGGCAGATGCAGATCGCCCACGAGCCCGTGGTCGCCGCCAACCAGCGGGAGATGGTCGCCAAGCACCTGCTCGAGCGGCCGTCGGCGAAGGCGTGCCAGTCGCTCATGGGCGTGCCGATCCTGAGCGGCGAGCGGATGCTGGGGATCATCGCCGTCGAGAGCTTCGGCCGCGAGGCCGCGTTCGCGGAGGCCGACGTCCGCTTGCTCGCGACCGTCGCCGCGAGCATGGGCCTCGCCCTCGAGAACGTGCGCCTCTTCAACGAGACGCGCGAGGCGCTGGAGCAACAGACCGCGACCGCGCGCGTGCTGCAGGTGATGTCCAAGTCGCCCGGCGACGCGCAGCCGGTGTTCGAGGCGATCCTCGACGGCGCGCTGGCGCTCTGCGGCGCGACGATCGGCGGCGTCGCCCGCTTCGACGGTGAGCTCGTCCATCTCGCCGCGTTTCACGCGCCGACACCCGAGGGCCTGGCGGCGATGCAGGCCGAGTTCCCGATGCGACCGAGCCGGAGGTCGGTCCTCGCCCGCGCCGTCTTCGAGCGCGACGTCGTTCAGATCCGCGACGTCTTCGCCGACCCCGATTACGAGCTGAAGGACGTGACGCAGCAGATCGGCTATCGCAGCAATCTCGGCGTGCCGCTGATGCGCGACGGCGAGGTGATCGGTGCGCTCGGCGTCTGCCGCAACGAGCCGAGCTTCTTCCCGGAAAAGCACGTCCGGCTGCTGCGCGTGTTCGCCGACCAGGCGGTGATCGCGATCGAGAACGTGCGTCTCTTCAACGAGACCAGGGAGGCGCTCGAGCGGCAGACGGCGACCGCCGAGATCCTGCGCGTCACCAGTCAATCTCCGACCGACGCCCAGCCGGTGTTCGAGGCGATCGCGCGCAACGCGGCGAAGCTGTGCGAAAGCCTCATGGCGACCGTGTTCCGCTTCGACGGCGAGCTCGTGCATTGGGTCGCCGGCCACAACGTGACTCCGGCGGAGCTCGAGATCGTCCGCAGCAACTATCCGACCCGTCCCGATCCCGCGCTGATGTCGGGACGCGTCATCCTGACCGGGGCGGTCTGCAAGGTCGAGGATGTCTGGAAGGATCCCGATTACGACGGGCGGTCGTCGCCCGCCGGCGGCTGGCGGCGGCTGCTCGCCGCGCCGATGCTGCGCAACGGAAAGCCGGTCGGCTCGATCAACGTCGGCTGGCGCGATCCGGGTGCCATCTCGCCGCGCCACGAGGAGATCCTCAGGACGTTCGCCGACCAGGCGGTGATCGCGATCGAGAACGTGCGTCTCTTCAACGAAACGAAGGAGGCGCTCGAGCAGCAGACCGCGACCGCCGAGGTGCTTCGCGTGATCAGCAGCTCGCCCGGCGACGTGCAGCCGGTGTTCGACGCGATCACCGAACGCGCGATGGCGCTGTGCGGCGCGACCATGGGAGCGGCGAGCCGCGTCGACGACGAAGGAATGCTGCACCTGGTGAGCTATCGCGGAATGTCGGCGCAGGGCGAGCTGGCCATGCGCGCTGCGTTCCCGATGCCCGTCAGCCGCCTTTCCGTCAACGGCCGGGCGATCCTCGACGCGGCGCCGGCGCAGATCCAGGACGTCGACAGCGATCCGGAGTACGCGCTGAAGGACGCGGCGAGCCGCTCCGGCTGGCGCTCGACGCTCGCGGTGCCGTTCCTGCTCGACCACCGCGCCATCGGCGCGATCGCGATCACCCGCGCGAACCCAGGCCGCTTCCCGGCCAAGACGATCGCGCTCCTCGAGACATTCGCCCGCCAGGCCGTGCTCGCGATCGAGAACGTGCGGCTCTTCAACGAGACGAAGGAGGCGCTGGAGCGGCAGACGGCGACGGCGGAGATCCTGCGCGTCATCAGCGGCTCGGTCACCGACACGCAGCCGGTCTTCGAGGCGATCGTGCAGAGCTGCCAGCGGCTCTTCGGCGGCAAAGCCGTGCACCTGGCGATGCCGCGCGGCGACATGATCGAGGATGTCGCGTTCGCGTCCGAGACGGCGCAACCGAAGGGCGTCGGCTTTCTCAAGCCGTGGCCGCTCGACCGCGGCAGCGGCGCCGGCACGTGCATCCTCGAAGGCCGGGTGATCATGGTCGCCGACACGGTCGAGGGCGCGAAGCGGTTCCCGCGCATGCACGACCTCGCGATCGCGCTCGGCTATCGCTCGTGCCTCTTCGTTCCGCTGCTGCGCGAGGGCAAGGCGCTGGGCTCGATCACGATCCTGCGCGAGTCGACCGGCGAGTTCGACGCCCAGGAGATCGCGCTCGCGCAGACGTTCGCCGACCAGGCGGTGATCGCGGTCGAGAACGCGCGACTGTTCAACGAGACGAAGGAGGCGCTCGAGCGGCAGACCGCGACGTCCGACGTGCTCAAGGTGATCAGCGCGTCGCCGACCGACGTGCAGCCCGTCCTCAACGCGGTGGCCGAGCGGGCCGGGCTCCTGTGCAAGGCCGAGCTCAGCCGCGTCTGGCTGGCGGGTCCGGGCGACAAGCTGCGGGCGATGACGAGCTACGCCTCCGGCGGTGCGGGCGAGCAGGTCGACGAGCTGCCTGTGCGTCGCACCTCGGTCGCCGGCCGGGCGTTCCTCGAACGCCGCGTCGTGCACATCGAAGACATCGTCCCGCTGATCGCGAGCGAGTATCCGGACATCCGCGAGTTGCAGGCGCGCCACGGCTTTCGCACCGTGCTCAACGTGCCGATGATCCGCGAAGGGGTGCCGATCGGCGTGATCGCTTTGCTGCGGCGCCAGGTCCAGCCGTTCGCCGTCGCCGAGATCGCGCTCGTGCAGACCTTCGCCGACCAGGCGGTGATCGCGATCGACAACGCGCGCCTGTTCAACGAGACGAAGGAAGCGCTCGAACAGCAGACCGCCACGGCGGAGATCCTCAAGGTCATCGCGAGCTCGCCCTCCGACGTCCAGCCGGTCTTCGACGCGATCGTCCGCAACGCGGTCGCGATCTGCGGAAGCATGTTCGCCAACGTGTTCCGTTTCGACGGAGAGCTGCTGCACTGGGCGGCCAGCCAAAACCTGGCACCGCAGGCCATCGAGCTGTTGCGCAGCCACTTTCCGGCGCGGCCGGAGCCTGGGGTCGTCGCGGGACGCGTCATCCTCGAGGCGGCGGTGGTGCGCTTGCCCGACGCGTTGGTCGATCCCGACTACGACCAGCGCTTCATCGTCGCCGGCGGCTATCGCCGCATGCTCGGGGCACCGATGCTGCGCGACGGCCAGCCGATCGGCGTGATCGCCGTCGGCTGGCGCGATCCGGGGCCGATCTCGGCGCGCGACGAGAGGATCCTCAAGACGTTCGCCGACCAGGCGGTGATCGCGATCGAGAACGTTCGCCTGTTCAACGAAACACGGGAGGCGCTCGAACAGCAGACGGCGAGCGGCGAGATCCTCGCGTCGATGAACGCGTCGATGACCGACACGCAGCCGGTGTTCGACGCCATCGCGCGCAACCTGCTTCGCCTGTTCGGTACGCAGTTCGCGATCGTGACCCTGGCGATCGACGATCGCATCGAGCTCGCTGCGCATCAGGGCGCGATCGGCTTCGAGGATTTCGGGAGGCACTATCCGCTGCCCCTCGACGCGACGACGCACGTCGGCCAGACGATCCTCGCCGGCGAGACGTCGCAGGTGACGCTGATCGACAACCCGGCCGCACCGCCGCGAACGGCGGAGTTCGCGCGCCACTACGGTTTCAATGCCCAGCTCGCCGCGCCGATGGTGCGCGAAGGCAAGGTCATCGGCGCCATCGTCACGGCTCGCGGCGATGCCGTGCCGTTCACCGACAAGCAGGTCGCGCTGATCAAGTCCTTCGCAGCGCAGGCAGTGATCGCGGTCGAAAACGTTCGCCTCTTCAACGAGACGCGCGAGGCGCTCGAGCAGCAGATCGCGACTTCGGACGTGCTGCAGACGATCAGCAGCTCCGTCGCCGATCCGGCGCCGGTGTTCGACCGGATCCTCGGCGCATGCGAGCGGCTGTTTGGCGGCGACCAGCTCGTCGTCTTCCTCGTGGAGGAAGGCGGCGAACGGCTGAAGATCGGCGCGATCCGCGGCTCGGACCCGGAGCGCGTCGAGCGCATGCGCCGGCTCTTTCCCATTCCGCTCGCCGGCACCGCGACCGAGCGGGTCATGCGCGACCAGCGCCTGCTGACGTATGCGGACGTGCTGCACGACGCCGACGTTCCCGAGCCGGTGCGCCGCGTCGCGCAGTTGCAGGGCGGCGACACCTACGCGCTCGCGCTCGCGCCGATGCTCTGGGAGGGCAGGGTGATCGGATCGGTGATGGTTGGGCGGCGCGAGCTGCGCGCGTTCGACGAGAAGGAGCAGCGGCTGCTGCGAACCTTCGCCGACCAGGCGGTGATCGCGATCCAGAACGCGCGGCTGTTCAACGAGACGAAGGAGGCCCTCGAACAGCAGACGGCAACCGCGGAAGTGCTGCGCGTCATCAGCAATTCGGTTGCCGATGCGGCGCCTGTCTTCGAAAAGATCCTCGAGAGTTGCGAACCTTTGTTCGCGACCGAACAGATGGGCATTTTCCTGCTGGGTGACGATGGCCTAGTCCACCTGACAGCGTGGCGTGGATCGGCCCTGGACGCTATCGCCCGCACTTTCCCCAAACCCCAGGACGAGACCCTCACCTCCAGAGTGATCCGGGGACGTCGCACCATCCATGTGCCCGATGCAGTGGCGATGAGCGACTCGCCGGCAGCGGTTAGCAGTGCGGTCGAGCTAATCGGCAACCACTCCGTCCTCATGGCCCCGATGCTGTGGGAGGACCGCGGGATAGGGACGATCAATATCCTGCGCCAGCCGCCCATGCCGTTTTCCGAGAAGGAGATCACGCTCCTGAAGACCTTCGCCGACCAAGCGGTCATCGCGATCCAGAACGCGCGCCTGTTCAGGCAGGCGCAGGAGGCGCGCAGCGCCGCCGAGGCGGCCAACGAGGCGAAGAGCGCGTTCCTGGCGACGATGAGCCACGAGATCCGCACGCCGATGAACGCCGTCATCGGCATGAGCGGGCTGCTCCTCGACACCGAGCTCGATGCCGAGCAGCGCGACTACGTGCAGACGGTGCGCGAGTCTGGCGACGCGCTGCTCACGATCATCAACGACATCCTCGACTTCTCGAAGATCGAGGCCGGCCGGATGGACATCGAGTCGCATCCGTTCGACCTGCGCGAGTGCGTCGAGTCGGCGCTCGACCTCGTCAGCACGCGCGCGACCGAGAAGAACCTCGACATCGCCTACGTCTTCGAGGGCGACGTTCCCGCAGCCGTCAGCTCCGACCTCACGCGGCTGCGCCAGGTGCTGCTCAACCTTCTCGCCAACGCGGTCAAGTTCACCGACAAGGGCGAGGTGGTCGTGACGGTGCGCAGCGAGCCCGCCAGCGAAGGGCGCTTGACGCTCGCGTTCGCGGTCCGCGACACCGGCATCGGTCTCACGGCCGAGGGCATGGGGCGGCTGTTCCGGTCGTTCTCGCAGGCCGACTCGAGCACGACGCGCAAGTACGGCGGCACCGGTCTCGGGCTGGCGATCAGCAGGCGCCTCGCCGAGCTGATGGGCGGCACGATGTGGGTCGAGAGCGAGGGCCCGGGCCGGGGCTCGACGTTCCACTTCACGATCGACGCCGCGTTCGCCGATCTGCCGGCGACGCGCCGTCGCGACTTCGTCGGCGTCCAGGCCGAGCTGCAGGGCAAGCGCCTGCTCGTCGTCGACGACAACGCGACGAATCGGCGCGTGCTCTCCCTTCAGGCCGCCAAGTGGGGGATGGCGACCCGAGACACCGAGTCGCCGAACGAGGCGCTGCGCTGGATCGAGGCGGGCGAGGGGTTCGACGTCGCGATCCTCGACATGCACATGCCGGAGATGGACGGGCTCGCGCTCGCACGGCGGATCCGGGCGGCGCGGCGCGCCCTGCCGCTCGTTCTCTTCAGCTCGCTCGGGCGACGCGAGGCGGGCGACACCGAGGGGCTGTTCGATGCCTATCTCGCCAAGCCGATCCGCCAGTCGCACCTGTTCGACACGCTGGTCAGCCTGTTCGCGCGCGAGCCTGCCGCGCTGATCGCGCCGGCGCGGGCGAAACCGCAGATCGACCCCGAGATGGCGCTGCGCCATCCGCTGCGCATCCTGCTTGCCGAGGACAACGTCGTGAACCAGAAGCTGGCATTGCGGCTGCTGCAGCAGATGGGCTACCGCGCCGACCTGGCGTCGAACGGCCTCGAGGCGGTCGAGTCGGTGCAGCGGCAGACCTACGATGTCGTCCTCATGGACGTGCAGATGCCCGAGCTCGACGGCCTCGACGCGACGCGCCGGATCTGCGCTTTGATGCCCGCACCGGGCCGGCCGCGGATCGTCGCCATGACCGCGAACGCGATGCAGGGCGATCGCGAGATGTGCATCGAGGCCGGGATGGACGACTACCTGACCAAGCCGATTCGCGTCGACCGCCTCGTCGAGGCGCTCGAGGCGGTGCCGGTCGGCAACGGGAGATGACGATGGCCGACGCGCCGCCGATCGACAACGCGATGTTCATCGAGCTGCAGGAGAGCGCGGGCGCCGATTTCGTCGCCGAGCTCGTCGACACGTTTCTGGAGGAAGCGCCGCGCATGCTCGCGGAGCTGCGCGCGACGGCGACGACGGGGCGTCCCGACGCGTTCCGCCGCGCCGCGCACTCGCTCAAGTCGAACGCCAACACGTTCGGCGCGACGCGGCTCGGCTTGCTTGCGCGCGACCTCGAGCTGAACGGCGTCCCCGCCGGCGGCGCCGACGGCGAGCTCGACGCGCTCGCGCGCGAGTACGACCGGGTCAGCGCTCGCCTGCAGGAGCTCCGCCGTGCCTGATTCGCTGCGCGGCGCGGCCCGGCTGCTCGTCGCCGACGACAACAAGGTCAACCGGCTGCTCCTGCAGCGCAGCCTCGAGCTGCAGGGGCATGCCGTCGAGTGCGCAGCGAACGGGCGCGTCGCGCTCGAGATGCTCCGCCAGGGCAGCTACGACCTGATGCTGCTCGACATGGAAATGCCCGAGATGGACGGCTTCCAGGTCCTCGAGCAGCTGACCCGCGATCAGGCGCTGCGCGACCTCCCCGTGATCGTGACGTCGTCGCTCGAAGGCATCGCCAACGTCGTGCGATGCATCGAGCTCGGCGCCGAGGACTATCTGACCAAGCCGGTCAACGCGGTGCTGCTGAAGGCGCGGATCGGCGCGAGCCTCGAGAAGAAGCGCTTGCGCGACCAGCAGAAGGAGCTCGTGCGCCGCTTCGCCACCTCCGAGGTCGCGCAGGACCTGCAGCAGTCGGGCTTCGCGCTGCAGGGGCGGCACGTCGACGCGACGGTCATGTTCTGCGACATCCGCGGCTTCACGTCGATCGTCGAATCGCAGCCGCCCGAAGAGACGATCGAGCTGCTGAACACGTACTACACGCTGATGTTCGACGCGATCAACGGCCGCGGCGGCGTCGTCAACCAGATGATCGGCGACGGGCTGATGGCGATCTTCGGCGCACCGCTGCCGCTCGACCGGCACGCCGAGGCCGCCGCGCTCGCAGCGCTCGACATGATCGAGATGATCGAGCTGCTCGCGGTCGAGCGCAGGAGCGCGGGCCGCGTGCCGATCCGGATCGGCATCGGCATCGGCACGGGCAATCTCGTCGCCGGCTACACCGGGACGCAGCAGCGCGCCACGTACACCTGCATCGGCGACACCGTCAACGTCGCGGCTCGGCTCGAGCAGCACACCAAGGCGGTCGCTCGCGTGATCCTCGTCGATGCCGCGAC
>Ga0207702_10003592_pt1 | contig 14097 bp, 10 predicted proteins | sample KBSCornC62_FD_184302 | JGI IMG/M metagenome (GOLD analysis project Ga0207702, IMG submission 184302) | Corn rhizosphere microbial communities from Kellogg Biological Station, Michigan, USA - KBS Corn C6-2 (SPAdes) (version 2) | ecosystem: Host-associated > Plants > Roots > Rhizosphere > Soil ...
CAAGGGACGCGATCTGGAAAAGGTGGTGCTGTCGCGCGCGGTTCGGGCGCATGTAGAAAACCGCGTTCTTGTGTATGGCAATAAGACCGTGATTTTCTAAGCTCATCTCTGAAGACGGAACGTAGCAACCCCCCTCGACACGCCTCCTCACCAGTAACTTGAGTAACCTTCCAGCTTTAGTTGAACGTTAGTAAAGTTTTACAGGAATGTTTGCTCGGGGGGCAGGATTTGGCCGAAGATCTTCGGTTTGAACTAGCCATTTTGGCGACGGTACAGGGCTTCTACCAGAAGCTCTTGCGAAACACGCTCGGCGGGGAGGTTCCGATCCCGAGTGGCCTGGATGAGGACGCTCTCCGCCACTCCGAGCGCGAGTTGCCCAATACGCTGTCGCGGATGTACCGCTGGCTACATCTGCTCGATATGGCGATCACGCCCGCGATGCTGCGCCAGGCACTAACCCCTGATACGGATTCCGAAGTTGCAGAAGCGCTGCTGCGTTATTTTGTTCGCCGGCGGGAAGCTACGGACATCAACCGCGACAAAACCGATCTCATCGCCACCTTCCTGTATCGCCATCCCAGAGTGCCCGGGCAGTGGCAGCAGAGCGGTTATGGACTGGATGGGGCGCTCCCGCTTTCTCCGTTTGAAATTGCACTGATTGAAATTCTTGCGGATACAGACGTGCCTTCGTTACCGGAGGAACACGTACAGTTGCTGCGACGCTTCGATCCTTTCCTGGAGGAAGTAAGACGGTTTCGCGACTTCAACGCTCTCATCGATTCCGGCATGATCGGCCGGGTACGAGAACTCAAGCAGTGGCTGGATTCATCGTTCTATCACCCCGGCGTGCTGGCGACGGTAGCCGCGTATAACACAGGATTCGGAAAGAAGTTCGACGACTTGTTCGTGAAAGCCTTGGGCGAAATCAAGAATTTCGGACAAGCCTTGGAGGAGATGGGAGGGACCATCCTCACGACGGTCGACGGGGTAGAAGTGACTGTGGAGCACGTGGCGGCCATCGAAGAAAAGCAACTTTTGCAAGCTGATTACGGCAACGCCTTCGAGAAGTTCCGCCGCGTTTCCAAGTTGAAAAAGGAACTGGATCGCCGTCCCCCGATCCGGCGCGCACTCTTGACGCCCACTGGCCAGACGACTCGTGCGGCCGGCAGTGCAGCGGCAGGCGCCAAAGCGGCGAAGGCGGCAGCCAAGGCTCCAACCGCACCCCCGGTGTTCCAGCCGCCTGCAATTACGGCACAGCAAATTTCCGCAGAACAGGGAAAGCTGCGCCGGGTGGAAGAATCCATTCGGGTGTTCGTGCGCGTCGCCGATCCGAAATATCGGCAGATAGTTCCCATGCGGTTCTTCAACTTAACATTGACGGTGCCGGAAGCCGACGCATATAGCGCCGCGTACCTGGAAGAAAAAAGCCTCCGCGCGGACGTCGCGCGTACTCTCATTCGTATGGTCTCGATCTCGGCCCGCATCAGCACCGAACTGGAGGAACTGAAACGCAGCCAGAAGATGTCGTCTCTGTGGAAACTGCATGCTGACTCCATCGTTGTGCTGCTCGACATGGCGAGCAGCGCGACCGAAGATGCCGGCAGCGTCGCCAAGAGTGCAGAGCAAAGCGGGTCCGCGCCCGCGGCAAAGACCATCCACGAGTCCGTTGCCAAGTTGCGCAGACAGGCGGACGTAGCCGTGAAGACCTTAGCCAACGTTAGTTAGCTAGATCTACGGTGTGCGGACTTTTTCGGCAACGTCCTCGCCCAGCCTAAGAAAATGCGCGATGTTCCAGGTGTAGATAATTTCTGCTTTCATCTTGCGAGCACAGGCTCCGATCAGCGCATCATAGGTCGTTCCGCCGACGATACCTAGTCCCGCGGCCTCCCCTATCGTAGAACGATACTCGGCTACATCCAATGCAACCAGGCTGAACCGATTCTCGATTGTTTCAAGGAACCTGAGGGCATGTTCAGCGCTGGCACGGTGTATGCCAGGAAGGCGAGTGAGGGTGGCATAAATCTCTGCCAGACTGTGGAGTGCGCAAGCTGACGACTTGAGATCAGCCATCGCAAACAATCTGAAGCTTCGCTCGTGATGAACATGACCGGGTTGAAATACCGGAATCAGAACCGACGTATCGACGAACCATCTCATGGACGTTTCTTGGTAGTTTTGGCGCTTGCATCAGGCCGCGTTATTTCTTCGCGGCCCAGCCAAGACTGCTCCCGCTGGCGGCGGATATTTTGCAGGGTCCGATTGACCGTCTCCGCGGAGAGCGGTTCATCGACATCGAGAACCCAAATCCCTTGTTTCTTGCGCAGGCGGGATGTGCCGCGCACTGGGCGGAGAACGATTTGATCCTCGGAAGTCTCAACTTCCAGAGAATCCCCCGGCGAGAGCTGCAACTCGTCCCGCACCGGCTTGGGCAAAACCACACGGCCGGCTTTGTCGAGTGTCAAGGTGGTATTCATAATGGCATTTTACCATGTCATTTGGCATTTCACATGGCATTCCAATTGGGCGCAAGCAACTCGCATCCCTCTTGAGGCACGACCCCCACAACTCCGATCCACACCACCGCGTGATACATCACCTCTGCCATCGCGAGCAATATATAGGCGCACTGGGATTGCCTTTGGTCAACTGTCGCCAAATCGCCATGTCACTCATTAACCGGTGGCAACGCGATCTAAGTCGCATTCATTCAGGACGGCAAGCTAAAGACGGGCGATTTTTCGCCCGCCTTTGGTCTTAAATCACGGCTGATTGCGAACAGCTAGTTAATGTCGAACTGCTCCTGATGCACCGCCGGATCGCTCTTCACGATGATCGTGCGCTTGGTCATCTCTTCCATCTCGTTCAGCAGTTTAGCGTTGTTGGATTTCAGTTCTTTGGCGACATCCGGATGCACGCGCAGCATGACATCTTCGTGCTCCAGATGCTTGGCGATCTTCCGCATCTCCACGTAAATCTCGTTGCAGATGGTGGTCACCGATTTCACGTATCCCGTAGACTGGCAATACGGGCATGGCGCTCCGATCGTGCGTTCGAGCGATTGCTTCACGCGCTTGCGAGTAATCGCCACCAAGCCAAAATCGTTGAACTGCAGCGTCTTTGACGGAGCCCGATCGTGCCGCAACTCTTCTTCCAGCGCCTGCATGACGCGCTGCCGGTTGCGGCGCTCATCCATATCGATGAAATCGATGATGATGATGCCGCCCAGATCGCGCAGCCGAATCTGGCGTACGATTTCCCTGATGGCATCCACGTTGGTCTTGACGATCGTATCTTCCAGCCGTTGCGTCTTGCCGACGTATTTGCCGGTATTGATGTCGATCGCGACCAGGGCCTCAGTCTGGTTGATTACGATGTAGCCGCCGCTCTTCAGCCAGACTTTCGACTTGAGCGCCTTATTCATCTCTTCCTGGAGGCCGAATTGTTCGAATAACGGCGTCTCTTTCGTGTAGAGCTTGACGCGCTTGACCATCCCTGGCTGGAAGCGGTTGAAGAACCTCAGAATCCGTTCGTATTCCGGTTCCGTGTCGACCCAGATCACGTTGAAGTCAGACGTAACCTGATCGCGCAGCACGCGTTCCACGACGTTGAGGTCGTGGTAGATCAAAGCTGGAGGCTTTGAATTCTCGGTCCGGTTTTTGATGTCCTGCCACAAGCCTTTCAAAAATCGGATGTCGGCGCGGAGTTCTTCTTCGCTGGCGCTCTGCGCAGCCGTGCGCACGATGAATCCTCCGTGCCCGTTCTCGCGCTCGCTAACGATGATCCGCTTCAATCGCTGCCGTTCTTCCTCGGAAGAAATCTTGCGCGACACACCCGTGTGATTCACCGTGGGCATGTAGACCAGGAAGCGCCCTGGCAGAGCGATGTGGCTGGTTATACGCGCACCCTTCTTGCCGATGGGTTCCTTCGCAATCTGAACCAGGATCTCCTGCCCTTCTTTCAGCAAGTCACTGATGAGGGGTACCGGAGCCGATTCGCGGCGGCGGAAACGGCGTCCTCCTCCACCACCTCCACGGCGGCCACGATCGCGGCGATCATGTCCGGCACGATCGTAACCCGGACGTCTCTGGGAACGCTGGGTGTAACCGGCGGTCGTCGCCGGGCCGCGAACTTCTGCCCGCGCATCAACTGTGCCATTCCCGCGCGCCTCAGCGTCGAGCATCGCCTCCGCCTCTGCCTGAGCTTCTTCTAGCTCGGCTTCCTCGGGATCCTCTTCCGCGGGCGATCCCTCGCCAGCCGCTACCTCGCCGGACTCTACTGCCGCTTGCAGATGAATTTCAGAGACAGCCTCCCGGGCGTCGCCATTCAACTCGGATCCGTCCGCCGCCCGCGTTTCTTCCTCAAATTCGTCATAGCCTTCGTCCGACGAAGATTCGTAGTGAGCGGTGTCGGCTTCCTCTTCTTCGATGGTTTCTTCTTCCATGGTCCCCGGTGCGGCAAATGCGGGAGCCTTGTCCTCATTCAGGTGGTGGGGGACAGCAACGCTCAGTTCATCCACTTCTGAACTCGGCTGAGCAGCCTCTTCGAAGTCGTCCTGGATGTTTTCGGAGAAATCGGTGGAAGCTGCCGGCGCATTACTTCGAAATTCCCGGTTCCATGAAGCTGAAGTGGAAACTGATTCCTCCGGCTCGTCCGTGCCAAGGACATGGTCGTGCCGCTCATGCAATGGCTCCAGCAGCGCTTGGGGCGCGGCAAAGATGGGTTCATCGTCGGGAAATGCTGCGGTGACCGGAGCCGCCGGTTCCGAACTCCGCTCGGGCGAAACATCCGTAGCGGATTGCGCTGGCTGGTCTTCCTCAGCCACTGGGTGCTGGTAACGCTGATATTTGGAGATCGACTCCCCGGGCAACAGGATGGGTTGGTATCCGGGCGGCGGGCCAGAAGGCCGCGAAGATTGAATTTCAGCAGGGCGCGGATGCCGGGATTCCTGCTGTCGCTCCGCGCCGCGGTCGTATCCGCGACTCTCGCGGCCGTCTCGGCGGCCGCCACGGCGACGCCGGCGCCCTCGCCAGCTTCGATCACTGGAGTCGGGATCGTTGCCTTTAGCCGCTTCCGCAGTTTCGCCAGGCGCTGCAATTGCATGCGTTTCCAGTTGATCGCCTTCGACCGTTCCTTGCTCGCTGGATTGCGCCACATTCGGCTGGGCTGCACCTTCTTCCGCGCTTCCGGCGGAAGCCGACGTTGCCTCGTCCTGCGGCGCCTGCGGACGCAAATCCCGCACTCCTCGACCCGCCGGAACTACGTCGGTCAGGTCGTCATCGTGCTCCTCCAGGTCCATAAAATCGGAGACATAGAGGAAAGCATCGCGTTCCAATCCGATATCGACGAACGCCGATTGCATGCCTGGCAGCACACGGGTGACTCGGCCCTTGTAGATGGAGCCAGCTAAGGTGTACTCGTTCTCGCGTTCCAGATAGACTTCCGCGAGCAGGTCGTCTTCCACCAGCCCCACCTTGGTTTCATGAGGGGTAGAAGAGACAAATAGTTCCTTGTTCATTGAACACTCCGGTCCCGCCGACTCTTCCACGAGTCAGTCGGGCTTCACCGGGGCGGAGTCAGGAAAGATGCGGGAGGAGGAAGCTTCGCGATGCTGCCCCGAATGGGGGACGGCGCAGAAAGAGAGGAAGACGGGGAAGTCGTTCCCTCAGTATGTTCCGTTGCACAAGCTTTAAGAATCTTTTGCACTGAATCGCTTACATTCTGCCGGGGTTGTGACCGCACTCTCAGACCTACTGGGTCGGGGGGCCGTTCCCTGCCCGGCTACTGCTCAGCTTCAATCCTGCCCGGCCTTTACCGCTCGATTGGCCGGTGAATGCCCTCTTAACGCGAGGGCGATCGATATTTTTGGGCTGCGCCTCCCAGGCACAGCAAAACTGCTTCCCTGCCGGTCTTCCCTCGTTCAGATCCGCTCGTTCCTGAACCCTTGATCAGCTCTCCAGCCGGCTCACCGGCTAGTTCACAAAGCGGCGCATACGAACATTCATAACCATCCCCAGCGCCAGGAACATGAACAACACAGAAGACCCACCGTAACTCATTAATGGCAAGGGTATTCCAGTGACCGGCATAAAGCCGACCACCATGCCGACATTGACCAGGATATGGAAGCTAAGCACAGCCACCACACCCATTACGACGAACGTGCCAGCGCGGTCGGGCGCTGTTTGCGCATTCTGGGTCAAACGCATCAGCACAATGAAGTATAGCAGCAGAACCCCGAGAGCGCCTACGAATCCATGTTCCTCGGAAAAGGCCGCGAAAATGAAATCCGTTTGCGGTACGGGGAGAAAAGCACCATGTGTTTGCGACCCTTTACCGCCCCAGAGCCCCCCCGAACCTACGGCAATCTTGGATTGCTCAACTTGGTACCCCGACCCCTGAGGATCAAGTTCAGGATCGAGGAAGCTGGTCAATCTCTGCTTCTGATACGTCTTCAGAACATGAACCCGGGGGACGTAGAAAACCGCAGTTATTCCCACTATCGCCAGCAACCCGACTGCTAGCCCTTGTTTCCAGTGCATACCACCCAGAAAAACGCCCATTACAGCAATGGGAACATACGTGAGCGCCGTGCCAAGGTCGGGCTGTGCCAGAACCATCAGCATGGGCACGCCGACGAGGGCTCCAGCCTTCATGAAATCGGACCAGGAGAGGTCGCGATGCCGCAATTCGGCAAAATACCGGGCCACCGCCAGAATCAGGATCAGCTTGACCCATTCCGAGGGCTGGAAGTGATTCCCGCCCGGCATCTTGATCCAGCGGCGGGCTCCAAGATACTTCTGGCCGAACACCATCACCGCCATTAGTGAACCGACCCCGGCGATGTAGAACCAGTGAATCTGCTCCAACAGCGCCTGGTAGTTCACCAGGCTCACCAGGAACATCACGCCGACTCCGGCCAGGACCCAATAGATCTGCTTGATGTCGGCGCCGGCAAACTTGGTGTGCATGGTCGCGCTGTGGATCTCCATCACGCCCATGCCGCAGAGGAGCAGCACGAAGATCAGCAGCAGCCAGTCAAAATCACGAAATGAAACGTAACGGGACATCAGGGATCAGTTCTCAATTGTCCGTACTCGGGCGGCACGACGCGTCGTGCTCTTCCCAAAAACACTTAGAAGGCAAGTTCTCACTACGAGCACTTCGCATGCGTTGTCATCCTGAGCGAAGGGTCTATGGACTCTGCTCGCTGCCAGACGATGCATAGATCCTTCGCTTCGCTCAGGATGACAGAGAGTGTTGAGCACAACATCAATTCATTCCGGGCGCGGCCGTTGCCACAACCATGCGCTTCTTTGGCAGGTCCACCAGCAATCGCGCTGCCTGCAGCGCGTCCGGCTCGCCTCCCGAATCCGGCTCCGACCACAACCCGCCGACATCGACGGTGCCCTTCGGCTTTTCCGTCATCTTCTGGGGATTGCGGTCGCGCTTTTCGACGTACGCCTTGATTACCTGGGTCGCGAGTCGCGCGGCGAGCCTGCCGTGTTCGCCGCCTTGGAACAGTACGCACACCACAATGTCCGGATTACGCCGGGGGGTGAACCCTACAAACCACCCGTTCTGGGCCAGGGCCTCACTGTTCTTGAACTTCGCGCGTGTTGCCAGGGAAACGATCTGAGCCGATCCGGTCTTGCCGGCAATATCAATTCCGGGAATATGCGCCGAAGGCGCCGTGCCTTCGGGCAACAGCACCCGTGACATCGCGTCGGTGATGAAGTTCCATCCGGCGGGATCCACGCTCACCGTTTTCACGTCTCCGTAGTGCCCAGCTTCCACGTATCCCGCAGGCACTTCGGAGGGATTGATTACGTGCGGCACAACCATCTTCCCGCCCATCGAAATCGCGCTGATAGCGCGCAGCAACTGGACGGGAGTAATCGCAATAGCACCCTGGCCGATCCCGACTGAAATCGTCTCACCCGCGAACCACTTCTGCTTGAAGTTCCGGATCTTCCATTCTTCTGAGGGCATCACGCCCGCTACTTCGTTGGGCAAATCGATTCCAGTCTTCTGACCGAGGCCGAAATCCGTGGCGTACCTGGCAATGCGATCGATCCCCAATTTGTTTGCCAGGGTGTAGAAGAAAACGTCGCACGATTGATAAATCGCCTTTTCCAGGTCGACGGCACCATGGCCGCCCTTCACCCAGCATCCGAACCGGCGACCGTAAAACTCAGCCCCTCCAGTGCAATTCACGTGCAGGGTCTGCGCGACCCCTTCCTGCCAACCCGCAACCGACATGATGATCTTAAAGGTTGACCCAGGCGCGAGTTGCGCCTGAATCGCTTTGTTCAGCAGGGGCTTATCCGGATCTGTAACCAGCCGGTTCCATTCCTCCCGCGACACGCGAACCGCGAAATCATTGGGATCGAAAGTTGGCCCACTGGCCATGGCAAGGATTTCACCCGTGTGGGGATCCATCGCGACAACGGCCCCATTCTTGCCTTCCAGAGCCTGTTCCGCCGCAATCTGCAGATCAATATCAAGAGTGAGCTTGAGCGGCTTGCCCGGAACCGCCTCGGTCTCGCCCAGGCGCCCGACTTCCCTGCCCCGGCTGTCCACGAGGGCCTGGCGAAATCCGTTGGTGCCCATCAGCAGATTGTTGTATTGCCGCTCAACGCCGGAGATGCCCACCACGTCTCCCGGGTTATACAACTCAAACTGCGGCTGGTTGAGCATGTCGTCGGTGACTTCGCCGACGTATCCGACCAAGTGCGCCATGAATCCGTTGCGTGGATACAGGCGCCGGTGCGCCATGATCGTATCCAGCTCCGGCAGTTCGTTGCGATGGGCCTCGATAAACTGCAACTCGTCCGGCGTGATGTCTTCTTTCAGGAAAATGGGCTGGTACTGCGGCATGGTCGCGAAGCGGCGAATACGGGCGCGCACCTCGTTCGGATCCAAATGCAGCCCCTGCGCGATGAAATCCGCATCGGCGTTCAGATCCCGCGAGGAGTCGCGCAACAGCAGGGCAGAAAACGAAGGATAGTTATCGACGATCGTGCGCCCGTAGCGGTCTAAAATCTTGCCGCGAGGCGCAAGCACCGGCACGTTGCGAATACGGTTCTTTTCCGCAGCCAGGGAATAGTAATCCGCCTGCATGACCTGCAGACGCCACAATCCATACGCCAGAACCAGAAAAATGCCGAGAATGATATATTGCGCCGCAGTCAGGCGCTCTTCCGACACTTTTTCATCGCGGCCGAACATAGTTCAGTCCCCAGCGCCAAGTAGCCAGTACCCAGTTTTTGAGGAGTCCTCGTCACTGCGGCAAGCTTGGGTGAATTTTGGAATTAATTCCATTGTAATCCTGAGCCCCGCGTCATCCGAGGAAGACGGTGTAACTAAGGTCATCAGCGCGAGTTTGGCCGATCACAGGGACTAAAGCCCGCTATTGGTGTGGCCCCTGGCGGCACGACTAAAGTCGCGCCCGTTCAAAATCCATTAGTTCCCACATGCATTTTCTAAGTCAGACTCTTGTACTGCTTTCATGTCCTCTGCTTGAACCTGTCGAGCGCGAAGTAGAGAAATGTTCCCAGCACCGCGTTTGCCAACCCTGCCCATACGCCGTGCGCCCAACTCCAACTCTGGGACATATTCACGAGTGCCCGGGCAACGGTGAAATACACCGCCGAATGCACCAGATAAAACCCGATTGTGATCAGGAACCTGGCTCCGGCATTTTCAACGTCCAGTTTCACCCCCAGCGACGACGCCCCGTAGCCGACTACCGTCTTGGAGATTCCGTAGATTCCGATAGGATTATGCCCGAGCATATCCTGCGCCAGACCGATAAATGCGCCTGTCAGCAAACCGGCAATCGGACTTCGCCTTGCCATGGCAAAAAAGATTGTGACCAGGAGTGGCAGGTCGAAATACACCGCGAACCAGGGAAACCGCAAGGGCACAAATGCCTGCACAAAAAGCGCGAGCAGCGGGACCAATATGGTGACCGGAATGCTGAACCGGTAAACCTCAACCTGCTCCCCAGATGTGTAAGTGATAGGCACGCTAGTGTGGGTCGTTATTGTCCGTTGCGGGCTGGGAAGTGGATTGAATCGGCGCGGGCGTTGCCGGTTTCTCTTGCGCAACACCCTCAGCAGGAACGTCCGGCGCGGTGGTGCCTACAACGGAGATCTTTGGCCTCGCCGCTGCCGGCGAACCCGGGACTCTGGAAATCGGCTGCTGCGCGGAACCGGAACTCGGGACCTGCGACGGATTCTTGGCGGCGGCAGCATTTGCAGACGTGATCGGACTTGTGGTCTTCGGCCGCGAGCCGGGAATCACGCCCGTGCCAACACCCGCAGATTGGGCAGACGATCCGGGAATTGCTCCTGCAACGCTAGTAGCCGGAGGCTTGTCGGGCACAGACGGCAGCCGCTGGGCCAGGATATCGGCCGCGCGCACGCGTTTGTCTTCCGCGATCGCCTGACGCTCCTGTTTTTCCAACAGAACCAACACTTCTTCCAACTTGCTGAGATTTGAAGCCGGTTTGATCTTGATGGTCAGGAACAGGTCTTTCCCGTTCCCCACTTTGCTGACAGCACCAACGGGCAATCCCTTGGGAAAGATCTGGTCGCCGCCGCTGGTGAGCACAACATCGCCAGCTGCAACCTGCTCATCACCCATCACGCGCTCGAGCATCACTTCGCCATTTGGGGCGCCGCGCAACACGCCTTGCAGGCGCGACTTTTCCAGGATTGCACCCACTCCGCTGCTTTGATCGTTGATCAGCAGCACTTGCGATACGGTGGGATAAACCATCAGCACTTTACCCACGATGCCCTGCGCAGTGATCACGGCCATGTCGCGTCGAATCCCTGCATTCTCCCCCTTATCGATGTAGACCACGCGCGACATGTCGCTCCCGCTCGAGCCGATCACTTGGGCGGCTACAGTCTTGGAAACAAATTGTTCTTTGAAGGCCAGGAGATTCTGCAGACGATGCGCCTGGGCCGCGTCCTCGCTCAGCCGCACCTGCTCCAGCCGCATCTGCTCGATCTGTTCTTTGAGTTGCCGGTTCTCAGCGCGCACCCCGCGCAGATAGAAGTAGTTATGCCAGAGGATTCCTGTGCCGTTGCGCGCCCAAACCAGGGAACGTTCGAGAGGACTCATGGCGCCGACGGCCCAGATACGAATCAGCCGGGTATCCTGCGTGTCGTTGCCACGCTTAACCTGCATCGCCAGCCCGAGCACCTGCAGAAACAACACTCCTACCAGGATGATCAGGTTGCGATAACGGCTGAGGACGGATTCCATAACTCAGTTTCAAGTTTCAGGTTTCGAGTTTCAAGAACACCCAAGTCACGTCAGATCCATAGAACTGCTCGAAACTTGAAACCTGAAACTCGAAACTGCTATTCGATCGAGATCTTCCTCAGCAGCTTGAAGTCGGAGAGCATCTTGCCGGTGCCGAGCACCACGCTGCAGAGCGGATCGTCGGCGATTGAGACCGGCAATCCGGTTTCTTCGCGGATCCGTTTATCCAGGTTCTTCAGCAAAGCGCCGCCACCAGTGAGCACAATGCCGCGGTCGCTGATGTCAGCGGAGAGTTCCGGAGGGGTCCGCTCCAAAGCTACGCGGATGGCATTCATAATCGTCGAAACACACTCGCTCAGCGCCTCCCGGATTTCACCATCATCCACGGTGATGGTCTTGGGCACGCCCTCAATCAAGTTGCGGCCCTTGATCTCCATCGTCATCGGCTTGTCCAACTGATGCGCCGATCCGATTTCCATCTTGATCTGCTCCGCCGTGCGCTCGCCGATCAGCAAGTTGTACTTCCGCTTGAGATAATTCATCACGGCTTCGTCCATCTGATTGCCGGCCATGCGCACGGAACGCGAATAGACGATGCCGCTCAACGAAATCACCGCGATGTCAGTCGTACCACCGCCGATGTCCACCACCATGTTGCCGCTGGGTTCGGTGATGGGCAACCCGGCACCGATCGCCGCTACCATCGCTTGCTCCACCAGGTGCACTTCGCTTGCCTTGGCGCGATAAGCTGAATCCATGACCGCGCGCTTTTCCACCTGCGTAATCTCCGAAGGCACGCCAATGACGATCCGGGGATGCACCAGCATCTTGCGGTTGTGCGCCTTCTGGATGAAGTAATTCAACATCTTTTCTGTGACTTTGAAGTCGGCGATCACGCCGTCCTTCATGGGCTTGATGGCGACGATGTTGCCGGGCGTACGTCCCAGCATCTCTTTCGCCTCTTTGCCGACGGCCTCGACCTCACCCGTGTTCTTGTTTATGGCGACGATCGAGGGTTCGTTCACGACGATACCCTTGCCCCGCGCATACACGAGGGTGTTGGCAGTGCCAAGATCAATCGCCAGATCGCTGGAGAAGATACTGAAAAGCGACCGCAGGTTGTGGTTACGCGTGGGGCCTGAGTGGAATCCGTTATTTGACATGGCGAGTCATCCGTAGTCCTACACTGATGGCATACCCAGGCGTTTCCCGGGCGTGCTTTTTAGCTTTTCAGGGATGACTAACTCCATTGTACGCGCCGTCAGCCAGCCCTGCTCACACCGAAAGTTCTTGTCCAGGGCGGCCAAAAGTCGCACGGCAAGCCGCCCAAACTACTGAATCACAATCTTTTTCTGCTGCGTGTTCACTCCACCCTGTGAGGTCTGCGCGGTCACCGTGATGACCGCCTCTCCTGTCGGCAGCGGCGGCGTAAAGTAGTGAAATTGCCCGTCGGAACTGATCATCGGGACCTCGCTGCCATTGACCATGACCCGTGCCCCTGTCTGGGTCTTGCCTGTCACTTCAATCACATGCCCATGCTGAATGAACGGATCCAGTTCCAGATCGATGGCTTCGGTCTCCTTGCCCTTGGAAATCACGGTGAAGCGATTCTTCTCGCTCTCCACCGATTCCTTTCCGGCTGCATCGTAAGACTGCACCATCCAGTAATAAGCGCCCTCTCCCAGATTGGTGACGGTCACAGCCGCTGTATTAACCTTTTTGTCAACGAGTGTAGAAGAAAAATACGGATTGCGGGAGATACGAAGGCGGTACCCGACTGCATTCGCCATCGCCGTCCACGAGAACTCAACATCTTTCGTTGGTTCTCCGGCGGAAAACAGAGGAGCCATATTGGCAGGCGCAATCGGCGTAGGCGGACCGATTTCTTTGGCTTTTTCAAGACGTGACTGCGATCCATGGAAGCTTACTTTTTCCCAGTTGGCCAGCTTTACCGTCTCGCCATTGCGCGTGACCTCGCCCGTTCCTTTCTTGATCAAGATTTCGTGCTGGTCGCTTTTGGGATCGTTATGAACCTGGGCGGCAGAATCGGGCGACAACGAGGCGGTTGCCCCGGCCACGATTACCTGGGACTTCGACCCTTGGCTGTACGTAGCCGTCGAAAGATCCACGGTGCCGGTACTCACCGCTACTGCGACATTGGTTTGTGCCTGATCGTTCGCTGAGTTCTCTTCGATGACAATCAGCGAGTCCTGCTTCACGGTGTAACTGGTACCGTCGTTGAACACGACCTTGGCCATTCCTTCTGAACCGGTCTGAACGACATCCCCTTTTTCCAGCGGAATGTTGTAGTCAGCGGGCTGCCAACTGTTTCCGCTGCCCTTCTTCACTCGGACCGTTCCATCCAGAGCCGTGAAATGCGCCTGTTGCGCGGTGACGACGCCCGTGCCCACGGACGGGTTCATGCCAGCAACGCGCTCCAACAGCCTGCCAAAGATGTCACTCGCTTTCCGGGCGCTGTTCTGGCTGAACTGCGGAAACGTAAAGCGGATGGCGACACCAAACATCAAAAGCACCGACAAAATCAGCAAGGCGAGACTACGGTATGTGACCGTCGTCCACGCCACGTGGATTCCTGGTTTGCGATCGTCGGAAGACACTTTGACCTGAGAATTCCTCGTATAGCTTTGTGAATATCCGCTAGAAGAAAACGGTAGCACAGGAAAAACCGAGGAACGAACACGTAATGAAGTTGGAGGGTTACCGAAGTGCCAAGCCAATGCTGGCAGTCCAGTCCCATTCCTGAATTGAGAAAACCTGCTTAAGTCTTGCGCTTGCAAGCTTCTCCAGAGTTATGCTTAT
>Ga0207702_10003595_pt1 | contig 14092 bp, 12 predicted proteins | sample KBSCornC62_FD_184302 | JGI IMG/M metagenome (GOLD analysis project Ga0207702, IMG submission 184302) | Corn rhizosphere microbial communities from Kellogg Biological Station, Michigan, USA - KBS Corn C6-2 (SPAdes) (version 2) | ecosystem: Host-associated > Plants > Roots > Rhizosphere > Soil ...
ACCTCGCCGCCGAACAGGCCCCGGGCCGTGCGCGCCGCGTCGGTCTTCGGCTCGCAGGCGGCGATGACGCGCACCCGGCCGCCGCGCTCGCGGATCGCCTCGGCTATCACATAGCCGTCGCCGCCGTTGTTGCCCGGGCCGCACAGTACGGTCACCGGATGGTGCCCGGCGACGCGCCAGACCCATTCCGCTGCCCCGCGCCCGGCCACCTGCATCAGGGCATCGACGCTGCTCCCGGCTTCGATCAGCCGCTCTTCCGCCGCGCGCATCTGCGCGACAGTCAGCACCTGCTGAACCGTCACAGGCTCACTGCCGGGCACCGGGCTTCACCGTATAGGGAATGCGGTAGCGATCGGCGCCGACATGAACCTCGAGCACGCCGCCGGCCGCGGCCACTTCGGCCTTTTCCGCCCCGTCCGCCGTAGCCAACCCGTCAGGCCGCACGGTGAAGCGGCGAAAGGCGCCGTCCGGATGGCGCACGACAAGGATCTGCTCGGTGCCGACGGTGCTGCGCTCCACCGCGCAGTCCGGCGCGAAACTGGCGCCCTCGCCCAGCGCGCAGTCCACATGCTCGGCACCCTCGGCCACCTTGGGTGCCTGCTCCCCCTGCGAGCAGCCCGCGATCAGCAGGAGTGCCGCCGCAGCCGTTCCGGGGAGCGCCCGCACCGGCCGCCTCAGCCGCGCTTCAGTTGCGAAACGTCGCGCACGGCCCCGCGCGCGGCGCTGGTGGTCATCGCGGCATAGGCCTGCAGCGCGACCGAAACCTTGCGCGGCCGCTCCTTGGCGGGCTGCCAGCCGTTCGCCTCCTGAGCGGCGCGGCGGTGCGACAGGACCTCGTCCGAGACGGCGAGGTGGATCGTGCGGTTCGGGATGTCGATCTCGATCCGGTCCCCGGTCTCGACCAGCCCGATCTCCCCGCCTTCAGCCGCCTCGGGCGAGACGTGGCCGATGGACAGGCCCGAGGTGCCGCCCGAGAAGCGCCCGTCAGTCAGCAGGGCGCAGGCCGCGCCGAGGCCCTTCGACTTGATGTAGCTCGTCGGGTAGAGCATTTCCTGCATCCCCGGCCCGCCCTTGGGCCCTTCGTAGCGGATCACCACCACGTCGCCGGCCTTGACCTGCCCGGTGAGGACCCCGGTCACTGCCGCGTCCTGGCTCTCGAAGACCACCGCCGGGCCGGCGAAGGTCAGGATCTTTTCGTCCACGCCCGCGGTCTTCACGATGCAGCCGTCGCGCGCGATGTTGCCATAGAGCACGGCGAGGCCGCCATCCTTGCTGAAGGCGTGCTCAGCCGAGCGGATCACGCCCTTCTCGCGGTCAAGGTCGAGCGATTCCCAGCGCCGCTCCTGGCTGAAGGCCACCTGGGTCGGCACGCCGCCGGGCGCGGCCTTGAAGAACTCCTGCACCGAAGGCGCGTTGGTGCGGGCTATGTCCCACTGGTTCAGCGCATCGCCCAGCGTCCGGCTGTGGACCGTCGGCAGGTCGGTGTGGAGCAGCCCGGCGCGGTCCAGCTCGCCCAGGATCGCCATGATCCCGCCGGCGCGGTGAACGTCCTCCATGTGCACGTCCGACTTGGCCGGCGCGACCTTCGACAGGCATGGCACCCGGCGTGACAGCCGGTCGATGTCGGCCATGGTGAAGTCCACCCCGGCCTCGTGCGCTGCCGCCAGCAGGTGCAGCACGGTGTTGGTCGACCCGCCCATGGCGATGTCCAGGCTCATCGCGTTCTCGAAGGCCTTGAAGCTGGCGATGTTGCGAGGCAGCACGCTCTCGTCGTCCTGCTCGTACCAGCGCTTGCACAGGTCCACCGCCAGCCGCCCGGCCTCCAGGAACAGGCGCTTGCGATCACCGTGGGTCGCCAGGGTCGATCCGTTGCCCGGCAGGGAGAGGCCCAGCGCCTCGGTCAGGCAGTTCATCGAGTTCGCGGTGAACATGCCCGAGCACGATCCGCAGGTCGGGCAGGCCGACCGCTCGATGCTCTGCACCTCCTCGTCGGTGTAGCTCTCGTCCGCGGCGGCGACCATGGCGTCCACCAGGTCCAGCGCGTGCTCCTTGCCGCGCAGGACCACCTTACCGGCCTCCATCGGCCCGCCCGAGACGAAGACCACCGGGATGTTGATGCGCAGCGCCGCCATCAGCATGCCCGGCGTGATCTTGTCGCAGTTGGAGATGCAGACCATCGCATCGGCGCAGTGCGCGTTGACCATGTACTCCACCGAATCGGCGATCAGGTCGCGGCTCGGCAGCGAATAGAGCATCCCGTCGTGGCCCATCGCGATGCCATCGTCCACGGCGATGGTGTTGAATTCCTTGGCAACGCCCCCCGCCGCCTCGATCTCCCGCGCGACCATCTGGCCAAGGTCCTTGAGGTGGACGTGGCCCGGCACGAACTGGGTGAACGAGTTGACCACCGCAACGATCGGCTTGCCGAAATCGCTGTCCTTCATGCCGGTGGCACGCCACAGCCCCCGCGCCCCTGCCATGTTGCGGCCGTGCGTGCTGGTGCGGGAACGATAGGCGGGCATGGGAGGACTCCGGAAAAGCTGCGCGAGACAGGGATATGGGTACGTCCCCTAGAACAGGCGAGGGGGGATCAAAACCGAAAAATCAGACGATCTCCAGCGCCACCCGGTTGGCGATGCGCGCAAGGATCGCCGCCCAGCGCGCCTGCCCGGCGGGCTCGGTGATCCCGTCCTGCCGGATCTCGATGCCCAGATAGGGCCGCCCCTCGGCCTCGGCATGGCGGTTCATCGTGTAGTTGAGCAGGCGGCCGGAGTACGGCAGCTGGTCGCCCACCAGCAGGCCCTCGGCCTCCAGCATGGGGATCGCGAGGCGTGCCGCCCGGTCGTCCTCGTTGTAGAGCACGCCCACCTGCCAGGGCCGCGGCTCGGTGCAGGTGGCAAGGCGCGGGGTGAAGGAGTGGAGCGAGACGACCAGCGCAGGCGGCGCCGCGTCCAGCACACCGGCCAAGGCCTGGTGATAGGGCGCATGGAACCGGGCGATGCGGGCGGCGCGCTCAGCCTCGCCAAGCTGGTTGCCGGGAATGGCATGCCCGTCGCTCGCCGCCGGCACTGCGCCCGGTGCCTCCGGCTCGCGGTTCACGTCGCAGACGAGGCGGCTGAACCCGCACTGGAAGGCGGCGATGCCAGCCTGCGCCGCCATGATCGCGCCCACCTCGGCCACGCCGATGTCGAGCGCCATGTGCTCGTGCAGGAGGGCCGGCGCGATTCCCAGAGACAGGTCCTCCGGCACGTGATTGCTCGCGTGGTCCGACACCACGAGAATCCCCCCGAACCGAGGCTGACCGACGAGGCGAACCACGTCGCTCACCGAAGCTTACCGGCCAGAGCCCACCAGTCGGCCGGCATGGCCGCCGCCGCTTCGTCACGCTCGGCCTCGCTGTCGAACAGCGCAAAACAGGTCGCGCCGGAACCGGACATGCGCACCAGCCACGCCTCCGTAGCCTGCAACGCGGCCAGCACGGCGGCGATCTGCGGGCAGAGCGAAAGGGCCGGCGCCTCCAGGTCATTGCGGCCACCCAGCGCGATCTCGCGCGCTGTTCCGCCGGGCAGCGGGCCGCGGTCCACCCCGTCCCAGGCGCGGAACACCGGCCCGGTGGCCAGCGGAACGCGCGGGTTCACCAGCAGAACCGGGGTTCCGGCAAGGTCGTCCGGCCCCGTCTCCAGTTCCGTGCCCGTGCCCCGCCCAACGCAGGTCCGGCTCTCGACGCAGGCCGGAACATCGGCCCCCAGCCGCGCGGCCCGGCTCATCCAGTCGTCCGGCCAGCCGTGGCTGCGCTCGACCAACCGGAACACGGCGCCGGCATCGGCCGACCCGCCGCCCAGCCCGGCGGCCACCGGCAGGTTCTTTTCCAGCACCAGCGCCAGGCCCTCCGCCCGCGGCAGGGCCCCAAGGGCCTGCATCACGATGTTGCCGAACGGGGCGCCCAGGCTGCCGGCAAATTCCCCCACCACGCGCAGCTCGTCCCGCGGGGCTGACCGCGCGGTCAGCAAGTCGCCGGCGTCGACGAAGGCGAACAAGGTCTCCAGCTCATGGTAGCCGTCTTCCCGCCGCCGCCGGACATGGAGCGCGAGGTTGATCTTGGCAAAGGCGGTTTCAGTGAAGGTCATAGGCAGACCATAATAGCCCTCTCCCCCGCTGGGGAGAGGGTTGGGAGAGGGGCCGCGGTCAGGCGCGCTGCCAACCCCTCTCAACTCCGGCCAGGCAACGGGCTGTCAGGCGTGCGCTCTCGGAGAGAGCGCCACTTGCCTCACATATTCGGATAGTTCGGCCCGCCGCCGCCTTCCGGCGTCACCCATTCGATGTTCTGCGTCGGGTCCTTGATGTCGCAGGTCTTGCAGTGGACGCAGTTCTGCGCGTTGATCTGGAGCCGCGGCCCGGCGCCGTCCGGATCGACGAACTCGTAGACCCCGGCCGGGCAATAGCGCGCCTCGGGTCCGGCGTAGAGCGGCAGGTTGATGCGGGTCGGGACGGTAGGATCCTTGAGCCGCAGGTGGCAGGGCTGCTCTTCCTCGTGGTTGGTGAACGAGTAGGACACGCTCGTCAGCCGGTCGAAGCTGATCACGCCGTCGGGCTTGGGATAGGCGATCGGCTGGTAGAGATCGGCCCGCTCGGTGGAGGACGCATCGGTGTGGTGCTTCATCGGCTTGGCCACGCCAAACCCGAACAGTGTGCGCAACCACATGTCCGCGCCCGCCAGCACGGTTCCCAGCTCGCCGCCGAACTTGGCGACCAGCGGCTCGGCATTCTGGACGAGCTTCAGCTCCTTGGCGATCCAGCTGCTGCGCACGGCATCATCGTATTCGCCCAGCGCATCCCTTTCCCGCCCGGCGCCGATGGCGGCAGCGATCGATTCGGCCGCCAGCATTCCGCTCTTCATCGCGGTGTGGCTGCCCTTGATCCGGGGCACGTTGACGAAGCCCGCCGAACAGCCGGCCAGCACGCCGCCGGGGAAATCGAGCTTCGGCACGGATTGCCAGCCGCCCTCGTTGATCGCCCGCGCGCCATAGGCCACACGCTTGCCGCCTTCCAGGATCGCGCGGATCTCCGGATGTTGCTTCCAGCGCTGGAATTCCTCGAACGGGTAGACGTGGGGGTTCTTGTAGTCGAGCGCGGTCACGAAGCCGAGCGCGACCTGGTTGTTCGCCTGGTGGTAGAGGAAGCCGCCACCCCAGCTGTCGCTCTCCGACAGGGGCCAGCCCTGGGTATGGATCACGCGGCCCGGCACGTGCTTGGCCGGATCGATGTCCCACAGTTCCTTGATGCCAAGGCCATAGACCTGCGGCTCGCAATCGGCTTCCAGGTCGTACTTGGCCTTCAGCCGCTTGGTCAGGTGGCCGCGCGCGCCCTCGCAGAACACGGTGTACTTGGCGAGGAGGTTCATGCCGGGCATGAAATCGCCCTTGGGATTGCCCTCGCGGTCCACGCCCATGTCGCCGGTCTGGACGCCGATGACCTCGCCCTTGTCGCCATAGAGGACCTCGGCCGCCGGGAAGCCCGGGAAGATCTCCACGCCCAGTTCCTCGGCCTTTCCGGCCAGCCAGCGGCACAGGTTGCCCAGCGAGCCGGTGTAGTTGCCGTGGTTGGACAGGAACGGCGGCATCAGGATGTGCGGGATCGACAGCTTGCCGTTCCGGGTGAGGTTCCAGTGCCAGTTGTCGGTCACCGGGACCTCTGCCATCGGACAGCCGTCCTCGCGCCAGCTCGGAAGAAGCTCGTCCAGCGCCTTGGGATCCACCGTCGCGCCTGACAGGATGTGGGCACCGATTTCCGAACCCTTTTCAAGGATGCAGACCGAAAGATCGGCGTTCAACTGCTTGAGCCGGATCGCGGCACTCAGGCCCGCCGGACCGCCCCCGACGACGACGACGTCGTAAGGCATGGATTCGCGTTCGATCATGGGTTCCGGTCCCCTCATTGTCCTGTCTGTCGAAAGCGCCTTGATTGCGAAGGCAGGACAGGTCAAGGCCTGAGTCGATGGAGGGTCAGGCTCAGCCTTTTTCTGCTGCAGATGTCGCATCCGCGTTAGATTGGTGGCGCGAGGCGGGGGTGGAGTATGACTATTCCGCGCAGCCGGTGCGCTGGCTGGCTCCGGACGAACCGGTGCTGCGGGCGCCGGAAGTGCCGCCGGCCTATTCCGCCCGGCCGGAGCCGGGTGCCGAACGCAGCACCGCAGATGCCTCGGCCGAGCCGGTCGGCGGGGATCGGGCGAACTGGCCCGGCGATCTCGAAAGCTTCGCCCGGTGGTGGCTCGAACACCCTTCGCTCGATGGCGGGCAGGTGCGCGGCCGCATTGCCCCGCGCGGGCCGAAGGGCGCCGAGCTGATGGTGGTCCTTGCCCAGCCCGAGCCGGACGACCGCGAAAGCCTGCTCGAAGGACCTGCCGGCACGCTGCTGGAGGCCATCCTCGCCGCACTCGGCATTGCCCCCGATGCGGTCTACCTCTCCTCGGCCCTGCCCCGCCACACGCCCGGTGCAGACTGGCCGGCCCTGCAGGCGGCAGGGCTCGGAGCGCTGCTGGCGCACCACGCCGGATTGGTCGCTCCGGAACGGATGATCCTGTTCGGAGCGCACGTCCTGCCGCTGCTTGGCCACGATCCGGCGCAAATCGCTCAAACTTCACTCGCGTTCAACCATGAAGGCCGGACAATTCCGCTGCTTGCCGCTCAGGACCTTGGAGTTCTGGCGACACGCCCGGCACGCAAGGCCGCCCTGTGGCGGCGGCTGCTGGATTTTGCGGAACCGCGGGTTCTGGGGTCGAAACTGGACGGAACGGCATAGGCGTGAGAGCATTCAAGGCAGGTTGGATCGCGGCGCTGTCCGCAGGCGTGGCTCTTGCCGTGCCCTCTCCGGCTGCGGCGAACAGCGCCGCGGTGGACTATTTCCGCAACCGGGCGGACCGGACCGCCGTCCCCACCCTGCTCACCCAGGATGAGCGGGCCTATTACAAGGATCTGTTCGCCGCGATCCGTCAGGCAGACTGGACGAAGGTCCAGACCCTGTTCCAGCTGAAGCCCGACGGCCCGCTGCACCAGGTTGCCCGCGCCGAATACTATCTCGACGCGAAGAGCCCGCGGATCGAACTCGATGCGCTGAACCAGTGGCTCGCCAAGGGCACCGCCCTGCCCGAGGCGGAGCAGATCGCCGCCCTTGCGGTCAAGCGCGGGGCGATCGGCCTGCCGGCCCTGCCCAGTGCCCAGCCGCTGGTCTCGCTGCCCACCAGCCCCAAGCGCCTGCGCCCGCGCGACACGGCCGACGGCACCATGCCCGCCACCGTCGCCGCGGCGATCCAGGAACGCATCAAGGGCGACGATCCGGCCGGTGCCAAGCTCCTGCTCGACGGGATCGATGCCGGGCTCAGCCTGCCCGCCCGGGCCGAATGGCGCGCCAAGATCGCCTGGTCCTATTACATCGAGAACGACGATGCCTCCGCCTATGCCCTGGCCCAGACGGCGGCGGACGGCTATGGCCCGTGGGTGGGCGAAGGCTGGTGGACCGCCGGTCTCGCCGCGTGGCGGATGGACGATTGCCAGGGCGCGACCGATGCCTTCGCCCGCACCGCCGCCGCGGCCGACAACGTGGCGCTGCGCAGCGCCGCCTACTACTGGCAAAGCCGCGCGCTGGTCCGTTGCCGTCAGCCCGAAAAGGCCTCCGCCCCCTTGCGCCTGGCTGCCGCCCGAGATGAAACCTTCTACGGCATGCTGGCTGCCGAACAGCTCGGCCTCAAGCTGCCCGACACGCACGCCGCCCCCGATTTCACCCAGGCAGACTGGCAGAACCTGCGCGACAGCGACACGGTGCGCACCGCGGTCGAACTGTCCGAGATCGGCGAGGACGGCCTGGCGGACGAGGTCCTGCGCTACCAGGCGCGGATCGGCAGCCCCTCGCTGTACCAGCCGCTCTCGCGCCTCGCCCGCGATCTCGGCCTGCCCTCGACCCAGCTGTGGATGGCCTACAACGCCCCTCGCGGCGCCGCGCCCATGCCGGCCGCCCGCTTCCCCACGCCGCGGTGGACCCCGGCCAACGGCTGGAAGGTTGATCCGGCGCTGGTCTATGCACACACGCTGCAGGAATCGATCTTCCGCACCAATGTAACCAGCCCGGCCGGCGCGCGCGGGCTGATGCAGATCATGCCCGCCACCGCGCGGGACCGTGCGGCAGAACTCGGCGTTTCCGCTGCCGACGTGAACCGGCCCGAGGTCAACCTCGCCTTCGGCCAGCAGCACCTCCAACTTCTGCGCAACTCGGCCGGCACTCAAGGGCTACTGCCCAAGGTGATCGCCGCCTACAACGCCGGCCTGCTGCCGATCACGCGCTGGAATACCGAAATCAAGGACAAGGGCGATCCCCTGCTGTGGATCGAATCCGTCCCCTATTGGGAAACGCGGGGCTACGTGAACATCGTGCTCAAGAACTACTGGATGTACGAACGCCAGGCCGGCGGCCCCTCGGAAAGCCGCATTGCCCTGGCCGAAGCGGCCTGGCCCACCTTCCCCGATCTTGCCGGCAGCAAGGCCGTGCGGATGGCCGGCAACGGGATCCTCCTTCGTGGCCGTTGATCCTGAGCGGACATTCACGCCGATCGGCATTGCCGTCCTCACCGTGTCGGACACCCGCACCACCGCCGACGACACCTCGGGCGACCTCCTGTGCGAACGGATCAAGGCAGCCGGGCATCGCCTAGTCGCCCGCGCCATCGTTCGCGACGAAGTCCACGCCATCGCCAGCCGCATCCGCAACTGGCTGGATGACCGCGCGGTGGATGCGATCATCACCACGGGCGGCACCGGGCTCACCGGGCGTGACATCACCCCCGAGGCGCTGGACACGATCAAGGACCGCGACATTCCGGGCTTCGGCGAGCTGTTCCGCATGGTCTCCTTCCAGACCATCGGCACCTCCACCCTGCAAAGCCGCGCCTGCGCCGTCATTGCCCGCGGCAAATATGTCTTTGCCCTGCCCGGTTCGAACGGCGCGGTGAAGGACGGCTGGGACCTGATCCTCAAGGAACAGCTCGACAGCCGGAACCGGCCCTGCAACTTCGTCGAACTGATGCCAAGGCTCAGGGAAGTCTGAGCGCGGTCGGCCACAGCCGGCCCAACTGCTCGGCCGCCAGGTCCAGCCCGAACACATCGCGCAGCACCGCCCCGTAGGCGGACCCTTCGGCAATCTCCTGCGCCGAGGACTGGCCACCCGCATGGATCGTCAGGCGGCTCTCGACCAGGCTCGCAAACCCGTCGGGCAGGACCCGGCTCACTACCGGCAGGGTCGTGAAGCGTGTGCCTGCCCGGGTCGAGGTCCAATGGTTTGCCTGCTCCAGGTCGGCCGGGGCCACCGCGGCGAGATCGAAGCTGTATTGCGCCTGCCACGCTCCGTCCACGGCTTGCGCCCGGCCATCGGTTGCGCCCGATGGACCAGCCCGCTCCAGCAGCCACTCCCCGTCCAGCGGATCGTTGCCACGGCGGCGCACGAGCCGGTGCTTTGCCCCGTCCGGCGATGGGCCATTCGCTCCGTCGCACAGCGGCAGTGGCGGCAGGAAGGCACCGCCAAACCCGGCATCGGCAATCCACGGCCCGTCCGGCGTGTCCACCAGCAGGAGAATGTGCGTGCGCGGCGGAACCTCGCCCGGAGTGACCACAAGCCGCACTCGCGCCAGCAACGGGCGGTTTGGCAGGCCAAGCGCGGTCAAGGCATCGGCAAGCAGGCGGTTGTGCTCAAAACAATAGCCGCCCCGTCGCCCGGTCACGAGCTTGGCGAACACGCTCGCCCCGTCGATCCGGATCGGCTGGCCGAGGAGGACGTCGAGGTTCTCGAACGGAATCGCCTGCCGGTGCGCGCTGACCAGACGAGCGATCCCCCCGGGTGTCGCCGCGGGTCGCTCTGCCAGCGCAATTCGGTCAAGGTAGGCGCGCAGGTCGGCTTCGATCATGTCCTGCTGCTAGCCGCTGCGTGACTTCGCCACAACGCGAGCGTGCAGGCCGGTACACTTGTCAATTTGTTCTTTATATGTTCTATTCTTTCAATGCCGAATCTCCCTCCCATCCACGGCCGTGGCGCGCCCTCCGGCGCGGTGCCTACCCGCTTCGGTCTTGCTTCGCGTGAGGCTGAGGGGGACTGGCTCGATGCCCGGGAGGCTGTGGACGGCCCTGTGAACAAGCTGAGGACAACGGTGACGGAGGAGCACCCGAAGTCCATCCTCACCTTCAACCAGTCGCCCGACGTGCCGTTCGATCGCTCGGTCAACGCCTATCGCGGCTGCGAGCATGGTTGCATCTACTGCTTCGCCCGGCCCACCCACGCCTATCACGATCTCTCGCCGGGGCTCGATTTCGAGACCAGGCTCTTTGCCAAGCCCGATGCCGCGCGGCTGCTGCGCGAAACCTTCGCCAAGCCGTCCTACAGGCCCGCCCCCGTCGCCATGGGCACCAACACCGATCCCTACCAGCCGATCGAAGCGCGCTACCGGATCACGCGGCAGGTGCTGGAAGTCTGCCTCGAAGCGCGCCACCCCGTCACCATCACTACCAAGAGCGACCGTGTGCTCCACGATCTGGACCTGCTGACAGAGCTTGCCCGCCACAATCTCACCTCAGTGGGAATTTCGGTGACCAGCCTCGATCCGCGCCTCTCCGCCCTGCTCGAACCGCGCGCCGCTGCGCCGGCCAAGAGGCTGGCGGCGCTGGGAAAACTGGCCGAGGCGGGCGTTCCAACCCACGTCGGAGTCGCCCCGATCATCCCCTCGATCACCGACGAATTCATCGAGCGCATCCTCGCCGAAGCGGCAGGGCTCGGGGTTAAATCGGCCAGCTGGATCCTGCTGCGCCTGCCGCACGAGGTGGCGCCGCTGTTTCGCGAATGGCTTGACGTCCACTATCCGGACCGGGCGGGCAAGGTCATGGCCATCGTCCAGTCGGTGCGCGGCGGGAAGGACTATGACGCGGCCTTCTTCACCCGGATGAAACCGCAGGGCACCTGGGCCGACCTGTTCCGCGCCCGCTTCCGCCTCGCCTGCCGCCGCCTCGGCATCAACGGGCCTGAGCGGGACCGCAAGCTGGACTGCACCCAATTCCGCCGCCCCGCACGCGGCGGCCAGCTCGCCCTGTTCTGAACCAAAAACACTCCCATATCAGCGGCATGCACATCTTCACCATCGGCTACGAAGGCGCCACCCAGCTCCGCCTTGTCGAAGCCCTGAGCACTGCGGGGGTCAAGCGGGCCGTGCCCCTCTCGCGGCGCCCGGGCTTTTCCAAAAACGTGCTCGCCGCAGGCCTGCGCGAGGCCGGGATCGACTATGTCGGCCTCAAGGCGCTCGGCACGCCGCCCGAAGGCCGGGAGGCGGCCCGCAGGCACGACCTTGCCCGGCTGACCCGCGTCTACTCGGGCCAACTGGAATCGCTCGAAGCCATCGCACAGATGGCGCAGCTTCAGTCCCTGGCGGAGGAGCGTCCCACGGCGCTCCTCTGTTTCGAACGCAGCCCGGACTGCTGCCACCGCTCGCTCCTCGTCGAAGCCGCCTTCCCCCAAGCGCATGTGCTCAACCTCTTCCCCTGACCAGATTTTCCTGCACGCGCCGCCTCTGGCACAAGAATGCCGCGCGTCGTCCGCCGCACCGCCAGAGCCAGAAACGAAACCAAGCTTCACGTTGGTGACAGGGTGACACATGTGTAACCCTGTCGCCCTCCGCTCCGCCTCGCACAGGCACGGCTCTGGCGCTCGCCGGTGCGCGGTGATAGGCGGCGCGAAAATCAGCAGGACCAACGCATGACCGCTCTCGTTTCCCCCGCCGCCGTGTTCAAGGACAACCTCGCGCTGCTCCCCGCCATTGCCGGCGTGGCCCGGGTCGAACTGGTCGACGGCGCCGGGTCCGTCGTCGCCGTCATCCCGAACGAGGCGGGCAAGCAGGGTTCGCTCGCCGTCTACGCCTATCTGGCGCAGGGCTTCCCCGCGCTCGATGCGGCGGCGGCCGAGCACGGTCTTGCCCTGTTCGCCGAGCACGTGCCCGACGCGCGCGCGCGCCGGCGCCCATCCCAACGTGGATCGCCTGCTGGAGATCGCCGCGGGCGCAGGGGCTCTGACCATCAGGGTCGTCAGGGAAGGCTAGGCTACCAGCCTCAGGTGCCCCGCCCCGCGCTTGGCCGCGAGCGAGACGGCCGAAACGCCGGCAATGGCCGAGACGTGTTCGGCCACCTCGCCATCAAGGTGAAAGTCCCGCCCGAGGCGGAGCACGGGTTCACGCGCCGTGCCGGTCCGGAGGCGGACCAGCACCTCGCCCTTGCCCGGTGAGCCAGGCTGGAGCAGGAGCGCAAGGTCGGACAGGGCCTCGGGCCGGTCCACCTCCAGCCGCAGTTCCATCCGCGCCGCCTCGCGCACTTCGGACAGGGGCCGCCCGCCGCGCACGGTTACGCGGGGCGGTTCCTCGGGGCTGGGGCTGTCCAGTTCCACGTTGAGGAGGATACAGGTGCCCTCGCGCGCCCACTGGACGAAGTTCTCGACCAGACCCTCCTCGAAGCACGAGGCGCTGAACTGGCCGGAACTGTCGGAGAAGTCGGCCATGACGAAGTCCTTCCCCCGCTTCGTCTTGCGCTTCTGGACCCCCTCTACCATGGCGGCCATCACCGCCATGCCGCGCTGGCCGGAAGTGCCGCCGGAGCCGGAAGCCATCAGGCTGGCGTAGGTCCGCGCCCCGTTGGCACTGGCGATCGCACGCCACTGCTCGACCGGGTGGGCCGCGAAGTAGAAGCCGAAGTTCTCGCGCTCCCGCGCCATCTGCTCGGCCCGCGACCATGCGGGGGTCTCGGCGAGGCGCAGAACATGGTGCGAATGATCGTCGCCGCCAAAGAGGCCATGCTGCCCGCTCGTCCGGCTGCGCTCCGCCTCATCGGTGACCGCGAGCAGGATGTCGGCGTTGGCCATCACCCTGGCGCGGTTCGGCTCGAGCCCGTCGAAGGCCCCGGCACCGGCAAGACCTTCCAGCTGGCGGCGGTTCATGGAGCCGTAGGGCACGCGGCGGAACAGGTCTTCCAGCGTTGCGAACGGCCCGTTCGCCTCACGCTCGGCAACGATCTGCTCCATCGCCTTTTCGCCGACGTTGCGGATCCCGGCGAGGGCATAGCGCACGGCATAGCCCTCGTCGGTCTGCTCGACCGAGAACTCCGCCTCGGACCGGTTGAGGTCCGGCCCGTAGATGGCAATGCCGTTGCGGCGCATGTCGTCCACGAAGACCGCCAGCTTTTCCGACTGGTGCATGTCGAAGCACATCGAGGCCGCGTAGAATTCGTGCGGGTAGTGCGCCTTGAACCAGGCCGTCTGGTAGGCGAGCAAGGCATAGGCGGCGGCGTGCGACTTGTTGAAACCATAGCCCGCGAACTTGTCGATCAGGTCGAACAGCTCATTCGCCTTCTTCGCATCGATCCCCGAAACGGTGGCGCAGCCATCGACGAAGCGCTGGCGCTGGGCGTCCATCTCGGCCTGGACCTTCTTGCCCATCGCGCGGCGGAGAAGGTCGGCGTCGCCCAGGCTGTAGCCGGCAAGGATCTGCGCGGCCTGCATCACCTGTTCCTGGTAGACGAAGATCCCGTAGGTCTCCGCCAGCACGCCCTCCAGCTTGGGGTGCGGGTATTCGATGGACTCCAGTCCGTTCTTGCGGCGTCCGAACAACGGAATGTTGTCCATCGGTCCTGGCCGGTAGAGCGAGACGAGGGCGATGATGTCTCCGAAGTTGGTGGGTTTCACCGCCGCGAGGGTCCGCCGCATCCCTTCGGATTCAAGCTGGAACACGCCGACCGTATCGCCCGACTGGAGCAACCTGTAGACGTCCGCATCGTCCCAGGCGAGTGCGCCGAGATCGATGGTGACGCCCCGCCGACCGAGGAGATCGACTGCCTTGCGCAGGACCGACAGCGTCTTCAGGCCGAGGAAGTCGAACTTGATGAGGCCGGTATCCTCGACATATTTCATATCGAACTGGGTAACCGGCATGTCCGAGCGCGGATCGCGGTACAGCGGGATCAGCTTTTCCAGCGGCCGGTCGCCGATGACCACGCCCGCCGCGTGAGTGGAGGAATTGCGCGGCAGC